>Ga0214472_10002291_pt1 | contig 20750 bp, 15 predicted proteins | sample RVTome_6_FD_207662 | JGI IMG/M metagenome (GOLD analysis project Ga0214472, IMG submission 207662) | Soil microbial communities from uranium-contaminated site in the Upper Colorado River Basin, Wyoming, United States - RVT140D175 | ecosystem: Environmental > Terrestrial > Soil > Contaminated >...
GACTCCTCCGGTAAGATCTTTGACTTCGGGTTGTGGTGCGACCCGACGGAGCCTGTAGTGGAGTTATGGCGCGCCTACCAGGATATTTTCCCTCTCCACACGCACGGGATACCGCTTGAGGGCTTCTGCCGTCGTTACATTAAAGCGCCTGCCATGCCAGGGACACTCCACCTCCTCACCCTCCAGCATCCCTTCTGAAAGAGGCCCCTCAGCATGGGGACACACCTCTTCCACGGCATGGTACTCGCCCCTCACGTTCACCAGCAGAATGCGCTTGTCCCCCGCCTCCACCAGCTTCATCTCCCCTGGCTTAAGCTCTCCAACTTCGGCAACCTTAACAAAGCCCTTTATAGCCACCACATGTTCTAGCGCCCCTTGAAACTGTACCAGCGAGATCGGACGTATCCGCTCCAAGGGTGTGAAATCGGGCGTGGGGTCATAATGGGCCGGGTCAAAAGTTGCCAAATTATCGACGAAGACCGAACGTTTGCCGGTGAGGTTATTCACACGCAACGGCAGGCGAACCATGTCGCCATACTCGACCGTCGTGATCGGGTAAAAAGGGGCTACGTATTTCAGGCCGGCCCGGGCGAGTGCCAGCTGGGCGAAGGCCTTGGCCTCCTGAGCAGGCACAGGCCCCTCAAAAAAGAGCACTAGATGGTATCCCACGGTGGGGAACTCCACCAGAATCTGGTCTTCGTGGATGTCCAGATCCTTCAAGGTGTCCCGGAGCATAAGCACCTCCCCCGTCTTCTTGGATAGCTCGGCCAGTAGCTCCGGACCGGAGCGTTTTCTTCGGGGGAACACATCCATATCGAAGAGGATAAAGCGAACACAGGCCTCATCGTCCATCTGATAGATCCCGTACGTATTGGTCATGTCCATGTGCTCCAGAAACCGATCCAAGGTTAACCCTCCATGACGCTGGACAAAGGAGCCGTCCTTCTGCTGGACGGCCACGACATCGGAACGCCCCCGGTACCGTTTCACGAACAGATCGTAGTAATCTTCCCACTGGAAATGTCTCACAGATTTCTCCTTTCTCTTATGTCGAGACTCACCTTTTCAATTTCAGTTCCTCCACCCCATCTGTTCCGAAAGCGCCATCGAACGTGCTCTAGCGAAAGATTATAACGTGGAGTTTACCGCCGGGCGCGCCACAAGACGCTCCATCCAGCGCTTCACGTGCGGCATGCTTCCGTCCAGCGTCACGCCGTAGCGCTCCTGCCGGGTGAAAAATGGTATGAAAGTGATGTCGGCCAGGGAGTAGGCGCCCGCGATGTAAGCTTTTCCCTCCATCTCTCGATCCAGGACGGTAAGATGCTCGCGAATCTTGTCTTTTGCCTTATCCGGATCGCTCCCATGCCTCACCTCGTGAGCTGCTGCCTGAAGTCGGCTGTTGCAGAAGTCGATCCAGATCCGGGCGCGGGCCTTTAAAGCCGGCTCTTTCGGCAAGAGAGCAGGAGTGGGATATTTCTCTTCCAGGTACTCGTCGATGATCGCGGATTCGTAGATGACGGCATCCCCGTCGATCAGTACCGGGACCTTGGCGTACGGGTTCAGCTCATAGAGCTCTTTGGGCTTATTTTTGAGGTCGACCTCGATCAGATCGTAGGGGATCCCTTTTTCCGCCAGGACAATCCTTGTCCTGTGAGCGTAAGGTCACGTATAGCACGAATAAAGCTTCATCATGATCGCCTCCTATCGTCTCGTATGCTTAAGTAGCATTATTCGGCCTGCTGAAGCGAAAAAACTGGCTCCTTCCTCCACCGCAAAAAAGGACGCCTGACGCGTCGGGATCTCGCATTTTTTTTCATGAGGTCCGCTAGCGTAGTCTTCTCCACCAGTTTCCCGATGGCCTTCTCCTTTATTTCCTTCCATTGTTCATGTAGCGGACACGGGTTGGAATCGGCACAGCGGTCGCTCCAAAAAATACACCGCTCGAAAAGATGGGGACCCTCAATTGCCAAGAGGATGTTTTTCAACTTGATCCTGTTCGGCGGCCGCGCCAGACCGTAGCCGCGTAACGCCCCGCGAAAAGAACAGACGATGCCATGCCTGGTAAGCTTTTGAAAAATCTTGGCAAGAAAGCTCTGGGGAACTCCGCTGGCCGAAGCAATGTCACGTAAGGGCATCGCTGTCCCTCGAGGCTTTGTGGCCAGAGTCAGAAGACCCTCGATTCCGTATGCGCTTTCTCGACCCAGCTTCATTCACGGGTACCGGCAGTCAAAAGACTAAAAAGGTCTTTTGACTCCAATATCTCATTTATTTCATTGGCCCCTTCTTGTCAAGGATACTCCTACCGGAATCATTGTGCGCGGCCTGGAGGGTTCCAGCGAGTCTCATTACATGCTGGGCATCGCCAAGAAAGCCCGCACAAAAGGGGTCGCGTCTATCGATTCCTGATGTCTCAATCGGGGATCGGTGAAATCCCTCGCCCCTTCGACGCTGCTCAGGGCATGCTTCAGGCGAAGTATGTTTCGCAATGTCTCCAAAGGAGACAAGCGAGATCACCCTCACCCGTTTCAGCCTGAGGCTGATCCGCAAAGGCTTTCACCGCTTCGTCCTACTCGGGCAGATGTTTTATGATGTTTGGCGGCAGCTTGGGCGAAAGATGGCCTCCGGCGGTGCTCATATTAGACATCGGCGTTTGATTGCGGTAACAAAACTATTGAGCGAAGTAGAGGTGAAGTACGGTCACCGCATGTGATTCATCTACGCGGGGGCCAAGCGACTTTCGGAAGTGGGGGAGGTATCGTTATGAGACCGGACGACGAGACCAAAGTTCAAGACATCATGACGAAAAACCCGCATACCTTGGAAGCGGATAGTGTGCTCGATTTGGCGGACGATTTGATGACCATGGCGCGCATTCGCCATATTCCGATTCTCGAGCACGGGAAACTGGTCGGCATGGTGAGTCAGCGCGATCTTTTCTTTTCCGCCCTCGACAAAATCCTGGGCATCCGGCAAAAGGAGCAAAAGGATTTGATGAAGACGATCCGCGCCCGGGAAGTGATGAGCCATCCGGTAATCACAATCTCCGCCGGCGCCAGCGTCAAAGAAGCGGCGCGTTTGATGGCAGAAAATAAAATCGGCTGTTTGCCTGTCGTCAAAGACAAAAAGTTCGTCGGGCTGGTGACGGAGACGGATATCCTGCGTTACGTGGCCAGCCGCTGACCGGCCGGCGAGTTCAACACGTTCAAGCAGTTCAAAACGTTCAAATCGTTCGCCTCGCATCGAAGATGCTCTTTGAGCAGCGTGATCAGTTTGTTTTATTCGCCACGAAGCGCTCAACGCGGCGAAGACACAACCAAACCAACAAGCGATATTTCACCACAGAGGCGCTCGCCCTGTGGAATTGCAGCCCGGTATTCCACAGGGCAAGAGTTCGCAGAGTTCGGAATATTCTTTAGTCAAAAACTCTTTACTCCGCGCCTCCGCGGTGAGATCTCTTTTGGATCGACGCAATAGCTGAGCGCTGGCGCGTTATCGCGGTTTGGCCCGCTGGCGGATTCGCCTCAGGGGCGTCGGTGCTTGCAATTGAGCCGGCGCATCGAGTTCGACGGACGTGCCGGGATCGCTTTCGCTATCGGCTTTCTCCTCTTCGCCCTCTTTGAATTGGGCCCCTCGTCGGACCGGCCGGTCATCGACAAACAGGGTAAACAGATCGAAGCGGTTGTAGTGGCCGGTCAGATCATGGCTGATTTTTTCGTCGATGATGACAGCGGGGTCGATCTCGGCGTAAAGAATTGTCTCTCCGCCGCGGTCGGGCCCGGCCAAATAGTCTCCCGCCGGGCCGATGATCGAAGAAAAAGCTCCCGTGTCCGCATGTTTATTTTTTTGCTCCGGCGTTGTGCATAGCAACTCGCGCATTTCGTCGCTGAAGACTCCGGTCGAGCTGATGACGAAGCAGCGCCCCTCGAAGGCGTAGTTGCGCGTGCGGATCTCTATGCCGTCCTGGTGCGGCCGGCCGGGGAAGGCCGGCCAACTGGCGACGTGGATGCGCTCGCCCTGAAACAACAGCGTCATACGATAAAAGCTGTTGGTGTTCTCCCCGCAGATGAGGCCGCTGACGGGTCCGTTGTCGGTGGGGAAGACTTTCAACGTGCTGGCATCCCCGCCGGTGTGGACCAGGCGCTCGGTCCAGGTGGGAACCAGCTTGCGGTGCTTGCCGAGAATTCGCCCGTCCGGGCCGATGAAGAGCTGGGTATTGTAGAGCGTGCCCATGCTGCCGGGGTCGCGCTCGTTGAGCCCCATCACCACCGTGGCCGCGGCATCCGTCGCGGCCTGGCAGAGAGCGTCGGTCACGGCGCTGGGAATCTCCACCGAGTTTTTAAATAGCTCGGCGATGAAACCTTTGCATTCACGGGCGAGGCGGTAGTCGAACCAATGGGGAAAGCCGGGGATGAAGCATTCGGGGAAACCGATAACCTTGGCGTCTTCTTTGCCCGCGGCACGAATCAGCCGGCAAGCCTTCTCGGCGGTTTTTTCGCGGTCCAAAAAAACCGGCGCCGCCTGGACCGCCGCGACTTTAAACCTCGGATAAACATCACCCATACCTAGTACCTCGCTCGCAAGAGAGATTCTTCAATTCGGAATATCTCGCGCCAAGACGCCAAGACCGCTAAGTAAATTTCGAAATTCGAATTTCGAAATTCGAATTTGGCAAACTCAGCGTTCTCCGCGCCTCCGCGTGAGATCTCCGAATTCCTTCCCACTAAATCAATACATACGCCTACGCCTTCTTTACGCGTACCGGGGCGCAAGCGTCGATGTGACCGGACATGGCGTCGATCCAGCCCATTTTGTGCGGCAAGAGGGCGTTGTAGTGAACGCCCTTGCCCCGGCACAGAGGCTCGCCGCGGCTCCAACGGCCGAAGCAGGCTCCAACTCCCAGGACCTCAGGATGAATTCCCTGGGTGAGCTTGACCCTACCCTCGAAAGTTTCTCCCTCGCAACTCTCCACGATGATCTTGTCGCCGTCGGCGATGCCCCTTCGCCGGGCGCTCTCCGCGTTCATGATTAAATTGTAGCCCCAGGGATGGCGCGCCGTCAGTTCCTCCAGCCAGGGATTTCCCTGCGAGGTCGAAAAGGAATGAAAACCAAACTTGAAGTTCACCGCCGTGAGGTCGAATCCCCGTTCCTTTTGCGCGGTCGCCGGACAGGGTTTCCAAAACGGCATCGCCTGATATCCGGAAAGATCCCAATCCAATCCCGCCTCCTTGAGCAGCGCTTCAACCTTGGGACGGACTTCCAGCATGTGCTCAAAGTAAACCGGCAGCCGAGGCAGCTTGAGCACGCCGCGCGGGTATCTCTCTCCCAGCTCGCGCCGCCAGGTCACCAGGCCATGCTCGGTGAGCCAATCCAGGCCGCGCTCCGCGCCGAAGCTCGATTTCGCGCTGCGGTCGAGGATCTCTTTCCAGCGGTAGCTTTTCTGTTCGTCCAGGCGATAAGAGTCTTTAAGGCGCAGCTTCGCGTTCAATTCGGCCGTCATCTTTTTCCCCAGGCCCAACCTCTCGGCCAACTCCATGAAGACGTCGGCCACATGCTCGACATGGGGAGGCGAACTCACGCCGGGCTGGCGCAATGTAAAGTACCAGCGATCACCGGTGACCCAGCCGCGCAGACTGTTGACGGGAAAATCGTAGCGCTCCAGCGCGTGCTGTACGGGCAACACGATGTCCGCTAACTCGACGGTCTCGTCCACTCCATGGGCGAAGGAGACCATGAAGGGAATTTTACTCAGCGCCTGAGCGAGGACTTTGGGATTGGCTGCCACCATCAAGGCGTTGGAGGAAAAATGAACCATCGCGTCCGCCTTGTAGGGAAGCAGGTCGGCATAGTCCGTCAGCCCCAGCGCCAAGAGCGGCCGCGGACTTCTTCCCACGGGCAGGAGATCGCCCAAGTCGAGCGTGCGCGGCGCCACCGGCGTGCGCGCCGGGTAGGGACGGCGATTGCCCAACTCCGGCCCTGAGGTGACGATCCCTTCGGGTCCCTCGCCGATGCGGAACTTACCGTGTGGCCCGACGACATTGGTGCTTAAATTTCCGCCGGGAACATCGACGGCGCCCACCATGACGTTGAGAAGTTGCACGGCGGTGCCGGTCCAGACACCGTACATATGGGCGGCGAGACCACGACAATCGGGAAAGGCGCACACCGGCCTGAGCGGCATTTCTCGTCCCTCGATGACGGTGCTGCTGCCGATCGCGGCCGCCCCGCCGAATTCGCGCGCCAGTCTGCGGATCGCCGCGGCGGGGACATCGGTAATGCGCGCTGCGTCGTCGGGTGAATATTGGCGCAGATGATTTTTCAACACTTGAAACGCCGGTTGGGATGCGATGCCGCCAACCAGGTAGTCGCCGAGCAATGCCGGTTTGTTGGGCGCGGAGTCGTAAGCGCAGGCGACCCGTCGCTCTTCGTCCCAGACCAAAGGTTTTGCTGTTCCCGCCTCTCGCAGATAACGGCCATCCCCGTTCACCAGATAGGAGCCGTTCGTTTGAGCGCGCACAAACGCTTCGTCGTAAATGCCCAAGTCGTTGAGCAAAACGTTCAGCATCGCGAGCGCGAGGGCGCGGTCGGTGCCGGGCCGGATCGGAAACCACTCGTCGGCCTTTGACGCGATCGGCGTGCAGATCGGGTCGAAGACCACGAGCTTCATGCCGCGCTCGCGCGCATCCGCCATCGCCTTGGCGCACTTGATGGTGTCATGGCCGACCATCGTTCCCTTCTGCGAGCCGAAGAGGATGAGATAGCGGCAGAGGGTGAAATCGGGCTCGGTGTGCATCGAGCCGGTGTTCAGGTAATTGGCCCAGGTCTTGGCGCCGAAGGGCGTGCCGGTGCCGGCGTTGGGCGTGCCGAAGCACTGGCCGAAAGCGCCGACGGCGGCGGTTACGGATTCGGGATCTCCGGTGCCGCCCAGGACGATCAACTTCCGCGGATCGTCTTCCATGACGCGCCGCAGTCTCTGGACGATAATTTGCCAGGCTTCTTCAGCAGCGATGGGCTCCCACTTGGGATCGATGCCGATGCCTTTCTCCGGGTTGGTTCGCCGTAGCGGCGTGAGCACGCGATGGGGATTATAGAGTCCCATCAGCGCGGAAATTCCTTTGGCGCAGATCCGGCCGTAGTTGTGGGGGTTGTCCGGATTGCCTTCGATGCCCACCACCACGCCGTTTTCTACTTTGATGATGATGCCGCAGGTATTGACGCACATCTGGCAGACGCTGGGAAATCTTTGCGTGTTGCTTGCGCCCCGTTTCGTCGTCGGATTCGGACTTCGCCGAGAAAAACTGCGCAAGGATTTCAACGCGCTTGCCAGGCTCATTGATCGCTCCTAGGGGTCTAATTCCTCGCAGCGTGCGGCGCCGCAATTCAGGCGTAGGATGGGTTGAGCGTTAGCGATACCCATCATTCCCAACGGTGGGTATCGGCGCCTTGCGCCTCCACCCACCCTACAATTTCGGTCAACGTCCGTTTGCCGTGATACCCCGCCGCTTACGTCAATTCACTGCCTAACGTTCTGCTCCACCGCGCCGGCGCAGCAATTGGTGGACTCGCTCGCCGGTCATAGGAAGCTGAGTCACCCGGACGCCGATGGCGTTGCTCACCGCGTTGGCCATGGTCGCGCCCACCGGGTCCAAAGATCCCTCCGAAAAACCTTTCGCCCCGAACGGTCCCGTCGGCTCGGGGTCTTCGATGACATCGACGATCAGTTCGCGCGGAACGTCGCAGGTAGTGGGAATCAGATAGGTGCCGAAGGTTGAGTTGGCGACGCCGCGATCGATCTTGACTTCTTCGCTCAAAGCGAAGCCCATGCCCATCATCAGCCCACCGTGCATCTGTCCCTCGACCGACATAGGGTTGAGCATTTTACCCACGTCGCCCATCGCGAGATATTTCAGCGTTTCGACTTTTCCCGTTCCCTCGTCCACCTCGACGAGCGCCACGTGGACGTTGAAATTGTAAGTTCCCGCGGGTTTCCCCTGTCCGGTCTCCGGATCGGGCGGCGTGGTCGGGGGCAGATGTTCGGCCACTTCGGTGATGATATGCATGGTGTGTTTGCCGAAGAGCGCCGCGAGGCTTAACCCCTGCTCGCGATGGGCCACCGCCCCGTTTCTTATTTTTACTTCGTTCGCGGCGCAACCGAACTCGCGAGCCGCGAGATCGAGCACGCGGGTTTTGATCTTTGCGGCCGCGAAGCGCACGGCGTTGCCGGAGAGGTAAGTGACTCGGCTTGCGGATGTGGACTCGCAATCGGGCGAAACCGCGGTGTCGTTCGTGATGACCCGAACGCGGTCCACATCCATCCCCAGCTCCTCCGCCGCAACTTGAGCCATCATGGTGTCGGATCCTTGGCCCAAGTCCACATGTCCGCAAGCCACGGTGGCGCTCCCGTCTGGATGGAGGCTCACCACCGCTGTACTGCGCGATGCCTTACGAATGCTGCCAATGCCACGGCTGCTGCAGCCGATACCGATGCCCCGCTTGCGCCCCGGCGGCGTTTCTTTCAAGAGCGGCCGCAGCGATTCCACCGAAGCCTTGGCCCGCGTGAGCATCTCTTTTACCGGAATGCTCGCCGGCATGATCTGCCCCGTGGCGTTCGGCAGCGTGGTATCGAGGGCGTTGCGCATTCTCAAGTCCAATGGGTCGAAACCGACCCGGGCCGCCAGCTCGTCGATCAACGACTCCAGGGCGAAACTCACCTGGGGAACGCCGTAGCCGCGCATGGCGCCGCAAGGAACGGTATTCGTATGAACCGCGTAAGCGTCGGCTTTGATGTTGGGAATATAGTAGATGCCGGAAACATGGGTGACCGATTTCGTGATGACCGCGCGCCCCTGGCAGAGATACGCGCCGGCGTTGCTTACGAGACGCGCGTCGATGGCCGTGAGTTTTCCCTCCCGGTCGGCGCCGAGCTTCATGTCGATCACATAGGGATGCGCCTTGTGGCTGGCGATCAACGATTCGTCGCGATGGTAATGGACTTTGGCGGGCCGCCCGGTCTTCCAGGCGACCAACGCGGCGTAGCATTGCGCATGAGGATTGAGCTTGCCGCCAAAACCTCCGCCGGTGACCATCTGGCGCACCCGCACGCGGCTTTGCGGCAGTCCCAGCATTCGCGATACCTCCTCGCGGTCCTGATGCGCGTATTGAGTGGACGACCAAACGCTGACATCTCCCTGGGCATCGAGCGAAACCAGCGCGATCTCCGGTTCGAGGTAGGCATGCTCGACGCGCGGCGTGATGAAGCGTGCTTCGACAACGGCGGCCGCGTCGCGGAATCCGGCCTCGATGTCTCCACGCCGGACTTTCATGAGGGTTCCGATGTTGCCGCCTTCATGCGCCACCGGCGCATCGGGCTCCAACGCTTTCAGCGGATCGAACACGAAAGGAAGCTCTTGGTAATCGACTTCGATCCGCTCCAGCGCCGCTTCCGCGGCCTGCTCGGTTTCGCCTGCCACCAACGCCACCGCATCGCCGGCATAGCGCACCAGGTCGGCGCACAAGATCGGCTGGTCCTTGATGATCGGCCCCATGGAGTTTTCGCCGGGAATGTCTTTGGCCGTGAGCACAGCGACGATGTCCGGCTGCTTCTGCGCGGCTGAAATTTTGATCGCGCGGATGCGCGCATGGGGATGCGGGCTGCGCAGCACCTTGACAAAAAGCATCCGCGGCAGAGAAAGATCGTCGGCGTATTGCGCCTGGCCCAGCACTTTGCTCCGGGCATCCGTGCGCGGCATCGACTTGCCGACCACCTGATAAGCGACACTCATGTCCTATTTGCCTCCACGCAGGACTTTCGCCGCCGCACCGACGGCTTTGACAATGTTCACATAGCCGGTGCAGCGGCAGAGATTCCCCGCGAGCCCCAGCCGTATATCCTCTTCGGTCGGACTCGCATTCTCGTCCAGCAGCGCTTTCGCTCCCAGGATCATGCCGGGGGCGCAGAAGCCGCACTGAACCGTGCCGTTGTCGATGAAAACCTGCTGCAAAGGGTGCAATTCGCCGTCGCTGCTCAATCCCTCGATGGTCGTCACGCTGCTGCCGTGGGTTTCCACCGCCAGTACCAAGCAAGAATTTACGGCTTTGCCGTCAAGCAGTACGGTGCACGCGCCGCAGTCGCCAGTGTCACAGCCTTCTTTGGTGCCGGTGAGAGTGAGATGGTAGCGCAGAAATTCCGCAAGGGTCTGGTTCGGCGCCACCGCCTCCTCGACTTTTCGGCCGTTGATGGTGACACGGATTTTTCGGGGTCGGCTCATGCTGTGATTGCTCGATCCAAAAGAGATCTCACCGCGGAGGCGCGGAGGGCGCGGAGTTTGGAAAATTCGAATTTCAAAATTCGAATTGCGAAATTTCTCTCTGCAAACTCTGTGTCTCTGCGGTGAAAGTCTCCTTTCTTTTGGTTGTAGTTACGCCGCGCTAGGATAATCGCGAGCGATCTGTTCGAGGGCGCGTTTCACCAGCACATAGACCATCTCGCGCCGGTAGTCGGCCGAGCCGCGGATGTCGGAAATAGGCTGCGCGTCTTTATCCGCTGCAACCCGCGCGGCCTCGTCGACGAGCTTGGGTTCCAGCGGCTGGCCCTTGAGCCGCTCCTCGGCGTTCCGCGCGCGGAGCGGCGTGGGCGCCACTGCTCCAAGCGCGATGCGCAATTCTTTCCAAGCTCTCGTCTCTCCGTCGGGCACGCCGTAAACGGCGGCGCTGACGATGCAGATGTCTTCCGGCGCGTTGCGCGGGCCGAGCTTATAAGAAATACCGCATCCCGCGGGGGAGAACGGAACCCGCACCTCCGCGAGCAACTCGCCGTCGATAACGGTTTTTTTTGGGCCGATAAAAAAATTGTCCAAAGGAACCCATCGTTCCTTCGCTTTTCCGACCAGCTTCACCGAGGCTCCGAGCGCGAGCAGAGGCGGCACACTGTCGGCCGCCGGCGAGGCGTTGGACAAGTTGCCGCCGATGGTGGCGCGATTGCCGATCTGCATCGAGCCCAGGAGTTTCAGCGACTGGGAAAGAACCGGAATGCGCTCTCGCACCAAAGGCGATGCGGCGATGGCGCGGGTGGTTACAGTGGCGCCCAGACAGATTGTGCCATTATCCGCGCGGATGCCGCCCAGATCGGGAACCGCCTTGATGTCGAGGAGAGCAGGATGGGTGCCTCTACGCTCCTTCATCGCTACCAGGAGATCCGTCCCTCCGGCCAGGACGCAAAAATTTCCATCCAGCCGATCCATGGCGGTCAGCGTTTCGTCGAGCGTGGTCGGACGGTAATAGTCGAAGGACGGGAGTCTGCCGAGCATTGGCGCCTTGATGCCGCAAAACATGTACCAGGGCGGCCGGCGAAAAAGCTCCGAAAAACAAGCCAACAGACGCGTTACCCTATTGTGCGATCACAGGAATTAGGAAATCGGCTGATTTTTTTCCCAAGCGGAACAATCGTGATCCGACTTTTATCCGAACTTCGCCCTTAGCATAGAAGGCCTATCTTGATATGATGAAATAGTTCGGTAAACGGTTGGGTTTTCGACCTTAGGGTCGCAGAACTAAGGCAAAAAGATTTCACAAGGGGGTACGCAAGCCATGGAAGAGGGTTTCAAGGTGCGGGCGGAAGTCGTGAAGGTGCGCCGTCATTGTCCGCTGGAACATAAGGTGGGCGATGCCTGGGAGATCGGGGAGACCACCCCGGCTGGGCTTTGCATCTATGCGTTTCTCGCCTTCGCGCCGGCCTGGAGCGCTTTGCGCACCGGCGGACGATTTTCATGGGAAGAGGACGCGGACGCGACGCAGTTTGCATGCCCCGATCACGGCGAAGTCGTGTTCGAGCTACGTCGCATGCAAGAGAAACCCGCGGAGGAGGTTGTTGAAGTCCAGGGGGAAAAGCCCAAGAGGGATTGAGGCGGATCGGGGCGAGTTGCTGCAGAGGAAGGGCGGTGCCGACGGCGAGCACGATCCTTCGACTCGATCCCCGGCCTTAGCCGGTGGCTCTCGCTCAGGATTCCGCCCCACGGGCATGCCGAAGGTGCCACGGATTTGCCCGTGGGACTCCACAACCTTTGCGGCCGCGTAGAAAGTCTTAAGCCAGTCTCAACTCAATCTTAGAATTTGGAAATTCACCCTTAGTTTTCCCGCACCTGCGACTGACCGCCTCCCGCCAGCCGTACCGGTTCGCGAACATTCACAGAGTTTTCGTTCTCCAATCCGTTCTCGTTGCCCCCTCTTGCGGGGCAGCCGGCCGCGCTGCTGGGACGAATGTCCTGAGTTTCCCGAAGGGAAGCGCCCAAGGCCACGGCACACGCATCTTTCGTAACCCCTTTACAGGTCGAGTGAAGACTCTAAGTGCAACCGGTGTGGCACTCCATTTGCTGAATAAGTGCCAAAAAACAATTTTGGAGGGACGATGGCGCGCTGGGGCTTTACCGTAGATCTGGAAAGGTGCGTCGGCTGCATGGGCTGCGTGATCGCCTGCAAGGCGGAAAACGGCACGCCTCCGTCGATTCATTGGATGAAGGTTGTCGAGAAAGAGGAGGGCGAGTACCCGTACGCCAAACGCACCTTCACGCCGCTTCGTTGTAATCACTGCGCTGACGCGCCCTGTGCGCGGGCCTGCCCGACCGGCGCCATCGTCAAGCGGCCGGATGGCATCGTGGTGATCGACCAGGATGTTTGCATCGGCACGATGGCCTGCATGTCAGCATGCCCGTACTACGTACCTTACCGTTGGGACGGCGAGGACGGTTACTACGGTGAGGAAAAGGTCCCTTATGAAACGGTGAAGTATGCCGCGTTCAAGAAGGGGACGGCGCAGAAGTGCCACTTCTGTTATCACCGCATCGACGAGGGGCGCCCGCCGGCCTGCGTGGAATCCTGTCCCGCCGACGCGCTCAACTACGGCGATCTCGAAGACCCGGAAAGCCACATCAACGAGCTGCTGCGCCAGAAAAATCACTTTCGTCCCCGCGAAGAGCTCGGTACCAATCCGAGCTTGTTCTATCTTACCGGCAAAGGCGGCGGCAAGGTCGGAGGAGGCAAATAGCCATGAGCAAGGGACTGACGACGGCGCCCTTCACACTTGAGCTGCGCGCCCAGTGCCACTGGGATTGGAAGGTGGCTTTTTATCTCTACGGCGCCGGCAGCAGCGCAGGACTTATTTTCCTGGAGCTACTGCTGCGCCGGTGGAATGTGATCGATGAAGCGACGGCGCTCTGGGGCATGTGGATCGGACTCGTCTTGGCGCTCGTTTCGCTGGCGTTTCTCTTCAGTCATCTGGGACCGGGCGCGCGCTGGGGCTTTCTCTACGTCTTTCGCAAACCGGGAACCAGTTGGATCGCCCGGGGCGCGTTCATCGTAACGGTTCTCGTGCTGCTCAGGATCTTGATCTTGTTGCCCACCGTGCCCGGCTTCACCGGCCTCCCCTGGGGAGAAGAGACAACCGCCGGCGCTCTGCTGCGCGCCGGCGCGATGCTTTTCGCGGCTGCCTTTATGGCTTACAGCGGGCTGGTGCTCTCCTCCTGGAACAGCATCGCTTTCTGGAACACGCCTCTGCTGCCGATTCTTTACGTCGCTTATTCCTTTCTAGCGGGATTGGGCGCATTGCCGCTCGTTGTGCTTGCTACCCATGGCGGGGAAAAATTGGGCGCCTTCGGTTCCAATTTCTGGTCGTCCCTTTTGCTCCTGCTTGCGCTGAACGGATTCTTGCTTTTGATCTACATCTGGGGAATGGCCACGGCTACCGTTGCCGCGCGCGAGTCAGTGCGCCGGCTCGTGTCCGGCGAACACCGCTGGAGTTTCTGGATCGGCGTCGTCGGCGTCGGGCTGGTTCTTCCTTTTATCATGATCGGCTTGGCGACCGGACAGGAATTGGCTAACAATCCCGCAACCGCGCTGTGGCTGGCGACCGCATGCGGCGCGATACAAGTCGGCGGATTTCTTCTCCGAGACAGCTTTCTCCGCGTCGGCGTCTATGGATATCCCGTCTGATCAGTCGGCGACCCCGAGCGCGGTCCTTCCACTGTCCATCTTGCCCGTCAAGGTGACTTTCATGGGCGAGCTTCAGCGCTGGGCCGGACGGCGAGAACTCGAACTTGAGCTTCCCGCCGGGAGCAGAATCGGCGAACTCGCGGGAAAACTTTTTTCCCTGTGCGGTGAAATCTTCGCGCAACGCGCATTGACGCGGGACGGAGCATTCCAGCCTCATGTGGCTGTATTCGTGAACGGCGTCCAAATCGGCCGGCTGGACGGAAGCAAGACCGTTCTTACCGGAGGAAAAGTAGAGTTGATGTTACTGCCGATGTACGAGGGTGGGTAGAGGCTGTTGAAAAAGACTCATAGGCCGATTGCCCTGAGCATGGTCGAAGGGTGCGCTCAATCGCCTCGTCTCTGAGATCTTTTGGAGCAGCCTGCAATCAGAGTTTTTCAACAACTCTAGAGAAAAATCACCGTAAAGAAAAAGAGGCAAAGCATGATTACCAGTCTACGCGGAAGAGAAACCCGGCCGCAGACGGTGAATCGTCCCGGCGGCAAGAGACATGAAACGCCCGCCAGCGACTGGGTCCCGACCACCTGCCGCATGTGCCTGGTGGGGTGCGGAGTTCTGGTCAACGTAAGAGACGGAAGGGTCGTCAACGTCATAGGCAATCCGGACTCGCCGGTGAATAGGGGACGCATCTGCGCCAAAGGCAAGTCGGGGATCATGAATCACTACAATCCGAACCGGGTGATGAAGCCGCTCAAGCGGACCAATCCGGAGAAGGGGATGGGCATCGATCCCAGGTGGCGGGAGATCTCCTGGGACGAGGCGATCGATGCCGTCGCCGCGAAGATGAAAAAGATCTGCGCCGAAGACCCGCGCAAGTTATACTTGCAGACCTGGGGCGCCTCCCAGGAATTCACCACCTGGCTCGGCGTGTTGCGCCCGGCCGTCGGCACGCCTTACGTTCAGACCGGGGTTTCTCCCAACTGCGGCAAAACCGTTCACTCGATTCAATTTCTCGTCGCCGGCGGTTTTCACCAGGAACCCGATCTCGCGCACTGCAAATACTTGATCGACTGCGGCACGCAGATGGGCGTGGCCACGCGCGAGGGATTCAATCATCAGGTTCCCGACTGCGCTAAAGCGCGGGAGCGGGGCATGAAGCTCGTGGTCGTCGATCCGATCGGCAACAACGCCGCGAGCAAGGCCGATGAATGGCTGCCGATTCGTCCCGGCACGGACGCGGCCTTCGGTCTCGGCATGCTCAATGTGCTTTTGAACGAGGCAAGGATCTTCGACGCCGACTATCTCAAGCACTTCACCAACGCAACTTATCTGACCGCCGCCTCGGGAAAGTTCGTGCGCGACCCGGCGACGGGAAAACCGTTGGTCCTCGATCAGAGCGACGGTCAAACCAAACTATTCGACGACCCGAGTGTCAAAGACCCGATGCTTGAAGGCGAGACCGAAGTCCAGGGACAGAAGGTGCGGCCGGCATTCGAGCTGATCAAAGATCGCGCCGCGGAATATGGCGCCGAGCGGGTCGAGGAGATCACTTCGATCCCCGCCAAAGCTTTGAGAAGAATCGCGCGAGAGTTCGGCGAGACGGCGTCTATCGGCGCGACGGTGAAGATCGACGGCGTCGAAGTCCCTTATCGCCCGGTCTGTCTCGACTGGGACCGCGGTCCGCAGGGCCATAAACACGCGTGGCACAACACCTGGGCGCTGGCGATGGTCAACGTGGTCCTCGGCGCGGTCAACGTCGTGGGCAGCATTCACAGCACCGATTCGGCGAGCAACTTCCCGTTCAAAAAATGGCCCGAAGCCGGCGAGGACGGCATCCTGATGAGCAGCGGCTCGACCCACCGGGGTGGCGGCCACTTCACCGCGTTTCCCGGTCGGACTCCGACCCGGCCGGAGCGTTGGGATCTGTTCGAGCTTTTTCCGGTCGCCGCCCATACGCGAACGCTCGTACCGGAGGTGCACAAAGATCCGAAGAAATGGGGCATGGACCACAAGATCGAAATGGTGATCCACAGTCCCGGCAACCAGGTGATGGCGGGTTGGGGCGACGTGCAAGCGGTGATCGACTGGTACAAGAGTATCGATTTCGTCGTCGGCTTTGCGGTGGAGATCAACGAGACCCATGAACTGGACGACATCGTCCTGCCCATGTGCAGCTACCTGGAAGAGGGAACCTTCGACGACAGCTCGGTTTATCCGTTTCCGGCGGTGGCGGGGGAAGCGGTGGGTCTCTGCCAGATCCAGCAAAAAGCGGTGGAGCCTCCCGAAGGCATCCGGACGATCGGCGACGTGATGAGTGAAATTTATCAGCGGGCCGGAATCTTGGATCAAGTCAACGACGCCTTCAATCATCTTAAGGGGCTGACGCCGCCGTATACTTTGGAACCGGGTAAGCGCTACACGATGGATGAGGTGAGTGATCGCGTCGCCAAGAGCCGCTTCGGCGAGGATTATGGCTGGGACTGGTTCAAAGAGAACGGCGTGCTGGTCTGGCCGCGCACGGTCGATGAGCGCTATCCCGGCCGATTCATCAAGGCCCGCATCGCGCTCTATCTCGAAAATTTCCTCGCGCGAGGCGAGGAGCTAAAGAAAGTTCTCGACGAGATGAGCATGACTTGGGATCTTTCCGACTACGAGCCGATCCCACGGTGGCGGCCCTGCGCTTCGTTCGAACGGATGCGCCGTGGGGAGATCGACGCCGTCGGTGTCAACTACAAGCTTCCCTATGCCTACGGCGCGTTCGGTCACGCCAATCCCTGGATCAATGAACTGTGCGACAAGCTGCCCCACTCCTACGGCGTTCTGATCAACCCCAGGCTCGCGCGCAAAAAAGGGATCAAGGACGGCGATGCGATCTGGCTTGAGTCTCCCGTGCGAAAAGTAAAAGCGGTGGCGCGCGTCACCGAGTGCGTTCACCCGGAGGTGATCGGCATCGCTGGCAATGCCGGCCATTGGGCGAAAGGTAAGCCGCTTTCCGCGGGCAAAGGGGTGAACTTCAACGGCCTGCTGCCGTACGGGCTCGAGATGTGCGATGTGATCTCGTCGGCGCTCGACCAGTGCGCTCCTCTCAAAGTGTATAAAGCGGCGTAAGTTTCGCATTCGAAATTATTCCTGATCCGATCATATGTGATGAAGAGCCTGAGGCTGGAGATGGTGGGGCTCATCGGCGCGGACGGGCGCCCGCCCGACGTGGACCACTTCGACATCGCATCCCTGCGGCACAAGCAATGGGACTGGGACCGGGTAGTGAAAGGGACGCATCCCACCAACTGTTGGTACAGCAAGTGCTGTAATTTCAACCTCTACGCCAAAGACGGCATGGTCCTCCGGGAGGAAGTCGCAGGCAACTATCCCCCGCGAGGCGAAGCTCCGGATTTCAATCCTCGAGGCTGCCAGAAGGGCGCCTGCTACGTCCACCGGATGTACGATCCCACCCGAGTCAAGTATCCCCTGAAAAGGACGGGACCGAGGGGCGCGGCGAGGTGGCAGCGGGTAAGCTGGGAGCATGCCCTCGACGAGATCGCCGAGTTCCTTCTAGACGTGCTGGTGCGCGACGGCCCGGACGGCGTGCATGAGGGGCGAGGGAGCCAGTGGTCGAGGAGCAACACGTTTGCCGCAAGCAGCTTCTTCGATGTCCTGGATGTCTCTCGCATCGATGTCAGCAGCGAGGAAGGCGACGATCACCAGGGCGCCGCGGTTACCTTCGGCAAAGCCGTCTTCGCCCAGTCGGCGGACAACTGGTTTTACGCGGATCTGATCCTCGTGTGGGGGGCCAACCCCGCCTATACGCACATACCCAATTTTCATTTCATCGCCGAGTCTCGCTACAACGGAACGAAGGTTATCTCTATTACCCCCGACTACAACGCCTCGTCCATTCACGCCGACCTGTGGGTGCCCATTCGCGTCGGCACGGATGCCGCTTTGGCCCTCTCCATCGCTCAGGTCATCCTTGAGGAGAAGCTCTATAACGCGCCCTTCGTTCAGGAGCAGACGGATCTGCCCCTCCTGGTCAGAGAAGACACTGGCAAATTTCTCCGGGAGAGCGATCTGCGGCGCGGCGGCCGAGAAGAATGTCTCTACCTCTACGACCTGGAAAGCCGCCAAATTCGGGAAGCACCCTGGAAAAGCTTGGGCTTGGATGGCCTGGAGCCGGCGCTGGAAGGAGCGTATGAGGTTCAGACGCTCCAAGGGCCGGTGAAGGCGCGACCCGTCTTTGCTCTGCTCAAGGAGCAATTGGAGAAAGCATATGCCCCCGAGCAGGCCGCGAGAATCACCGGCGTCTCTCCCGCAATGATCCGCCGACTTGCCCGGGAGATCGCCTCTGCCCGAGGGGTGGTGAACGTGGACACCGCTGTCTGGGGGAAGTTCTATCACGGCGACGCCATGGAACGAGCGATCATTTTGGTGGTCGTGTTGTGCGGACATCTCGGACGGAAAGGGGCGGCCTACAGTGCCTTCGCCAGTATCGCGCCGGACACCAGCCTGGGAGCTTTTCAACGCCTGGGAAGCCAGATCATGTTGAACATCGCCGGCGCCGATCCGCGCTATTCCCAGTGGCGGGAGCAGGGATATACGGACGAGATGATTCTCTCGGAATATGTGCGTGAGAGCTTTGCGCAAAAGAGCATGGTGCCCAGCTCACTTATCTACCTGGTACACGGGGGGATTCTGAAGGAGCTCGACCGCCACAATAACTGGGACCCCTTGCTCCGCCGTCCGCTCCATGAGTTCGCCGAGGAGTCAAACCGCAGAGGCTGGTACCATCTGCCCGACCCTGACCGGCCTCCCCGCCTGGTCTTCGTCCATGGGGGCAATCTGTTCCGCAGGGTGCGCTCGAGCCATCGGCTGCTGGAGAACTTTCTCCCCAAGATCGAGCTTCTGGTCACGCTCGATATCCGGATGAGCACCACGGCCCTATATTCCGATTTCGTTCTGCCCACGGCCAGCTACTATGAGACGGACTCCATCCCGTGGCTCGCGGTCCCCCTTGCCCCGTATCTCAATATCTCCCGGAAGGCGGCCGAACCCCTATACGAGTCCAAGAGTGAATGGGAAATCTATTGTCGTCTGGCCCAGAGGCTCGAGCAGAAGGCCCAGGAAAGGGGAATCGCTACCTATCGGGATCGCCAGGGGCGCGAGCGACGCTTCGACCGGGTGGTCGAACAACTGACTTCGGGAGGCCTCTACGATTTCGACGACGATGAGGCCATTGCCCGTGACGCTTTCTTACACACCGAGAACGTGGAGAAGTTGGACTGGGAAGTGTTCAAGGAGAGGGGAATTGCCGAGTTCACCGGCCCCGGACGGCATATTCGCTCCATAAGCAACGCCTGCGACATCAGTTTGGGGGAGCCCGTGGTGCCGCTGACCTGGCACACGGATAGGAAAGAGCCGTATCCGACCCTGACCCGCCGCATCCAGTTCTACATCGACCACGACTGGTACCTGGAGCTGGGCGAAGCCCTTCCCGTGCACAAAGGTTCGCCGCCAGCCGGGGGAGATTACCCGCTGCATCTGAGCGGAGGACATGCTCGTTGGAGCATCCACTCCAACTGGGTAGACAACACCCTGCTCTTGCAGCTCCAGCGAGGAGAGCCGGCGGCGTTTCTGAACCCTCAGGACGCGGCCCGCAGAAGCATACGGGACACCGATCGGGTCGAGGTCTACAACGACGTGGGCCGATTCCAGATCCGAGCGCTTCTCTCCTCGGCGGTCAGGCCGGGCGAAGCGATCATCTACCACGCCTGGGACAATTTCCAGTTCTCCGGCTGGCAGCACTTCAAGAACGTCATGCCCTCTCCCGTGAACCCCCTGGAGTTTGCCGGCGGGTACTTCCAGTTGCGCCCGCTCGCGCTCACTCTGGCCCCCGGGATGACCGATCGCGATACGCGGGTCGAGATCCGGCCGCTCGGCCCGTGACGCGCGTCCCGGCGGCGGGACGTCTAGTGGAGCATCTCACGCTGTTTGATACTTACCTTGGAAATGTTGAACAGGACGACTCAAGGAAAATTTATCTCGCCAAGCATGTCCTGAGCCTCGCCGAAGGAGCGCCAAGACAAAATCCGAAATCCGAATATCGAAATCCGAAACAAACCCAGAGTCAATTAAATCTCAAAACGGAAAAATCCAAAACACTGAATCCGAAGGAAGCTTATTTGGAATTTGACTTATTTTGGTCATTCGAATTTGTTTCGAATTTCGGATTTCGTGCTTCGAAGTTTTTGTTCTCGGCGTCTTTGCAAGAGACATGATTTTTTCCGATCTCTTCTCCGTTTCCGAATTTCAAACACTTTTGGCTAGTTGTAATTCCCGCCCTTCGGCTACGCTCAGGACAAGCTCCAGCGGGAATCCAGCCGGGGACTGGCTACTTTTTCGTCTTCGAAAAAGTTGCCTGTCCCCTTTCTAGGGCTCGGCTCGCGTTGGATCGCACCGAACGGATATGCGGGGATATCGCCCCGGATAGGAGAAAATGTACCGGGAAACTTTTCTCGGTTGGTTTCGAGTCGCCTGCATCACGAAGAATTTGAGAGTCGTGTGTAGCGATCGGTCAATAGCGCAACGTTATGCGGCGTGCAAATGTGGCGGTGCATCAACTGTCACCTTTTCGGAATTCCGAAAACATGGAAGTACGTTATCGAAGCGGGCAAAACGATAACTTCAACAGCTAAGCCACCGCCTATGGCGGTGAGAACAACAAAGGCTCTGCCGTGTGCGGGAGTGGATTCACCAGAAGTACGGTCGCACGCGCAAT
>Ga0214472_10002293_pt1 | contig 20731 bp, 22 predicted proteins | sample RVTome_6_FD_207662 | JGI IMG/M metagenome (GOLD analysis project Ga0214472, IMG submission 207662) | Soil microbial communities from uranium-contaminated site in the Upper Colorado River Basin, Wyoming, United States - RVT140D175 | ecosystem: Environmental > Terrestrial > Soil > Contaminated >...
CGCACGCGGCTGAGCAGCGCGGCAGCATCAACATCGAATACGACGGCGAGCTGAACCGGGCGCACGGCGTCCGTTCCGGAAACGGAACGCCGTCCAACCCGTACGTGATTTCCGGATGGTCACTGGAGAACCTGCGGATCAAGGACACGACGAAGGCGATCAAGATCGTCGGAAACACGATCACCGGCACGCTGACGCTCGACTACATCGGACCTCGGATCACCGTCGAGCGCAACCGGATCGGGGATCTGCGCGTCAACCAGAATGTGGCTCGGTGGGGCGGGACCACCAGCGGATCGTTCACCAGGAACACGATCGGTGTCGTCGGCCAGCTCCGCCACTTCGATGGGGTGCTCCGGTGGAACACGATCGGCACGCCGGCAGCGACGGCGACCTCGGCGTATCCGGATGTGCGCGCGGTGAACCTGGACGGCTGGAACAACGCCCGATTCGCGAACAACAAGATCTACGGATACATGGACGCGCGGATCCACGGACACCATCACTCGTCCGAGTTCGGGATGATGAGCCACGACCACAGCGGCGCGACTCACATGACGCACATGGTGGACCACTCACGGCGCTATCACCAGGTTGTGATCGAAGCCAACAGCATCTTCACCAGCCACGCGTACGGGCTCGCCTACCTGGACACCAATCATGCCGCCAACGACCGAACTGCCAACTCCGAGACCTACCCGTATCTGAACGCGCCCCACACGCATTACACGCGGGCCTTCATTCGGGCGAACGCCGTCGACGGCTCGGGAATCCTCGTCAACGTCTTCAACGCGAAGGACGAGCGCCACATCCGCACGCCCAGCGGGCTGCTCGAAATCGACCGCAACCGGGTCACGCTCGAACGCGACCTGTCGAAGCCGTTCGAGGTCGTGAGCGGCATCGAGGTGCGCCAAGCGCGGTACCTGACGCTCAAGATGCGCTCGAACAGCGTCACCGGCGCGGAGCCGCTCACCGGCGTTGCCCAGGTGGACGCACCATTCCAGAAGGGCGCCGGGATTCTGCTGAACACGCTCGAGTACGCGACGGTCTCGATCGAGAACCCGAGCGTCGCGAACCGTCAATACGGGGTCCAAGCCAAGAACCTGAACAAGACCGTCCGCTGGAAGGTCGTCGGGCTCAAGACCACCAACGTCGGCGAAGACGTCGGCTACGACGCCTCCGTCGCCAACGCGCCCGCCCGCCGCTGACGCGTCAGACGAACAGGGTTGCGATCGTGATCAGCGGTAGCTCGGACGCGCGGCCGTAGCGCTCGCCGACGTTGGGCTGGTTGCCCGGCAACACGACCATGCGCTGCTCGAAGTCGATCTCGTTGACCGGCTTCGTCAGGTTCGCGTTGTCGCTGTCGGCGATGAACTGAAGATGCACGCCGTGCGTGGCAATGTCGCCCTGCCAGAACTTGCGCGGCCGGCCGTCACCCACCGACGGGTCGCTGGGATCGCCGTCGGCCGGCGTCCAGCACACGCGCGGCTTGGTCAGCCCGTCGCGCGGATCGACGTAGGTGCCGAACGGCCCGTCGTCCACGGCACGGCTGTTCAGGTGCGGCCCCGGGTCGCTCCCGGTACCGTCGTCGAAGCACGAATCGTCGCGGTAGTAGGGCTGGGCGATCAGGGCGTAGGCGTCGCCTCCGGTATGCTTTCGAACCTGCCAGCGCGTCACCACAGAGCCGTACGGGCCGCTGACCTGCTCCCAGTTCACCGCCGCGGCGGGCCCCGAGAAGAACGGGTCGGCGAAGTCGAGATCGTTGCAGATGCCGCTTTCGCCGCCGAAATCGCATCGGTTCGGGTCGCCCCCGGCCAGCGGAACCGCGGCGTGCTGGGGACCCACGACCGGGATGTCGTCGTCGTCGCGGACCTCGATCCGGTCCTGCGCGACGTGCATGTTCGTGTTCCCGAACACCTCCTCGTCGTTGACGCCGTCGATGGTCGCACCCTTCGGCGGCGTCCACGGGTTGTAGTAGGTGGCGACCTTGCCGGCGTTGTAGTCCCACTGCACGTAGATGCCGTCGGCCGGCGGGATCACGTGCACGCGCAGCTTGTCGCCGAAGCGGATCTCATCGCGGTAGAAGATCTCGGTCTTGACGTTGTTCGTGGACGAGTCGGCGCCGAACGCGGCGCGGATCGCGCGGACCGCGCCGACCCGCTCGCCGAACAAGATCGACGAGCCGCCCCAGTTGTTGACCTCTTCTTCGTAGCCGCAGCACGGCGTCTCGCCGCCGGGACGCTGCTGGAACGCGCGCGCCTTCCACTGGTCGATCACATCCGGACCCAGATTCGGCGGCTCGGAAAGGCCGCTGTTGTCGGGCGAGATGCGAAGCCCGGTCATCAGCCAGCGACCGTCGTAGCGAAACCAGTAGCGCGGCGTCTTCACCCACGCGGTGTCGAGCGGCCGCCGTTGCTCGACCGCCCATCCGTTCGGCGGCGGCGGCGCGGCCGGCACGTCGTCATCGTCGCGCGGCGTGGTGACGATGGTTCCATTCAGGTCGCAGTACGGACCTTTGGGCGCGGCGCCGTAGCCGTCGTAGGAGGACTGCGAGTACACGAACATGCCGGCGTTCGCGTCGCGCACGTAGCGCACGTAGCCGTTGGTCGCGTCGAACGCCGCCCGCGGCCCGTCGGGCGTCGCCAGCGCGATATAGACGTAGCTCGCCGACAGCGCGTTGCTGGGGTCGGCGACCTTCACCACGTAGGTGGATTCCAGCCCCGACGGCATCGCCGTTCCGAGCGGAGCCTGCGTGCCGGCGTCGGAGGCCATGAAGACGAGTTCGTCGTTGTCGTCGAGCCCCTTCACCGGATCGACGGTCGTGGCCTTTCCGCCGTGCATCGGGCTGCCGGGACGGGGCCGCGACTCGCACGGGTCGCCGCTCTCGTCGAGGTAGGCATCCCAGGTGTAGTGGAACGGTTCCCGGTCGAACGCGTAGGTCGTCTCTTCGTCCACGCCGCTGTAGAACGCGAAGCCCGACACGTTGTTGGAGATGTAGCGCGTGAAGACCTCGTCGACTTGGAACGGGATCTGGGTGAACGCGTTCGCCTGGGCATCCCACCGATAGGCCAGCAGACGAGACACGTCTGCGCCCTCAAGCGGGTTCGCCGGCACGCGTGAAGACTGGTAGCAGTTGTGGTCGCCGTTGTCGGACCAATCGTAGGGATTGGGATGCTCGGTTGTCTGGTAGCAGTCGCTGCGCAACTCGGCGGGCAGGTATTGCTGAAGGTCGAACGTCTCGTAGTTCGTGGGTGTCTGCGGCTCGCGGAGCGCCGGATCGGGTCCGGCCGACCAGGACGGGAATTGGGCGCCGGTCATCACCACCGGCTCGACGCTGCGCGCCTGGGCGACCGGGCTCGCGGGCGGATCGGCCTGCGCGGCCGGTGCCACGACGGCGAGGAGTGCGATGAGAGCGGCGAACGTTCGGACGCGCATGCCGAAACCCTTCCGTAAAGAGGCGTGTTCCGGCAGATTCGCCATGGTTCGTGCCGATTCCTGCCGGCCGGGCAAGGAGGTCGGGGGCCTGCGGAGTCAGTCCTCGAAGACTTCAGCCTCGACCTTGCGGACCTCGTCACGGTCGGTGTCGAACTCGCGGGCGATTTCGCGGAGATCCCAGAATCGACCGTCGGACAGGCCGAAACGAAGGCGCATCATCATGCGCTTGCGCTCGGGAAGGGCGTTGATGCGGTCTTCCAGCGAATTTTCGAGTTCGTCGATCGGATCCATCCGTTCGATCCTACCCCGGGCCACCAAAGAGGTCATGATCGAACCACGCCCCCAATAGACAGGGGTCGTGGTTCTTTCGTTTCTTGCCAGCGGCGGGCTAGCCCTCGGCAGGCGCTGGCCGCAATCCGGTCAAATAGGTACCACCATGGCATTCGGCCGTGGCCTCTGCTAGAAATCATGAACTTGGTTCGCTTCTCAGGGATCCCCAGGGTCATGGCACTTCACGAGATCGACCTCGAACTCCATGCGCGCGGAACCCGGTCAGACGACGGGGCGCTCAACCTCGCCCTTGATCCCGGTTCCGAAGCTAGGGTGTTTGAAGAGGTCTGTCGGAGGTACCGCCGGGCGATCTTCGATTTAATCCTCAGATCGGTGAGGGATCGCGATCGAGCAGAGGATCTAACACAAGAAGTCTTCATCAAGTGGTTTGTGAACATCGAGAAGTTCGATTCTCAGAGACAGATTTGGCCCTGGTTGGCCACGATCGCGCGCCGCGTCTGCATCGATGAGGCACGTCGATCGCGGCGGGCAGCGCATGTGCGCTTTGACGACTTCAGAGATCACGAGTTTGACGAAGCGCTGCCTTCTGCTTTGGACGAAGCGATCTTCAATGAGGAGCAAGCCCATCTAAGAGCCGAGCTGGCCAAGGCTTTGAGATCGCTTCGAAGTCGAGATCGTCGGCTATTGCTGCTGCGCTTCGTTGCGGGCTGGAGCTACGAGGAGATCGCTGATGACGATGCGGTCTCGATCAATGCTGTTCGAAACGTGATTTGGAGGGCTCGGCTTAGCCTTCAGGTAAGGCTCGAATCTGTCTACCGGGGTTGGCAGCTACCCATCGTTGCCTTCGTGTGGATGCGCGGAAAGTGGACGTCCGCCAAGAAGCGCGTGCATGGCCGTCTATATGGCCGTCTATACGGTGGCTGGCGCAGCGTCGGGTCAACGGTCGTGGCCACGGGGCCCTCCTTCCACACGTTAGGCAATCTCCTCGCCGGCGCACTGATCGCAGTCGGCTCGCTGGCCGCGCCGCTTCAGGTCCAGTCGACGAGTATCGCCACGTCCGTCGAGCGCGCGGCAGAACAAAGCACGTTAAACCCAGTTGTGCAGTTGGAATCGTCGCTCCACAGAACTACCTCACAGATCATCGATTCTGGTCCCCGAGTGATTGCCCGGGGAGGGTTCGGCCCAACCAAGAAGAATCACGTTGCGCCGTCATCGGCGCAGATGCGCCTTGAGCTTGTTGGCCCGGATGGTTCTACTCTCTATTGGCGCGAGACCGATGTTCAATGCGGCAGCCAGGGCGCTCAGGCGCTTCCCCAGGATGGGCCAATTCGCGCCGTGTGCTGATCAGTCCTTAAGGCGTGTAGAGATGCACCCCCACGCACTCGCTGAAGCCAATCGGTGGCACGCCTTGGCAGTCCGTCACCGTGAATGGCTGGGTGAACGGCGTCGGCACGAGACAAGGATGTCCTTGAGTGGTCCCTGTCTGGGCGGTTGTGACCCTGTACGACACGCATTCAGATCCAGCTCTGGCCGGCAGACTCCCGACCATCGCTAGAAGCGGCAAGACAACGCGCAACGCAAAGCGAACTCTCTGCATTGTGAATCCCCCTGGGTCGGTCGAGCGCCGACTTACGGAGGGAGATACGCACGCCGCCTGAACAGCATCACCAAATGAGATGAATCCAGTGCTTCTGCGTACTTACCTATGAAGAAGTGTCTCTATCGGGCCCAGGGCACTGAGAAGGGAGCCCATTCGTGGCGGCAAAGTGGCGCAGGAAACGAGGAACGGGAGTTCAGACCAAGTTCCTGAACGGAACAACGCTCGACGATACGGCACTGCTAGTTGCCGGGACCCCGGCCGGCACGACCGGACGCACGGGTGTGGAGTACGTGCCGGCGTCCCCGATCAATGGTCCGCCGAGCGCGACCTGCGCTATCGTTGCGTGTGTGCCTGCCTATATCAATGGCGGTAAAGTAAAGGTTTATGCCAATAGCGACACGCCGCAGTCGCAGCCGCTTTGCGTAAGTTGGTCGACGCCTTGCCCACCATGAGAACATTGCGCAGCTCTGGGACAGTCCTGCTTCTGGTAGGGCTGTCCCTAGTCGCGCCGCTTCCCGTCAAAGCTTCGCCGTGTCCTGGCTACTACTGCCCCTCTTACACCTTCAACATTGGAACCGCCGAGGAATCTCGCTGGCAGGCGGAGCCGGATCGGACGATTCGCATCGAGTACTGGGTAAATCCCAATGGTCAAGCATGGTTGCCATCAGACAAGGTAGCGGGTGCAGCCAAAGCGGCCGCGGCGACCTGGATGCGGGCGAACCCACGTCTAAGGATGATCTACAAGGGTTTGTCGAGCGATCTGCCGTTGCCGTTTGACGGAAAGCTAGTTATTGGGTGGTGGCCGAATCATGGAGCCGCTGCCGCGTTCGGGAGACCTGACGGCCTGAACTGGCACCCTCAGATTCGAAAGGAATTAGATCCGGTCTGGTATTCCACGCCGTTGGAGGGCAATTTCAACTACGACATCTGGATTTCGCCGCACAATCCCATCGAGTGGGAGCCATGCAGCACATCCTGTCGACCGTACCCGACTCGCTATGTCGTCGCAAGGGATGTGGGAGACGGCACCAATTGCCCGTGCTACGAGCCAAGAGTTGTGCCTTACGCCGAGTTGCAGGCAATGCTTACGCATGAGTTCGGACATGTCCTCGGTTTAGGTCACGTTGGGATCGAGAATTGTCCACTCACCATGGTGAGCGCTGGGTGTCCCGATTGGCCGCCGCCATCACCTGGGTACCGAAACCATAACGCGGCAAGTCTCGCTCTAGGCGACATGCTTGGCCTCAAAGCTCTCTACCCATTCACCTGTCCGAAGGTCAAGAGAGGCCAGCGAATGCCGACTAGGTTTGCGCAGGTCTGCCCAACTATCAAGGTTTACACACCATAGGAACGCCTTCCCGAACCCCGGGCCTACCGCGGGTGAGGCGTGGCGTGTATGCCGGGATGAGCCGAAACTTCCCCGGCCGGTCGTAGACTCGTCGCCAGTGATCACGCAAGGCGAGATCGTCGTCCGGCTGCTTATCGCGGCGGCGTTCGGCGGCCTCCTGGGATTGGAGCGGGAGCGGCGCGACCAGCCGGCCGGGCTCCGGACGCACATCCTGGTCGCCACCGGCGCGTGCCTGTTCGCTTTGGTGTCCGCATTCGGTTTCGACGATTTCACGGGCACGTCTTCGGACACCGCGCTGCGAGCCGACGTGACCCGGATCTCTTCGCAGATCGTCGTCGGGATCGGGTTTCTGGGCGGCGGCACGATCCTTCGTTATCGCGGCGTGGTCAAAGGCCTGACCACGGCGGCCGGCCTGTGGGTGACGGCCGCGGTGGGCCTTGCGGTCGCGATGGGCTTCTGGGCGGGCGCGGCGGCGGCTGTGGGAATCGCGCTCGTGAGCCTGATCTTGAAGCCGGTCGAGTCCAGAATTCGCCGCAGCCGCGTAGCCGAGGGTGTGCGCGACGATGAGGACGAGGACGAGGACTAAGTGGTTCCAGGCATAAACTCGGTTGCGAATCCGACGCCCCTGCATCCGCGATCAGTGCGTTGCTCCTCGGCCGAATAGTTACAACTATTCGACCTGCGGTGCGCCTTCTGCTCGCGGCGCAGGATGCGCCAGATTCATCAACGTATTTATGCCAGCAACCACTAAGCGGGCGCGACGCCGCGGCGCTGACTGAGTTCGGTGACCGCGTCGCCGGACGCGGGCCGGTCGAAGCCCCACAGGTCGTCCACCAGCGAGTGCAACAGCGTCTGGGAGATCAGAAAGCTCATGTGGCCGAGGTCTTTCACGAGCACGTTGCGGGCGCGAATGTTCGTCGAGACGATCTTGGCGTTCGACGCGGGAATGATCATCGCATCCAAGTTCGAGTAGTAGGCCACGAATCGCGTGTCGCAGGGCGCCGCGTCCTCGAGCCGTTCCAGCAGGTCCGATCCCGGGCGAAGGTCGCGGGCGGCGCGACCGCGTCCCGCCCACGCGGCGTAGGTGCCGCCGTGCGGAGAGCCGAGCGTGACGCAGGTGTGGACTTTGTCACTTGCCCCGCAGAGCTGGATGTAGGCGCGGGCGACGAGCCCGCCGAGCGAGTGGCCGATCAGATGAACCTGATGGGCGCCCGTTTCTTCCAGCACGCGATCGACGTGCGCCGACAATTGTTCGGCGAGCTCGTTCACGTCGTGGCCGATCACGTTGTAGTTCATCGTCGAGACGTGCCGGAAGCCCGCGCGGCGAAGCGCGCGCCGCACGACCAGAAACGCGGAGCGGTTGTGGAAGTATCCGTGCAGCAGGACGATCGGCGTCGAGGCTGCTTCGGGGTCGAGGTAGCGAAGCGGCAACTCGGGCGTGAAGCGGCCGGCGATGCCGCGGTCTTCGTTCGGTTCGAGCGCCTCGCCGACGACGCCGGCGGGATACATCGCAAGGTTGAGTCCCGCCCAGGCGATCTCTTTGGCGGCGCTGCGGTAGGTGCGAGGCCGGCGGAGTGCGCGCGTCACGGCGCGTCGTGCTGCTTGCGCCTTCCGATACGTATCGCGTAGCTCGATGCGGTCCATCACTTCGCCTTCCGGCCCGAGTCGGGCGGTCGTCGTTTGCTCGCGGTGACGGGGAAGCGATGCACGGTCGATGGAGAGTTCGTTTCGCACGGCCATTGTTCCTTCCCGGTTCACCTCGGTCAACGAGGTGGGACGGTTTAGGGGTTTCCCTCAACCGGGAGCCACGTAAACGGCGCAAAGGCACGAAGCTGTGGACGAACCTTTCGGTCTGTTATTGGGGTTTTACGATCAAAAAGATAGTTCCGGCGATCAGGATGATGCCGGCGATGATCACCGGACCGATGATCCACTGAATGCCCATCCGGCCGCGGGGAACGATCTTGCGCGGCGGGTGCACGCGCTTCTTCTTGTAGGGCTTCGATTCCATCGCGCCGCATTATCGCCGCTCACACGCGACGATGCCCGGGATCAAGAAAGGAACTGGTTTCCGGCTTCACGCCAGCGGCGCGTGCGCGCCTCGCGAGCGCTTTCGGGGTCGATCTGTGCCAACGCCAGCGCGATCGCGTGCCCGACGGCGTCGGCGGCCCGGTCGGGATCGGCATGGGCGGCGGGCGAGGGTTCGGCGACGACGCGGTCGGCCAAGCCGAGCCGCCGAAGGTCGAACGCGGTGAGCCGGAGATCGGCGGCGACCGACGCGGCGTCGTCGCGTCGAAGGATCGTGGCTGCGGCCTCCGGGCCGATCACCGAAAAGATCGCATGCTCCAGGATCAGCAGACGGTCGGCGCACGCCAATGCCAGCGCCCCGCCGCTTCCCCCTTCGCCGGTCACGACGGCCACGACAGGCTCAGGATGCGCCAGCAACGCCGCGAACGTACCGGCGATTGCCCGCGCGATGCCGTTCGCTTCGGATTCGCTCGACGGATCCGCGCCGGGCGTATCGACGAACGTCGCCACGGGGAGCCGCCACCGGCCGGCAAGTCCGATCAGCCGCTGGGCCTTCCGAAAGCCCCCTGGGCCCGGATGCGCGCGTCCGAGCGCGACGATGCCGCACCGAACGCCGCCGATGCGCGCGAAGGCGCACAGCACGCCGGCGTCGTCGGCGCCCCGCCCGTCGCCGTGAATCTCGACCGGGTCGCTCGCGACGCGGCGCGCGAAGGCGATCCCGTCGGGGCGATCTGGGTGCCGCGCCAACTCGACTTCGCGCCACGCGTCCGGTGGCGACGGGGCTTTCGGTTCGGGCACGGTCGCGACCGGCGCGGTCGTGTCGCGTCCGCCGGCAAGGTCGATCAGCGCGCGAAGGGCGGCGCGCAGCGCCTCGGGCGTTACCTCGGCGTCGATCAGGCCGTGCTCGACGGCGAACGCGGCGGTGTGCGAGCCGTCCGGCAGCGGACGGCCGGTGACGGCCTCCGCCACGCGCGGTCCGGCGAAGCCGACCGTCGCGCCCGGCTCGGCCCAAACGACGTCGGCCAGCGACGCGAAGGACGCGTAGACGCCGCCGGTCGTTGGATTGCGCAAGTAGGCGACGAACGGCAGCCCGGCGCGCGCGAGCGTTTCGCGCGACACGACGGTCTTGGCCATCTGCACGAGCGCCGTCATGCCCTCTTGCATGCGCGCGCCGCCGCTCGCGCACAACGCCACGACCGCGGCGCGGCGGCCCAGCGCGCGTTCGAAGGCGCGCGCGACTTTTTCGCCGGCGACGATTCCCATCGAGCCGCCGAGGATGCCGAAGTCGAACGAGACCGCTTCGACAGGATGGCCGCCGCTCGCGCCCGATGCGGCCACGACGGTCTCGCGCCCCGGGTCGTAGCCTGGGAAGGCGAGCGGGTTGCCGGCCGCGAGATCGCCGTCCCGCTCGACCCATCCCGGGTCGAGTGCCAGGTCCAGCCACGGCTTCGCGTCGCGCATCGAGGTGAGCTTTTTGCGGCGGAGACGACGAACTCTCTATGATCGACGATCATCGGTCGCCCGCGCACTGTACCAATGGGCAGAAGGGACGAGCATTGCCGGTCCGCGTCGTCATCGCCAAGCCGGGCCTCGACGGTCACGATCGAGGCGCGAAGGTCGTCGCGCGCGCCTTGCGCGACGCGGGGATGGAGGTCATCTACACCGGCCTGCATCAGACACCCGAGATGATCGTCGAAGCCGCGATCCAGGAGGACGCGGATGCGATCGGGCTGTCCATCCACTCGGGCGCGCACATGACGCTGTTTCCCCGCGTGGTCGAGCTGCTCAAGGATCGCGGCGCGAACGACATCGCCGTGTTCGGCGGCGGGATCATCCCGAAGGAAGACATCCCGGTTCTGAAGGCGAAAGGGATCGCCGAGATCTTCACGCCGGGCACGCCGACGCAAGCGATCGTGGACTGGATCAACACCTCGCTGGGCGCGAAGACCTAGCCGTCAGTCGTCGCGGCGGAAGAGCCGCGTGAGGTCCACGCGCAATCCCGGCAGTCCCGCGTACTCCAGCGTTTCTCCCGGCTCGAAGAGCTCGGGTTTGCCATAGCCGCCGGGCCCATGACGGTAGACCTCGATGCGGTCGGCCTCGGGATCGACGACCCAGTAGTCGGGGACGCCGAACCGCGCGTAGACATCGCGCTTTCGGACCCGGTCGATCCGCGGGTTCGACACAACCTCGATCAGCAACGACGGTACGCCCTGCATGTTCATCTCGGTGAAGATGTCGCTTCGGTCGTCGCCGACGTAGGCGCTGTCCGGCTCGACGACGTTATCGTCCGAAAGCAGCACGTCCGCCGGAGCGACATACACGCGTCCGATGCGGTGCTCCTCGACGTAGTTGCCGAACAGCAGATGGAGACGACCGACGATCTCTTGGTGGCGAAGCCGCGGTGCGGCGCTCACGACCAGTTCCCCGTCGAGCAGTTCCCGACGCAACCCGTCGTCGGGGAAGTCGAGCAAGTCCGCGTACGTGAGTCCGGTCGTTCCAGGCATGAGTTCGATGGTACCACTCCCTTTCTGCCGCGAGCATGCCGGTTCCGGGTGCCCCGGTCCCGTCCCGGCAGATCGCGCGGAACCGGTCGATGCGAGCGGGAGAACCGGGCGGATTGCTAGAGTTTCGCGGGCTCGCGATCGCGCGAGCCGATCATTGAGGAGCGTAGATGGATCTCTTCGAATACCAAGGAAAAGAGCTGTTCAGAGCGCATGGGGTGCCGGTGCCCGACGGCAAGGTCGCGTCCTCGCCGAAACAAGTGCGCGTGATCGCCGAAAAGCTGGGCGGCACGGTGGTTGTCAAAGCTCAAGTTCAGGTTGGTGGACGCGGCAAGGCCGGCGGGATCAAGCTGGCGAAGACGCCCGACGAGGCCGCCGCCGTCGCCGAGCAGATCCTCGGCATGGACATCAAAGGCCACAAGGTGCGCCGCGTTCTGGTCGAGCGCGCCGGTGACATCAAGGCCGAGTTCTACGCGTCGTTCTTGCTCGATCGCGCCGGAAAAGGATTCCTGGGCATGGTGTCGAGCAGAGGCGGTGTCGATATCGAAGAGGTTGCCGCGACCGAGCCCGGCGCGATCGCGAAGGTTCCCGTCAGCGCGCTCACCGGCCTGCAGCCCTACCACCTTCGCCGGCTCGTGTACGGCGGCGGCATCCCCGCGGATGCGCACACGAACGTGGTCGCGCTTCTGCAGAAGCTGTTCGACGCGTTCGTCGCATCGGACGCGTCGCTGGTCGAGGTCAACCCGCTCGTGCAGATGGGCGACGGCAGCGTGGTCGCTCTCGACGCAAAAGTCTCGATCGACGACAACGCCGTCTACCGTCAGCCGTGGACGGCGAAGTTGAAGGACGTCGGACCGACATCCAAGCAAGAGAAGATCGCGGCCGAGAAGGGCCTGAACTACGTCAAGCTCGACGGCAGGGTCGGGATCATCGGCAACGGCGCCGGGTTGACGATGAGCACGCTCGACGTCGTGGCCGAAGCGGGCGGGACGCCGGCGAACTTTCTCGACATCGGCGGCGGCGCCAACGCCGAGACGATGGCCGCCGGCATCGACCTGATCTTCAGCGACCGCAAGGTCAAGTCGCTGCTCGTCAACATCTTCGGCGGCATCACGCGCTGCGATCTGGTCGCGCAGGGAATCTTGGAAGCGCTGCAGAAGCTGAAGGATCTGAAGGCGCCGATCGTGGTGCGCCTGGACGGCACCAACGCCGAAGCGGGACGCGCGATTCTGGAGAAGGCCGGCGATCCGCGGATCGTTCCGCAGCCCGACATGCTCAGCGCGGCGCACAAAGCCGTGGCTCTTTCGAAGGGGAAGAAGTAATGGCGATCCTGCTGGACGGCACCACGCGCGTGGTCGTGCAGGGCCTCACCGGTTCGGAAGGCACCTTCCACACCAAGCGCAACATCGCCTACGGCACCAACGTGGTGGCCGGCGTCACGCCCGGCAAGGGCGGACAGACCTGGGAAGGGAGCGTCCCGGTTTTCGACTCGGTGAACGACGCGGTGATCGAGCAGGGCGCGAACGCGTCGCTGATCTTCGTGCCGGCGCGGTTCGCCGCCGACGCGATGCTCGAGGCCGCCGACGCCGGCGTCGACCTGATCGTGTGCATCACCGAGAACATTCCCGCCGCCGACATGGCGCGCGTTTACCCATACGTGCGCGGCAAGGGCATCGCGCTGGTGGGTCCGAACTGCCCCGGGTTGATCTCGCCCGGCAAGGCGAACATGGGAATCATTCCCGGCGAGATCACCGGCCCGGGTCCGATCGGTCTGGTGTCGCGCAGCGGCACGCTCACCTATCAGGTGATGCACGAGATGTTCACGCGCGGCGTCGGGCAGTCCACCTGCGTCGGCATCGGCGGGGACCCGATCGTCGGCTCGAACTTCATCGACATCCTGGCGAAATTCCAGGCCGACGACCAGACGCAGGCGATCGTGTTGATCGGCGAGATCGGCGGCGACGAAGAGGAGCAAGCCGCATCGTTCATCGCGGGCAACGTCACCAAGCCGGTCGTTGCCTACGTCGCCGGCCACACCGCGCCGCCCGGCAAGCGCATGGGCCACGCCGGCGCGATCATCAGCGGCAGCAAAGGCACGGCGCAGGCGAAGAAAGAGGCGTTCGAGTCTCGCGGCATCAAGGTCGGGATCAACCCGACCGAAGTCGCCGAGCTGGCCGTCAAGAGCGTCTAGCACTCAGACGCAGAACGGGCCTTCATTTTCCTGGCCGGTCGTGTTCGTACCGCGCTTCGGTCCTTCGACGAGGGTGCGAGCGAACACGATCAAGTTGGTGCCCGACACCTGAAACTTCAGACGGTCCAGGCCGCGAGGCGCCGGACCCAGTTTGTATTCGCCCGCCAGGTTGTACTTGCAGCCGTGGCAGGGACACTCGAACCAGCGAGATGAGGCGCAGAAGTTGATGCGACACGGCGCGTGCGTGCATCGATCTGACAGAACCATCACGCCGTCTGCCGCGACGCCCGCGTCCAGATACGGCTTGGCCGCGGGCGCATCCGTCGCGTACGGCACGACGTAGAAGCTTCGAGCCAGTGCTTTTCGCGGATCGAAATGGTAGGCGATCCGTTCCCGTTTGGCTTCCAGATAGCCTTCCGAGGTGAGATCGACGACGACCTGAACGGTGTCGGTGGTGGTATCGATGCACGCGGTCAGCCCGGTCGCGGTCGCGATTCCGCCTGCGGCCACTGTCGTGGCTCGCGCTATGAACGCTCTGCGCGAGAGCATGATCGTGCCAGCACAATAGCTGGTCTCGGGCTCCATCCCCATCCCTCCGGCCGGCGTGCCGTAACCATTGGAGAGAGATTGCGAAGCGACCGAGATTAGTCGCCCAGTACGAAGGGCGCGGCTTCGGGTCGCTCGTCGCGCAGCGGAGTGCCGGACTGGCACAGCCATCCGTCCCCCACTTCGGCGTTGCACACGTCGGGTGCTCCGTCGATGCTGCCGGCGCCGCGTCCGGTCGCCGGGGTGCCGGCGTAGCGAATCGACAGCGACGTGTCTGCCAGTGTTTGGCCCGCGTGATAGAGCGCGGCCACGGGCGTCCCTTCGAAGGCGCTCAGCATGACGGTCGCCGTGGTCGTCGCGCCGTCGCGAGTGACGGTCACCGGCGACTCGTACACGGGGTTCGGCTGCGCGCCGCCCAGCACGAAGCCGACCAGGGTCGAGTCGGGCCCATCGCAGTGATGTTCGATGGTGCCGGTCCATGCGTCGGCGTCCGACCCGGTCAGCCACAGGCCGCCCCAGCAGGGCTCGTCCCCGGCCGGCCCGAGGCTCCACGACGCGCGCGCCGCCAGAGGCGCCGGGGATGTCGCCGGGTCGGCGACCGTCCGGAACGAGAACTCAAAACCGATGAGCGCGTCGCCGTCGTAGAGCGAGGCGAAGCCGCCGGAGAGAAGATCCGCATACGGCGCCGGGCCGAACGTGTCGCCGGCCGGGTCGCTGATCGCGGGCGACCGCGAGGCGCCCGCGTGCGAGACCATCAGGAGCGAGAGGGGGAGTACGGCGAGCAAAGCGATCGATCGTTTCATGCACGGGCATTTCGATACAAGGGGTGGGGTCCCCTGGTTCGGATCGGCCGCTTTGTTCGGCTCGGCCAAATCCAGCCGCGTCGGCGTTCGCTGACGCGCAGCGCGCCGCGGCGACCAAACCGGAGGCGAGCGTTAATACCGTCTGACGTCGCACCGCAAACGAGGCCGCCCCGCGCATGCGCCGGGCGGCCTCGCTGGTTCGGTTACGAGCCGAGCGTGAAGGGGCGTGCCTCCTGGTTGTAGTCGACGCCGATCCAGGCGAACGGCACCACCTTGAACGTATTGATTATCGCTTGCTCGAATACGGTTCCTTCCCCGTACAGTCCGTCGGCGCGCGAGCCGTTGAAGGCCGCAATCGGAACCGTGACGATGTAGTCCGCTCCGTCGCGGGCGAAGGCGACCTCGCGGCCGTCGAGGAGCACGACCACGGTCAGCGGGCCCAGCGTGATCACGTTCTGGTCGCCCTCGCACCATGAGTATGCGATTGCCTGGGCGGTCCATTGGATGAAACCCACATTGGACGTATCGTCGAGGACGGTGATCTCGGTCGTGCACGGAACCGAACCGCCCTGCACGCGCCACGATGCGCTCAACGCCAGGGGCTTGTCGGCCGGACGCGGCGACTCGGTTCGGATCGTGACACGGAACGCCTCCAGCCTACCGTCCTGGTCGCGAATACTCTCGAACCATGCGGCCCGAAGGTCCATGAACGACAGATCGCCTTCGGGAATCCAGGAAACGTCGCCGGCCGGATCGACGATCTCCGGATCGACGGCGGTGCCGGCACGACCGGCACCCGGAACGAGCATGCCGACGGCCGCGACGAGCACGACCATGCCTTTGAATTGCGAACGCATCGATTTCTCCTTTCGGTTGTCCAAAAGGACACCGATGCGCCAGGCGTGTTTCAGCGACCGCCGATCGTGTAGCGGATGCCGCCCTCGTCGGGGGCTTGATCGACCTGCGTGGAAACGACGCCCGCGAACTCGTTGGACGTGGCGACGAGCGCGGTCAGGGTCCGGCCCGGCCGGAGCAACTCGGCGAGGCCGTCGCGCAGGTCGCCCAGGGGAATGCGGATCTCGATCACATCGCCGCGCAGATGCGGCACGAGCGGCTCGTACCAGGATGTGGGTTCGGTTTCATCTCCGATGCGAATGATTTGCTCGGATGGGCACGACGCCGACAGCGACTGCGATGGCTCGGGCGCCGCTGTGCTTGCCGTCTGCGTGGTGGCCGTTCCGGTGCAGGCCGTTGCATCGAAGCTCCAGGACACGGTGAAGATCGAATCCTTCGCCGCGGGCCCGGCCAACCCGATCAAGAATACGAGCACCTCACCGCCGCTGGTCGCCTCTGTGTAAGTGACGAACGATCGGATGTCGTTGCCGCCGCGGGCGGAGCGATCGAGCGCGTCGGGAAGGCGAACGGTCGTGCCGAGCACCTCGACGTGCGGCGGTGGTCCGACGAGTTCGTGCGCATCCCCGTCCGCGTCGCGAACCGCGACTCCTTTGGCCGCTGCCGCGGGCTGAGCCAGCGCGAGCGGGCCGGTGGCGTTCGGCGACCGCATCGCGCCGGCGGTGCGGTCATCGATGACGGGAGCTGTCACGCGCGGGAATGCCGGACCCGTCGTTGCGGCCGACGGCGAAGGTGCGACCAAACCAGTTGCGATGATCAGCGCGGCGACCGCCTCGGCGGCGTGCGACTCGGCGCCGGTCCACCGCGGCTTGACGGATGCGATCGCGTCGCGTGCGCGACTCGCGACCGAATCGATGAGCGGAGCGGCCGCGACCGGGATCAACGAGTGAGCCGCAAGCGCCGTGATCTCGTCGGCGACCGACGCGCACGGCGAGCAGTCTTGATGCCCGGTCGGGATGCCGGCCGACGCCAGTTTCGCCAGTCGCGTCGCGCATGATTGCTCGACGCGGTGATGCTCGCAGAGCAAGCGAACGGTTTCGACGCGAAGCCGTTTGACTGCGCGGTGGACGACCACGCGCGAGGCCGGCACCGAAATTCCCAGCGTGCCGGCGATCTCGCCCGGAGAGCAGTCCTGAACGAATCGAAGGAGCACGGCGGCCTGGTCCCGTTCGGAGAGCCGCGCCATCGCCGCTGCGACGAGCCGGGTGAGCCGCTCGTCGGTCACGCGGGGGTCGGCGTCGTCGCCGGGCGGCGCCGGTGCACGACGGGCGGCTCGCTGACGATCGCGAATCACGTTCAGCGCACGGCGACGGGCGGTCGTGAGCAGCCACGCCAGCGCGGCTTGCCGGTCGCGCGGGCCACGCTCGAGCATCGCGAGGAACGCCTCGGACGCAATGTCGCTTGCGTCTTCGCGGTCGCGCAGGATCCGCGAGGCGGCGCGCTCGACGGCTCCGCGATAGCGGCGGTGCGCTTCGGCGACGGTCTCGGTCGGTGTCATGGCCCTCCCCGCCGGCAGGTCGGGGCCGGCACGTCCCGCGTGGAAGGACACCGAACCGGCGATGCCGTTACAGGATGCGCTTCGAGCGGGGCTCGATTACTCGACGCGGGATCCGAAGGATTCTTGCGCCTGAGGCAGCGGCGGGGCCGGATCCTGATCGCAGCCGAGCACGTCGTGGGGGAACTCGCACGTCGGCGCGGGGCTGCCGGGCCGGTCGCCGCCGGGCCGGCCTGGGGCGTCGGCGCCGCGCCCGCCGGGCTCATCCGGACGGTTTCCGGTGCCGGGCGTCGAGCCCGCGGTCGGGGCCGGCGACGGAACCGCGGACGGCGGCCTTGCCTCCGGATCCGCTGCCGGCGCGGGGCCGGAGGGCGTCCCCGTCGCGGGCGGATCGTGCGGCGCGCGCGACGCGGGCTCGGGCAGGTCGATGCCGATCCGGCTGAGCACGTCGCGGATCGGAGCGGGCATGAAGATCACGCGCGCATAGGCCAGGCCGGTGAACAGGGCCGAGATGGCCAGCATCGCCGCGAGCGTCAACACGAGGCGGCGGCGTATCGTCACGTGGCGAGCCCGTTCGGGCATCGCGCGCGACTCGGCCACGATCGCCGCGGCCCGGACGCGCGCGGTCAGCTCGTCCACGGGTCGCTCCAACGTCAAGCGAACCGATCCTAGGAAGGCCGAGACATCCTCGCCGTAGGCGGCGGCATCGACGGTCAGGGGCCGGTCGTGCCAGGTCCCGGTGCCGTTTCCGTTCGTCTCGCTCATCGCGTCTCTTTCTGCATAGCGTCGCGGAGGCCGGAATCGGTGTCCGGCGGCGTGGTCGGCGGCCCGGCGGATGGGGCAAGCTCGTCTCGGAGCAACTCGAAAGCGCGGTGCTGCAACGACTTCACCGCACCGATGGTCTTGCCCAGAATCTTCGCGACCTGTGGGGCGGTCAGGCCACCGAAGAGCCGGAGCAACACCACGGCCTGCTGGTTGCGCGAAAGCACGGCGAGCGTGTCGAGGATGCGGCGCTCTTCCAGCGTGGCAAGCGCGTCCTGCTCGGCGTCTCCTGGGGCGGGTTCGGGAAGCCGGTCTCTGGGCTCTTCCGGGCGGCGCGAGCGATAGCGGATCCCGTCGAGCATGCGATGGTGGGCGATCGTGAAGATCCACGCCGTGAAGGCGCTCTCGTCTCCCTCGAAGCGTTGCAGGTCGCGCACGACCTGCAGGAACACCTCGCCGGCCACGTCGTCGGGATCGGGAACGCGCCGCGCGCGCAGATATCCGAGCACTTTGGGAAAGTAGATGCGGTACAACTCGGCCCAGGCGCGCTCGTGGTTTTCGCGCGCCCCGGACAAGGTCGCCTCGAAGGCCGAGCCAAGGTCGGACATATGGGCAAACGGTAGTGCCCCGCCGATCGCCGCACAATACGAAGAGCCGGAAAATTGCGCAGAAAGCAGGAGACGCGGCGAGTTTCGGCGAAACCAGCAATGGTCTGCCCGGGTCATGTCGCGCAAAGAAAGGATTCGATGAAGGGATCGATCGTGCGGCTGCGGTCGGGCATGTGGGCCGGTCTGCTCGCGCTTGCGATCCTCGGCGCAGTGCCGGCCACGGCGGCCACGACCAAAACGTGCAACGGTTTCGCTCCGACGAAGACCTCGTGCACGACCGGCAGCTCCGTTTCGACGTCGGCGCTTTCGCACGACGTCGCCGCCGACATCAACTACGTCGGCACCGTCGAGTCGTCGATGGTCTGGGGGAGCAAGGCTCGGACGTTCCGGTGCACCTATACGCAGGCCCTTCGCCGCACCTGTGTCGGCTCGGGCGAGTTTCCGCCGGCCAACACCGCCTTCACGCACCAGTGCCGTAGCTTGCTTCCGGCCACCGCGTTTTCGGCCGATCCCGCGCTGGTCATGACCGGCGTCGAAGGTGGTGTCGGGACGTGGGCGTGCTCGGTGACCGTCTGATTTCGGGCCGCGTATCCTTTTCGCCACCGGCGTCGCTCAACACGGGCGAAGCCCCACAACGGGGCCCGAGAGAGCAAGCAAAGGCACGCACAGGGCTGGGAGTGAGGAAGACATGAGGACGCGAGTGTTGGCTCTTGCGAGCATCCTGTCGCTGTCGTTGGCCGCGTCGGGCGCGTTCGCTTCGCACGGCGGGCCGGACGATGGCAACCCGATGGACTGGGCCCGCGGCGGCGGCCAGGTCGTCCTGGATCCCGAGAACCTCGAGCGGGCCGGCGACACGCTCGCCTTCACCGCTCAGGTGCGTCCGCCGGCAGGCAGCGCCGAAGGCCGGGTTCAGTACGTGCAGACCAGCGAAGCCGGCCAGGACATGGAATTGTGGAACGGAAGCGTCGACTGCCTGGTCGTCGATGGCAACACTGCCACGATCGGCGGGACGATCCTGTTCGGCCGCGGCGTCACCGGCAACTTCGCGATCCGCGTGACCGACAACGGAACGCCCGACGAGGGCGACGAGTACGACGTGATCCTGTTGTCCTACGGCGACGACACCGCAGGCGACTGCGAGGAAGACGACTTCGAGGATCTGCCCGAGCTCAAGCTCGCCCGCGGGAACGGGACCGTCCACGACGCATCCTAAAGTTCCCGTCACAGCCAGGATGAGGGCGCCTGTTGGGGTGCCCTCACTCATTTCGTCCGCTTGATCGTCACACCCATCCTCGGTTGCGCTCGCGGACGCGCAGCACACCGGCGACCACCAATCCGGCTGCGAGCCCGATCTCGACCCAATAGCCGATCCACAAAGGATCGCGTCCGGCGGCGTGCGCGGCGAGCGCGCCCGAGGCGATCAGTCCCAGCATCACGTGGATCGCGTTGTCGCGGAACATCGCGGGCGTCCGAAAGTGTCGCACGACGACGATCGCGGCCGACGCGAAGCCGGCGAGCGCAGCGGCCAAGCCGTAGCCGAACAGGCCGCCGTTGTGCAGGAACGTCTCGCGCGGCGTCTGGATGCGATACCAGTAGGGGATCAGCGCGTTGACGAACAGAAGCAGTCCCGCGGCCAGCACCAGCCGCTCCGCGCGGGTGATCGTCGAAAGGTCCACGCCTTTTGCCATGCCCGGCCGATTCTACGGACTGGACGCCCGCTCGGGGGCCTCGCTAGGGTTCGGTGGTGAGCCGAGCCGTGCCGCTGCGCGTCGGAGTCCTCGCGTCCGGATCCGGGACGCTGCTCCAGGCGATCATCGACGGGCAGGACGAGTCCTACCGCGTCGCCGTCGTCGTCGCGGATCGCGCCGGCGTCGTTGCGTTGGACCGCGCCGCGCGCGCCGGCATCGACACGGCCGTCGTGGAGTACGGCTCGTTCGCGTCCCGCGACGATTTCAGCAAAGGCATCGCCGGCGCTCTTCGCACGCGGGACGTCGAGCTGGCCTGCAGCGCCGGGTTCATGCGCATCCTGTCCCCTTCCTATTTCGCGGCCGTGGGAGTCCCGACGCTCAACAGCCATCCCGCGTTGCTTCCGGCATTCCCCGGAGCACACGGCGTTCGGGAAGCGCTGGAGTGGGGTGCGAAGATCGCCGGGACGACGATTCACTTCGTCGACGAGGAGGTCGATCACGGGCCGATCGTCGCGCAGGAAGC
>Ga0214472_10002294_pt1 | contig 20727 bp, 19 predicted proteins | sample RVTome_6_FD_207662 | JGI IMG/M metagenome (GOLD analysis project Ga0214472, IMG submission 207662) | Soil microbial communities from uranium-contaminated site in the Upper Colorado River Basin, Wyoming, United States - RVT140D175 | ecosystem: Environmental > Terrestrial > Soil > Contaminated >...
GCGTCAACTTTCCGACGAAACGTCAACATGTCGGCGCGGGGGTGACACGGAGTTAGGCAAAATTGCGGCTGGCCGCGCGGGCCGCAGCGTGGAGCCATTGGATGAGGATTGGCAATGGAGTTAAAAACCTATTCACTGCAGGACCAAGTCGTGCTGGTAACCGGTGGCACCGGTTCGTTCGGCAATCAATTTGTGCAAACCTTGTTGCGCCAACGGCCGCCGCGCAAATTGATCATCTTTAGCCGAGACGAACTCAAGCAGTTCGATATGCGCCAGCGCTTCAACGAGCAGGATCATCCCTGCTTGCGTTACTTCATCGGCGATGTGCGCGACCGGGAGCGGCTCTACCGCGCCATGGATGGGGTCGATATCGTGATCCACGCGGCGGCCCTCAAGCAGGTGCCGACGGCGGAATACAATCCCATTGAAGTGATCAAGACCAATGTCTTGGGCGCGGCGAATTTGATCGACGCTGCCATCGACCGCAATGTCCAGCGAGTGATCGCGCTCAGCACCGACAAGGCGGCCAACCCGATCAATCTCTACGGCGCCACCAAGCTCTGCTCCGACAAACTTTTTGTCGCCGCCAACGGCTACTCGGGGCGCCACGGCACGCGCTTCAGCGTGGTGCGCTATGGCAACGTCATGGGCAGCCGCGGCAGCGTGATTCCCTATTTTCAACAAATGCGCGCCACCGGCGTCTTGCCGGTGACCGATCCCAAGATGACGCGTTTCTGGATCACCCTGGAACAAGCGGTTGAGTTTGTCCTCGGTTGTCTGGAGCGCATGTATGGCGGGGAGATCTTCGTGCCGAAGATTCCGAGCATGAATATCGTCGATCTCGCCCGCGCCATCGCGCCGGAATGCCGCCTCGATATCGTCGGCGTCCGTCCCGGCGAAAAGCTGCACGAAACCATGGTTCCCGAAGACGACGCGCGCAACACGGTGGAGTACGACGACTGTTTCGTGATTCGCGCGCCGGGGGCAAACGGTGCGGTCAACCGCAACGGCGGACGCCCCTGTCCGGAAGGCTTCCGCTACAGCAGCGATAACAATTCGAGTTGGTTAACCGTGGAGCAATTGCAGCAACTGGCGGCGTGCCATGAATAATCGGGCGGCGCGCGATTCACGGGCAGGCAATCGCTTGGCCATCGACGGCGGCACGCCGATACGCGAACGGCTGCTGCCCTATGGACACCAGAGCCTCGATGACAACGACATCGGCGCGGTGGTCGAAGTGCTGCGCTCCGAGTGGTTGACCACCGGTCCCAAGGTGCGCGAGTTTGAGCGCGCATTCGCCAGATTCACCGGCGCCGGCGAAGCGGTGGCGCTGAGCAGCGGCACGGCGGCGTTGCATGCGGCGATGCATGGCTTAGCCATTGCTCCCGGCGACGAGGTGATCGTGCCGGCGATGACCTTTGCGGCCAGCGCCAACTGCGTCGTGTACCAGGGCGGCACGCCGGTGTTCGCCGACGTCGAGCCGCAAACCTTGCTGATCGATTGCCGCGCTGCCGAAGCTAAGATCAGCCCGCGAACCCGCGCCATCATGGCGGTCGATTACGCCGGCCAGCCTTGCGATTACGATGCGCTGCGCGCCCTGGCTGCGCGTCATGGTTTGGCCTTGGTCGCCGATGCTTGCCACGCGTTGGGCGCCAGTTACAAGGGCCGGCCGGTCGGCACGTTGGGCGATTTTAATATTTTCAGCTTGCACCCGGTTAAAGCGATGACCACCGGCGAGGGCGGGGTTGTCACCACCGATAGTTTCGAGACCGCGCACAGGTTGCGCCGTTTCCGCAATCATGGCATCAGCTCGGATCATTTTCAGCGCGAACAGTTGGGCTCTTGGCTCTACGAAATGGTCGAGCTCGGTTTTAACTATCGGCTGAGCGACATCCAGTGCGCGCTCGGTCTGAGCCAGCTCGGCAAGGTGCCGGACTGGATCGCGCGCCGGCGCACCATTGCGCGGCGCTACGACGACGCTTTCGCACAACTGCCGGCGATCGTGCCGCTAAAAATCAACCCGCAGATCGGTCATGCCTACCATCTCTATGTCATTCAGGTTGATCCCTGTGCTCTAACGGCCGACCGCGCACGGCTCTTCGCCGCGCTGCGCGCCGAAGGCATCGGCGTCAACGTGCATTATTTGCCGGTTCATTTGCATCCGTTTTACCGGCAGTCCTTCGGGTCTCTGCCGGGGCTATGCCCAAACGCCGAGGCGGCCTACGAAAATATAATTTCCTTGCCAATTTTTCCGGCGATGAGCGATGGCGACGTTGATGATGTCATCGAAGCGATCTGGAAGGTGATGGGCGCCTATGGGATTGCAGCGCGAGCTTCCGCCGCTGTTAGTGCGGGCTGACGCCAGCGTGACCAGTGGCACGGGGCATGTCATGCGCTGTCTCGCGCTGGCTGAGGCATGGCAGCGGCGCGGCGCGGCAGTGCATTACGTCACTTGCCAGCCTGCGCCGACGCTCAGCCAACGCATCGAGTCGGCGGGGGCGCAGGTGAGCGCGCTGGCTACGGCCTATCCGTCTTCGGACGACGCGGAGCTTACGCTCGCGACGTTGGCGCAACTGGCGCGGCGTCATGAAACGCGGCCTTGGCTAGTCGTCGATGGTTACCATTTTGATGCCGCCTATTTGGCACAATTTCCCGCTACCTTGTGCCACAGGTTGATTGTCGATGACTTCGCTCGGCTGCCTTACTACGACGCCGATATTCTGCTCAATCATGGGGTTCACGCGCCGCGTCTGGAGTACCAGGCTCACCCGAGCGCTTGGCAGCTCTTGGGCACGCGCTACGCTTTGTTGCGCGGGGAATTTTTCCGCTGGCGTAATTTTGCCCGGAGCCACCGAGCGCTGGCGCGCAATGTTTTAGTCAGCCTCGGCGGTGCGGATTGCGACAATATAACGGCAAAAGTCATTGAGGCGTTGCGCCGCGTGGACCTAGACGACATGGCAGCGCGCGTGATCGTTGGACCGCTGCATCCCGAGCTCGACGAATTGCGCCGCATGGTCGCGATGGATGAACGGATTCACTTGCAGACCGACGTGACCGATTTGGCGCCGCTCACGGCGTGGGCGGACCTGGCGATCGCCGCCGGCGGCACCACCGCTTGGGAGCTCGCGTACATGCAGGTACCGGCGCTGTTGTTGGTCTTGGCGGAAAATCAATGGGCGGCGACGCGAGGCAGCGAACAGTTCGGCGCGGCCCGCTCGCTCGGTTGGGCGGCGCACGTGTCCTATGAGGAAATCGCCAAACAGCTCAGAGCGTTGAGCGACGACCGTGAACAACGCGCGCGAATGGGCAAACGGGGCAGGCAGATGGTCGACGGCCTCGGCGTGGCACGGGTGGTCACCGCCATGAGCGAGCGCCTAAGCTTCACCTCGGCTGACAATCTCTCGGTGCGTGCGGCGGGCAGCGCCGACAGTTTGTTGATTTGGCAGTGGGCCAACGATCCAACCACGAGGTTGCGATCGTTCAATCCCGAGCCGATCCCGTGGCACGAGCACGAAGCTTGGTTTAGCGCGAAGCTGGCGTCTCCCACTTGCCGAATCTGGATCCTGCAAATCGGCGATTTGCCGGTGGGACAGATTCGTTACGAGCGGGTCGAAAGTTGGGAAGGCCCGAGCGCGGAAATTAGCTATTCGATGGCGCCGGGATTTCGCGGCATGCGGCTCGGCACAGCCTTGTTGGAAGCGACCGTGGAATTAGCCGCCCAGGAGTTAGCCGTCCGTTGGATCAAAGCCGTGGCCTTTAGCGACAACCAGGCCTCGCGCGGGGCGTTTTTAAATGCGCAGTTTGACGCCAGTGAAACCTGTATCGTCGGCGGACGTGCCTGCACCGTTTTTCGCCGTGCCTGCGCCGTTGCACTTCGGAGTGAAGACCATGTCCCCTTTCATTGAGATCGGCGGCCTGCGCATTGGCCCCAGCCATCCCGTCTATGTGATCGCCGAGTTGTCGGCAAATCACGGGCAGCGCTTCGAGCAAGCGGTCGAGCTCGTGCGCGCGGCGAAAGCTTGCGGTGCCGACGCGGTGAAGCTGCAGACCTACACGCCGGACACTTTAACCATCGATTGCGACAACGAGTTTTTCCGCATCAAAGACACTCTGTGGCATGGCCGAACGCTTTACGATTTATATCGCGAGGCGTTTACCCCATGGGAGTGGCAGCCTAAACTGAAAAGGGTCGCCGATGAGCTCGGCATCGATTTTTTTTCTACGCCCTTCGATGCCAGCGCCGTGGAATTTCTCGAACGGATGAACGTGGCGGCCTATAAGGTCGCTTCTTTTGAAAATTGCGACATCGGCTTACTGCGTAAAGTCGCCGCCACCGGCAAACCGATCATCGCCTCGACGGGAATGGCGACGCTAGCGGAGATCGACGAGTTGGTTGACACGGTTTTTAGCGCCGGTGCGCAACAGTTGGCCCTGCTCAAATGCACCAGCGCCTATCCAGCGCTGCCGGAAGAGATGAATCTGCGCACCATCCCGCACTTGGCGGACGCTTTCGGCTTGCCGGTCGGGCTCTCCGACCATACGCTGGGGGTCGCCGTGCCGATCGCTGCGGTGAGCCTGGGCGCGTGCATCATTGAAAAGCATTTTACCCTGTCCCGTGCGGCGGGCGGCCCGGACAGCGCGTTTTCCCTCGAACCCGAAGAATTCAAAAACATGGTGCAAAGCATCCGCGTCGCCGAGCAGGCACTCGGCACCGTGCACTACGGACTCAGCGCGGGTGAGACCAAAAGCCGCGCTTTTCGCCGTTCTCTGTTCGTCGTCAAAAACATCAAAGCGGGCGAGATCTTTTCCCGTGAGAATATTCGTTCCATTCGACCCGGCCAGGGTTTGCACCCGCGCCATTTGGCGGAAATTCTCGGACGGGTGGCGAGCCGCGACATCGAGCGCGGCACGCCGCTTAGGTGGGAGTGGGTCGGCGCCGGCGCGGCCCTGATCAGCGAGCACGAAAGGAGCCGTGACGGCCTTGCTGCAGGATGACATTTTTCTTCACGCGGAAGGCGATCGATGGTTTGCCCGCAATCGCGACGCGCTACACGGTTTCGATCCGAGCAGCGATTTGCCGATGCGGCTGATGGCGCTATACGACTTGCGTCCCGCATCGGTTCTAGAGGTGGGGGCGGCCAACGGCGCCCGGCTCGCCTGCATTCATCAGTCGACCGGCGCGCGCACCGTCGCCGTGGAACCTTCGGCCGAGGCCATCGACGAGGGCAAGGCAAGATATCCCTCAGTCATCTTCGTTCGTGCGACCGCCGGCGCCGTGCCCTTGCGGGAAAGCTACGATTTGGTGATTGTGAATTTTGTCCTTCACTGGATCGATCGCGCGACCTTGCTGCGATCTGCCGCCGAATTGGACCGGCTGGTGCGCGACGGCGGCTTTCTCATCATCGGAGACTTTCAGCCCGCCAGCCGCTTGCGCGTGCCTTACCACCATCTTAAAGATGCCGGCGTTTATACTTACAAGCAAGATTATGCCGCGCTGTTTCGCGCGTCGGGACTTTACCATCCGGTTGCTCTGCTGACTGCGCATCACGCCACCAACCAACTCGATGGCGCCGCGACGGAAAACCAGAGAATCGGCGCTTGGCTGCTCCGCAAGCAGTTTGATGATCACTATGTTTCCACGGGAGTGAATGGCTTCGGTGCCTAACCCAGCAACCCATACGAATCGGCGTTTCTTGGTGCTTGGCTGCGGCTCCATCGGTCGGCGGCATATGAAAAACCTGCTCGCTCTTGGGGTCAAAGACGTGATCGCGTTTGACGTCGACGTGGCGCGCCGGCAAGCGGCGGCGGTCACGCTGGGAATCGCCAGCGTCGCTAGCTTGCAAGCGGCCTGGGAGCAACGGCCCGAGGTCTGCCTGATCGCGGCGCCAACCTCGCTGCATGTGCCGCTGGCGCTCGATGCGGCGCGCCATGGCTGTCACCTCTTCATCGAGAAACCACTGTCTCATAGCTGGGCCGGCGTGCAAGAATTGCTGGGTTGGGTCGAGCAAAAAAACCTGATCACGTTGGTCGGATGCAACATGCGCTTTCATCCCGGCTTGCGCCAGGTCAAGGCACTGCTGGAGAAACAAGCCATTGGCCGGATCATCGCTGCGCGAGTGGAGGTTGGCCAGTATCTACCAGACTGGCATCCCGAGGAGGATTACCGCCAGAGCTACAGCGCGCGCCGTGAACTGGGCGGCGGTATTATCCTCGACGCGATTCATGAGATTGATTACATCCGTTGGCTGATCGGCGAGGTGGCGGATGCGGTCTGCATGGCGGGTAAACTCAGTCGCCTAGAAATCGACAGTGAAGATACCGCCGCGCTGCTGCTGCGCTTTGCCTGCGGCGCCGTCGGCGAGATCCATCTTGATTACATTCAACGCGCCTACAGCCGAACCTGCCAGATCATCGGCGAAGAAGGGACAATTCACTGGGATTACCTGGCCGGTCAAGTTCGTTGGTATTCCGCCCACACTCGCGCCTGGCAATTCTGCGCCAGCCCTGCGGGCTGGCAAACCAATCAAATGTACGTCGATGAGATCAGCCATTTCCTGGCGTGCCTGGCCGGGGTGGAACGAGCCGAATTGGACATTAGAGAAGGTGCCAAGGTTTTGCGCATCGCGCTTGCCGCCAAACAATCGGCGGCCCAACAGAGCTGGATTGAACTGGAGCATCCGAGTGACGCCGGGGCATAGAATCCTAGCGATAGTTCAGGCGCGGCTTGGCTCCACGCGCCTTCCCGGCAAGGTCCTCGCCGATATCGAAGGCGAGCCGATGCTGTCGCGAGTGGTGTCCCGAGTGGCCCGCTCGCGAACCGTTAACGGCGTCATCGTTGCCACTTCGGACGCTAAGGCCGACGACCGCATTGTCGAGCTATGCCGGCAAAAGGATGTCGCGGTGTTTCGCGGCAATCAAGAAGATGTGCTGGAGCGCGTCTACCAAGCGGCCAAGGCGCACAAAGCGGAGATCATCGTGCGCGTCACCGCGGATTGCCCGTTGATTGACCCCGCCGTCATCGATCGGGTTGTCGCCGCCTATCTCGCCGACGATTGCGACTACGCCTCGAACACATTGGTTTGCACTTATCCCGACGGCTTGGATGCGGAGGTGTTTTCTTTCGTCGCGTTGGAAACAACTTGGCGCGAAGCTTCGCGCCAGACGGATCGCGAACATGTGACTCCCTATCTGCGCAGCTCCGGACGATTTCGTTTGCGTAACGTCGAGTGCGAGTTAGGACGATCGTTTTCCCACCTGCGCTGGACCGTGGACTTGCCGATCGATCTCGCCTTCGCCCGGGCGGTGTATGCGCGCATGAAGCAAAAGCCGGACTTTGGCTGGCAAGATGTTCTCGGCCTGCTTGACGCCGAGCCATCGATAGCGGCGTTGAACCGAGGCTCGATGCGTAACGAGGGATACTATCATTCACTGGCGCAGGAACCCGCTGTGCCCGCGCGAGTGCGGAGCCTACAAAAATCACTGGAGCTAAAGGCGAAAGCTGAATTTTTAATTCCCGGAGCCACGCAAACCCTCAGCAAAGGGTCGACTCAATATGTCCAAGGTGTGGCCCCGGTCTTCTTAAGTCGCGCCAAGGGAAGCCATGTTTGGGACGTCGATGGCAACGAATATATCGATTACCCGATGGCTCTCGGGCCAATCATTTTGGGGCATGGCTATCCGGCGGTGGACGACGCCGTGCGCCGGCAGATGGCCGACGGCGTGTCTTATTCGTTGCCCCATCCTCTCGAAGTGGCCGTCGCCGAGCGTATCATAGCGATGGTTCCCTGCGCCGAAATGGTTCGCTTTGGCAAAAACGGTTCCGATGCCACCGCCGGCGCGGTGCGCGTGGCGCGCGCCTATACGGGACGAGACCTCATCGCCCGCTGCGGTTACCATGGCTGGCAGGATTGGTATATCGGCTCGACCAGCTTCAACCGCGGTGTGCCGCAGGGCGTGCAGCAACTCACTCTGCCCTTTGAATACAATCAGATCGACAGCTTGGAGCGGCTCTTCACCGAGCATCCCGGCCAGGTGGCTGGAGTGATCTTGGAGCCCATCGGCTTGGTTGAGCCGCAAAATGATTTCTTACAAGAAATAAAAGAATTATGCCGGCGCGAAGGGGCGCTATTGATCTTTGATGAAGTGATCACTGGTTTTCGTCTCGCCCCCGGCGGCGCCCAGGAATATTTCGGCGTCACGCCAGACCTAGCCTGCTTCGGCAAAGCCATGGCCAACGGTTATCCGCTGTCCGCGGTGGTTGGGCTGCGCGCCATCATGCAAACCTTCGAATCGGTGTTTTTCTCGTTTACCTTTGGCGGCGAGGCGCTGTCGCTGGCTGCGGCGCTGGCGACGCTGACGGAGATCGTGGAAAAAAAAGTCATCCCCCACAATTGGGAGCAGGGAAGAAAGCTGCAAGACGGCGCACAAGTGTTGGCGCGCGCATTCGGCGTCGACCGGTTGGTGCGCTGTGCCGGGTTGCCGCCGCGCACGGTGATGAGCTTCAGCGACGAGTGCGGCCGGGACGACTTGCTGGTCAAGAGCCTGTTTCAGCAGGAGTGCTTGAAGCGCGGCGTGCTTTTTTCCGGCGGCCACAATCTCTGCTTTAGCCACACCGACGAGGACATCGAATACACCCTGCGGGTGTACCGCACCGCGCTGGAAATTGTCGGCCAGGCCGTCCGCCGGAATCGAGTCGAGGAAATGTTGGAGGGCGAGCCGGTGCAGCCGGTCTTTCGCAAAGCCTAAAAGAGTTGGGAGAGCTATGAGCAACGCGGCAAGGCCAAAGGTGTTGTTTGCCATCGGCGACGCAGATTGGAAATACACCCGCGGCAAATTCCAGAAGCTGGTCCAGCGTGTGGTCCGGCAAGCCCCGTTCGATGTCACCGTCGTGAGCCACGACAGTGAAATTTGCAAAAATTTCGAAGCGCTCGGTATCGACAACATTTGTCTGCCGATTAGACATCTGCCGACCAAACCCGAGCATTCGCTGGCGATGACCGAGCTGATGATCAAGCTCACGCGGGAAATCAAGTTTCCGGAGAGCCAGCTTCATGTCTGGAAAGTGATGGCGATGGACGATTATCTCGGCTGCGTCGATGTGGTGGCCGAATTCGATCTGCCCTTTGAGCCGGATCTTTTGGTCTATCCGCTGATGGGCGTCGATAATAATTCGACCGCTGCATCGCGTCTATATAGCGCCATGCTGCTACAAGCGCGCAAGGCCCACGCGCCCGTGATCGGCCTCGAAGTGTCGCCCTTGGGCAATAAACAGACTCTGTCAGCATCTTTGGCGGATCGCTACGCGGTCAAGAACGAATTCTCGCGTGCCTTTGTGGTGCGTGAACAGTTGGCGCCGCCCGAGCGCACCTTCGTCTTGCCCCCCGAGGAAAGCTACCTTTTAACTTGCCGCGATGACGATTTCTTGAATGACTATTTCGAACAGGAAGAGATCCTGCGCCATAAGTTTAATTTTAATCCCGGCCAGGTGGTCATTCTCATCCCCCATCATGTGGCGTTTGTCCACGAAATACGCCAGTTGCTGATGAGCTTAAAGTCTTTGCCCTTTTTCTTCTCGGTGATTCTACGTGCCGACCCTAATATCGCCCGCCAAGGACTCAAAGAGCGGGACATCGTCGAAAAGGTTTATCGCGAGGAAATCGCCGCCCTCCCGAATGTCATTGTCGATGATCAAGGCGGATGGCTGTGGCCGCTTTTATTGTCCGACGTCATCCTGTCGCCGCTCCATTGCGTATTTACGGAGTTGGCCGCGAGCTATGGGAAATTGACCCTGGTCTGCCAGGGCTGGGGCGAGAGCTCGTGGATCGGCGAAAATTTGTTTATCGAGCCCTCTCCTGAGCGCGGCATTCGAGCCGTTGAGCTCTGGATCAAACAAAAGGTGCTTTCGCGTAAAACCCTCAGTCAAGTCTTAAATGAAACGCTGCAGCGCCCAAGCGGGGTCGAAGCGATGGGGATGCAAGATGAATTTTAAGGGCGAGAAGGCTTTTTGTTTTCTCGCGCTCAAACACCATAGCCGCTTCCTGCTGCCGATCACCAGAGTGCTGGAACAGCGAGGGATGGAGATCAAATATCTCACGGCGCCCGCCGAGATGCCCTTTGAGCTGACCCTCCAGGATGAAGGTTTACCCTACAGCCACACCCAGACTTATGCGGATGCGGCGCTGGGCCGCGAGATCGACGAAGCCTATCGGTCGGTGCGCCGCCAGTGGAAAGAAAAATTAATGCAAAGCCCGGTGCTGCATCATTTTACTTTGCCGATTCAAGACAAAATCTTGCGCATGCACGTGGATAATTTTTATCTCTTCCGGCGCATGTTTGAAATTGAAAAACCTGACCTGGTGTTGGCCCTTCATGAGCTCAATAGCTGGGGCAAAATGCTCGGATATCTCTCCCATGAATTTCGCGTCCCCCTGATTACCTTACAGGAGGGACTTTACTATGCCCCGGCGGCCGTTTACCGGTTCCACACCGAATACTCGAGCGCTTGCCTGGTCTGGGGCGAAGCCACGCGCGATGTCTTAGTCAGTTCCGGCGGCAGCGCCGAGAAGATTTTCGTCGTTGGCAATACCCATTTGCAGTCCGTCGTCGCCAAGGAAACCGAGCCCAGCGCGCGGCAAAGAACCAAAGCAGAAATCAATATCGGCACGAAGAAAAAGGTAGTCACGCTCTTGATGGGCGGCTTGGGCTACGACAAAGACTTTAGCTTTCCCGCTGAGCTGCTCAACTGGCTGGATGACCATCCGGAGCTCATCTTAATGTGTAAATGGCACCCGCTCACCAATAAGTTGGCGATCGACGAAATCGCCAACGCGTTAGGACCCATAACGAACTTTCGGATGCTCCAACAATTTGATACTTACCGGTTGCTCGCGGTGAGCGATGTTTGCATTGTCTTCGGTAATTCGACGACCGGTCTTGAGGCCTTAGCCTTTGGCAAGCCCCTGATTGAGGTTCAATTAACCGGCCTAGATTACTCTTTTGGCCGCCAGGGCGTGGCGGAAATGGTCTCGAGCCTGGCCGAACTACCCGCCGCTGTGGACAAAATTCTAAGCGGCCATTCGACGGCGGATCGCCAGCAGCATATAAACGAGTACCTGTGGCGAAACCTCGATCGTCTTGATGGAAAAAGCCTAGACCGGTGTGTGGGCACCATCGAGCATATGCTCCAATCCCGGGCTCCCAAAGAAAACAATCAGGCGATTTCACTGCTCCATGGCGCCAAGGATTTACTCTGTTCGGTCATTGTTCCTTTATCCAGCCCTAGTGTAATCACCGACACGCTGGTCGGAGTCGCCGAGAACACTCCGGCGGAACTGGCCTATGAATGTTTGATTCCTAGCACCTTGGCGCCTGCGCAGCGCGGCGAATTGATCAACTCACTGGGGGGCGATGTCGAGGTCTTGCAGTCAAATCAATCAGGATTCGCGAGCCTCTATAATCTTGCCGCGGCGCGCGCCCGGGGGCGCTACCTTTGCTTCTTGACGCCCGGATGGGTGCCCCAGCAAGGCTGGCTGGCGGAGCTGGTAAATCAATTGGAAGGCGATCGCGAAATCGGCATTGCCGGCGGCATGGCCCTGTTCCCCGATGGTCTGGTAGCCCACGCGGGAATCGCCTTGGATGCGAACCTTTCTCCAGTGCTGATCTATCGGCGTCTACCGGCGACCTTTCCTGGCGTCCACCGCCTGCGGAAAATGCGCGCCGTCATGGGATGCCTGATCGTCCGTCGCGAGGCATTCCTGGCCGCCGGCGGGTTTGATGAAATTTACCGCGGCAACTGGTGTGAGTTGGATTTCTGCTTTCGAGTTGGACTCGAAGGCTGGCAAGTTGCTTATACTCCCGGGAGTCTGTTTATTTGCCTGAACGATCAGGATCCCACCTTTGCCGAGGATCGCCTACGCTTGTTCGCCAAGTGGGTGGGCCATCTCTGGCCTGACCAGGACTCCTATTGGGCGCAAGATCACCTGGACCCGGCAGAACTTTCCGCTCTCTACCAGCAAGTTCTTTCCGGACCGGCGAGTGCCGTCGAGACTTTGACGGCTGGCTAGATCTTGGCTCAGCCGTCGACCTTCCCGATCCGACCCATCCCAGGGGTTTTTCACAGTTTCTCCTGATGATGCCGGTACAGTAGCCGGCTCCACCAGAACCGCCGATTTCTTGACATCCCGTTAAAGTTAATTGACGCGGAGTCGATTGATTAATACGAGGCGGCGCATCGTACGGAAAGGGGGGAGTCAAACATCAAGTTGCGATTAGTCCGTCTCCCTTGGGGCAGGGACGCCCAAAAACAAAAATCATGGAGGAAAAAATTTCATGGCTATCGTAATAAATACTAACGTGGCATCTTTGAATGCCCAGAGAAACCTCAACAACACCCAGTTTGGTTTAAACAAAGCGCTCGAACGTCTATCCTCGGGTTTTCGGATCAATCGCGCCGGGGACGACGCTGCCGGTCTGGCGATTTCCGAACGCTTCAAGGCGCAAATTCGTTCGACCAACCAGGCCTCGCGCAACACCTTGGACGGCGTCAGCTTGGTTCAGGTCTCGGAAGGCGGGTACAATGAAGTCAGCGATATCCTGATCCGTTTGCGCGAGCTCGCCGTGCAGTCGGCCAACGGCACCATCTCAGCGACCGACCGGGGCGCCATCGACACGGAATACGATCAGTTGACTGCAGAGGTCACCCGTATCGCCGCCGTCGTCAAGTTCAACAACGTGCAGGTGTTGAATGGTAACAGCGTGAGCGCGGCGGTTTCGTTTGTGCTGCAGGTGGGTATTGGCACCACGAGCAGTGACACCATCACGGTTAATATTAACCCGCTCAAAGCCAGCGTGCTAGGCAGTGCAGGTTTGGATTTGACCGCGCTGTCTCTAACCACGGCTTCTGGAGCGACGGACGCGATTACCACCATCGACCTCGCGATTGACGCCGTCAACAGCAGCCGAGCGACGCTGGGCGCGGTGCAGAACCGGCTCGAGGCGACTTCTCGGAGCTTGGCCATTTCGGTGGAAAACCTCTCGGCCGCCAACTCGCGTATCCGCGACGTTGACGTCGCCCAAGAGACGGCGGAACTGGCTCGCTTCCAGATCCTGTCACAGGCGGGTGTGGCGATCACCAGTCAGGCCAACCAGGTGCCTGCCTTGGCACTCTCGCTACTAAGTCGGTAAGGTCAACTAACCACAAGGGTAAGGAGAGACCGGCAGCGGTCTCTCCTTTACCCTTTGTGAGGTAGGTGATGCGATGAAAATTGATCAAACCCATTTGACTCCTGCCGGGGCGGCATCGCGCACCGAAGCACGGCGTAGCGTGCTCGAGGCTGATCACGGCGAGAGCAAGAAGAAGCTTGCCGATGAGCCGCAGGGCAGACATGGTCGCAACATCACAACGCAGCGCTCGCAGCCGATCATTCTGGACAATAAGCAGGTTCGCCTACGATTCAATAAGGACGAGGAGACCGGAGTTGAGGTCATTCAAGTCGTCGACGCAGACTCGGGGAAGCTCGTGCGCCAAATTCCGCCCGAGGAATTGTTGAATATCGCCAAGGCTCTTCGTGAAATGAAGGGTCTCATCGTCTCCAAGGAAAGCTAGCCCATGGCGACGATCACTTTTGGCGGGCTAGCCACCGGCATTAATACCGCGGCGATCATTGACGGCCTGGTCGCGGTGGAACGACGTCCGATCACGCTGCTGCAAAATCAGCAGGCCCGACTCTCAAATAAAATCAAACTCTATCAGGAATTGAGCGGGAAACTGGCCGGCTTAAAGACCGCCGCGACGACTCTTTCGACGGCGGCGAGTTTCTTCGTTAAGGCGGCGCAAAGCTCGCAAAAAGATATCCTGCTGGCCAGCGCCAGTTCCAGCGCCGAAGCGGCCAATCACAATATTACCGTGAGCGCGCTTGCCCGCAGCAGCACCCTGGCGTCGGCGCCATTCAGCGACACCGATACAACCGCCGTAGGAACCGGCAGCCTTGCGATCACGGTCGGCACGACGACCACGAATATTCCCGTCGACGCCACCAATAACACCTTGGATGGTCTGCTCGCGGCCATTAACGACTCCGACGCGGATGTCACGGCATCCATCGTGACGGTCAATGCGGGTGCGTCGCCTTCCTACCGGCTTGTGATAAGTGGGAAAAATACCGGACTGATCAATGCTGTGAGCATCGATGAAACCGGCTTGAGCGGCGGCACGGCGCCCGGCTTCGGGGTCACCCAGGCAGCGTCGGACGCGACTCTTTCGGTCGATGGGATCTCCATCGCGCGCGCCGCCAATCGGATATCCGACGTCATCGCCGGGGTGACTTTGGACCTTAAGTCGACTTCTGCCACGGTCGTCCAAGTGACGGTCGGCGACGACACCGAGGCGATCAAAAAACAACTCGACGATTTTGTCAAAGCCTACAATGCGGTCGCTTCGTTTATTGCCGAGAAGACCAAGTATGACAGCGCAAGCCAAACGAGCGGGCCGTTGATCGGTGATGCCACGCTGGCCTCGCTCAAGCGTAGTTTGCAAAGCGTGATCACCACGCCGGTCGCCGGATCGCTCTCGATTCTAAGTGAAATTGGCATTGCGACTCAAAAAGACGGCACCCTTGCGGTCAATGGCGCTAAATTGGATGCTGCGATCGCCTCTGATCTCGCCGGCATCGGCAATCTTTTTACCGCCGCCGCCGGCGGTTTGGCGGCGGCGATCATCCAATTCACCGACAATGCAACTCGGCTCGGCGATGGTATCTTGTCGGGTCGCGTCGAAGGGGCGCAAGGGCAAATCAGCAAGATCGGAGAGCGCATCGCCCGGGAAGAAGACCGGGTGAGCCGCATTGCGGAAGATCTCACCCGTAAATTTACCGCCTTGGAATTATTGGTCAGCCAGATCAACAACCAGGGGAACTTCCTTGCCCAGCAACTTGCCGGGCTGAACAGCCAACTCAACAAGTAATCACGCTTATGTCATTTGCCAACGCTCAACAACTGGAAACCTATAAACGAAACCAAGTCTTCACGGCGGATAAGGGCACTCTCTTACTCATGCTCTATGAGGGCGCCATCGATTTCTTGAAACTGGCCAAGGAATATATGGAGACCGGACAGATGGGCGACAAGGGGCTTTACATCTCCAAGGCCCACGCCGTCATCGCCGAACTGTCAAGCACTCTGGATCTCGAAGTCGGCGGCGATTTGCCGCGATCGTTGCGGTCGCTTTATGAATTTATGATGGATCAGCTGATGGATGCCCATTTAGGCAATAAGGTCCAGCCGATTGATGAAGTGATCAGGCTCTTGTCAACCTTGAAACAAGGATGGGAAGGGGCCGTGGCGCAAGCGCGCAGGGAAGCGTTATAATCCGGTGCAACAATCTATTGGTCAAGCTCTCGAGTCTTTGCTCGAGCACACGCAGACGCTGATTGCCTGTGCGGAGCCGAGCCTGACGGCTTGGCAAGACTACACTGAGCGAAGAAACCAGCTGTTCCAACGAGTCCAGGATCTACTGACGCTAGGCGGAGACCACGTTGCTGACCCAAAGGCGCTGCAGCGACTCATGGCTTCGGTCCTGGAGCAGGACCAGGTTCTAGTGGCGAAAGTCCGACAGCATCTGTCAAAAATTAGTCACGAGATGAGTGAACTCACTGATCGACGCCGTCTCTTCAACGCCTACGTTTTGGCGGCGCAACCCTTGCGTTCCTGGCATCTTCATACCGCGTAACCCTTTTTTCGCTTCGATTCGAGGTTTCATGCCCGGGGTAGGAAAAAAATTACTAGCCCCAATAACGAAACCACTTCGCGGCTCGATTCCCCCCCCCCGGGGCCTTGACCAAAGGGGGATGTTCAACACCCTTTGGAAACCCTATTTAACGGCTCCACGCTTAACGCAGCCTGGTTAACAACAAATTAATTAAATTTCACGGGTTATTTTCATTCAATCTCGCCGATCGCGCTGCTGGCACGAATCCTGCGGGTCGTGGGGTGAGCAGTCGATTCCGAGCGACTAGTCATATTTGAGGAGGTCGTTGTGCTTCGTGATTTTGCACTGCCGGCGATAGTGGTTTCTAGCCTGGTCGTGGGGGCTCTGCTTCAACCGCAGTTTTTTGATCTCTTCTCGCTCTTTCTCACTTGCGGCGGCGCGTTGATGGTTACCTATCTTTCCTACTCAAAAAGCCAATTGCGCAATCTGCTCCTGGCGGTCGGTGATTTGTTGGCGGCTAAGGCCACGACGGTGCAGGAACACATCGAGGAATTGCGGCGGCTTACGGATTTGTATCGACTTGAGGGATTGCGCGGCTTGGAGAGTCAAGAACGCCACCTTGGTGACCGCTATCTGCGTTACGGTCTGGAGTTGTTGCTCGATCTCAGCAGAGAAGAGAAAATCCGCTTCCGAATGGAAGAGCGGTTGGTAACCTTGCTCGCCGAGGCCGAAATCAACCGGCAAATCCTGACCACCCTGGGAAGGCTATTGCCGTCCTTTGGCTTGATCGGCACGTTGATCGGCATGGTGCTGCTCTTGAGTCGGATCTCGCCAGCGGGGCACAACGGGCTGACCGCGGCACTCAGTTTGTCGATGCTCACCACGCTTTACGGTGCTGTCTTTGCAAACGTCATCGTGGCGCCGCTGCTTGCACGATTGCAGTCCGTGGCCATCGAAAACGCCAGCGCCATGAATCTCACCAAGGATTGGATTTTGATGATCGCTCGCGGTGAACCCGCCGCGGTCGGTGCTAACATGCGCGCGTCTCTGCTTGACCTGCGAATCGATAGGTTGCCGCTGTGGGATCCCATCGGCTTAGCCACCCAAAGATGAATCGTCTGCCTGGTAAATTCGCTTCACCGCCACCACTCGCCCAGCGGTCGACGTTGCACAACGCCCCCAGGATCGGGGCATTCTCGGCGTCATCCCCGACCGAAAGCGACAGCAACTGGTGGATGATTACCCTGAGCGATCTAACCCTGTTGCTGCTGGGCTTCTTGGTTATGTGGTACGCCAGCACCAAAGCCAACTTGAAGACTGCGCCATCGACGACAGCGGTAACGGTTGATCGCAAGAATCCGGCGCCGGCAAATTTCCCGTCCGCCGCCCCGCTCAGCGACGAGAGTTGGCAAGCGGTGCGAAACGACTTGCATGGTTTTATCAAGCGGGAGGGGCTCGCCAATGACGTCACGATTGAGTCTACCCGCGGCCAAATCATTCTCTCGCTGCGTGATCGCGTGCCCTTTGCCTCCGGCAAAGCGGACCTTCGCCCACGCGCGCTGCCGGTGCTCGAAAAAATCGTCGTAGTGGTGCTGGCTCAACCGGAGCTATCGGTGGGGGTCAGCGGGCACACCGATAACTTGCGCATCGCTAACGCCGAGTTTCCCTCCAACTGGGAGCTTTCGACGGCGCGCGCGAGCCGGGTGGCGCGCTACCTGATTGTCAAAGGGATTCACCCGTCGCGAATCGCGGTGCAGGGTTACGCGGCTTACCGGCCGCGCCAGCCCAACTCGAGCGCTGCCAACCGGCGCAGCAATCGACGCGTTGAGATCAGATTGTTCCAAAAAAACTCCGCGGCAGCGAAGGACTCCACCCCAGAGTAATCAAGAGGGATTATGCTTCTCGAATCCAGTCCACTGATCACGGCGGAATCAGCGCCCGGCGGGCCGGCGAGCGCGCGGCGCGGCGCCGCCCAGTCGGTATCTGGGGCGTCCGGTGCAGCCTATGCGCTTGTGCGCGACGAGGTGGAGGCGGGAAGACGAAAAACCCAGGCCGCGCCAGCCCCGTCGGCCCATGAAGCGAAAGGGTTTTCGCCTTGGCAAAATGGCAATTTTGGCTTCGGTGATTTTATCGATGTGATCAATCCACTGCAGCATATTCCAATTGTTGCGACGATCTATCGAAATCTCAGCGGTGACCAGATCGGCATGGCGCCACGCGTCATCGGCGGCGCGCTCTGGGGCCGCATTGGCGGTTTCGTCGCGGGAATCATCAACTCGGCGGTTGAGTGGTTCACCGGAAAAGACATCGGTGACCACATCTACACGGCGATTCGAGGGACATCCGACGCCAGCGCGGTTGCCCACGCGCCGCCACCGAAGCCTCGATCCAGCGCACCGGAGATCACCGAAGCTGCGCCGGCAACCATTCCTCTGAGTGGCCGCGATCCATCAAGTGAAGAAAGCGAGCGCCATTCGGCGCTCTTGCCGAGCCCCCGGGTTCTCAGCCAAGTCAACCAATCGCCTTATCGCCACGACGTCGAGGACGCCCCCGTGGGTGCCAAGCCACCCAGCGTCCGCTTGCGCGCTTAAGCTGGGTTTGGCCACCGCCCAAGAATCAATAATCCGCGCGCCGGTAAAAATTTATTTGGCGGAGAAGGGAGGGAGTCGAACCCTCCGGGGACCTTACGGCCCCCAGACTGGTTTTGAAGACCAGCGGCACCACCGGGCACCTTCCTTCTCCGGGTTTTGAATCTAATATTCCCCGCGGCTTGCTGCGGGCACAATTAAATAGGGTTTCCAAAGGGGGCGAGCATCCCCTGTGGTCGCGTGCGGGGTTAATTCCCCACACGCGAAATGCCGTATTTATTTAGACAACTTAGCCCGCTCGGGTGATTTCGGCAAGTTGGTGTGTTGTGAAAATTGTTGCGACTGTTTTTATCTAGTCTGATCTCCATCAGCGTTTGAATCCTTCCGAGATCAATACCGGGCCTCACTAATCTCTCTAAAATTCAGCTCGATCGGTCGTTCCCGCGGGCGGGCAGGACTTGTCGGATCTGCGATGATTGGGAGGTCCGTATCAGACCAAGCGGTTTAGCAGCACCAAAGCCGGGCTTACTCGAATGCCCTCGGGTGTCACATAGTCTTTATTGCCGGTAGCCGAAACCTGCCACGCCTCGGCTTCGGGGAAGCGAGCTTTGAGATAACGAAGACTCTTGTCGACTTCGGCGTCGCCCCACTTGCATTCAACCAGCAACTGCGGCCGCCGTCTTTCCGTTAGGACGAAGTCAACCTCCCTGCCGTCGGTGTCGCGGAAATAGCGCAGTTCGAGATCGCGCCCCTGCGCATCCTGCTCAAAATTCACCCATTTGAGCAGGTGTGAAGCGACAAGGTTTTCGAAGCGGGCCGCATCCGATGGCACCAAAGACCAATCGAAATGATAATGCTTCTGGGTTTTTTTTACCGCGCGAATACGCGGCGCCCCGAAGGGCGACAGGCGAAAAATGGCATAGAGCCGCTCTAGTACTTTGAGCCAGCCATCCACGGTCTTGTGACTTAGCTGAAGATCTTCACGAAGCGCGTTGATCGAAAGCGGTGCGCCCACGAGTTCAGGGAGCCGAAGGACGAGAAGTTCCAGGTTGCCCAGGTCCTGGACTCGCTCAAGCCCAACCACATCCTCCCGCACCAATCGGTTTCGATACTCCCGCGACCAGCGTCGTGCTTCAACTTGTGAACCGCTGAGGAAAGGTTCGGGAAACCCTCCCAGTGTGAGCAAGTCGCCAAATGCGGCGGAAGTCCGAATCGCCAGCTCCTTAACCGAGAACGGGTGCAGCCGCAGCATATGATATCGCCCCTGAAGGGAATCGCCCCCGAAACGGTAGAAATCGAGCCGGGCGCTTCCCGTGACCAGAATTTTTTGCCCCGTCCTGCGCCCATCGTAGAGCCCCTTGAGTAGATTGCGCCACGATCGGTATTTATGAATCTCGTCGAAGATCCACATTGGGGAAGCGGGCAGCTCGCGCTTTAGGATACGTTCGCGGTGTTCCGCCACGTCCCAGCTCAGATAACCGGATGACGACCGAGGTAGGCTCAGGGCGAGCGTGGTTTTTCCGACTTGGCGAGGGCCCGCGACAAAAACCATCTTACGGGCCAGGTCCTGGCGAACCTGAGAAAGGAGGTAACGGCGCCGTACGGACATAGCCCGAACCTACGGTATATTTTGACTATGGTCAATAATACTCACGGTGATTTTTGACCATGTGAGAAAACACCCTGACTTGCTCTTGTGTTTAACTTACGTCGCCACAGGGCATGGTAAAGTCAACAACGTTGATCTCAACGCGATGATAATGGTTGTCATTGCGAAGGAAAGTCGAGATATCGAAGTCTGACCCCTAAAGCCGCTATGAAAAATGTCGCTGGCTTGTGTGGCGTGGTGAGTCGTCGGATCTTTTTTGTCACGTTTTAATATGCCATAAGAACGTAACGCTTTAGAAGAAGGCATCGACATTGGATAACGGCACCCATCTTCCGGTGATTGATTTCGGCAACCAGGGGTTTTCTCTGGAACGATTAACGACCTACGTGCAAGCCGCACGGGATTTGGGATTTAAAGCGGTCTCGACCAACGATCATCTGATCTACTCTCGTCCGTGGCTCGACGCCCCGACCGCTCTTGCTGCGATCCTGGCTCATAGCGGTAACATGGCGGTGGGCACGAGCGTGATCCGGCCATTCGGGCGCGGGCCGGTGCAGTTGGCCAAAACGATGACCGCTATCGATATTCTCTCCAACGGCAGATTCTTCGTTGGGGTGGGGCCGGGGTCTTCAGCGCGGGACTACTTGTGACCATGTTCATATATCTCGCAGAAGACAAGTCGGAGGCGGAGCGAGTTTTGTCAGTTGCGCTTGGAACTTTGTTGAAACGTCCCGTCGAACAACTGCGCGAGCGCCTTCTTATCGGCTCGCCGGAAGCGTGCGCCGAAAAGCTCGCGGCGTACCAAGCTGCCGGCGTGCAGCGAGTCT
>Ga0214472_10002296_pt1 | contig 20721 bp, 19 predicted proteins | sample RVTome_6_FD_207662 | JGI IMG/M metagenome (GOLD analysis project Ga0214472, IMG submission 207662) | Soil microbial communities from uranium-contaminated site in the Upper Colorado River Basin, Wyoming, United States - RVT140D175 | ecosystem: Environmental > Terrestrial > Soil > Contaminated >...
GGGCGTCTTCGACAGCTTGACGCGCGTGCCACCCCTCTCAATCTCGAGCGAGTCGACCCCGCTCGCGTCGAAGACCCTGATCAGACGCTCGATGAAGTCGAGATCGATCATGCGGTCACTCGTGAGAGGTACTTGTCAGCCGTGCGGTCGATCCTGAGCACGTCGCCCTCCTCGACGAAGAGTGGCACCTGAACGACGGCGCCGGTCTCGAGCTTGGCCGGCTTCGATGCGCCCTGCGCGGTGTCGCCCCTCAGCCCCGGGTCCGTCTGCGTGACCTCTAGCTCTACGAACTGCGGGAGCTCGACGCTGATGACCTCGTCGGCGTGGACCAGCCCCTCGCAAGCCATGTTCTCCTTCAGGTACTTCAATTGATCGTCGCCGAGCAAGTCGCCCGCGATCGGAATCAGGTCGAACGTGTTGGCGTCCATGAAGTAATACAGGTCCCCGTCGGTGTAGCTGTAGGTCACCGGCCGCCGCTCGAGGCGCACATCCGTCACCTTCTCGCCCGCGCGATACGTGCGATCGACGACGGCTCCCGTCAGGACGTTCTTCAGCTTGGTACGCACGAAGGCGCCGCCCTTGCCGGGCTTCACGTGCTGGAAGTACGCGATGGCCCAGAGATCGCCGTCGATCTCGAGGACCATGCCGTTGCGAAAGTCGGCCGTGCTGGCCATGCGGCCTCGCGGTTGGGGGGCTGGTCCCGGCCGGCCCAGCCCTAGCCTTTGCCGAGCCGGGCCGCCAGGCCTCGAAGGCCTAGAAGATAGCTCTGCACGCCGAAGCCATAAACCACACCCGACGCGGCCCCCGAGAGGTAGGAGTGGCGGCGAAAACGCTCGCGACGCGCCGTGTTGGAGAGGTGTACCTCCACGAAGGGCCGCTGCACCGCCAGGAGCGCGTCGAGCAGCGCGACGGACGTATGCGTGAAGCCGCCCGGGTTGATCAGGAAGCCCTCCACGCGCTTCGCGGCCTCCTCGATGAAGTCGAGGATCTCCCCCTCGTGGTTCGATTGGAACGCATCGAGCGTCACGCCGAGCTCGCTGGCCAACGCGGCCAGCTTCGCGTTGACGTCATCGAGTGTGTCGGTTCCGTAGACCTCCGGCTCTCGCGTCCCGAGCAGCCTGAGGTTGGGGCCGTGGATGACCGCGATCTTCATGCGTCCTCTTCGGGCTCCCAGGATAGCAGGCCGTCGAAGTAATCCCGAATGGTCGGTCCCTCGGAGGGTGGCTCTTCGGCCTCCTGCTCCCCCCACGCGAACGGGGTCTCGACGTCGTGCGCGCCCTCTCCGCTCTGCGCCAAGTCGCGCGCGAGCGACTCGACCTCCTCTTCGGGCTCGTCCGACGCGTCCGACGCTCCGTCGCCACCCTCCTCGAGCTGCGCGATCCGGTCGGCGAGCTCCCGGTTGTCCGGGGCGGAGGCCGACAGGTGGCGAAGAACGCCGAGCGCGCGGTCGACGGCGCCCTGCTTGACGTACAGCTCGGCCAGCGTGCGCGTGTAGACCGGCCCGCCGGCCCCCTCGTCATCCGGGTCGTCATCCTCGACAGGTGGTGCCACGGTCTCCGCCTCCTCCTCGCTGCCCTCCGTGTCGACCCCGTGGGAACGGAGCGCGTCCAAGTCGATGACGATCTCGTCCGGCTCGTTCGGCGCGAGGAAGTCGACATCGACGACGTCGTCGACCTCCGTCCCGGCCGCCGGCTCCGGCGCCAACGCTGCCATGTCGAGGACCGCCTCGTCCGGCTCGTCCGGAGCCAAGGCGGCCATGTCGAGCACCGGCTCGTCCGGCTCGTCCGGAGCCAAGGCGGCCATGTCGAGCACCGGCTCGTCCGGCTCGTCCGGAGCCAAGGCGGCCATGTCGAGCACCGGCTCCTCCGGCTCGTCCGGAGCCAGGGCGGCCATGTCGAGCACCGGCTCCTCCGACTCGTCCGGAGCCAGGGCGGCCATGTCGAGCACCGGCTCCTCCGGCTCGTCCGGAGCCAAGACGGCCATGTCGAGCACCGGCTCCTCCGGCTCGTCCGGAGCCAAGGCGGCCATGTCGAGCACCGGCTCTTCCGGCTCGTCAGGTGCCAGGGCGGCCAGATCGAGCACCGGCTCCTCAGGCTCATCCGGCGCCAGGGCGGCCAGATCGAGCACCGGCTCCTCCGGCTCATCCGGTGCCAGGGCGGCCAGATCGAGCACCGGCTCCTCCTCCGGGAGCGTCGCCGTGTCGACTGGCGCCGGCTCGTCCGCCGACAGCAGACCGATATCGATCGCCTCGTCCGTCTCAGGGCCCCTCATCAGGGACTCCAGCTCGAAAACGGGCTCGGGATCGGGCGCCAGCGAGTCCAGCCCGACCATCGCGTCGTCGGGCCCGTCGGGCCCGTCGGGCCCCGTGTCGAACGCCCCTCCCAGGGACCGCTCGGAGTCGGCATCGACGGTGAGATCCCCCAGGTCGAACACCGGCTCCGCGAGCGCGTCGGCATCCTCCACGTCCGGTTGGCTCGCGAGCTCGGCGGCCTCGGGTTCCGGCGGAGACAGCGTCAGGGCGCCGAGCCCCGCCGCGAAGGCGACCGCGTCGACTCCGGGCTCGGCCTGGGGCTCGATGTCCTCCCTCGCATCGGTGGCGCCCTCCAGCCGGAAGTCCGGCTCGAGCGCGACGAGGTGGTTGCGAACCTCCGCGGCCTCGGCCACGTCACCCTTCTCCTCCAGCACGCGCAGGAGGGCGCCGAGCGCGTTCACGTTGTCGGCGTCGAGCTCCAGCGCGCGGCGAGCGGCGAAGCCCGCCTCCTCGGCAAGACCTTGCTCCACATATAGTTGCGCCGCAACGACGTGCCCGGACACGAAGTCCGGGAGCCGGGACAGGCCGTCGTTCAGGAGCCGAACCGCCTCGGGAAACTGCCCGGCGCGCCGATAGGCGTCCGCCAGCGGCGCGAAAACGCGCCCCTCGGGGTCGCGGTCGGAGTTATGGAGCGAGCGGAGGGTCCGGATTTCCTGCTGGAGTGCCTCGGTCACGCGGACTCCGGGGGCGGCGGCGAGGAGGAGGAATCGGCCCGGGGGGCAGACCCGGCACGAAGATAGGCAGCACGCGGAAAAAGTGTCAACGAAGATCTACGAGGATCCACCGAAGGACGGGGGAACCCCCTGCCGCCGCCGCGCGTATCGAAGGGTCTGGACGCGGACCGGCCCGCGTTGAGAGGCGCAAACCGAGCCGTTATCCTTTTTGGCTCGTCACGTCGGGCCTTCGACACGCCCCTGAGGTTGCTGGAGACGTTCGTCCTATGATGCGTCAAATGCGGGAAGCCACGAAGCCGATCATGATCCTCGCGGCAATCGCTTTCGGCGGGCTCATGGTCTTCCAGTGGGGAATGGACATCACGGGACGGAGCGGCGGCGGTCTGGGAGAGATCGGTCGGGTCAACGGCGACCCGGTCATGTACGACGCGTACATGGCCGCGTACCGGCAGATCTACGAGCAGGTACAGGCCCAGCAGGAAGAGATGATCGGCACGCAGCAGAACACGGAGATCGAGGATCGCGCGTTCGACGAGATCGTGACGCAGATCCTGATCACCCAGGAGCTCGATCGTCGCGGGATCAACGTCACCAACCAGGAGATCAGCGAGGCGGCGCAGTTCAGCCCGCCCGACTACCTCCGGCCGCAGTTCGTCGACGAGACTGGCAACTTCAACCTCGCGGCATACCAGTCGTTCCTCACGACGTTGCCACCCGAGCAGCTCCTCATCCTGGAGGCGTACTACCGCGACGTGATCCCACGGAGCAAGCTGCTTCGCCAGGTCGGCGCCGGGATCTGGTTGAGCGACGCCGAGCTCTGGCAGCAGTGGAAGGATCGGAACCAACTCGCCGAGATCCGCTACGTGCCGCTCAACCCGGCCACGCGCTACGAGGACTCCGAGTTCACGATCCCCGCGAGCGAGATCCGCGACTATTACCGGACCCACGAGGAGGAGTTCACGGTCCCCGCCCGCGCCACCGTTCGCTTCACCATCCTCGACAAGACGCCGACGGCTGCCGATACCGCCGCGGCACGCGAGGAAGCCGCCGAGATCAGACAAGAGATCAGCGACGGCGGGGACTTCGCGGAGCTTGCGCGCCTCGAGTCCGCGGACCAGGCGACCGCGACGGTCGGCGGCGACATGGGTGTCTTCACGCGAGGTCGGAACATCGCGCCCTTCGACTCCGCCGTGTTCGAGGGCCCCATGGGCCTCCAACCGGAGCCGGTCCGCACCTCGTTCGGCTATCACGTCGTCGACGTGTTGGAGCGGTGGGGCGCCGATAGCGCCCAGGCACGCCACATCCTCATCCCCATCGAACGCACCGACGACAGCGAGCTCATGCTCCTCGCGAGGGCCGACTCCCTGGAGGACTTCACGGAGGAGATGGCCCTCGAGCAGGCCACCGCGCAGATGGGTCTGACCGTCCAAAACGCCGACATCACGCTCGACTTCCCGTTCATCGCCGGGGCCGGACAGATCTCCGAGGGCGCCGATTGGGCCTTCGAGGAGGCCGCCCCGGGGGACGTGAGCCCCGTCTTCGAGTCCTCGACCGCTTTCTACGCGCTCGAGCTCGTGAATGCGGACCCCGAAGGCGTGCTCCCGCTGGAGCAGGCGACGCCCGGGATCGAATCCACGCTCCGCTTCGAGCGGAAGATGGAGCGCGCGCGCGCGGAGGCCCAGCAGGTCGTCGAGCGCGTCCGCGGCGGCGGGGGCCTCCCGAACATCGCCGCGGAATCGGGCCTGGAGGTGCGCGCGGCCGGACCCTTCGCACGGGACGATTTCGTGCCGGGGATCGGGCGGTACAACGCCGTAGTGGGCGCCGCGTTCGGCCTACCCATCGGCCAGGTGAGCGACGTGGTGTCGACGCCGACCAACCATTACGTGCTGGAGGTTCTCCAGCGCACCGACGCCGACTCCGCGGCGTGGCGCGAGCAGCTTCCGCAGCAGCGCCAGCAGGCCGAGGCGCTCGTCCAGCAGCAGCGGCTCCAGGAATGGATCGAGGCCCTGCGCGCGAACGCGCGCATCGTCGACCGGAGGGCGATCGTCCTCGCGCCCGTGGACGAGGACGCCGTCCAGATGCCCTTGATGTTCTAGGGCGTCTCCTCGGACGCGCTCGTGCTGGCAACGCCGTCGCTCAGCTTGCGCGGCTCGCCGTCGGCGTCCTGATCCTTGGGCGTCGCCCCACCCGGGGGCGGGTTGGTCCGATGGATTTGGCGATCGCGCTCCGGCACAGTGAGCTCTCGCTCGATGTCCTTGACGGAGCTCTTGAACTCCCTGATGCCCTTGCCCAGGGAGGAGCCGATCTCGGGGAGGCGCTTGGCGCCGAAAAGCAGCAACACGATGAGGAAGATGAAGATCATCTCCCCCATTCCGACTCCGCCTAGACCCATACTTCGCACCCTCCATTGGGGCACGTTGGCCCCGCGAGCTCGTGGCTCGTCAGATCCACGAGCGTACGATCAGCGCCACGATGGCGATCCCGACCAGCGTCAGGAAGTTGACCGAGAGCGTCACCGGTCCCAAGTCGAACGCCATGGCCACGAGGTCCACCGACAGCGGCCCGAAGGAGGCGTTCACGGACGTGAGCAAAAACTCACGCGATGCCGTGCCCTCCGGAAGAGCCAGCTCCATGAGCTTCGTCAGCAGTCCGCCCAGGAACAGCCCGAGGACCAGAGTCCACGCGAAGCGAATGACGCTCCTGCGGCCCGTATCAACAAGCATACTGGTACCTCGGGCGCCATGTTCCCACGATGACCTCGATCATGCTCGGGTGGCTCCCCTACCGCCGTCGGTCCACGGCGTACGCGATGGCGTCCCTGAGCGCCACGTGCGCGGGCCCTTCGGCTACCTCCTCGAGCGCGGCGTACGCGAGCTCCGCGTAACGAGCCGCACGCTCCCTGGCGTACGCCAAGCCGCCCCGCTCGGCTACGATCTCGACGACCCGCTCGATGTCGTCGTCGAGGGAAGCGGCCAGTGAGAAGAGCGCCCGAATCTCCCTCTCTTCGCTCGGCGTGGCGTGCTCGAGCGCGCCCACGAGCGGGAGCGTGACCTTCCGCTCCCGCAGGTCGTGGCCGGTCGGCTTGCCGGTGACGGCCTCGGTACCCGTATAGTCCAGCAGGTCGTCCGCGATCTGGAAAGCCATCCCCAGGTTGTGACCGTAGCGAGCCAGCGGCTCGCGGAACGCGGTTGCGCCCACCAGCGCACCCATCTCGCAGGCGGCCGACATGAGCGACGCGGTCTTGGCGGCGATCAGCCGGTAGTAGTCCTCTTCCGAGAAGTCGAGCGCGTCGTAGGAAGTGAGCTGTCGCATCTCGCCCACCGACATCTCGTTCGCCGCGTTTGCGAGCACGGCGAGCGCGTCCAGGTTGCCAACGCGCGCCAGCTCGGAAACACCCCGCGAGTAGAGGTAGTCGCCCATGATGATGGCGACCTGGTGGGTCCAGAGCGCATTCACCGTCGGCAACCCGCGCCGCAGCGCCGAATGATCGACGGCATCGTCATGCACGAGCGTGGCAAGATGAACGAGCTCGACCACGGCCGCGAGCGTCAACGCGTCGTCCGACCCGTCACCTCCCACACGGCTCGAGAGCAGGAGCAGCGTGGGCCGGAATAGCTTGCCCCGCATGAAGAGGAGGTGCTCGCTCACCTCCTCGATATGCGCGAAATCCGACAGCACGATGCGCCGGATCTCGTCCCCCACGCTGTCGAGCGAGTCGCGCACGGGCGCTTGGATCGCGGACAGCTCGGGCGGCAGGCCCCGCAGCGCTTGAGTCAAGGGACCACGCTAGGCGTTCAGCGGAGCTCGCGGAGCCGCTCGGTGACGTCGGCGAAATTGATGTCGAGCGAGAACACGCGGTCGTAGAACTCGACCGCGGACTCCTTCTTGTCCAGCGCCTCGTACGCCCGGGCGAGGTAGTAGTAGATGCCCACGAACTCGTCCTCGACGCCGCTCTGGATCTTGAGCGCGCGCTGGAGCGTCCGGACCGCCGCGTCGGGCTGCCCCATCTCGATAAACGTTTGGCCCATGACCTCGTAGGTGGGCAGGTGATCGGAGGACGCGCGCAGGGCCAACTGGAAGGCGCTGATCGCCTCCTCTAGGAGCCCCATCTCCTTGTACGCCGTCCCCAGGTCGTAATGGGCCCGCACGTCGCCCGCCTCGATGTTCTCGGAAACCTTCTCTTTGAACTGAGACAGCATCTTGGCGAAATCCGCCTGTTCGTCCCCCGACGGCTCCTCGTACGCGACCCTGAAGCGGGTCGTCTTCTTCTCCGTTGCGCTGCCCAGGACCATGGCGCCCAGGTCGACGTAACCCTCGGCGGGGGCCTTGGGCTCCTCCCTCTTCGGCGGCGGGGGAGGGTCCGGTGTGGCGGGGGCGGCGCGGGGCGCCTCGGCCGCAGCCTCCTCGTGCGCGTCCTCCAACGCCTCGGCCGGCTCGGAGAACGGCGCCGGCTCGGGCTCGGCGGCGACCTCCTCCTCACCCATGTCGAAGGTGGGCAGCTCGACGGCCTCCTCCTCTTCGGCTCCCCCTTCGTCACTCAGGTCGAAGGTGGGCAGCTCGACGAGCTCCTCCTCCTCGTCCTCGTCTTCGTCCTCGTCGGCCTCGGCGTCGAAAGACATCATGGGTAGATCGAAACTGCTCTCTTCTTCCTCGTCCTCGTTGGCCTCCCCCCCCCAGCCCACCGGCACGCCCTCCTCGTCTTCCTCTTCTTCTTCGGGGGCCACGAAGCCCTTCGTGGCGTCCGAGACGAAGCGCTCGGCGGCGCCTGCGAGCTCACCCGTCTCATCGAACGGCTCGGGCTCGACTCCCACGCCCAGATCGATCTCGCCGAACTGCGAATCGATGTCCCCGTCCCCACCTGCGCTGCTCGTCGTCGCCGCTGCGAGCGCGGCGCCGAGGTCGGCGTTGGGGTCCAGATCGAGGATCTTCCTCTCTACGCCATGGGCCAGATCGCCCTCGCCCGACTGCTTCAGGCGTCCGTAGGCGACCAGGAGCTGTGCGACCGCTTCCTCCGTGCGCTGGTTGGCCGCCATCTGGTCAGCCACAGTGATCCGCACGTCCACCTCGTCAGGCGCCAGATCGCAGAACTCGACCAAGGCGCGAAACGACTCGTCGAGGTTACCGTCCTTCTGCATCCGCTCGGCATACGTCAAGAAGTTGGTCCTGGCGTCGGGCAGGAAGCCCTGCTCCGCTCGGATCTGGCCGATCTTCAGGTAGGCCTGATGTCGATGGCGTACGTTGCGGATGACCTTCTTGCAGACGGCGATCGCGTTGTTTGGTAGGAACGCCTCTCGGTAGAGGTCGACGGCCTGCTCGTAGTACTGGACCGCCTGGTCGAGCTTGCCCACGCGCACGAAGAGGTCCCCGACCCGGTTGATCAGCCCGATGTCGGTCTGCTCTTCCTTCTCGAGCTCCCTGATCGCCTTCTGGTATTGCTCGAGCGCCTTATGCCACTCCTCGTCCTGCTCGTGGCGGCGGGCTTGTTGCTTGAGCGACTCAATGCTCATTCGGCGCTTTCCGAGGTCTCTGTGCGCCCACGCGTACGCCCCTGAACGTGTTGGGCGACACGGCGGGACAGGACCCGGGCGGGTCCCAGGTCAGGAAGGACTAATCTGTTTACCGACGGCAGATGCACAAGGGTATCGGGCGCCATGCCGATGACCTGGGTCTCGACGATTCGGCCGCCGCGCGCCGCGACTTCTCGATCGATCGCGCCGAGCACGTCGAGGGCCGACGTGCCGACGGGGTCCTCGAGGTTCATCGAGATCTGCACGCGATCCCGGTCCGGCAGGAGTAGGCCGAGGGCGCGCAGCCCCCTGAATCCTCCGCCCCGCTCGCGGATCAGGCGAGCGATCTCGCGGGCCGCCCCGACGTCCACACCCTCGAGGAAAACGTTCCACGCGAGAAGCACGTCGCGGGCCCCCACGCAGGTGACGCCGGCGGTCGGGTGCGGCGCGACCCCTCCCGGGGGCTCGTCCGCCCGTCGGTCCGCCGGAAAGCCACCCGCGAGGCCCTCGAAGCCACCCCGCCGCAGGTCCGCGAGTGAGCGTCCCGGAGGGTTCGACGCCATGCCGTAGAAGAACACCGGGATCCCCATGCGACCGAGCTCGGCGCCCACGCGGCGGGCGGAGGCGACCGCGTCGGCCATCCTGAGGCCCTCGAGCGGCACGAAGGGGAGCACGTCGAGCGCACCCACCCGGGGGTGGACGCCGCGGTGACGCCGCAGGTCGATGTGCTCGAGGGCGAAGCGGGCGGCGTCGAGGGAGGCCGCCTCCACGTCGGGCGGATCGCCGATGTACGTCACGACCGACCGGTGGTGGTCCGGGTCGGCCGACCAGTCCAGGACCTCCACACCGGCCCGCTCGATCACGTCCACCAGCGCGCGGACCTTCTCGACGTCCCGCCCCTCGGAAAAGTTGGGCACCGCCTCGAGAACCTTCACCATACCGGTAAGCTAGCAGCGCCCGGAGGCCGGCCGGTCAGGTGCCCGGCTGCGACACCAGGTTCCGGTTCCCCTCCTGGAGCTGGTACGCCCAGTCGAAGATCATGATCGCGTCACTGTTCTGGTCCAGGCCGAGGTGCGTGACGCGGATGACTCCGTAGTGCGTCAGCCCGTCGGCACCGATCACGCGGAGCACATAGCTGGACTCGACCGCCAGCGACACGTCGGCCGCGGTATAGCCCGAGCTGGGCGCGACCGACACGTCCGTGCAGCCGGCATCCGCACCCACGCCGCACTTGAGCGCTGTCGTGAAGCCCGCGTCGTACACCTCCGTGCCCGTCCCCGGCACGAGCCACCAACCGCTCACGTCGGTCTCGAAGCGGAAATGGACGTCGCCCAGGACGCTTCCGTCACCCACCGCGAGGGTCGCCTCGTCCTCTTGGAAGAAGAAGCCCGACAGGGTGGGATCGGCGAAGTGGTCGTACATGAACTCCGCGGTGAAGTCCGGACGGGGCGTGCCCGAGGCCGAGGCGCTCCCGGCGCTCTCGTGGCCGTCCGTGTCGATGGATGTCACGAAGTACGCGTAGGTGTTGCCGTTCCCGGCGAGCAGGTCGAGGAAGCCCTCGGAGTCGGTCTCGCCAAGCAGGTACGACGTCCCACCCGCGTCCTGATAGACCCGATAGTGCGAGAAGTCGGCTGCGCCACGCGCGTCGGCGCCCCAGATGAAGTAGGCGGCGCCGTCGAGCGCGATCACCTGCGGCGCGTCCGGCACGGGCGGGGGCGTCGGAGTGGGGACGAACACCTGGACCGAGGACGCCGTGGCGGTCTCGAGCCCCGAGCCCGCGCTCACCGCGCTCACGTAGTACTGATAGGTCTGGTCCGCGACCACATTCCAGTCGACGTAGGAGCACAGCCCGTCGGCGCAGCTCGTCACGTCCGCGATGAGGAAGTAGTCGGCGTCCGTCACCCTCCGGGAGTAGACCCGGAACGTCTCCCCGTCCCAACCCGCGCCGAGCTCCCATTGCACCGTCACGGCCCCGCCATAGTAGCTGGCGGCGAGCGCCTCGGGAGCGGCCGGCGCGTCGTCGACGATCAGGACCTCGTCGTTGTTGCAGGCCGCCAGCGAGCCGGCCATCAGAATACCCACCCAAGCGCCGCGTCTCATCGCTCCTCCTCTCAGAAGACGGGCTCCCCCGCGCGACGGGTCGGCCCACCCACGATCTCGACGCGCCACCTATGCACGGGGCGTACCGTAGTCGTAACTACATGTATGACAAGTGTTTATATGATGTATGAATTCCGAAAGTGTCCGTCGGGGAGGACACTTCACCGGAGGCGGGGGAGACAGCGGACGGGTCGAGGCGCACGGGCGGATGGCGCGCTCAGGGCTGGCTCGCCGGCCGCCCCAGATCGAGGTTCTGCTGATCGTAGTCGAACTTGAGGTCCCTGTTGTCGAGCAGGGAAACCTCGAAGCGGAAGCTCCAGTTCCCAGTGGCCGTCTGCAGGAAGTCGAAGTTCGCCTGCCAGCGGTGGAGGTCTCGCGTGAGACGGATGGAGTGGTCGTTGAACGCGCCCGCCTCGATGTCGTACGCCGTCCGCCAGGAGAGCTCCCACGAGGGCGTCGGCTGGAGCCGGAGCATCCCGGTGAGCATCTGGCTGGACGGGCTCCCGGCGGCGCGCGGCCTCTGGAGCGAGTACGAGAAGTTCGCCGACCACGCGCCCACCGAGCCCGATGAGGCCGCGCGCGGCGCCGCACGCCGCGCCGACCCGCTGGTCGGGATCACCGTCGACTCGTCCGTCGCGCCCTGGATGTCGAAGGGGTCGTCCAGCCCATCGTCCTCGGGCTCCTGGGGGGCGTCCTCCCCCTGGCCGCCCGCCCCGAAAAGGCCAAGCCAGCGGAAGAGGGACGAGCCCGATCCCAGGGAGAACGACAGGTTCACCTGCGAGAGGTGCGGATCGAAGCGCCGCTGGGCGATCTCGCCGCCGGAGCCGACCTGGTCGTCGAAGAGGTCGTGGTCCATCGACACCGAGAGGCCGCGCAGGAGGTCCGACGAGATCTGGTTCGACAGCCTCGTCGTCTCGAACCCCTGGAGGAAGCTTCCCGCGGAGTCGGCCTGCACGAAGTCGTAGCGGACGACGCTCGTTCGCAGCGCGAGAAGGTTCACGATCTGCGCCCCTGGAAGCCGGCGCGGCTGCCCCGCCCCACCCGGCCCCCCGAGCGCCCCGGATACCGCTTCGGGCACCGGCTCGAGCGTCGAGCCGAGTGAATCGACGAGCTGCGCTACGGCCGTCCCACCCGCTGCGCCCGCCGCGGTCGTATCGGTCTCCGCGCGCCTCGCCTCCCAAGTCTGGTTGAGGGTGATCGCGAGCGCGTTCTGCGGCTGGAGCACCCGCGCGCCGAAGACCTGCCGCTGGACGTCGTTCGGCGTGGACTCCGGGCTCCACTGGTAGTCGAACGAGGGCGACAGCTTGTGCCGGATCGCGTCGAAGGACCCGACGCCCGGGTAGAAGCCATAGATGTCGGTCTTGAGCTGCGCGCCGAACGCGACGCGGGCCGGAGCCGACACGTAGCTCTGCGCGAGGCTCGACGTGTCGGCGCGGAACATCCGCCCCGAGACGGACAGCCTCGGGGTCAGCGTCGTCGAGCCGATGAGCTGCTGCTGGTAGTTGACCGACGTCGACCACGACACGTTCGCCTGGCTGATGTCGCGCGCCGGCGCGCCGGTGATCAGGTCGGCGGGGTCCGCGCCCTCGCCGAGCAACAGGAGCGCCTCCGGAACGCCGAGCGTCTGATCCTGCGCGAGGTCGACCGACTGCCCGAGCGAGAGCCCGCCGATGCTCAGGCTGCTCCGGACGAAGCCATTGTTCTTCACCGTGTTCGCTTGCGAGATCGCGAAGGTGTCGGGCTGCACGCGATCGAGAGTGCTGCGCCGCACGCTGCTCGAGCCCGACCACGTCATGTTGTTCCAGAACGAGGCCTCGGACGGCGCGGCGCGGAAGAGCGTGATGGGCGAGAGCGAGAGGTTCGCCGAGGGGAGCACCCACTCGGTGCGGTCGTCCGACAGATACTGTTGCCGGTTCGCGGAAACCGAGACCTGACCCCAGTCGAAGCGCCGATTGATGCCGCCCTCCGAGTCGATCGACTGCGTGACCTCCCGGGGGTTGAACGAGTTCTCACGCACGAAGTCGTTGCTCGATGCGTAGCGTCCCGAAAGCCGCAGGTCCGTCCGCTCGTTCATGCGCCAGGAGTGGCGCGTGTCCACGGCGCGTTGCGTCGAGCCGTCCCCCTGCCAGTACTGGCGCACATTGACGTCGCCCTGGAGGAACTGTCGGTTCCATCGATAGCTCGTCGAGCCGGTCAGGCTCGTGAAGGTGTCGCTGAACCAGTCGACCGCCACGAGCGCGTCCGAGTAGTTGCTCATCGCCCAGTAGAAGCCGACGTTGCTCACGCGCCTGCGGTAGCCGCCGGAGGTCCGCACGATGTCGTTCACGCTGAAGCGCGGGGTCAGCAGGCCGGACGAGCGCCCCGACGACAGGCTCTGCGCGATGAACGGGAGCCAGAAGACGGGCACGTCCGCGAAGTAGAGGCGCACGCCCCGCGCCACGAGGACGTTGCCGCCCACGATCTTGATCTCGTCGGTCTCGAAGTGGTAATGGGGTGCATCGAGATCGCACGAAGTGAATCGCGCGTGCGACATGAAGGAGGAGTCCTGCGCCGCATACGGCATGTCGCCGCGCACCAGCCAGCGCGCCCCGGCCTGCGTGTACGACGTCTGCGCGTCGATGGCGGAGCCGCGCGCCTCGTCGATGTCGTAGATCATCGTGCTCGACTGGATCGCATCGCCTTCGGGCGGCGTGAACGTCGGGTTGCCGACCATGTGCATGCGGCCCGTGGTCTGGTCGAACGTCACCGAGGTGTCGGCCTCGACGAGCATCCCCTCACGCACCACGCGCGCCCTCCCGTCCGGCGCCGCGGTGAGCACCAGGATGCGCTCTCGCGCCCGGAAGTCGGCCGCCCCGCCGTCGTACTCCGTGAGCGTGTAGCCGGGCAGCGCGAGCAGCGCGCGCGTCACCGAGTCGGCCTGCGACGAGGCCGTGGGCCGATTCCCCTGCGCGGCAGCGGCGAGGCGGAGGGAGTCCTGCACGTAGAGCACGCTGTCGTACCCGGGGGCACGCGCGAGCCGGCGGAGGCGCTCCATGATGCGGATCCGAGAGGAGTCGGCCTCCTCGCCGTCCGTGGCCTGCTGGGCCGCCGGGTCTGGGCCAGGGGGTTGCTGGGCCGCGGCGGGCGACGCCACGCCGAACAGCGCGGCAGCGGAGCACGCGAGGAGCGACGCGCCGAGCGGGAGCGGCGCCCGTCCCCGCGATCGCACCCCCATGCCGCTCACTGGCTCTCCAGAGCCCCCGGCGGCCCGTCCAGGCTGGCCTCGAACTCTTCGTCGCGCTTCTTCTTCCCGCGGTACACACCCACCGAGAGCAGGATGCCGAGCTCGTAGAGGAGCACGAGCGGGAGCATCATCATGATGGTGAGCGTGATGGCGTCACCGGGCGTGATGAAGCTCGCGAGCACGGTGATCAGCACGATGGCGTGTCGCCGCTTCGCCCTCAGGAACGCCGGCGTGACTAAGCCCATCACGCTCAGCGCGAGGATCACCACGGGCAGCTCGAAGACCGCCCCGAAGGCTAGCAGAAGCTTCACGATGAAGCCGATGGTCGCGTTGATCTCGAGCTGCCCCTCGAGCGACGCCGTGAAGAAGCGCTGGAAGAACTCGAGCGTGACCGGGAGGGCCAGAAAGTACGCGAGCGCCGCGCCCGCCATGAAGAGCACCAGCCCGAGGTACAGCGCGGGAACGACCGCGCGCTTCTCGCGCTTCTCGAGCGCCGGCGAGAGGAAGGCCCAGATCTGGTAGACGACGATCGGGAACGCGAGGACGAGGCCCGTGAAGATGCCGAGCTTGAGCAGCACGAAGAACGGGTCGGCCGGCGACAGGTAGATCAGGTGCAGGTTCGGATCGTCCCAGGCGTCGCGGATGGGGGCGACGAGGATGTCGAGGACGGGGAAGTAATAGACCAGGCCGATGCCGATCGCCGACCCGATCACGATGGCGATGAGTGCCCAGAGGATGCGCCACCGCAGCTCTTCCAGATGGTCCAGGAAGGGCATCTCGCCGCGCGGGTTACGATGACGCGCCATCAGCGGAGAATCCGTGAGCTCGGTGCTCGGTCAGGGCTCGCGGGCATCCGCAGGATGCGGGCTCTCTTGCACGAGCGCCTTCTAGAGAGGAAGCTCCACCTGGTTTCGGCGGAGCTCCTCACGTTCCTGGGCCGCGGCCATCTCGTCGACGAAGTCCTGGAACTCACCGGCGTCCTGGAAGTTCCGGTAGACGGAGGCGAAGCGGACGTACGCCACCCGGTCCAACGGCCGCAGCAGGTCCATCACCAGGGCGCCGAGCCGCACCGTGGGGATCTCGACGCCCGCCTCCCGCGAGAGCTCGTCCTCGATCGCGTCGACGAGCTGCTCCATCTGCGACGCGGACACGGGTCTCTTCGCACATGCCACCCGGACACTGCCCAGCAGCTTCCCGCGGTCGAACTCCTCCACCGCGCCGGAGCGCTTGAGGACCTGGATCGGGCGTTCCTCGACGTACTCGTACGTGGTGAAGCGTGTGCCGCACACCGTGCACTCTCGGCGGCGGCGCACCGCGCGACCACCTCGACTCGCTCGCGTGTCGACGACTCGGTTCTCGGTGGCGTCACACTCGGGACACCGCATGCGTTATCGCGGCGGCTCCGCGGACCCCACTAACCGATCTCTTCGAGCAGGTCCCGGGCGAGCAGCGCCATCGGAGCGTCGGGATAGGTGTTGATGATGCGCTGGAGGGTCGACCTCGCCTCATCGGTGTTCCCGAGCTCGCGGTGTAGGATCGCAACACGGTAAAGCGCGTCCGGTACCCGCGCCGCCGTGGGATGGAGCCGCTGGATCTCCAGCAAGGCCTCGATCGCGTCCTCGGGCCGGTCCTGCTGCACCAGGATGTCCGCCATGAAGTAGCGCGCATCGGGAGCGAGCGTGTGGCTCGGGTACTCCTCCAGGAACTGCGTGTAGGCAACCTGAGCGGTGCTGAAGGAGCCCCGCTGATGCTGCTCCCTCGCGACGCCGTAAAGCTGCTCGGCGTTGCCGCCGGCACCCACGACCGCCTCGGCTCCGCCGCCCCCCGTGGGCGCACCGTCGACCAGCCCGGGCGCTCGCTGGGTCGTGGTCCCGCCGGCCCGCAGGTTCGCGAGCTGGTCACGCACGCCGGTGATGCCCCGCTGGTTCTCGCCCGCGAGCGCTTCGAGCCTCGTCACGCTCTGCGCGATCGACTGGAGCTGACGCGCGATGTCGCCGCGGAAGTCGAAGAGCTGATCCGACTGCGTCCGGAGCGTGTCCTGGGTGGAGAGCGCCTCCCGACGCAACTGGGCGATCAGGGAGTCCTGACGCACCGCGAGCGAGCGCAGCTCGGTCTGGAGGTCGCGGATGTCGCTCTTCGTGGCGCACGCGCCCAGGACGACCGTGGCCAGAGCCACCGCCGCGATGCGTGCCGAAGACCTCTGCTCACCTCTCATCGTGCGCACCGGCCCCTCCTCCGGCCGGGACCGGAGGAGGGGCCGCTCGAAGGCAACGTTCGTCAGGCCGGCGGGTTGATGTCGTTCGCGCCCGCCGTGATCACGAACTGACCCCGGCGGTTACGCGACCAAGCCTGCTCGTTGGATCCCTGTGCGAGCGGACGATCCTCGCCGAACGACACGATCTCGAACCGGTCCGCCGAGAGGCCGAATCCGGTCAGGAACTGACGGATCGCCTCCGCGCGCCGGTTGCCGAGCGCGAGGTTGTACTCGGTGGAGCCGCGCTCGTCCGCGTGCCCTTCGATGCGGATGCGCACCTGCGGGCTGGCACGGAGGATGTCGACCTTCTGCCGCAGCGCCTGCTCGGCGTCGGGGCGGATCGCCGACATGTCATAGTCGAAGAAGACCATCTCCTCGAGCGTGGCCCGCGCGGCGGCGACCCGCCTCTGGCGCTCCGCTTCCGCGGCGCGCTCGGCTGCGAGACGGGCGGCCTCGGCCTGGGCGGCCTCCTGGGCACGCCGGACGGAGTCTTGATACGCGCGCAGCGAGTCCATATCGGGACCCGGAGGCGGGGGTGGGGGCGGCGGCGGGTCGCCTCCGCATGCGCCAGCGACTAGCATCGCGGCCAAAACCGGAACGACGAAACGGCGGACGATCATCCCTACTCCCAGGTTGAACGAAGTGTTGAGCCCCCCGGCGGCACCGAGCTGGGCTGCGCGCCGCAATCGAAGCTAATGACCTTTGTCAGGGGCGAAAGTCCCCCTGCCATATAGGCACAAACGCGCGGCGGCGCAACGTTTTTCGCGCGTATGCCGGACCCTCCATCGCAACTTCCCGGGCAGTCCCTCGACACCGGCCCGCCTACCTCGCCGGGAGCGCGGGGGACCAGGCGGGCACCTGAATACGGCGGCCGGACACCAGGGAGCGCCACCGTCCACTCGTCGCGTCGATGACCATGAGGCCGTACCCCCAGCTCCGCTCCCCCACGAAGACCAGGTGACGCCCGTCGGGCGCCCAGCTCGGGTCCTCGTTGTTCCCTTCCGACGTGAGCTGCCGCAGCACGCGCCCGCCGTCCTCGAGGTTGGCCACCAGGATGTGGTAGCGGCCCCGCTCGATCCTGCCGTGGAACGCCACCAGGTCGCCCGTGGGCGACCAGTCCGGAGAGGTGAAGTAGCCCCCCCTGCCATACTCGTAAGGCGAGAGGGTCTCGGCGTCGCCGCCCTCGGCGGGCATGATCATCACCTGCGGCACCCCGTCGCCGAAGCGCAGCGTATTGAACGCCAGCCAGCGTCCGTCGGGGGAATACGTGGGCGAGATATCGTACCAGGGCCCGCCCGACAGGTAGGCCAGGCAGCAGTCCCGTTCGATGTCGTAGGTGAAGATGCCGCTCCGCATGTCGCTGCCGAGGACGGAGAAGGCCAGCGTGCGCCCGTCGGGATGGTAGGCGGGGGTGATGTAGTCGCCCGCCCCGCGGGCGGTCGCGAGCATGCGCTCCCGCCCCGTCGTGGGATCCAGCTCGTAGATCCTCTGATTGCCCGACTTCACGGAGCCGTACGCCAGCCTGCTCCCGTCCGGCGACCACGCGGCGGACTGCGCCACCGTCGAGTCGTTGGTGAGGCGGCGAAGGTTCTCCCCATCCGAGTCGATCACGTAGAGGTTCTTCACGGGGGCGCCGTCTTGCGTGACGCCGTCCTCCATCGTGAAGGCGATGCGGCTGGCCGCTATCCCCGGATCGCCGGTCGCCCAGCGCACGATCTCGTCCGACGCCCGGTGGACCGCCATGCGGAAGTCCTCGTCGAAGGGGGCGGGCACCCGGAAGCGCCCGCGCTCGCGCACCTCGCCGTAGACGACGTCGTGCAGCTCGATGAGGAGCACGAAGCCCTCTCCCGCGCCCTCGAGCCGTCCGGTCACCAGCCAGACGGCGCCGAGGCGATCCCACAGCGCGTAGTCCACGTGGTCGCCCACCAGCCCGGACGGGAGCGCGTCCATCACCTCGAAGCGGTTCGCGTTGCGCAGGTCGCGCCCCACGATCGCCTCGACCTGGGAAGCGACGCCCTCGCCCCCGAACGAGCCCGTGAACGGCTGGACGGCGAGGGCAGGCACGTACGAGCCCGAGTAGACGAGCCCCAGGCTCACCCCCGGGATCTGGTCGACCTGCTGGGCGCCGGCGCCGCCGGCCCCTCCCGCCGCCAGGAGCCCGAGCGCCACGCTCGCGACCGTCCGCGTTCTCGTCTGCGCACCCATTCTCATCGCTCGCTCACCGCCCCGGCCGCGAGGCCGTTCGAAAGAAGCCCATCAGCCACCGCTCGGCCTGAAGTCGAAGAGGACCGGCAGCGACTCGTACGGCAGATCCTCCGGCAGAGGTCCGAAGCGCCCCTGCCCCGCGCACTCGACGGCGCCCATGGCCGCGAAGTCGAACGCCGTGCTCCCTGACCGTCGCACGAACTCGAGACGGTTCACCATCCCGTCGCGGGCGATCACGAACGACACCTGCGTCTCCAGGTTGCCCGCGCCCTGCCAGCGGAAGCAGCGGTCGATCTGACGAATGATGTTGTTGTAGTACTCGGGATAGTCCCGCCGGAGCCCCTCGAGGCGCACGTTGATCCCCTCGCCGCTCGCGGCGGGCGGCTCGTCGGGAGGTGGCTCGGGGGAGGTGGCGGGTGCCGGCTCCGGGTCCGGCTCGGGAGGCTCCGGCTCCGGCTCGGGCTCGGGCTCCCGTTGGGGCTCGGGCTCCGGCGGCGGCCGCTCGGGCTCGAGGGTAGGCTGCTCGGGCTCCGGCTCCGGCTCCGGCGGCGCAGGCTCGGGCTCCGGCCGCTCGACGACGAGCTCCTCGCGAGGGGGCGTGCGCTCCTCGGCCTGCACCGCGGGCGGGGGCGACACCAACTCGATCTCGAAGGTCAGGAACTCGAACTCGGGCGGCCGGTGGAGCGTCGACAGCCACCCGAAGGCGAAGAGGCCCGCGTGCAGCACGATGGAGAACACCATCGCCTTCGCGTCGAACGGGTCGGGCCTGCGCATGGCGGCTACCTGCCAACCGAGTACGGCTCGGCGACGAGCCCCAGGCCGATGCCGCTGTTCTTCACCGTGGCGATCGACTTGAGCACCGGTCCCCAGGGGGCGAGTGAGTCGGCGCGGATGAAGACGCGACCGATGCCTCCAGCTCCAAGCAACTGTGGCAGCCCCGCCTCGAGCTCTTCGAGCGTAACGGGCGTCTCCTCCATTAGGATCGTGCCGTCACGGAGAATGCTGATATAGAGCGGGTCCTGCTCCGCCGTCAGCGGAGGGACGTCCGCTCGCGGAATCGCCACCTCGATGCCGCCCTGGAGAATCGGCGCCGTGATGATGAAGATGACCAGCAGGGTAAACGCGACGTCCACGAGGCTGGTGACGTTGATCTCGGCGTTCATCGGAAGATCCGAGCGGGAATGCAGACCGCGGCGGCTCGTGCCGATGGATGCCATGCTAGATCCTCCCTTCGCGGGCGAGCGTGCCGATGAACTCGCTCGAGAAGCCCTCCAGCTCTCCGCTCACCAGGTTGAGCGTGGTCACGAAGTGGTTGTACGCGATCACGGCGGGAATCGCGACCGCGAGGCCGGCGACGGTCGTGATCAGCGCCTCCGCGACACCCGGAGCGACCGCCATGATGTTGCTCGAGCCCGAGATGGTGATGCCCAGGAAGGCGTTCATGACGCCGATCACCGTGCCGAGCAGCCCGAGCAGCGGGGACACGGAGCCGATCACGGCCAGCCAGGTGACGCCGCGCGCCAGCTCGTCGCGCTCCTCGGCCTCCTCCTTCTCCAGGACCAGGCGGAGCGCCTCGAGCTGTGTGAGCGAGAGGCCCTGCGTCGGCGGGGCGTTCTGGCGGAGCGCGCCCGGCCTCAGCTCGCTGAAGAAGTTGATGCCCTGCCGGAAGACCCGGCCGTACGGCGACTCGGGGAGCGCGAGGATCGACTTGTAGGCGTCCTCGAGGCGCTGCGCCTTCTCCATGTGCGCCAGGAAGTGGTCGCCCTGGCGCCGCACCTCACGGAACTGCTGCCACTTCCGGAAGATCAGCCCCCAGGAGATGAGCGAGAACACGGCGAGCACGCTGAGCACGATCAGCGTCGGCAGCGTCCCACCCACGACCATGTCGAACGCCGACTGCGGCGCCTGCGCCTGTAGCAGGAGATAGTGGAGACTCATGCGTCGGAACTCGCCCTTTCGTGCGCGATGTGCTCGTACGTCTCTCTCAGGCCTTCCTCCAGCGTGAAGGCCGGTGACCACGCCTGGGACCGGAGCAGAGAGGAGTCCAGCGTGCTGTGCCGGAGCTCGCCGGGACGCTCCGCCTGCCGGTCGCGGCCCGGAGCCCTGCCGGCGATGCCCTCGAGCACATCGGCCAGCCGGTTCACGCTGGTTGCAACGCCCGTGCCGACGTTGAACGCCCTGGCATCGAGTCCCTCGCCCTCACCCAACTGGACGGTCGACGCGAGCATGTTCGCCGACACGACGTCCCGCACGAAGACGTAATCGCGTGTTTGCTCGCCGTCACCGAAGATCGTCAGCGGAGTCCCGCTCAGGAGTCGGTTGCAGAAGATGGCTACTACACCCGCCTCACCGTGCGGATCCTGGCGCGGGCCGAAGACGTTCGAGTAGCGCAGCGCCACGTACTCGAGCCCGCGGACCATGCGGTAGTAGTAGAGGTAGTGCTCGCC
>Ga0214472_10002297_pt1 | contig 20719 bp, 15 predicted proteins | sample RVTome_6_FD_207662 | JGI IMG/M metagenome (GOLD analysis project Ga0214472, IMG submission 207662) | Soil microbial communities from uranium-contaminated site in the Upper Colorado River Basin, Wyoming, United States - RVT140D175 | ecosystem: Environmental > Terrestrial > Soil > Contaminated >...
AAGATCCGGGCACGGATGATGGCGTTGTTGAACAGGCCGTCGTCCCACTCCACTCGCCACTGCTCGTCCCTCTCCTCGTACACCCACTCGAAGAAGGGCACGTCGACCACACTGGCGTGGACCCCATTGCTGCCGGCCAGGGAGAAGACCTTGATCTTGTCCCGCAGGTCGTCGGCCAGGCGCATAACCGGGGCGTTGTCGACCACCGTCTCGGCAAGATTGGCCGGGTCGTCCGGCGCCTGATCTTCCGCCTCCGTGGCCATCACCGAGGAGGCGCTCACCAGGCCCAGAGAGGCGCTCACCACCTCGCCGAGCACCACCCGAGTCTCGGGATCGGGCGGCGTCCGGTCCATCGCCGTCGCTACCGGCGGGGTGCCACCGAGGGCGGCGACGATCTCGCCGCCACTGCTACTGCTACCCCCTCCGCCCCCGCCACAACCGGTTGCTAACGCAGCACAAACGATCAAGGTCGAGCCGAGCCCCACGGTCGCCACCCTGCCTGAAAAGGTATTCATTACGCACTTCCTTGGTGAAAATTGCCGTGCTCCAGGAAGTGAGCCCGTCTGGCCGAGTCAGGATTCAGAATCGGGTGGAAGACGGTTACGTTCTCGCCAGAGAACGTCATGCAGCGCACGTGGGAACGGACCCACTCCCTCCCTTGGCCTCGTCCGCCGCTCCCCGCCGGCGCGTCGCTTGCCGGTCCCCGTCCCCGCACTCGGAGGCGGTGCCCATCGGTCAGAACCCGGGGGGAGTGAGGTTGATCTCGTCGAGGGGGAGACCCGGGCCGGTGGGGGCGAGGCGGCCGTAGGAGGCGAGAAAGGCCGGGGAGATGGGGCCGATGAGGCGCGGGATCTCGGAGAGGCGTGCGCCGTGGCGTACCAGGTGAGCGAGGAAGGTGTGGCGCAGGGCGTCGCTGGTCACTTCTTCGGCGTGGACCAGGCCGGCGTCGTGGGCGGTGCAGGCCAGCAGGCCGTCCAGGTCGGCGACCTGGGGAGAGGCGCCGTCCTGGCTGCGCAGCGGGCCGTCGGCCGAGGCGCCAAACGCGGCGTGCGCCTGTTTGAAGAGCAGGCGCACCGGCGCGGCAACGGGCACGGCGCGGGCCGCCGGCTCTGCGACGTTGATACGGCTGGCCTGCAGGTCGACCTGCGCCCAGGTGAGGGCGGCCATCTCCTCGGCGCTCAGGCCGCTGAGGAGGCCGGCGATGAGCACGTCCACGGGTGGCTTGGAGGCGGCTACCAGGGTGGCGATCTCCGCGGCAGTGAGCTCGCGCGGGAAGTCCCCGGCCGCGCCCAACAGCGGCACCGGCTGGTGAGGCAGGGCCTCGGGCCGGCGGCGCACGAGCATCTCCAGCAATGGCACCAGGCCGCCGCCGGGGCCGGGGCCGGGAGCGGCCTGGGGTCGGGCGAGGAACTCGACGAGCCACACGGTGAGCAGGCCGAGTAGGGCGGCGCCGCCGACGGCGGCGGCGGACTCGGTCCAGTAATGCGGCCGGATTGGCCGCTCTGGGACGGTGGCCGCCTCCAGCACCTTGGCGGTGGTGTGGACCACCTGGCCCACCACCTCCAGCCGCACTAGCCCCTGGCGGCGCTCCTGATAAAGCGCCTCCAGGTTCTCCAGATCGGTGCCGGCCGCCTGGTACTCCTGGAAGCGGCGCGAGAACTCCTTCACCTGGGCGTCCTGGTCGGAGACCTGGCGCTCGATGCGCCGCCGCGCCTCGCGGGTGCGCTCCAACTCCTGGGCCGCCTCGGCCTGGGCGGCCTCCTGGCTAGCCGCGGTCTCCCGTGCCAGGTCCTCCTCGATGCGATCGATCTTGCGGCGCAGCAGGGCCGCAGATGGCTCCAGCTCCAGGCGTTTCGGCGGGTACTTGGCCTCGAGCTCCGACCACTGCTCGCGCAGGTCGGCGGCGCGCCGCTTAAAGTCGGCGATCGCCCGCTGGTCCTGGAGGCGTACCACCGGCTCGCCGCGTTCGATCGCCCCCCGCACCGACTTGAGGTTGGCGTTGGCGGCCACCTCCGCCTCGGCCGTCTTGTTCAGCGAGTCCTGCAACCCCTTGAGGCGGGCCAGGGCGCGGTTCTCTTCGCGTTGCAGGGAAACGATGTTGTAGCTCTCGCCGAGGGCGGCGAGGGCCTCGCGCTTGGTGGCGATCTCCTCCTCCAGGCCGGCGAGCTGGCGGCGCAGGGCGTCCCCCTCGGTGGAGACCGTGGCGACGCGCTCGGCGGCGAGGTCGCCCTGATAGGCCGCCACCACCGCGTTGACCAGCTTGGGTAGGAGCAGGGGCTCGGCCCCCTCGGCGCGCAGGGCGACGACGCGGGTCCCCTCCACCGGCTCGACGATGAGCATCGCTTGCAGGGCGGTGACGGCGTCGCCGCCCGCCGTGGCCGCCTCGCCGAGGTAGCCGAGCTGCGGCGCGACCTTCTCCAGCAGGGGCCGGCTGGTGAGGACCTGGCATTGGGTGAGGAATTGCTGCTCCTGCTCTGCGGTGTCCGGCGCCTCGGCACCCCCTCCCCAGTCGAGGAGCAGGCGGGCGCTCGCCTGGTAGACCGGAGGACGGGTCCAGACGTAGGCCAATGCGAGGCCGGCGGCCACCAGGAAGACCGGTAGGAAGAGCCACAACCGCACGCGGCGTGGCCGCGGGGCAGGCGGCGCCTCCGAGTCGGCCGGGCCATTGCCCGGGGGATTGTGGTCGAGCACGTTAGCAGGCATCGCCGTGGTGAAGATTGACCGCGGTCGCGTGCCGGTCCCGCCCCTCATCGGCAGCGCTGCGAGTATCCCTTGTCCGGCCGTGGGGCAGAGCGGTGCGCGTGATCATACGCTGGAGGGGCCTGGCGGAGGAGAGGGTGGCGCAGTGCGACGGGATCAAGCTTGTACCACCGGTTGCCGACAACGTGAAGCATCGGGAGGCGGCAGTCACCGGTTGGGGAAGCGAGCCATGACCTGCGATCAGCACGAGACGGTGGTCCGGGCCGAACGTCACGTGCGGTCGCCGCGTTCCAACGAAGAAGAGGTGGCGCGCTGGCTCCACGAGCACCACGACAAGGACGTCCTCGCCGTCCACCTCGCCTACCTCCTGGAGCACATGGATGAAGAGGTCCGTTGCCAGTTCTTCCACTCCCTGCAGGACTGCCAGGCGAGCAAGGAGCCGCGGATCCATCAGCGCCTCGCCGAGTCGTTGTACGAGGCGACAGTGAGCGACTAACCGGCCCGCACCGCGGTGGCCAACCACGGGCGTGCGGGCGACGGACAGCGTACCCGGCGCCGGCGGGATGCGGGGGATCGCCGGTCGGCGGTAGAATGCTGTCCTGCCGTCCGGGTTGGTGGTGTCGCTCCACCGGATTCATCATCGCCCATGGTCGGCTTCGGCGGTGGGGCCGAGGTCCGACACGGACGGGCATCGGAGGAGGAGGAGGGATGGACACGAAGCTCTTTGCCACGGTGTTCGTGACGGTGTTCCTCGCGGAGATCGCCGACAAGACCCAGGTGGCGACCCTGCTCTACGCCACCCGGGGCGGGAACGACCGCCTCACGGTCTTCCTCGGCTCGGCTGCAGCCCTGGTGGTGGCCTCGGCGATCGCCGTGTTCGCCGGTGTGCTGCTCTCCCACTGGCTCAATCCAAAGTACGTCTCCTGGGTGGCCGGAGCCGCATTCATCCTCGTGGGCGTGTGGGTCCTGGTCGCGGCGTGATTGGCCCACGGCACCGGTAACGCGGCACACTGGCGCGCATGCCGCGGGGGATTCTCGTCGACGGCGGCGAGCGGTCCGGACGCCCTACGCGGCGGAGGTGCCGGCAGCCTCCTGGATCAGGGCCGCGAGCTCCGGGACGCACGAGCCGCAATTGCTCCCGGCCTTGAGGGCGTCGCCGACCTGTTCGGGCGAGGCGAGGCGGTGGCGGCGGATCGCCGCCAGCAGGGTGTTGCGACCCACGCCGAAGCAGGAGCAGACCGTGGGCCCGGCGTCCCCCTCGGCGCGCGGTGGCCGGGCGGCCAGGAGGCTCGCCCGGTCCCGGAAGTCGAGGCGGTCGTGGGCAAAGAGGCGCGCGAGCCACGCCCGGGTGGGGAGGTCGTGGGCCGGGGCGGCGAACAGACACGCCACCAGCCGGTCGCCGGCGATGCGCGCGGCGCGGTAACGGCCGGCGGCCGGGTCGTGGTACTCCAACCATTCGCCGGCGCCCCCCATGAGGCGGGCCGCCCACGTGCTCCAGTCGTCCGGCTCCGCCACACCGGCCAACTCGTAGCGCCAGAAGTGGTGGCCGCGCACGCTCACCCAGTAGCCCAGGCCGGTGACGGCGATACGCTCGCGGCTCAGGAGGAAGGCGTGCCAGGCCGGGCGATAGGGCACCACCTCCACCGGCGCGTGCTTCGACTCCGGCTCGCCGGAGATCGGATCGGTGTACGGCGCCACCAGGTCGTTCACGCAGCCGCAGGCGGCGAACGGGCCGCTCCAGTGGATCGGCGCGAAGACCGAGCCAGGGCGCTGCCCGGTCTCGAGGTGGACCCGCGCCAGCATCTCCCCCTGGGGGCCGGTGAGGCGGGCCAGGGCACCGTCGGTCAGGCCGCGGCTGGCGGCATCGACGGGATGGATCTCGACGTAGGGCTCCGCGGTGTGACCGGTGAGGCGCGGGGCGCTGCCGGTGCGCGTCATGGTGTGCCACTGGTCGCGGATGCGGCCGGTGTTGAGGACCAGGGGATGGCGCGCAGTGGTGCGGCGCATCGGCGGCCGGGGGGTGATGGCGACGAACCGGGCGCGCCGGTCGGCAGTGGCGAAGCGCCGGTCGGCGAACAGCCGCGGGGTTCCTTCCCGCCGGCCCTCGGGGACCGGCCACTGGACCGGCGCCAGGGCGTCGTAGCCGGCGTCGTCGAGGGCCGCCAGGCCACCGATGTCGAAGGCTCGTGTGCCGCCGTTCTCGAAGCCGGAGAGGGCGGCGTGCTCGCGGAAGATGTCGCCCGGGCCGGCGTAGGGGAAGGACTCGGAGAAACCCATGCGGTGGGCCACCTGGGTGATGATCCACCAGTCGGGCCGTGCCTCCCCCGGCGGTGGCAGGAACGGCCGCTGGCGCGAGATGCGGCGCTCCGAGTTGGTCACCGTGCCGTCCTTCTCCCCCCAGGTGGCCGCCGGCAGGAGGACATCGGCGCAGTCGGCGGTGTCGGTGCGGCGCACGCAGTCGGAGAGCACCACCAGCTCGCAGCGCTGCAGCGCCCGGTGCGCGGCGAAGGCGTCGGGTAGGCTGACCGCCGGGTTGGTGGCCATGATCCACACCGCGCGGATTCGGCCGTCGCCCACCGCCTGGAAGAGGTCGACCGCCTTGAGACCCGGGGCACGGGCGATCGCCGGCGCACCCCAGAAGCGCTGTAGCCGGTCACAGGTGTCGTCGCCGAAATCCATGTGCGCCGCGAGGGTATTGGCCAGCCCGCCGACCTCGCGGCCGCCCATGGCGTTGGGCTGGCCGGTGAGGGAGAAGGGACCCATGCCGGGGCGGCCGATGCGTCCCGTCGCCAGGTGGCAGTTGACGATCGCGTTCACCTTGTCCGTGCCGCTGGAGGACTGGTTGATCCCCTGGGAGAAGAGGGTGACGACCCGCTCGGTGGTGGCGAACCAGTGGTAGAGCTGGGCCACCGCCACCTCCGGCACGCCGCACTTGGCCGCGGTGGTGGCGATGTCCGGCGCCGCGGCCCGGGCTGCCGCCAAGGCGTCCTCCAGACCGGTGGTGCTGGTCTCGGTGAACTCGGTGTCGAGGAAGCCGCGGGCGGCGAGGTGGGTGAGCAGCCCGTTGAACAGCACCGCGTCGCTGCCGGGGGCGAGGGGCAGATGGAGGTCGGCGAGGTCGCAGGTGGGGGTGCGCCGCGGGTCGATCACCACCACCCGCAGGTTGTGCCGGGCGCGCTTGGCGTCGGCGATGCGCTGGTACAGCACCGGGTGGCACCAGGCGGCGTTGGAGCCGACCACGAGAACGAGGTGCGCCTCGTCCAGGTCCTCGTAGCAGCCGGGGACCACGTCCGCGCCGAAGGCGCGCTTGTGGCCCGCCACGGTGCTGGACATGCACAGGCGAGAGTTGGTGTCGATGTTGGCCGCGCCGATGAACCCCTTCATCAGCTTGTTGGCCACGTAGTAGTCCTCGGTGAGGAGCTGGCCCGAGCAGTAGAAGGCGACCGCGTTTGGCCCGTCCTCGCGGAGGATGCGCGCGAAGCCGCTCGCTACCGCGTCCAGGGCGGCGTCCCATGGCGCCCGCCGGCCGGCGATCTCCGGGTAGAGCAGGCGATCGTCGAGGTCCAGGGTCTCGGCCAGGGCCGTGCCCTTGGAACACAGGCGGCCGCGATTGGCGGGGTGGGCCGGGTCGCCGGCGATCGTCACCCGGCCATCGCCCTCGACCGTCGCCGTCACCCCGCACCCTACCCCGCAGTAGGGGCAGGTGGTGGCGACCCGTTGCCGGTCTTTGAGGCGGGCGTCGCTATTCATGGTTAGCTGTGGGCAGGAGGGGGGTAGGGTGACATCGGCAAAGGACTGTAGGGCCGGCCTCGGGCCACCGATGCCGCTAGGCGGGGATGGCGTCGGTGGCCCGTGAAGCCGGCCCTACAAGGCGACATTGCGTGTTCATCGGTCGTGGTCCGTCGGGTTAGCCGCAGGCCGGGGCGGCGTCGCGCACGGACAGCGACAGGTAGATCTCGCGCCCTTCCAGCCTCACCGGGTGGTGGCCCGTGCACCCCTCGTCGGGCGGGACGGCCACGCCGGTCTCCAGGTCGATCGTCCAGTTGTGCAGGGGGCAGGCGACCCGATGACCGAAGACGATGCCCTGGGAGAGCGGCCCGCCCTTGTGCGGGCAGCGGTCGCGCAGGGCGAAGACCTGGTCGTCCGCGGTGCGGAACAAGGCGATGTCGCCCTCTGCGGTGCGCACCACCCGCGCGCCCGGCTGGGGGATGTCGTCCAACGCGCCGACGCTGATCCACTCGCCGTTGGCGGTTGTTCTGTTAGTCATGTTGTACCTCGCGCGGCGTCCAGGCTCCCTCCCCCCTCGGGGGAGGGCTGGGGTGGGGGCGGTGGGAATGGGCAATCTGTTGGGCTGTGCTCGGGGCGGAGAGGTAGTGCCATGCGCCCTCCCCCCGGCCGCCCTCCCGGAGGGAGGGGGGGAGTGTGGTGCTTCGCTCCAACATTCATACCAGTACCTTGAGGGGAGTGAACTCGTGGCGGTCCACGCCGGCGGTGCCGCGTGCGCCCCACGGGTCTTGTTGAGCGAAGACCTGGGAAGCGAGGAAGCGCTCGTGCAGGGCGCGCCGTCCCGCCGCGTCGGCCACCAGCCGCTCCTTCACATAGGACAGGCCGACGCGTTCGATCCACGGCGCGGTGCGCTCCAGGTAGCGTGCTTCTTCGCGGTAGAGCTGCAGATAGGCGCCGGTGTATTCGAGCACCTCCACCATGGTCGTCACGTGGCAGAGCAGGTCGGTGGCGCGCACCTTCACCCCGCCGTTGCCGCCCACGTGGATCTCCCAGCCGGACTCCACCGCCACCACGCCGAGGTCCTTGATGGTCGCCTCCGCGCAGTTCCGCGGGCAGCCCGACACCCCCATCTTGACCTTGTGTGGCGTCCACGACCCCCAGGTCATCTTCTCGATCGCGATCGCCATGGTGGTGGAGTCCTGGGTGCCGAAGCGGCACCAGTCGGAGCCCACGCAGCACTTCACCGTGCGCACCGCCTTGCCATAGGCGTGGCCGGAGACGAAGCCGGCGGCGGCGAGGTCGGCCCAGATCGCCGGGAGCTGCTCCTTTTTCACCCCGAGCATGTCGACGCGCGAGCCGCCGGTGAACTTCACCTCCGGCACCTGGTACTTCTCCGCCACGTCGGCCAGGGCGCGGAGCTGCGCCGGGTTGGTAATGCCGCCGAACACCCGCGGCACCACCGAGTAGCTGCCGTCCTTCTGGATGTTGGCGTGCACCCGCTCGTTGACGAAGCGCGACTGGGCCTCGTCGTGATACTCGCCGGGCCACGCCGCCAGGAGATAGAAGTTGAGGGCCGGGCGGCACGCCGCGCAGCCGTCGGGGCTCTGCCACTCCAGGAAGTGCATCACCGCCGCGAGGCTCTTCAGGGAGTGCTCGCGGATCGCCTTGCGCACCTGGTCGTGGGTGTAGTCGGTGCACTTGCACAGCGGCTTCACCTCCGGTGCCGAGTACTCGCCACCCAGGGTGTGGGCGAGGATCTGCTCCACCAGGGCGGTGCACGAACCGCAGGACGAGGAGGCCTTGGTGTGGGCGCGGACGTCCTCCAGGGTGAACAGCCCCTTGGCGGTGATCGCCTGGATGATCTCGCCCTTGCACACGCCGTTGCAGCCGCACACCTCCTGGTCGTCGGCCATGGCCGCCGCGCGGCTCACGTCGCCGTGGCCCGAGTCGCCCAGGTGGGCCTGGCCGAACAGCAGGTGGTCGCGCAGGTCGGAGACGTCCGCCCGCTCGCGCATGAGCTGGAAGTACCAGGAGCCGTCCACCGTATCGCCGTACAGCACGGCGCCGACGATGCGGTTGTCGTGCAGCACCAGCTTCTTGTAGACGCCGCCCGACAGGTCCTTGAAGTAGATCTCGTCGGTGGAGTCGTCCCCCAGGTAGTTGCCGGCGGAGAATAGGTCGATGCCGGTGACCTTGAGCTTGGTGGAGGTCTGCGACCCCTCGTAGCGCCAGTAGCCGAGACCGGCCAGGTGGTTGGCACACACCTTGGCCTGCTCGAAGAGCGGCGCCACCAGGCCGTAGGTGGTGCTGCGGTGTTGCACGCACTCGCCGAGGGCATAGATGCACGGGTCGTAGGTCTGCAAGGTGTCGTTGACCACCACGCCGCGCTCGCAGTAGAGGCCGGCGTGCTCGGCAAGCTCCGTGTTGGGGCGGATGCCCACCGCCATCACCACCAGGTCGGCTGCGATCTCCGTGCCATCCGCCAGGTGGACCGCACGCACCCGGCCATTGCCCAGGATCGCCTCGGTCCGCGCCGGCATGAGGAAGCGCAGGCCGGTAGCCTCCAGGGAGGCGCGTAACATGCCGGCGGCGGTCCCGTCGAGCTGGCGCTCCATCAAGGTCTCCATCAGGTGCAGGACGGTGACCTCCATGCCCTGCCTGCGCAGGCCGTTGGCCGCCTCCAGGCCCAGCAGGCCGCCGCCGATCACCACCGCGCGGCGGTGGGTGGCGGCGATCTCCAGCATCCGGTCCACGTCGCGGATGTCGCGGAAGGTGACTACCCCCTCCAGGTCGTGGCCCGGCACCGGCAGGACGATGGGCACCGAGCCGGTGGCAAGGAGCAGGCGATCGTACAGCGCGACGGTACCGTCGTCGGCCACCACCCGCCGGGCGGCGCGATCGATCTCCACCACGGTCTTGCCCTTGTGCAGGGTGATGCCGTTGGCCGCATACCACGCCTCGTCGTTGAGCATGATCTCGTCGATGCGCTTCTCCCCGGCGAGGACCGGGGAGAGGAGGATGCGGTTGTAGTTACCGTACGGCTCGGCGCCGAAGACGGTGATGTCATACGCCTCGGGCGCCAGCTTCAGCAGCTCCTCGAGGGCACGGACGCCGGCCATCCCGTTGCCGACCAGGACCAGTTTCTTGCGCATGGAAAACCCTCCGGGGCACGCGAGTGCCTGAAGCGTTGCTGCCTGCTCCACACACTGCACGCGAGCCACTGCCCGCCACGAAGCAAGTCAAATGCCAGAAACCGGCGGACCCGCAAGGGGTTGACTGGCCGCGGTTTGCCCCCCATGAGCCACGTCATCCGGCCCGGCGTGGGGAATTCCCTGCAAAAGAAATGGGCAGGTAGTCCCCGATTGTTGCCCACAAAATTCGCAGTTCTAGGAGGGTTTTCCCAACGCTATTTAGGATGCGCAAAGGGATATCGAGTTGGCACTCCGATTGCAACCGTGGCCCTAGCGGTCAAACCCCTGTGGAGGAGGTCAGGTTATGTCGAGCCCGAAACTGAAGCTGTTTTCCTTTACTGAGAACATGCGGATTTTGCACCTGACCTGGATCGCGTTTTTCATCTCGTTTGTTGTGTGGTTTAACCACGCGCCCCTGATGGCCTCGATCCGCGGCGCCCTGGGGCTGAGTGACCAGGAGGTCAAGGCGCTGCTGATCCTCAACGTCGCCCTCACCATCCCCGCGCGGATCGTGATCGGCATGCTGGTCGACGCCTTCGGCCCGCGGCGCATGTACTCCCTGCTGCTGTTCATCTCCGCCTTCCTCTGCTTTGGCTTCGCCATGGCGAGCAATTTCCAGCAGATGGCCCTGATGCGCTTCCTGCTGGGCTTCGTCGGCGCCGGCTTCGTGATCGGCATTCGCATGATCGGCGAGTGGTTCCCGGCCAAGCAGGTCGGATTGGCGGAGGGGATCTACGGCGGCTGGGGCAACTTCGGCTCGGCCGCCGCCGCCATGAGCCTGCCGACCATCGCCCTGATGTTGGGCGGCGACAACGGCTGGCGCTACGCCATCGCCCTGACCGGCGTGATCTCTCTGGTCTACTCCGCCATCTTTGCCCTGACGGTCACGGATACCCCGAAGGGCTCGACCTACTTCAAGCCCAAGAAGAGCGGCGCCATGGAGGTCACCAGCCCCGGTGACTTCTTCCTCTACCTGGTGATGAACGTGCCGCTCTACGCCACCCTGGCGCTGCTCGCCTGGAAGCTGGGGCCGGCCAACCTCAAGCTCCTGAGCGCCGGGGTGACGGACATCCTCTACGCGGTCCTGGTGGCGCTGTATGGTTTCCAGACCGTGCGCGTGTACCAGATCAACAAGCACGTCTTCAGCCAGGAGGTGCCGCAGATCGACCGCTACAAGTTCAAGCAGGTGGCGGTCCTCGACCTCGCCTATCTGGTGACCTTCGGCTCCGAGCTAGCGGTGGTCTCCATGCTGCCCCTGTTCTTCCAGGACACCTTCGGCCTCTCCCAGGTCGCCGCGGGCATGCTCGCTTCGGGCTACGCCTTCATGAACCTGACGGCGCGGCCGGGCGGCGGCCTGATCAGCGACTGGCTCGGCCGGCGGCGCACCCTGATCATCCTGCTGGTCGGTCTCGCGGCCGGCTACTACCTGATGAGCCGCATCGACTCCGGCTGGCCGGTGTGGCTGGCGGTGGTGGTGACCATGGTCTGCTCGTTCTTCGTCCAGTCCGGCGAGGGTGCGGTGTTCGCCATCGTGCCCCTGGTGAAGCGGCGCCTCACCGGTCAGGTCGCCGGCATGGCCGGGGCATACGGCAACGTCGGCGCCGTGACCTTCCTCACGGTCCTGTCCTTCGTCTCAGCCCAGGCCTTCTTCCTGGTGATCGCCATCTCTTCCCTGGTCGCGCTGGTGTCGGTGGTCGCCTTCCTGGATGAGCCGGAGGGCCACATGGTGGAGGTGCTGCCCGATGGCACGGTGCAGATGATCGAGGTGACGTGAGTCCATCTCCCCGGGGGGAGCAGGGGCGGCGTCTTGTCACCGGAAGGCGCCGCCCCACCTTTCGCCCTTCCTGGGAACGCCGCGACGCCGTACAGTTCGCGGGGCGCTGCGTGACGACCGACGGCCTTCCGGATTCGCCGTGGCGGGGTGCAGCGCACGCCCTTCCAGGGATCTTGCTGGGGCCGGATCGAGCCATGCGCGTCGTGACCCACTCCGCGGAGGGACTGGCGCCGACCCTGGTGGTCTCCGCCGGCCAGTGCTCCGCGGCGGGCGCCAAGCCGGTCAACGAGGACGCCTGCGGCATCCGCATCCCGGGCGAGCCCCTGTTGCTCACCAAGGGGATCGGGGCGGTGATCGCCGACGGCGTGAGCGGCAGCGAGGCGGGCCGCGAGGCGAGCGAGACATGCGTCCAGGGCTTCCTTGCCGATTACTACGCCACCCCCGAGTCGTGGTCGGTCAAGACCTCGGTGGAGAAGGTCCTCGGCTCCCTCAACCGCTGGCTCTACGGCCAGGGACAGCGCGAGCACGGCAGCGCGCGCGGCCTGGTCACGACCCTCAGCCTGGTGATCGTCAAGTCGACCACCGCCTACCTGTTCCACGTCGGCGATACCCGCATCTACCGCCTGCGCGGCGGCACCCTGGAGCGTCTCACCCGCGACCACCAGGTACAAGTCGCCGGCGACCGGCGCTACCTGAGCCGCGCCATGGGGGTCGACCTGCGTCTGGAGATCGACCACTGCACCCACACGGTGGAGCCGGGCGACCTCTTCCTCCTCACCACCGACGGCGTCCATGAGCACGTCAGCGCCACCACCATGGCGGGTATCCTCGCCGAGCGCCGCGCGGACCTGGAGGGTGCGGCACGCGCTATCGTCGCCGCGGCGATCGCTAACCAGAGTCCGGACAACGTCACCTGTCAGGTCCTGCGGGTGGAGCGGCTGCCCACGGAGGACGAGGAGGGATTCTTCCGCCGCCTCACGGAGCTGCCGTTCCCGCCGCCCCTGGATCCGGGCCAGGTGGTGGACGGCTACCGCATCCTGCGCGAGCTGCACGCCAGCAAGCGCACCCAGATCTACCTCGCCCTGGACGACGAGTCGCAGGAGCGGGTCACCCTCAAGACGCCGTCGGTCAACTACGAGGACGATGCCGTCTACATCGACCACTTCCTGCACGAGGAGTGGGCGGGCAAGCGGATCCACAGCCCCCACGTGCTCGCGGTGGTGGAGCCGCGGCGGCCGCGTACCTTCCTGTACTACGTCACCGAGTACCTGGAAGGGGAGACCCTGCGTCAATGGATGACCGACCATCCCCAGCCGCCCCTGGCTGAGGTGCGCGCCCTCGTCGAGCAGATCGCCGCCGGCCTGCGGGCCTTTCATCGCCTGGAGATGCTCCACCAGGACCTGAAGCCGGAGAACCTCTTCATCGACGCCCACGGCACGGTGAAGATCATCGACTTCGGCTCCACCAAGATCGCCGGCATCGAGGAGATCGCCACCCCCCTGGCGGCGACCGGGCCCCTGGGCACGATCAACTACACCGCCCCTGAGTACCTGCACGGCGCGGCGGGCAGCAACCGCTCGGACATCTACTCCCTGGGCGTCATCGCCTACGAGCTGCTCACCGGCCGGTTGCCGTACGGGGAGCAGAAGTCTTTGAAGTCGAGCCGCGAGCGGCCCTACCGCCTGGCCACCGGCCACCGCCCGGACCTGCCGGCGTGGGTGGACGGCGCCCTGCGCAAGGCGGTGCAGCGCGAGCCGCACCGGCGCTACGAGGCCCTCTCCGAGCTGGTCTACGACCTCTCCCACCCCAACCCCGAGTGGGTCGCCGCGGACACCGCACCGCTTCTGCAACGCAACCCGGTGGTCTTCTGGCGCGGCCTCGCGCTCCTGCTGCTGGCGACCAACGCGCTGCTTGGCGTCTTGCTCCTGCGGTGAGGCCGGCTTGCAACGCAAAGCCGCAAAGGCGCGAAGGCGCAAGAGGAGGGATGGAAAGAAAGGGGGCCACGAATGGACGCGAATCGGATCGCGAACATCCACGGTGGGATTCGCGTCCATTCGCGGTTCAATCCCGGGGTGAGAGCGGTGCGGGAGGGGGACTCTTCGTGATAGGAAGGGCGGGTGAAGAGGAAGCGGATCACCATCCGGATAAAACGGGTGTATGAAGAACCGGCGGAAACGGATGGGCGCCGTGTGCTTGTGGACCGAGTATGGCCGCGTGGACTGTCGAAGGAGCAAGCGAAGGTAGATGTATGGCTCAAGGACATCGCTCCCTCCACAGAGCTGCGGCGTTGGTATGGACATGACCCGGACAAGTGGTCCGAGTTCAAGACCCGGTATGCCGCCGAGCTGGAGGCAAACCCGGCCCGCGTTGCGGCACTCCTGGCGGAAGTTCGGGCGGGCAGCGTGACGTTTCTCTATGGCTCGAGAGAAGGGCGGCGGAACAATGCGGAGGCGCTGAAGGAATACCTCGAGTCCCTCGATCAAACGGATGTCATGTAGCCCCGCGCTCCCGCACGATGGATAAGGGCCTCTGCGTTGGGGAGCGCGCTACTCGCCTCCCTCGTGCTTGAAGGACACCTTCACCTGCGCGCGATAGGCCGCCACCTTGCCGTCGTCGAGCTGCATATCCAGCTCGACGACCTCCGCCATTGCAGGTCTCTCAGGCTCTTGGCGGCGGTCGCCACGGCCGCTGAGGCCGCGGCTTCCCACGAATCCGGGCTCGGCCCGTCGCCCTGGCCCGCGTGGGAGCCTGGCCGCGCGGCCGCAGCCGGTGTTCTTGGCTACGTGAGGAGCGCGCGGTGGGCACGACAGGTCCGGTGCGGCGAGAGGGCGGTGACCGGTGCGGTCCAACCGGCGGCGGCTACGGCGCCAAGAGGTCCCCCGAGGCGGACAAGGCGTGGCCGCTCCGGCCTCTCGGGTCCACATCTGATCCGCGGCGGGTACGCGGGGTAGGAGCCGGTTGCACCGGCGATTCGCGCCGTCAGGCGCGGCAACCAGGCGCCTCTGGCGGGCAGGCCCTTTCGGGCCTGGGTCGCCGAAGGAATTGGCTGCTACCGGCAAGACGGATCGTGCCGGCGATGGTAGGGGGCACGGCATGCCGTGCCCCCTGCCAGATGATGCTGCGATCCGGTTAGGTGCGCCTACTCCGGGGGACGCTCGACGATCAGGTGGAGCTCGCTGAGCTGTTCGTCGTCGATCGGGTCCGGGGCCTCGGTCATGAGGCAGGTGGCGCGCTGGGTCTTGGGAAAGGCGATGACGTCGCGGATCGACTCGCGGCCGGCCAGGAGCATGACGATGCGATCGAGGCCAAAGGCGAGGCCGCCGTGGGGTGGCGCGCCGTGGCCCAGGGCCTCGAGCAGGAAGCCGAAGCGACGGCGCGCCTGTTCCTCCGTGAAGCCGAGGGCGCGTAAGACACGCAGTTGTACTGCGGGATCGTGGATACGGAGCGAGCCGCCGCCGATCTCGGTGCCGTTGAGCACCAGGTCGTAGGCGTAGGTGCGCAGGTAGGCCGGGTCGCTCTCCAGCTTCGCGAGGTCCTCCTCCATGATCATGGTGAAGGGGTGGTGGTTGGCCGACAGGTGACCGCCCTCGGCCACCTCGAACATGGGGAACTCGGTGACCCACACGAAACGCAGCTCGTTCGGGTCGTAGAGGCCGCGCTCCCGGCCCAAGTGGCAGCGCAGGGCGGCCAGGGCATCGTGGACGATCTTCGGGCTGTCGGCGCAGAACACCAACAGGTCGCCGTCCTCGGCGCCCATGCGCTCGCCGATCAGCGCCAGCGCCTCCTCGCCGAAGAACTTGGCGATATTCGACTGGAGTCCGCCGTCCGCCGCCTTGAGGTAGGCCATGCCCTTGGCGCCGTACTGGCCGACGAACCGCGTCAGGTCGTCGATCTCCTTGCGCGACAGGTCGCCGCCGCCCTTGATGCACAGCCCTTTCACGAGGCCGCCGCGGGCGATCGTCGCGGAGAAGACCTGGAAGCCGCAGTCGCGCACCAGATCGGAGACATCGTGCAGCTCCAGGGCGAAGCGCGTGTCGGGGCGGTCGGTGCCGTAACGGGCGATCGCCGCGGCGTACGTCAGGCGCGGGAAGGGCGGGTCGACGGGCCGGACGGCGGCGGCACAGACCTCGCGGATCAGCCCCTCCATCAGCTCGATGATCTCCTCCTGATGGACGAAGGACAGCTCGATGTCGATCTGGGTGAACTCGGGCTGGCGGTCGGCGCGCAGGTCCTCGTCGCGGAAGCACCTGACGATCTGGAAGTAGCGGTCGAAGCCCGCCACCATGAGGAGCTGCTTGAAGAGCTGCGGGCTCTGGGGGAGGGCGTAGAAGGCGCCGGGGTGGACCCGGGAGGGGACCACGTAGTCGCGCGCCCCCTCCGGCGTCGACTTGGTGAGCATCGGCGTCTCGACCTCCAGGAACCCCTGGCCGTCGAGATAGCGCCGCGCCGCCTGGGCGATGCGGTGGCGCAGGATGAGGGCGTCCTGGAGCGGCCGGCGCCGCAGGTCGAGGTAGCGGTACTTGAGGCGCACGTCTTCCGCGGTGCCGATCTTATCCGCGATGGGAAACGGCGGCGTCTCGGCCGCGTTCAGGATCACCAGCTCGTCGGCGTACACCTCGATCTCGCCCGTGGCCATGCGCGGATTGACCGTGCCCTCCGGCCGGTGGCACACCTCGCCACGCACCGCGATGACGAACTCGCTGCGCAGGCGGTGGGCCTGGGCGTGGGCCGCCGCCATGCGGTCCGGAGCGAAGGCTACCTGGGTGATGCCCGTGCGGTCGCGCAGGTCGACGAACACGATGCCGCCGTGGTCGCGGCGCGTGTCGACCCAGCCCATCAGGGTGATGCGGCGTCCCACGTCGCTCGCCCGCAGCGCACCGCAACGGGTGTCGCGGTGCATCCCGCCCATGTAGCTCACGGCCCGATCCTCCTGCTGATGTCCCACTCCCGAAACGATCGCCAGCCACTCCGACGGCCGCCCGCTGACCCCAGCGCCTCCGGAAAAGGCCGCGAAGTCTACCACCCCCGTCGGACTGCACGAAGAGCCCGGGAGTGCGCCTCCCGACTGCCGGACGTGCGGGTCACGCCGCGACGCGCCGTACCCGCGCCCCCAGTGGGGCGAGCTTTCTTTCGATCGCCTCGTAGCCGCGGTCGATATGGTAGACGCGCGACAGGGTGGTCTCTCCGGCGGCGACCAGGGCGGCGAGGACCAGCCCCGCGGAGGCGCGCAGGTCGGTGGCCATCACCGGCGCGCCGGAGAGCTGCCGGACCCCCTTCACCACCGCCGTCGACCCGTCCACGCGGATGTTGGCGCCCATGCGCAGCAGCTCGCCGACGTGCATGAAGCGATTCTCGAAGACGGTCTCGCGCACCACCGACACGCCATCGGCGGCGGTCATGGCCGCCATGAACTGGGCCTGCAGGTCGGTGGGGAAGGCGGGGTAGGGGGCGGTGGCGACGTCCGTGGCGGTGAGGCGCTCCGGGCCCACGGCCGCCACGTAGCCGTCCTCGGTGCGCAGCTTGAGCCCGGCGCGCACTAGGTAGTCGATGGGGGTGTGGAGGTGCTCCAGGGCCTCCTTGGCGAAGCGCACCTCGCCGCCGGTCATGGCACAGGCGATGAGGAAGGTGCCGGTCTCGATGCGGTCGGCCATGACCGCAAACTCCCCGGCGCCCAGCTCGTCCACCCCTGCGATGTGCACCCGCGGCGTGCCGTCGCCCGCGATGCGGGCACCCATGGTGCGCAGGCAGTGGCACAGGTCGACCACCTCCGGCTCGCACGCGGCGTTCTCGATCACCGTCTCGCCGCGCGCCAGGGTGGCGGCCATGATCACGTTCATGGTGCCGGTGACGGTCACCAGCCCCATGGGGATCCGCGCCCCCACCAGCCGTCCGGCGCGGGCGTCGACGTAGCCGTGGGAGAGGTCGATCCGCGCCCCCAGGGCCTCCATCCCCTTCAGGTGCTGGTCGATGGGTCGCTCGCCGATGGCACACCCGCCGGGGAGCGACACCCGGGCGTGGCCGTAACGGGCGAGGAGCGGTCCCAGGACCAGGACCGAGGCGCGCATGGTCTTGACCAAGTCGTAGGGCGCCTCCAGGCGGTAGATCCCGGAGGTGTCGATCGCCACCCGGCGCGCGGTGCGGTCCCAGTCGACCCGCGCCCCCATCTCCGCCAGGAGAGCGGTCATGGTGCGGATATCGCGCAGCTCGGGGACGTTGTTCAGGGTGGTGGAGGCGGTGGTCAGGAGCGACGCGGCGAGACACGGCAGGGCCGCATTCTTCGCCCCCGAGGGGCGGAACTCGCCGCGCAGCGGCGTGCCGCCTTCGATCAGCAGGGTATCCATTCGGGGAGGGGCTAGTGGTTAGGGACTAGGGGTCAGGGGTGGTGCCGGCCTGCGGCCGGCGAGGATTTTCGGGTCGCCCGGGATTCCCGGGGATGGTGGACGCAGCCGCCCGTAGGAGCGAGCTTGCTCGCGAATGGCTCGGGCAGCCTCGGTATCGGTTCGCGGGCAAGCCCGCTCCTACATGATGTGTTTCGTGAGCACCCGAAGAAACCAGATCTTGTCCTGTGTGACCATCGACATTTCATCCTGCCCGAAGGGCTGTCCTCCCCTAGCCCCTAACCCCTAGGTACCCCACCAGCACCCGGTCGTGGCCAGCATAGTCCTGGATTAGGGTGACATCCTGAAATGCCTGCGCTGCAAGGTCGAGTACCTTTTCGCCCTGACCTGCCCCGATCTCCATGAGCAGCCGGCCGCCCGGTGCCAGGTGGTCCGGGGCGCCGGCGATCACCCGTTGGATCGCGGCCAGCCCATCACCGCCGGCGAACAGGGCCTCCGCCGGCTCGCAGCCGCGCACGTCGCTGGGCAGGATCTCGCGCTCCCCCACGTAGGGCGGGTTGGCGCAGATGCAGTCGAACCGCTCCCCGGCTACCGGGCCGTAGAGGTCGCCGCGCCGTAGGTCGAGGCGGCGCTCCCGGTCGTTGACCCGTGCCCAGCGCAGGGCGGCGGGCGAGCGCTCCACCGCCACCACGTGCACCTCTGGACGCTGGCGGGCGATCGTCAGGGCGATGCAGCCACTGCCCGTGCCCAGGTCGAGGATCCGGGCGTGCGGTGGCAGAGCCGCCAGGGCCGCCGCTACCAGCAGCTCGGTCTCGGGGCGGGGGATAAGCACCCCCGGGCCGACCCGGAAGGTCTCGCCGTAGAAGTGGGCACGCCCGGTGATGTATTGCAGGGGCTCGCCGGCGGCGCGGCGGGCGATCCAGCGCGCGAGACGCCGTTGCTGGCGTGGGGTCAAGTGGATCGGCTCCACGAGGGCCGATGGCGGCCGGCGCAGGAGCTCCAGTAGGAGGTACTGTGCCTCATCGAACGGGATGGCTTGGTCGCGACCCCAGCGGCGCCACTCCCAGGGGCTCGACTCGGCGGCGGCCATAGGATTTCGCGGGTGCCCGGAAGCGGAGGCGCCGTCGGTGGCGAGGATCGCAGGGGCCGCCTCCATCAGCGCTCTTCGCTGCGTGCCAGGGCCTCCGCCTCGGCGTGCTGGATGAGAGGGTCGAGGAGGATGTCGAGGTTGCCCTCCAGCACAGATTCCAGGCTGTGTACCGTGAGGCCGATGCGGTGGTCGGTCACCCGCCCCTGAGGAAAGTTGTAGGTGCGGATGCGCTCGCTGCGGTCGCCGGTACCGACCTGGGACTTGCGTGCCGCAGAGCGGGCGGCGTCGGCCTCGGCCTGCTGCCGCTCATAGAGCCGCGCCCGGAGCACGCGCAGCGCCTTCTCCTTGTTCTTGTGCTGCGACTTCTCGTCTTGGCAGATGACCACCGTGTCGGTGGGGAGGTGGGTCAGACGCACCGCGGAGTCGGTGGTGTTGACGCTCTGGCCACCGGGGCCGGAGGAGCGGAACACGTCGATCTTCAGGTCGGCCGGGCGGATCTCGACCTCCACCTCCTCGGCCTCCGGCATGATCGCCACGGTCACCGCCGAGGTGTGGATGCGGCCCTGGGTCTCGGTCTCCGGGACCCGCTGCACCCGGTGGGTGCCGCCCTCGAACTTCAGCCGCGAGTAGGCACCGTCACCCTTCACCAGGGCGATCACCTCCTTGAAGCCGCCGATGCCGGTGACGTTGGAGTTCATCATCTCCACCTTCCAGCCGCGCGCCTCGGCGTACTTCACGTACATGCGGTAGAGGTCGGCGGCGAACAGGGCCGCCTCGTCGCCGCCGGTGCCGGCACGGATCTCCAGGAAGATGTTCTTGTCGTCGTTCGGGTCGCGGCGAATCAGGAGCTTCTTGAGCTGGCCCACCAGTGTGTCGACCTCGGTGCGGCGCTCGTCCAGCTCCGCCTTCGCCATTTCCCGCAGCTCCGGGTCCTGAGTCGCGTCGGCGAGGATCTCCTCGGCCTCGGCGATGGCCTGGAGCACCTGGCGATAGCGCACGGCGACCTCGGCCAGTTCCGCAAGGCGGGCGTGCTCCCTGGCGAGCTGGGTGTAGGTGGCGCGGTCGGCGAGCAGCGCCGGATCGCCGAGCTTTTCCCCCAGCTCGTGGTAGCGGGCTTCGATCTTGGCGAGCTTGGTCAACATCACAGGGTGGCGGCGTTCACGGCCGCGGCTGAGGGCAGGGACGACGGGGAATCTCCGTCGCGCACGACAATACGGCCGGATCGCCGGACTGTACGAGCAACACGACCCATCCCGCGGGCGCACCTTCCAGCGCGGAGTACCTCCGGACGCGGCCCGCCGGCGGTGGCAAGCAGCCGGCCAACGTCGGGCGGAGCTACTGCTTGACGCCGAAGCGTCGTTGGAACTTCTCTACCCGCCCCTCGCTGTCCACGATCTTCTGCTTGCCGGTGTAGAACGGGTGGCAGCTGGAGCAGATCTCGACGTGGGCGTTCTTGCGGGTAGAGCGCGTCTCGATGACCGTCCCGCAGGTGCAGGTGATGGTCGTGGGCTCGTATGCGGGGTGGATTCCTGTTTTCATCGCCGTGCGCCTCGTCACTCGGGGCCGTCGGTGGCGGCCAAGGGCGGGAATTATAGGGGCGACGCCCCCCACCGCAAGGTGCGATTTTTCCCGCTCAGGCGTTCATCGCCCGGAGGAAGGCCGCGTTGTTCTCAATGAGGCGCAGCTTGTCGAGGAGGAACTCCATCGCCTCGACCGTGTTCATGGGTTGCAGGAACTTGCGTAGCACCCAGTGGCGCCGGAGGGCCGCGGCCTCGATGAGCAGTTCCTCCTTGCGGGTGCCGGACAGGTTGATGTCGATCGCCGGGAAGACGCGCCGGTCCGAGAGGCGCCGGTCGAGCACGATCTCGCAGTTCCCCGTGCCCTTGAACTCCTCGAAGAT
>Ga0214472_10002298_pt1 | contig 20716 bp, 17 predicted proteins | sample RVTome_6_FD_207662 | JGI IMG/M metagenome (GOLD analysis project Ga0214472, IMG submission 207662) | Soil microbial communities from uranium-contaminated site in the Upper Colorado River Basin, Wyoming, United States - RVT140D175 | ecosystem: Environmental > Terrestrial > Soil > Contaminated >...
AGGCCCGATCGGGCCGTCACGTGACGGGGATCCCCTGGGCGAGGACCCGGACCCGGTAGACCGACCGTCCCGAGGTGACGAACAGGGTCTGCCACCCAGCCTCGCCCCAAGCGAGGTTGCTGCCCTTCTCGGGGATCCGGATGCGGCCCAGGAATGCCCCCGCCGCGTCCATGATGTGGATCCCGCCCGGCCCGGTGCAGTAGATGTTGCCGCGCCGGTCGACCTTTGTGGCGCTGCCGGTCCGCTCGGCGTGGACCCGGCCGTTGACGAGGTCGCCAGACGACGTGACATCGAATGCCCGCAGGTTCCGAGCCGCGCTGTCGTTGACGTACAGGGTCCGCTCGTCAGGCGAGAAGGCCAACCCGTTGCCGCGTCCGGCCTCGCCGGTCGCGACCGCGGTCTCGCCGGTCCTCGGATCCCAGCGGGCGACGACGTCGGATCGACGGTGGATCTGGAGGTCGTGCCGGGTTTCGAAGCCCGGGTGCCGGACGCCCGACCGCCCGTCAGTCCAGAAGATCAAACCATCCGAACGGACCACGATGTCGTTGGGCGTGCCGAGCGGGACCCCGTCGAGGTGCGTGGCGAGGACGGTTTGGCGGCCATCCGCCTCGAGGCGCCAGACGCAGCGGCTCGTCCAGCCGGCCGCGACGAGCCGGCCCTCGCGGTCGAAGGTCAGCCCGTTGGCCTTGCCCGATGGATGGCGGAAGACGGCCCGGCCCGAGGCGGCCGACCAGCTCCACGTCGTGTCGCCGGCGATGTCGGACCAGAGCAGGCGGCCCCGACGCGCGTCCCAGACAGGGCCTTCGGTGAAGAGGTGCCCACCCGAGATCCGCTCGACGAGGACGTCGGCGGGGACCAGCTCGTGAAAGGCCGGGCTCGCGGCCTCGCCAGCCGGTCCCTGGTCGATCGGCCCGAGGTCCACCGGCTCGCCGGTGAATGGATCCGCCGTAGGCTCCGCCGGCCCCGGACCGACCGTCATCCGATGCCGCTGCCCGGCGCCGCGACGACTACTGCGTCGGCGTCGAGGAGGTCGCCTCGGCGGCAGTACCCGACCACGGGATCGAGCGCCAGCGCCGCGGTGACGTGATCGGCTGACGCCCCGCGGCCCGTGCCCGTGGCCCGGACGGTGCGCCTCCATCGGACGCGATCGGGCCGGCCGGCCGCCGCCGCCTCCTGGGAGGCCTGCTTGCCGCCCGCAGGGACCGGCGAGACGACCTCGACCTCTACTTCGAGAGCGTCGGGATCGATCTCGAGGAGGTGCGCCACCGCGCGGACGGTCAAGAGGCTCGAGGCGGCGAGTGCCGCCAGAGCGTACGAGCTCGGCCGCGGCGCCCAGCCGGCGCTGCTGTGGCCGCCCGTGAACGCCCATCGGTGGCGCCGCTCCGCCGGGCCGCTCTCGACGTGGATCACGACCTCGCCTTCCTGGTCGAGGACTCGCCGGCCGTCGACATCGCGCCATTCGCCGGTTGCCGGCAGGTGGATCGCCTCGACGCGGCCCGGCTCGAACGCCAGGAGCGGCAGGGCGGCCGCGAGCTCCGTCATCGTGATCGGCCGCGGGTCCGGGCCGGCCGCGGTGAGCTCCACGACGTCGTCGATGTCCACGCCCCGCTTCGTGAAGTCGCGGCCGACCGGGCAGTGGGCGACCGCCCGCGTCAGACGGATGCGGTCCCGCTCGCTGAGCGCCGCCTCGAGCGTGGTCTCCTGGCGGATCGCGAGGCGCCCGCCAGCGGCGGAGGCCACGTCGAACGCGACGCGCATCCCGTGGAGCTGGGATTCGCCGCGCGAGGCGACCCCGGTCACGGTTACGCACGTGCACGAGCCGATCCCGACGAGCGCTAGGAAGCCGGGCGGCGGTCCGAGTGGCTCGCGATTGGCGGCAGGGGCATCGACGACGATCGACCAGGGCCCGCGCGAGCCGCGCCGCACCGTGACCAACGCGCCTGTCGCTCCCAGCGGCACCGCGACCGCATTCCGCCGCATCGTCCGCGGGTCCGCGGCCACGGCGCTCACTCGCCGCCCTCGGCGGCACCGCCGTGCCACAGGTGGCCGAGCATGTGCGGCGCACGGGCCGTGATGACCTCCACGACCGCCGTCCGACCGCCGTTCACGGCCTCGATCCCTCGCTCCAGGGCCGGCCGGATCTCGTCCGGCAGGGTGACCTGCTCGGCGACGGCCCCGAGGGTCCGGGCCACGGCGGCGAGGTCGCGACTGCCGTTCCAGCGGACGACCCCCAGCGTCGGGTTGAAGCCCCGGCCGCCGGTCATCGCCTCGAGCCGTGCGATCGAATCGGCCCTGTTGTTCAGGAGCACCAAGAGAATGGGCACGCCGCAAACGACCGACGACTCGAGGTCCATCGCCACCTCGAGGAACGCCTCGTCGCCCATGAAGGCGACGACAAGCCGGTTCGGGGCCGCGACCTTGGCCCCCATCGCCGCGCCGAGGGCCCAGCCCATCGCGCTCTGGACGCCGTAGCCGATGAACCCGTCCGGGACCGTCGCGTCGTAGTGCTGTGCGACATAGCCACGGGTCCCGCCGGCATCGTGGAGGACGATCGTCCGATCGTGATCAACGAGGGTCGAGAACTCCCGGGTGACCCGGAAGGGGTCGATCGGGACGGCGTCGGAGGCGAGATGGATCTCGCACGCGGCGAGCCACTCGGCCCGCCGCGCGACGATCGTGGCCGCGACCTCCGGGCGGGGCAGGAGGCGATCAGGCGGGAGCTCTGCCCGGGCGGCGGCGATCAGCTGCTCGATGACGGTCCGGGCGTCGCCGACGATCGAGAGATCCGCCGCGAACCGGTCGTTGAGGGCGTCGGGGTCGACGTCGACCTGGATCATCGACAGGTGCTCGGGCGAGGGTCCCTTGACGGCGTCGCGCTTGAAGCCGCAGCCGATGACGATGACCAGGTCCGCCTCTGCCGTGGCAGCTTCGGCTTGGAGGGTGCTGTAGGTCGCCCGGCCCCAGCCGCCGATGCCGAGCGACAGCGGGTGTTTCTCGGGCATCACGCCCTTCGCGTTGAGGGTCGTCGCGACGGGCAGGCTCAGCAGCTCCGCCAGCTGCACGAGCGCAGGAGCCGCCCGCGAGGTCCGGGCACCCGCGCCGACGTACAGGTACGGGCGCCGGGCTCGCCCGATCCGGTCGATCGCCTCGCGGATCATCGCCGGGTCGGCCGCGGTCCGCCGGTCCCGTGGTACTGGCACATGCTCGTAGGGGGCCGCCGGCAGCTTGGCGAGATCGCGCGGTAGCCCGATCACGACGGGCCCCGTCCGGGCCCCCCGCAGCACCCCGAAGGCGTGGCGCATGACGTACTCGACCTGGCTCGGGTCCACGAGCTTCGTCGCCCAGCGGCTGACGGGCCCGAAGACGTCGACGACCGGCAGCTCCTTCGTGAACCTCTGGGCGAAGACCTCGAAGCGGTCTTGAATCGGGGCGAAGAACAGGACCGGCACGCCATCGCCCCAGCTGTTCACGATCCCGGCCATGGCGTTCGCGGCGCCCGGGCCGGCGTCGGTGAAGACGACGCCCGGCTCGCCGGTCACCCGGGCGAAGCCGTCACAGGCGTCCACGGCAACGCGCTCTTGGCGGCAGTAGAGAGCGGTCCGGTCGGGAATGCCGTCGAGAGCACGGACGATGTGCGTCGCGGAGCCGCCCATGACCCCGGCGATGAGACGGACGCCCTCGATTCGGCAGACTTCGGCCAGCTGCTCGGCAACGTTCATGGTCGATCGGGCCGATGCTTGCCCGGGTCCCATGCCGGGTCGACCTGGGCCATCGCCGTGATCGGGAGGGGCTCGAGCGGCGTCGCCATCGTGTCATTCCAGCGATTGCTCCAGGCGGCGTTGCAGGCCTGGGCGACGATGTCGACGATCTGGTCCTCGGTGAAATGCTGACGGAGCTCGCGGAAGTGCTCGTCGGTCACGGCGTTGGGGACGACCGCCGAGTCGCGGGCGAGCCGCAGGGCGGCACGCTCGGCGGGGCTGAAGAGCGGGCTCGCCTCGAAGTCCCAGATCGCCCGGACCTTGGCTTCGTGCGGTCCCCGCCGCAGGATGGCCGAGGTTCGATGGGCGCGGCAGTAGCGACAGCCCGTCGTGAGGCTTGCCATCAGGAAGACGAGGTCCCGCACATGCCGGTCGAGCGTCGTCTCCCGGAGGGCTTCGGCCATGGCCGCGCGCGCCCGCAGGAGGGCCGGTCGACGGGCCATGACGAGGAGATTGTTGGGGAGGGTGGCCGTGTTCTCCTCGAACGCCTGGAAGATCTCCTCGAACTCGGGCACGGACGCTCGGTCGAGTGGCGCGATGCGCGGGCCCGTCACGTCACGCCTCCGCGTCTGGTGCCATCACCAGCGCCACGGGTAGTCCTCCGGCATCGGGCTGTCGAACGGTCCGTGGCCACCCTGGCGGACGTACTGGATGAGGGCGTGGTTCGGGTCGACTGGGCCGGTCAGCTTCTCGACCAGCCAGTCGGCGATGAACAGCTCGATCTGGGCGCCGCCCAGGTCGGTCTCGTTGCGCGACTTGTGGAAGTTGTTCTCGCGGACCCACAGTTCCTTGGGTCCGGCAAGCTCGTCGAAGATGGCCTTGGCGTGCTCGATCGGGCTCAGGGGATCGAACTCGCCGCTCACGAGGAGTGTAGGACAGCGGATCTTGGCGGCGTAGCCGGTGAGGACCATCCGGCCCGCCATCTCGTCGAACGCGGCCTCGTCGTCGGTCATCCCGGCCATGTATAGGAAGACCTGCTTGAAGCGGGGTGAGGCCTGGTTGAAGATGAAGTCCTTGGGGGCAAAGTTGGCCGAGGTCGCGGCGAGGGCGCCGACACGCGGATCGTGGGCCGCGATCCGGGGTGCCCAGAACGAGCCCATGCTCCGACCCATGACCGCGATCCGTCCGTCGACCTCGGGCCGGGTAAGGAGGGCGTCGATGACGGCGGAGCCTGCCCGCTCGTAGTTGTCGTCCGTCACCCGGATCTTGCGCATGTTGCTCTTGCCCTGGCCGGGGCCGTCCATCGCGGCGTAATGGACGCCGCGGGCCAGGAAGTAGCTCCGCGGGCTGCCCGACGATTCCTTTGTCTCGTCCATGCCCGGCACGTACAGGACGATCGGGGCCCGTGGCCGGCCGGGGAGGAGGTGGAGCGCGACCTGGATCCGGTGGCCCTCCCAGTCGACCTCGTGCCGCTCGATGGGGCTCGACGAGAGCCGAACGATCTCGTCGAAGCAGCGCTCCATCCCCTCGTAGAGGCGGATCTTGACCGGGTGATCGTCCTCGAAGATCGCGTGCTGGCCGAGACGGTACTTCTCGACCGCCAGCCAGAACAGCGACTCGGCGCTCTTTCGATAGCCCCGCTCAAGTGCCTTCCGGGCGATCGACTCGATCTGGGCCGCCTGCTCGCCGATTAGCTTGCCGATCATCCGGTAGTTCTTGACGCCCTCGGGATACCGCCGGCCCTCGTGCTCCCAGTTCTGGACCTCGCCCGATTCGCGGACGACGTAGTCGAGGATCCACTGCTGGTTGTCGCGCTGGCGAACGTTCCGGATGGCCACGAGGCGGGGCTCCTGTGGTTCGATCAGGCGGCATTGAGCCGGGCGATGATCTCGTGCGAGGTCAGCGTCCAGGCGATCGTCCGTGACATCAGCTCGAGGGCGAGCCGCGTGTTCTCGGGATCCCGGTGGCTGCCCACGCAATCGGTCGCCACGACCGGTTGATAGCCGCGGACCTTCGTCCCGAAGGCTCCGGCGTAGACGCAAGTCTCGGTGTTGATGCCGAGGATGATCACGCTCGTCGGCCGGATCGCCTGCTCGAAGAGGACGCCGAGCTCGGTCCCGAGGTAGCTGTCGGTCGTCTTCTTCGACGTCACGTGGATGTCACCGTCGCGGACGAGCGCCGCCGGCACCTCGGCCGCGGCCGATCCGATCGGCCGGTCAGGTCGCTGGGACGCGCCGCCGGAGGCTATGTCCTTGCTGATCGTGGCGAAGCGCGAGTTTCCGAGCCTCGCGTCGAGCTCGATCGGCAGGCGGTTGACGTAGGCGTGGACGACCGGGATACCGAGCCCGCGGCAGGCCTCCAGGAGCCCGCCGGCGGCCGCCGTAATCGCCGCCGCGTCCGCGGCCGGGAGCGCCTTGTCGCCGAGGGCGGGGTCGAGGTACGCGCGCTGCATGTCGATCGTGAGGGCGACCGTGCGCCGAGGATCGAGGTGTAGCCGGTCATTCATCGCCGCTCGGTGGGCTGCCCAGTCGACGACTCCGGCGGTCACGCGACCGGCCCGGGAGCGAGCGGATCCCCCGACGTGCATGACCGCCGGCTCATCACTCGGACCCTCGAGTTCGACAACGAATGTTCCACCTAGTGACATGATCGCACTGGGTGGACGGCGTGGTCAAGGCTGCCGGTGCGGCTGCCGGCGGCGGCAGGGCGCTGAGGCCGCTCACTCGAATACGACGCAGGCACGTCCGGCCAGCGCCATCGCCTCGATCTGGCGAAGGACACCGTCGGCTTCGTCCAGCCCGCAGGTCCGGGTCACGACCGGACGGAGCCGGCCGTCGGCGACGAGCACGAGCGTCTCGGCGAGCTCGGCGCGCGTGCAGTACTGGGAGCCCATGACCGCGCCCTCACGCAGCGTGTCATGCCGGACCGGCAGCTCGGCACCACGGTCGTAGGTCCCCACGAGGACGAGCCGGCCATCCGCCGCGAGGCTCGCCGCGCTCTTGTCGAGGGTCTCGGGCCGCCCGACCATCTCGATCACGACGTCCGCGCCGCGCCCCCCGGTCAGCCGTCGAGCCTCGACCGCGAAGTCCGACGTCATGGCGTCAATGACCTCGCTCGCCCCGGCCTCGGCCGCCAGCGCCAGCTTCGCGGGGCTGATGTCGACCGCGATCACCCGCGCGCCCAGGAATCGGGCGACCTGGACCATGTGGACGCCGACGCCGCCGCCCGCGCCGACGACGAGGACGACCTCGCCGGGCGCGACCCGGGCGCGCGCCCGCAGGACGTGGACCGGCGTCGCGATGGCATCCGAGGCGACGGCGGCATCGACGTAGCCGATCCCAGGCGGCAGCGGCAGGACGTTGGCGGCGGGAAGGCACACGTACTCGGCAAGGCCGCCGTCGATCTCCTTGCCGACCTGCCCGCGCCGGCGCTCGCACAGGTTCTCCTGGCCTCGGGCGCACCTGGAACACGTCCCGCAGGTGAGGTAGTAGTACGCGGCCACCCGGTCGCCCGGCGCGACGCCGCCGGCGTCCGGCCCGACCTCGATGACGTCCCCGGCGAGCTCGTGGCCGATCACTCTCGGGAGACGCGTCTCCCGCCGGCCGTTTCGGTTCCAGACGAGCGTCAGACCGAGGCCGCAGGCTCGGACGCGGACGAGGACCTCGCCGTGGCCGGGCGTCGGTCGCGGCCGCTCCTCGACGACGAGCGGTCCGCCCGAAGCATGGAGGACGGCGGCCTTCATCAGGGCAGCGCGCGGCCGCCGAGTCCGCAGCCGCGACATCCGCTCAGCCGGGCTCGTACCAGTGGCGCTTCTTCGCCACTGCCGGGCTGTTCGGACCGGGGCTCGAGGCGTCGAGGTAGAGGACGTCGCCGGGGTTCGTCACGGGCCGACCGGCGAGGCGATCCATGAGCCAGTCGAGCATGAGGTTGTAGACGGTGTCACCACCGCCGGGCAGGCGGCTCCGATGGAACTGGTCGGCGAAGACCCACAGCTCGGCGGGCACCCGCAGGCGATCGAACAGGTCGTAGACCTCCTCGATCGGGTCGCGATGGTCGTACTCGCCGGTCACCAGGAGGACGGGGCAGGCGATCCGCTCCATGAAGCCCTCGAGCGTCATGCCGGCCATGATCGCGTCGAGCTCCGCCTCGGTCCGGGCCTGCGTCAGGAAGGCGAAGAGCTGCTTGTAGCGCGGCGAATCCTCATTGAGGACGTAGTACTTCCTCGCGTACGACGACTTCGTTGCGGCCGCCTTGATCCGCTGGTCGTGGGCCGCGAAGCGGGCCGCCCAGAAGCCGCCCATCCCACCGCCGTAGACGACGACCCGGTCCGGATCGATCTCGGGACGGGCGGCCAGGTGGTCGAGCATCGCCGACGCCGCACGTTCGTAGTTGTCGGCGGTGAGGGGGATCCCGCGCATGTTGCTGCGACCCTGTCCCGGGCCATCGAACGAGAAGACGTGGAGCCCACGCTGGTGGGGCAGGTTGTCGTGCGGGTCTGGCGAGCTCTCGGCGGTGACGTCGCTGCCTGGGATGTAGAAGAGGAGGGGACCGCGCTCGCCGCCGGGCCGGAGATGGAGGTAGCCACCGACCTCGCTGCCCTCCCAGGGGACGTCGATCCTCTCGATCGGGTAGCTATTGAGCTCGCGAACCTTCGCATAGCAGCGCTGCAGCGAGTCGTACAGGAAGCGCTTCTCGTCGTTGAGCTCGAAGACCGGGTGCTGGGCTCGCATGTACTGCTTCGCGGCCGTGAAGTAGAGCGACGCGGCCGTCTCGCGATGGCCGGCGGCGAGCTCCGCGTCGGCAACCGACTCGACGCGCTGCGCCTGCTTCCCGACCTGCTTGCTGATCATGGCGTGGCTTCGGACGCCCTTGGGCAGCGAGCCCTCGCCATCGGACCACCAGTGATAGACGGCCCCCGTCTCCTTGACGAGGTAGTCGAAGATCCATTGCTGGTTGTCGCGCTCGAGGTGGGGCCGCCCCGGCCGCGCCGAACCTGGATCAGGCATTCGGGCTACCTCCCTGCATCGAGCGGGCAGTCGCGGGAGGGAGGTTGCCCCGCCCGGGTGACCGGCTCATTGGGCCGGCCAGAGGCTGTGCCCGTCGGGTCGGGGCTCGAGCCAGACCTTGGCCCCCATCTTCGTCGGTCGATGGCGGGCGCCGTAGATGAGGATCGTGTCCTGGCCCTCGACGTGGACCTGGTACTCGATCCGCTCGCCGACGAAGAGCGCCGCTTCCGCGACCCCTCGCATCGCCCCGGGCCGCGGATCGCCCGAGGTCGCCGGCATCACCCTGAGGTCCTCGGGCCGGATGGCGACCCGCACGGAGTCGCCTGGCCGCGCGGTCCCCTCGCCGGTGAACCGGCCCACGATGTCACCCTCGACCGCGCCATCGAGGTGGACGGCGACCTTCCCGTCCGCGTCGACGCTCCTTACCGTCGCTTTGAAGAGGAGCGTCTTGCCGACGAAGTCGCGGACGAACTCGTTGGCAGGCCGCTCGTAGAGCTCGAGGGAGGTCCCCTGCTGCTGGACCACGCCGAGCCTCATGACGGCGATCCGATCGGAGAGGCCGAGCGCCTCGGTCTGGTCATGGGTCACGAAGAGGACCGCGAGCCCGAGCTGCTTCTGGAGGAGCTTCACCTCGATCCGCATCTGCTCGCGGAGCTTGGCGTCGAGGTTGCTGAAGGGCTCGTCGAGGAGCAGGACCCTGGGCTCGGTGACGACGGCCCGGGCGAGGGCTACCCGCTGCTGCTGGCCGCCGCTCAGGAGCGGCGCCGGCCGCTTCTCGTAGCCCGACATCCCGACGAGCTCGAGGGCGCGCTCCACTCGTGGCTTGATCTCGTGCTTGGGGTACCTCTGGGACTTCAGGGGGAAGGCGACGTTCTCCTCGACCGTCATGTTCGGCCAGATCGCGTACGACTGGAAGACCATTCCCAAGCCCCGCTTGTCGGGCGCCAGCGAGAGCTGCTTGTCGACGTCCACGATCGGCCGATCGCCAAACCAGATCCGCCCCGCGTCGGCAGTCTCGAGCCCGGCGACGATCCGCAGCGTGGTCGTCTTGCCGCAGCCGCTCGGTCCGAGTAGGGTCACGATCTCGCCGTCCCGGACCGTCAACGACAGGTCCCGGACCGCCGGCTCCCGGGCCTTCGGGTACGTCTTCCAGAGGCCCTCCAGGCGGATGGCCACGTTCCGCTCGGTGACGCTTCCGGCGGACTGGATGGCGTCGCCGGGGCGCGCCGTCGGGGTGCCACCGCCTGTCGTCGAGCTGGCGGCCACCGGGTTCATCATCGGGTCGGTTCCTCCTGCGCGGTCATGTGCGAATGGGCGGCGGGACGGCCGCCTCGTCGGTTGTCAGGTCGTGACGGACGCCGAGCCGGCGGGCCAGCATCCTGAACGGCAGCGCGATGCCCAGGGTGACGACCATGATGACGAGGCTGATAATCCCGGCTTCCTCGAGCTTCGAGCCTGCGGCGCCGTATTGGAGGGCGAGGAGCGACAGGGTGGTCGTCTCGCGGGAGGCGAGGAGGACGATCGTTGAGGTCGTCCCGGCCGCGGAGACGAACGCGAGCATCCCGATCAGCACCATCGTCGGCATGAGGACCGGGATGACGATCCGGAAGTAGGTGCGGACCCAGCCGGCGCCGGCCACCCGGCCCGCCTCTTCGAGGCTGGCCCCGAGCTGGACCATCACGCCCTTCAGGACGTTCACCCCGGTCGTGACGCCGGAGATGGTCACTACGATGAGGAGGACCCAGATCGTCCCGAACAGCGGTCTCAGGAATGGCGTCGTGAGGAACATCAGCAGCAGGCCAAGCCCGACGAGGATGCCGGGCAGCGCCGCCGATGCCCAGATCATGCCGTCCAGGATCGTTCTGCCACGGAGTCGCGTCCGCACGATGACGTAGGCCAGGAGCGAGAACAGGATCGGGCTCAGGATTCCGGCAGTGATGGCCAGGATCATCGTCGTCGCCAGCGCATCCTGGAAGAGGTTGTTCGTGAACACCTCCCCCCAGTGTCGAACTGTCCAAACCGGATTGGCATTGAAGAACCCGATGCGAGTCATAAAGCTTCCGACGATCAGGACGAAGACCGGCAGGGCGGTGAGCAGGCCGATGATGCACAGGATTCCGGCGGTCACCGCCTTCCGCCACCGCCCGAGATCGAACAGGCCCGGCCGGAATGAGGCGTCGACCGTCGTGTAGTGGCGACGCCCGACGATCCAGCGTTGGAGCGGAACGATGGCGGCGATCACGAGCAGGGTGATGCTGCCGAGAACGATGGCGTCGCCGTACTGCGGCGTGTCGCTCAACCGGACGAGGCGGTAGATGAGCGTCGAGTAGACGAAGTACCCGAACCGCGAGCCGATGATCCACTCGGTCTCGAAGCCCTGGAAGACCCGCAGCAGCTGGAGGGAAAGCGTCAGGATGATCGGCGCCGCCATGACCGGGATCGTCACCCGCAGCATGGTCCGGATGTTCGAGGCGCCCGAGACCCGGCTCGCCTCCTCGAGGGCCCCGTCCATGTTGCGAAACGCCGGCGTGAGCAGGATCACCTTGAAGGCGAGCCCGTCGCCCATGATCCGGGCCCAGACGATGCCGGGCACGCTGAAGATATTGAACGGCCCCTCGTCGACGTCGACGAACGGCAGGAGCCGCATGGCCTCGTTGAGGAAGCCGTAGTCGGGGTCGAGGAGGATCACCCAGCCGAACGTCGAGGCAAGGCTCGGGAAGATGTAGGCGATCCAGAACAAGGCCTCGATCTTGTGCGAGAGGTGGACGTTGGTCCGGGCGAGGATCAGGCTGATAGTGATCGCCAGCGGGAAGCTGAACAGGGTCACCAGGAACCAGATCTGGAACGAGTTGACGAGCGACCCGAGGAGTCCCGGGAACTGCCAGGCCTCGATCCAGTTCGAGAATCCCCACACCGCGGGCGGGGTCAGGATGCTCTTCGCGGTGTTGAAGCTCAGGACGAGCAGCAGGGCGATCGGATAGATGATGTACGCGGCCAGCACCACGAGGCAGGTGGCGATGACGAACGAGCCGATCCCCGGGCGGCGAAGGGCGCGCAATCGGGCGATCACGCGCGGCGACCTGTTCTGTCCCGTCCTGCGTCCATCTTCCTCACGACCGTTCGCCAGCCAACTCGCCCGGAGCGTCTCCGGTCTCCCAGCCTGCGGCTCCGGGTAGATTTGTCCCCGGGCTCAGGGCTGGGAGAAGCGGTGGGACGCGACCCTGCGGGTCGGGAGCCGGTCACCGCGTTGCCACGGCGCCAGGGTCGTCGCAGCCCGAGTTGCGAGGTCGCCTGGATCGGTGTGGCCCCGGAGGACCGACCTAGCCAGGCGACGGTTCGCTAGACCCGGTCCGAGCCGGGCCAGCTCATCAGCTGCCAGGGACGATTCCGAGCTCCTCGTACTTAGCCTTGATGTACGTGTCGAACTCGGCGATGTGCTGAAGCCATTCCGGGTTTACGTCGTCGACGAAGATCTTCGTGTGGTCGCGGGCTCGAGCCCACAGGTCATCGTCGATGTTGCCTTGCGGCACGTCGTCACGCAGCGACGCACGATCGACACGGTTGGTGAATTCATTGAAGGCGGTCTGGCCGGCCTTGGTCAGTGACCAGTTGACGAACAGCTGGGCAGCGGCCGGGTGTGGGCGATCCTTGTAGACGCAAATGCGCTGGATGCCGCTCCGTGGATTGCCCTCTGACATCGTGTTCTCCCAGATCGCAACAGGGAGGCCGGCATCCGCGGCGTCCTCGAGCGAGCCGGATCCGGGCGGGAACATGCCGATCGCCCACTTGCCCTGGGCGACTCCGTCGGCGTAGGTCCGCTCGTCACCGTAGGCGGCGACCGTCACGTCCATGTCCTCGAGGAGCCCGTCCCACCACTCCTGGCCCACGACCTCCCACATCGAGACGGCGTCGCGGTTGGCCTCGCTCGAGGCGACGTCGCCGATGACGATCCGGCCATTGAACTTGGGGTCGAGAAGGTCGAAGAACGACTCGACCCCGTCGTACTCCTCCTGCGTGATTTCGTCGGTGTTGTACCACCAGGAGATGACGTTGGGTTCCGCCTGGACGGCGACGTACTGGCAGATGCCAACTGCGTTCTCGGCCGTGTAGACGGGATAGTCGATCGCGAAGCCTGTCGAGCGGTCCAGGACTTCGGGGTGGATCAGCAGCGAATCGAGGTCGTCGAGGAACCCGGCGCCGAGCATGTTCCGGGTGCCCGTCCCGCCGAGGCTCGCCACGTCGACCGAGTAGACGCCCTGGGCGCGCTCGGCCTCGATTCGGGCCGTGACGTCTGCCGTCGCCCCGCCGACGACGGTGACCTTGATGTCGAATTCCTCGCCGAACGCGTCGTACCAGTCACCGTCGTCCTGGACGCCCTCGGGCCCGGACACGATCACGACCTCGCCCTCAGCCTGGGCGGCGGCGACGAGCTCCTCCCACTGCTGCGTGAAGGCATCCTCGGTCGCGCTCGGCCCTTCCGTCACGGCGGCGGTCGCCGTCGGCTCGGCCGTCGGTGAGGCGCCTCCACCACACGCCGACAGGGCGATCGCCACGATGGCGAGGGCGACCAGCGGCAATCGACTCCTGGTCATCTCTTCCGATCCTCCAAAGCGTCCGACTCCGACGGCTCAGCCGGGCAAACGCGCTCCAGCCCGCGCACGTGACGGCGTGTCGCGCCGCACATGCTCGGTAGCGTCGACCTCCTCCGGGCTCATCTTTGGAATGAGCGTTTCACAATGTCCCACTCTCCCAGCCCCACGTCAAGCCGAAACGCCGCCTTCGTCCGGTCCGTGCTTGACCCAATCGGGGCACGGCGGCATGCTGCCCCTCGGAACGCCCATTCCGCGGTACGCGTCGGAACCGCGGCCGGCGTGGGGCGGGTCGAGCATTTCCGGACCGGGCAGCCCGGAGCAGCTGACGAGGTGAGGCGGTCATGGATCTCGAGTTGACCGGCCGAACCGCGATCGTCACCGGCGGCAGCCATGGCCTAGGTCGAGCCACGGCCCTGGCCTTCGCCGACGAGGGCGTCAGGGTGGCCATCTGCGGTCGTCAAGGCGCGGCCCTCGAGGCGGCAGCCCGCGAGATCGCCACCGCCGCCAGGCCCGGGGCAGAGGTCCTGCCGGTCGTTGCGGACGTCACCCGAGGCGAGGACCTGGAGGCCCTCGTCACGACGACCCGGGACCGGTTCGGGAGCGTCGACATCGTCGTCAACAACGCCGATTCCGTGTCCCATGACGCGGACTTCTTTGCCCTGACCGACGAGGACTGGCTGGAGCGCTTCAACGTTAAGCTGCTGGCAGCCGTCCGGCTCGCCCGCCTCGTGGCGCCCGGGATGATTGAGCGCCGCTGGGGCAGGATTCTGAGCATCAGCGGCGGCTCGTCACGACGGATGCGCGAGGGCGGCTGGACCAAGGGCGCCGCCCATGCTGGGCTGATCAACCTCACCAAGAAGCTTGCCGACCTCCTCGGGCCGCACGGCATCACCGTCAACGTAGTGGAGCCCGGCGACATGTGGACCGACGGGCCCACTCGGGAGGGCCGGAGCCGGGCCGAGCTGCGCCGCGAGCGCCTCCAGCGGCGCGCCGACGAGGCCGGCGTCAGCTACGAGGTCATGGCGGCCCGGGAGCTCGAATCGCTCGTCATCCGGCGCCGGATCGAGCCAGCCGAGGCGGCGGCGATCATCGTCTTCCTGGCGTCCGACCGGGCCGCCGCGATCACCGGCGAGGTCGTCCTCGCGGACGGCGGCCAGACCAGGACGGTTCGCTACTGATGGCCCCCGCGGCGACGCCACGCGACGCGGGCCTCAGCATCGCCCTTACCGGCAACATGTACTTTGAACACCCAATCTCGGGCTACCGGGATCAGGGCTTCCTGCGTGCCGCCGCCGTTCTCCGGGACGCGGACCTCGCCATCAGCAACCTCGAATGCGCGATTGGGGCGGACGAGGCCTGGCCGGCCTTCGGGGGCGGCATGGGCTGGTCGGGAACCCACATGAACGCGCCGACCTCGATGATCGACGACCTCCGGTTCCTCGGGATCGACGCGGTCTTCGGGGCCAACAACCACACCGCCGACTTCGGCGAACTGGGAATCCTGACCACGATCGAGGCCCTCCGGGCGGGCGGGATGCCAGTCGCCGGGATCGGGCCCAGCCTGGCGGAGGCGTCCCGACCCTGCTACCTCGAGACGCCCCGCGGCCGGGTGGCCGTGATCTCGGCCGCGGACTGGGGCCCGCGGCGGCTCATGGAGCTGCCCTTCCCGTGGCCGGCGGGGTACCTGCCGTCCGACGAGCGTCCGCCGTTCCGGAGCCGGCCCGGCGTCAACCTCGTTCGCTATGACGCCGTGGTCGACGTCGACGAGCCGGCCTTCCAGCAGCTCCGCCGGATCAGCGATGCCCTCGACTGGGGGGCGGCGAAGATCGTCCGGCGGATGGGCGGCGGACGGACCGAGACGCTCGTCGGCCCGACCCTCATCGACCACGAGGTCGACACCGAGACCGAGTTCTTCTTCATGGGCCGGAAGTTCGTCGTCGGCGACAAGTTCCGGATCTCGACGGTTCCGTACAGGGAGGACCTCGACCGCGTCTTCGCCGCCGTCCGGGAGGCCCGCGAGCGGGCCGACCTGGTCGTCGTCGGCCTCCACGACCAGAGCCACGCCGGCGGCGTCCTCGACTTCATCCGGATCCTGGCCCACGGCTGCATCGATGCTGGTGCCGATCTCTATGTCAACCACGGCGGCAAGGGCCGGGGGATCGAGGTCTACCGTGGCCGGCCGATCCTCTACGGCCAGACGAGCTTCTACCTGCAGAGCGAGGAATCGACGCGGATCCCGACCGAGATGCTCCTCCGGATGGGCCTGCCGGGGGAGGCCATGGCGGCCGACTTCGTCGCGGCCCGGCAGGCCAACGAAGCGCGGGCCCTGGCCGCCGGGGGTCGCTCGCCGCACAGCCCCCGCGACCAGAAGTTCATCCAAGTCGTCGAGTTCGACCGCGCCCTCGCGCCCCGGGAGGTCCGGATCCACCCGATCGCGGTGCCCCGGACCGGACCGCGGAACGAGAAGCGCTTCCCGGTCCTCCTGGAGCCGGGGACGCCCGAGTGGATTGCGGCCCTCGACGATGCCGAGGCGCGCTGCCGGCCGTTCGGGACGGTCGTCGAACGCCGGGATGGGACCGGTGTCGTGCCGCTCGGACTGATGTGAGCGACGATCCCGCGATCGCCCGCCGCTTCGCACGCTGGGCGACCGGGCTCGCCTTCGAGGACCTTGGCCCGGAGGTCGTCGAGAAGGTCAAGAGCCTCCTCCTCCATCACCTCGTGGGCGCCGTGATAGCCCTCGAGAACCCACGAGTTCTCGAACTCGTGGAGCTTGTCCGGTCGGAGGCGCCCAGGGCCGATGGCGCCGGCATCCTCGGCGACGACCTTGGTCCTCGCGTGGCCCGCGGCGAGGCGGTCCTGGCAAACGCCGAGATCCTGAACGCGTCACGCCTCAACGACTCGTTCCGGATGATCACGCACCCCGGCCCGGTCCTGATCGCCGTCGCCATCGTCAACGCCGAGCTCGAGGGTCGGTCGCCGCGGGACGTCATCACAGCCCTGGCGTGCGGCTACGAGCTCCACTGCCGGCTGGCCGACGACTTCGTGCCGAGCGTCTCGGCCCGCGGTTTCCGGCCGGCCGGGATCTTCGCGACCGTGGGCGCCGCGATGGTCGCCGGGAGGCTTATGGGCCTCGATGAGGACGGCCTCGTCGCGGCGATCGGCATCGCCGCCAACTCCGCCTCGGGGCTCAACGAATCGCGTCGCGACGCCGCGTCCGGCGGCAACGAGAACTCGCTCCACCTGCCGAACGCGGCCCGACAGGGGACGTTCGCCGCGACCATGGCGCGGACGGGCCGGATCCGTGGCTCGGAGGCGGCGATCGAAGGCCCCGCCGGGTTCCTCGCCGCGTACGCAGGGAGCCGCGCGGGCCGGCTGTCGCACGCCTTCGAGGGCCCGCTGACGATCGACCTGGCGTCGCTGACGAACGGGCTCGGGACGGACTGGACGATGCGCCACGTGATGTTCCGGATCTACCCGGCCGGTGGCTTCAACCAGCCGGTTATCGAGCTCATGAGGGAGCTGCGCGAGCACCATCGGCTCGAACCTGAGGCGATCGAGACCGTGACGGTCACCGTCAACCAGCTGGAGACCGCCTACCCGACCCCGGCGTTCCCGCGCGTCGCAGACCCGTTCGTGGCGACCGTCGGGTCCATCCAGTACTTCCTCGCACACGCCGCCGTCAACGGAGGCTTCCCGGTCATCGGCGGAGCGTCGCTCGGGCCGGCCGGCGTCCGGCCCGACGAGGATCGCCGGGTCCTCGACTTCATGGCCAGTCGCGTCCGCCTCGTCGCCTCGCCCGACCGGCCTATGTTCTCGCCCCGGATCGAGGTCCGGATGGCGGACGGGGCGGTCCATGCGGGTGGGTATGCGTACTCGCGATTGGAGTGGACGTTCGACGAGCTGGTCGAGCGGCTGCAGAGCTGCGTCCCGGGGCTGCCCGGCGGCCGGGCCCGGCTCGACGACCTGGTGGCGACCGTTCGGCGGTTCGAGGACCTCGAGTCGCACGAGCCGGTCTTCCGGGCGGTGCGGCGGAAAGTGCCGACGCAGGCGCCCACCCGGAGATGATCGGGGACACGCGAGGAGGAGCCATGACGGGTCGAGTCGCCGGCAAGGTGGCGATCGTGACGGGCGCCGGGTCGGATGGCCCCGGCATCGGCAACGGCAAGGCCGCCGCGATCCTGTACGCCCGCGAAGGCGCCAGGGTCATGGTCGTCGATCGGAACCTCGCCGCCGCCGAGGACACCGAGCAGACGATCCGCGCGGAGGGGGGCGACGCCTACGCATTCCGGGCCGACGTGTCGAGCGCCGCCGACTGCGAGGCCATGGTCGCGGCTTGTATCGAACGCTACGGTCGCATTGACATCCTCCACAACAACGCCGGGATCACCGGCGGCGGTGGCGGTCCGGTCGAGACCTCCGAGGAGACGTGGGACCGGGTGGTCGGGGTGAACCTCAAGGGCATCTTCCTGGCCTGCAAGAACGTCCTCCCGCACATGGAGCGGCAGGGAGGCGGGTCGATCGTGAACATCTCGACGGTCGGCGCCATCCGGGCCCGGATGGGACGCCCGGCGGTCGCCTACTCTGCCTCCAAGGCGGGGATCGAGGGCCTCAGCCGCGACGTCGCGGTCCAGTACGCGTCGAAGGGCATCCGCTCGAACACCATCGTCCTGGGTGGTGTGAGCACGCCTCGCATCGTCGCCGCCCGGCCCGGCGTCGACGTCGACGAGCTGGTCCGGCGGCGTGGCGCCGTGCTGCCGCGGGGCCAGCTGGGCGACGCCTGGGACACCGCCCACGCAGCCCTCTTCCTCGCCTCGGACGAGGCCCGACACATCACCGGCACGACGCTCGCGGTCGATGGCGGGCAGTCGGCCGCCGTCCACGTCGCGATCGTGGAGGTGCCCGACTGAGGTCACTCCGCCGGGATGGCCCGGCCAAGGTCAGCCGAGCGCGTCGGTCCGGAGGACGAACAGGCCCTGGTTAGCGTCGGTGCAGAAGATGTTCCCGCGGGCATCGATGAGGACGTCGTCGAAGCTGCAGACGAGAGCCGTCCTCGGGCGTGGCCCGAAGCGCCGGGCGGGGGCCACCGGGACGAAGCTCGCGACCTCGACCGGAAGGAACGGGTCGGCGATGTCGTAGATCCGGAGGCCGGCGTTGAACATCGTGAGGGCCACCCGGTCCCGGAGGCGGTAGAGGTCGGGGTGTCCCTGGCGCTGGTGCTGGTTGTGGGGCCCGAAGCGGCCGCCCTTCTCATAGTAGTTGCGATAGGGCAGCCCGGGCCGAGGGCGCGGGACCGGGAAGGTGCTGAGGATCCGGGGCGCCCGCTCGTCGTCGGCGTCGATGACGACGGTCGGGTTCGGGGCCGCTTCGAAACCCTCCTGGGTCGCCTCCGTGTTGGCGACGACGAGGCTCGTGCCCTCCACTGGTATGACACCGTGGACGCCGCTGGTGTTGGCGAAGTCGCCGAAGTCGATCCTCGCGACCAGGTCGATCGCGGCCGGGTCGGCGACATCGAGGATGAGGGCGCCGCCGCGGCCCCAGCCGGCAAAGGCGCGATCGCCGACCACGTAGGCCGGGCCGTGAAGGCGGACCTTCCCGGGGAGCGGCGTCTCGCCACCCGCGAGGTGCTGTCCAGGAAACCACCAGCGTCCGAGCGCCCGTGGGGCCCGGCGATCGGCCACGTCGAGGACGGCGAGAATCGAGCCCTTGTACCCCTCGGGATCGCGGACCGTGGCGTACAGGCGATCGCCGCCGTCGAAGAAGCTCCGGTGGACACCCGAGCCGCCGGAGGCCCAAAGGCCGAGGAGACGGGGCGCCGTCGGGTCGGTCGCGACGTCCCAGAGGCGGACGCCGAACTCGGCAGGGTCGTAGGTCCGGCCGTTGCCCGATGGTCGCTCGACCGGCGTGACCATGACCCCGCCGGCCACCTGGATCTGGCCGGTCCGGGCGCCGACTGGTCCAGGCATAAAGCGGACGAGGTCCGGGGCCGCTGGATCGGTCACGTCGACGATCGACCAGCCGGAATCCCAGAAGCCGCCGAGGTACAGGAGCCAGCGCTCGCCGTCGCGCTGGAGGCCCATCTTGAACGCCGGCCGGGCGCCGAGGTCGTGATAGCCGATGAGCTCGATGCCGTCGGCCTCCTCGACCGCCGGCGGGGAGCCGGTGAAGCGAGCCATCGGGCTCAGGCCGCCGCCGGCGCGAGGCCCAGGAGCGTCTCGAGATTGCCGCCGAGGATGGCGTCTTTCTCGGACCGGGTCAGGCTGGCCAGGCCCTCCAGCCAGGCGCGCGGCTCATAGCCGGCACCGGCAGCCCCGGCCGCGAAGCCCGGGTAGTCGGTCCCGAAGACAACGCGGTCGATGCCGACACTGTCGATGACGAAGCGGAGGACAGCCTCGCTGTGGGTGATGCAGTCGTAGTAGAAGCGCGGCAGGAAGCTCGTCGGCGGCGCCACGAGGTGCTCGCGGGCCTCCTCCCGCCACCTCCATCCCCAGTCCATCCGCCCGGCGGCCATGGCGGCGTAGCCGCCGCCGTGGCCGAGCACGATCCGGAGGTCGGGATGCCGGTCCAGGACGCCGCCGAAGACGAGGGCGGCGAACGACAGTGTTCGCTCCACGGCATTCCCGACGGTGTTCGCGAGGTGATAGCGCTTGATCCGGATCGATACGAGGGTCGGCGAGGCCTGATGGAGGAAGACGAGCGCGCTGAGCCGCTCGGCCGCCGTCCAGAAGGCCTCGAAGCCGGGCTCGTCGTACATCAGGCCGTTGACGTGGTCGCCGATCATCACCCCCCGCATGCCGAGGCCGCCCACGGTTCGCTCCATCTCGCCGATCGCTAGACCGACGTCCTGGAGCGGGACGACGGCCAGGCCCTCGAACCGCTCCGGTGCGCCAACCAGGAGCTCGTGCACCTCGTCATTCGCCTCGCGGTGGAGGGCGAGCGCCTGCGCCGCCGGGTACTGGTAGCAGTAGACCTGGGGCTCGGCCGAGACGACCTGGACGTCGACCCCGAGGCGGTTCATGTCCGCCAACCGGCGGTCGGGGCCGATGTCGAGGAGCTGGCCCCGGGCGATGGCCCCGGGGTCGATGCCGTGGAGGTCACGGCCCTCCGCCTTGGCACGCAAGAGGGCCCGTGGCGTGAGGTGGGCATGGACGTCGATCGTCCGCATCAGCGCGGCTGGGTCACGACGTCGACGAGCGCCGGGCGACCCGCCTTGACGACGGCCAGGGCCCGTTCCAGCGCGGGCCGGAGATCCTCGGGCTGCTCGACCGGGCCCTCTCCGTGGACCCCGAAGGCCCGGGCCATCGTCGCGAAGTCGACCGCCGGGTCGTCGATCTGCGTCCCGATGAAGCGTTGCTCGCCGTCGCGGCCCCGGTCGCGGGCCATGTTCATGGCGTGCTGCTCGGAGTTGTGGTAGCTCCGGTTG
>Ga0214472_10002299_pt1 | contig 20710 bp, 20 predicted proteins | sample RVTome_6_FD_207662 | JGI IMG/M metagenome (GOLD analysis project Ga0214472, IMG submission 207662) | Soil microbial communities from uranium-contaminated site in the Upper Colorado River Basin, Wyoming, United States - RVT140D175 | ecosystem: Environmental > Terrestrial > Soil > Contaminated >...
GAAACTTCGCCGACGTCGTCAAGCACGTCGTGCTGGTCGCCACGCTCGCGCGGCTGACGCAGAAGCCGCGGGCGCTCTTCTATCTCGACACGCACGCCGGCCGCGCACGCTATGACCTTGCCGCGCGCGATACGGCCGCGGAAGCGGCCCATGGCATCAGGCGGCTCGCCGCCGCCGATCCCGGACGCATGCCGGCGCCGGTGCGCCAATACCTCGGGCTGGTGCGAGGCTTCGATCCGGAGAATACCAGGACGCTGCGCTGGTATCCCGGGTCGCCCTGCATCGCCGCGGCATTGCTGCGCGCGGGCGACCGCGCCGCGTTCTGCGAGGTCGAGCCCGGCGAGGCGGAACGCCTCGGCCGCGAATTTCGCGGCGATGCGCGCATCGGCGTGCATTGCCGCGACGGCTTCGAGTCGTTGCACGCGCTGCTGCCACCCACCGAGCAGCGCGGGCTTGCGCTGATCGATCCGCCCTATGAGCAGCAGGAAACCGATTTCGAGCGCGTCGCCGATGCGCTCGCCGCGGCCGCCCGGCGCTGGCCAACGGGGGTGCTCGCCGCCTGGTACCCGATCAAGCTGGCAAGGGTCACCGGCCGTTTCCATCGCCGGCTGCTCGCCACGGGCCAGAGGCGCGTGCTGGTGGCGGAACTCTGCGTGCATCCCGACGATTCGCGCGCCGGTCTCAACGGCTCCGGAATGCTGCTGGTCAATCCGCCGTGGCGGCTCGATTTGGACCTGCGCGCAGCGCTGCCGGCCTTGCACGCGGCACTGGCGCCGGATGGCGCCGGCCGCCTGCACGTGGCCTGGCTCGCAAGGGAATGAAAAAGGCGGCGCCCGGGAACCCGGTGCGCCGCCTGATGGCGCGGCCAGGCCGCGCCGCCAGAGTCGATCAGCCCTGCGGCTTCTCGGCCTCCTCCTTCTTCTTGTCGGCGCCGCACTTGCCCTCGCCGCACTTGCCCTCGGCCTTCTTGTCGGCGCCGCACTTGCCTTCGCCGCACTTGCCTTCCTTCGCCTTTTCGTCGCCGGTGGCATCGCCGGCCGCCAGCATGTAGCCGGCGCCCAGCGCATTGACGGCGAACGAACCCGCATGGGCCGCGCCCGCGGCTGCGAGGGACGACATGAGGGCCGCGCCAATCGCGACCGCGACGGGCTTCTTCAGGACTCGAATCGACATGAATGGATCTCCTTGGTTGGCTTGCCGGTGCCGGGGATTTCAGGCGCCCCAGTCCACCGCCTCGAACACCTGCCGCGCGACGCCGTCCAGGTCCCTGCGGTCCTGGCCGACGATCGCGATGCTTCCACGCGGCGCTGGCAGGACCACGCCGGCATAACCCTGCTCCGCGAGCCGCACCGGCGCGCTGACATTGCGGTGCCGCAGCAACAGCACCGTGACCGGCCCCTCGGGCATCCGGACCACGAGGTGCGGCACGACACGGCCTTCGAAGACGCAGCGTACCGCGAAGGTCACGTCGCCGAGCCCCGGGCGCAACCGGGTGCCGTCGGGATCCAGCACCCCGGCGAGCGCGGTCGGCGCAATCGGGACGACCCCGCTCATCGCCGCCGGCTCGTGCGCGACATGACCGATGACCTCGCGGGCCAGTGACGGCCGCGCCGAGCTGATCCACAGCGTGAGCCCGATCGACAGGCCGATCACGAGGCTCGCGGCCAGTGCCAGCCAGCGCGGCTGGCGCCGCGCGGCCGGCGCCGGCGCGCCGGCCGCGGCGTGCCTGCGGATGCGCGTCGTGTCGATCGCGAGCGCACGCGCGATCAGCGCGTCCATGGCCCGCAGTTCGTGCTGGTAACGGGCGCAGGCGGGGCATTCCCGGCAGTGCGTCTCGAGCTCGGCGTCTGCGGCGGCCGGTTCCGCACCGACCCGCCTGCGGAAATCCAGGCAGTTGATCATGGCGACTGCTCCGCGGCGATGCCCAGTTCATGGCGCAGGCGCGCGCGGGCGCGGAACAGCCGGGTCAGCACGGCACCCTGCTGAAGGCCCATCTGGTCGGCAATCTCCCGCGTCGAATAACCCATCAGCACCTGCAGGACCAGCGGCTCGCGATACTCGTCATCGAGCCGGAACAGCGCTTCGCGCATTTCGGCCAACCCGGCGTCCTGTTCGACCGCAAGCACATCCGCTTCCGCGGCGACCAGCGCGTCGAGATCGGCGACTTCGAGTCGCTTGCGCTCGAAAGAGCGGGCAAATTCGCGCCGCACGATCGTCAGCAGCCAAGCCTTTGCCTTGCCTTCCTCCTCGAGCGATTCGAAGGACTTCCAGGCCCGCAACATCGCCTCCTGAACCACATCTTCCGCCAGCTGGCGGTCCCGGCCGAGCCAGAACGCGAAGCGCAGCAGGTCGGGGCGCAAGCTCTCGCACAAGGCCCCGAAGCGTCGCCGCCTGTACGTTCCGCCGTCGTCGCGGTTCATGTATAAAGACCGGCCATAGCAGGGTTTTATTTCCCGCCCCGAACGCGCGACTCTACCGCAGCCGACGCCGGGCCAGGAGTCTCATGGGCCAGCGTGCCACAGGGAGTTATCCGCATACGCGGCTGCGGCGCATGCGCCGGGACGCGTTCTCGCGGCGCCTCGTCCGCGAGACGCGGGTCACCGTCGACGACCTGATCCAGCCGTTGTTCGTCATCGAGGGCGACCGCCGGCGCGAGCCGGTGAGTTCGATGCCGGGCATCGAGCGTCTGTCGCTCGACCTGCTCGTCGAGGAGGCCCGGCGGCTCGTCACGCTCGGCATCCCTGCCGTCGCGCTGTTCCCGGTACCCGACCCCGCTTGCAAGACCGAGGATGGCCGCGAAGCCTGGAACCCGGAGGGCCTCGCCCAGCGTGCGGTGCGCGCGTTGAAGCGGGCGGTACCGGAGCTCGGCGTCATCACCGACGTGGCGCTCGATCCTTTCACGACGCACGGCCAGGACGGGATCATCGACGCCACCGGGTTCGTGCTGAACGACGTGACGATCGAGGCGCTCGTGCGCCAGGCCCGTTCGCAGGCGGCGGCCGGCGCCGACATGGTCGCACCCTCCGACATGATGGACGGCCGGATCGGGGCGATCCGCCGGGCGCTCGAGCAGGACGGGCACCACGATACGCGGATTCTCGCTTACTCCGCGAAGTATGCCTCAGGCTTCTATGGACCATTCCGCGACGCGGTCGGTTCCGCGACCGCGCTCGGCAAGGCCGACAAGTCGACCTACCAGATGGATCCGGCCAACAGCGACGAGGCCCTGCGGGAAGTGGCGCTTGATCTCGCCGAGGGAGCAGACATCGTCATGATCAAACCGGGCATGCCGTATCTGGACGTGGTGCGCCGCGTCAAGGACCAGTTCGGCGTGCCGACTTTCGTGTACCAAGTCAGCGGCGAGTATGCGATGCTGATGGCGGCCGCCGGCCATGGCTGGCTCGACGAGCGGAGCGTGATACTGGAGAGCCTTGCCTGCATCAAGCGTGCCGGCGCCGACGGCATCCTGAGTTACTTCGCCGCCCGTGCCGCGGGCTGGTTGCGCGGGGGTTGACGGCATGGCGATGCAGACGGGCCCCGGTCATTACCTGCTGTTCGGCCATCCGGTCACTCACAGCTGGTCGCCGTTCATCCATGGCCTATTCGCGCGGCAGTTCGACCATGTCGTCGACTACAAGCTGCGCGACGTCGATGAAGCCGATTTCCGCCACGCGGTGCTTGATTTCTTCGTCGAGGGCGGCGGCGGCGCCAATGTCACGCTGCCGCACAAGTCCGCGGCGGCCGAAGTCGTCAACGAGCTGTCGGCCCGCGCCGAACGTGCGCATGCCGTCAATACGATCACCCGGCGCAGCCCGACCGAGCTGCTGGGTGACAACACCGACGGCGCGGGGCTGGTCACCGATCTGGTGCGCAACCTCGGAGTGGCGGTGACCGGCGCGCGCCTCCTGATACTGGGCGCCGGCGGGGCGGTGCGCGGCGTGCTGGCGCCATTGCTGGAACAGGAACCGCGCGAGGTGCGCATTGCCAACCGCACTCCGGAGCGGGCGCTGCGCCTGCGCGACGATTTCTCGGACCTTGGCGAGATCTCGGCCTCCAGTTTCGACGCGGTCGACGACCGGCCCTGGGACATCATCATCAATGCGACGGCCGCGAGCCTGGCCGGCGAGGTGCCGGCACTGCCGCCACGCGCGGTCGGGCGCGATACCGTCTGCTATGACATGGCCTATGGCCGCGGCGAAACCGCTTTCATGCGCTGGGCCGCCGAGCGGGGATCGGCGCGCGCCCACAAGGGCTGGGGCATGCTGGTCGAGCAGGCCGCGGAATCGTACCTGTTGTGGCGCGGCGTGCGGCCGGCGACGCGACCGGTGCTGGACGCGCTCGCGCGGCTGTAGGCAACCTCTGATCGAGTCCCGCATGGGGCGCGTTACGCGCGCGCGGCCAGGTATTCGTCCTTCAGCGCCACATAGTGCTCGGCCGATTCGGCCAGCAGCGCGATTTCCGGTTCGGTCAATGCGCGGACCTGGCGCGCCGGGCTGCCGACCCACAAGGTCCGCGCCGGCAGCGACCTGCCCGCCAGCACCAGGCTGCCGGCACCGATGATGACCTCGTCGGCGACCCGTGCGCCATCCATGACGATCGCGCCCATGCCGACCAGGCAACGCCGTCCGATCGTGCAGGCGTGCAGGATGACGCGGTGCCCGACCGTGCAATCCGGGCCGACCAGCAACGGGATGCCCCGCGCACCGGCGAGCCGCGCGCTCACGACGTGCAGCACGCTGCCGTCCTGGATGCTGGTGCGGGCGCCGATTTCGACGTGATTGACGTCGCCGCGCACGACGGCTCCCGGCCAGATCGACGCATCGTCACCGATCGTGACCCGGCCGATGACCGCCGCGGTCGGGTCGATCCAGACCCGCGCGCCGAGCACCGGCTGCCACTCGCGGTAGGAACGGACCTGCATGTCAGGGCATCGTCACGAACTCTTCCGCGCTGGTCGGGTGGATCGCGACGGTGTCCTCGAAGTCGTGCTTGGTCGCGCCCATGCGCAGCGCCACCGCGAAGCCTTGCAGCATCTCGTCGGCTCCCGCGCCGATCACGTGCAGGCCGACGATGCGCCGTTCACCGCCCACCGTCACCAGCTTCATGTGCGCTCGGCGCCGGCGCCCGGTCAGGCCGTGATACAGCGGCATGAAGTCCGAATGGAATACCGCGACCGACTCGCCGTGCTGGGCGCGTGCCTGCGCCTCGGTCAGCCCGAGCGTGCCGATCGGCGGGTGCGTGAAGATCACGGTCGGGATCAGCCGGTAATCGAGATGCCGGTCGCTCATGCCGCCGAACAGGCGGTCGGCGAGGCGCCGCCCCGCCGCAATCGCGACCGGCGTCAGCTCGTCGCGCCCGGTCACGTCGCCGACCGCATGAATACCGGCGGCGCTCGTATCTTGGCGCAGGTCGGTGATGATTTCACCACGCACCCCGGTCGCGACACCGGCCGCGGACAGGCCGAGATCCGCGCTGTTCGGGCTGCGGCCCACCGCCCAGATCACGGTCTCGAACGGACCCATGCTGCGACCATCTTCGAGCAGCACATGCAGGCCGTCCGCCGCTGGCGTCACCGCCTTCGCCACGGCGCGCCCGACCACCTCGATGCCATCGTCCCGCATCGCCCTGACGAGCGCCGCCGACAGCATCTCGTCGAAATCCCGCAGCATGCGGTCGTAACGAATCAGCACTGTCACGCGCGCGCCCAGCGCCGCCAGCACGCCGGACAATTCGGCGGCGACATAACCGCTGCCGATGAGCGCCACCGCAGCGGGCAGCCGTTCCAGCGCGAAGAATCCGTCGGACGTGATGCCATGCCGGGCGCCGGGCAAGTCCGGGACGATCGGGTGGCCGCCGGTGGCGACGACGACCCGTGCCGCCTCGTGTGGCGCGCCGCCGATCGAGACGCCAAGCCCGCCCTCGAGCCTGGCGCACTCGCGCATCAGTGTCACGCCGTGGCGCGCTAGATTGTCCGCATAGATGCCATTCAGGCGACGCACATAGGCGTCGCGACGCTGCTTCAAGACCCGCCAGTCGTGGCCACGCCATTCGACGTCGAAACCATAGCCGGCGGCATCATGCACGGCGTGCGCGAGCTCCGCGGCATGGAACATGATCTTCTTCGGCACGCAACCGACATTGACGCAGGTGCCGCCCAGCGGCCCGGGCTCGGCGACCACGACGCGCGCGCCGTACCCGGCGGCGCGCTGCGCGCAGGCGAGCCCGCCGCTGCCACCGCCGATCACGATGAGATCCCAGCGTTCCGCCATCGCCGCTCCGCGCGGGTGCCCGGAGGGCCGATGATATACTCGATGGGGTGATGGCCTGGGTCATCGTGCTCGCGATCGCGGCGCTACTCGCGCTGTCCGCGATCATCATCCGGGCCGGGCTGCACCGCCTGCACGATGCCGTCCGCCAGTCCTGGGCCGGGGTCGACGCGCTCTTGATCGAGCGCCACGATCTGTTGCCGGAGCTCGTCGAGCTCTGCACCCGGTACCTGTCCTACGAGCAGGAGGCGCTCGGGCGCGTGGCGCGGACCGGCGCGGCGGTTTCGCAGGCCGCCGCGCGCCAGGACATCCCGGCGCTCGGCGCGGCCGAGAAGTCACTGCGCGACGCGCTCACCATCCTGTTCGAGCTGGCCGGCAACTATCCGCAGCTCGGCGCCGATCCCGATTTCCCCGGGCTGCGCGATCGCATCCTGCAGATCGACGCGGCGCTCGCCGAGCGCCGCGAACTCTACAATTCGACGGTCAACCTGCTGAATGTCCGCAGTCGGGCGCTCCCTCACCGGCTCATCGCGCGTGCAGCCGGATTCCGGCAGGCGGCACTGCTCGAATGATGCGCATCGCCAGCTGGAACGTTAATTCCCTGCGCGTGCGCCTGCCGCAGCTGCTGCAGTGGCTCGCTGCCAATCCGGTGGATGCCATCGGCCTGCAGGAACTCAAGCTCCCCGACGACCAGTTTCCACGCGCCGAGATCGAGGCTCTCGGCCTGCAGGTGGCGCACTACGGCCAGAAGACCTACAACGGCGTCGCGATTCTCGCGCGCAGCGCGCCGGCCGGCGTGGTGATGGGCATGCCGAATGGCGACGACCTGCAGCGGCGCGTGATCGCGGCGACGGTCGGCGGCGTCCGCCTGGTCAATGTCTACGTACCGAACGGGCAGACAGTCGGCTCGGAAAAGTACGCCTACAAGCTCGCCTGGCTCGAACGGTTGCGGACCTACCTGCTCGCCGAGCTGGCACGGCATCCGCGTCTGGTCGTGGCAGGCGACTTCAACATTGCCCCGGAAGACCGCGACGTCCACGACCCGGCGCAATGGGAGGGCTCCGTGCACGTCAGTGCGCCGGAGCGCGCGGCGCTCGCGCAGCTCATCGGCGTCGGATTCGTGGACCTGTTCCGGCGCTTCGAGCAGCCGCCCGGCACCTATTCCTGGTGGGACTATCGGATGGGCGCGTTCCGGCGCAATCACGGCCTGCGCATCGACCTAATCCTGGCGTCGGCGGCGCTCGCCGCGCGTTGCACGGCCTGTGTCATCGACCGCGATCCGCGGACCTGGGAACGGCCTTCCGACCACGCGCCGGTCGTCGCGTCGTTTGACATAGGCCGGGACGCGCAATGAGACTTCGCGCAAACTCGCGCAATGCCGGTTGGCGGATGCCGGCAGCAAGGGCTTAAACTGCCGCCCATAAACCCGAGAACGGAGGCCCGCACCAGCGTGGCCCGTGCCTATCGCCGCAGCGATTTCGACGTCACCGACACGGTGCAGGTGAGCTCCCCGCCGGCCGTGCGCGACGCCGTGCTCGAGCTCTATTCCGACACCTGGCCCGGCGCACCGCTCGCCACGCTGGTGACGGCACTCGGCGATTTCGAGCGGCTGTTCACCGGCCAGGCACCCGGCTATCTCGGCGTCGACACCGTCTACCACGATCTGCAGCATTCACAGGACATGGTGCTGGCGATGGCGCGGCTGCTGGCCGGCTACGAAAAGAGCCATGCCGAAGGGCCGCGCATCGGCCCGGAACGCGCATTGATGGGTCTCGTCACGGCGCTGTTCCACGACTCCGGCTACATCCGCCAGGTCAGCGAGCAGGATGTTTCGAACGGCGCGGTGTTCACGCGCCAGCACGTCACGCGCAGCGCGCGCTTCCTGGCGAAGTACCTGCCCACCGCCGGTCTCGCCGAATGGACGCCGGTGTCCACGCGCATCGTGCACTTCACCGGATACGAGATTCCGCTCGACCTGATCCGCGTCATCGATCCGCGCGACCGGCTGGTCGGCCATCTGCTCGGCACCGCGGACATGCTTGCGCAGATGGCGGATCGCTGCTACCTGGAGAAGTGCCGCGACCGGCTGTACGCCGAGTTCGTGCTGGGTGACGTCGCGGTGCACAGCGGTGCCGCCGGCGTGAAAGTGCTGTACGGCTCCGGCCTGGACCTGCTGCGCCAGACGCCGCAGTTCGTCGCGACGACGATCGCGAATCGGCTGGGCGGCGCGTTTGGACACGCCTACCGCCACCTCGAGCCGCTGTTCGGCGGCGGCAATCCCTACATGGACGCGATCCGCCAGAATGTCGAGTACCTGCGCGGGCTGGCCCGTAGCAGCCGCTGGCCGCTGCTGCGCCGCAATCCGCCGGTGTTCACGATCGAGCAGAATGCGATGCAGGGGATGCGCTCGCTGCTGGTCGAGCACCTGAAGGAAATCTGGGGCGCGCCGGCGAATATCAGCGCGAATTGAGCCGCGCCCAGCGCGACCGCATCCTCGGCGGCGCGTCGACCCCGAGCACATAGCGATCCCGAATCGACGGCAGCCGCGCGAGGATTTCCGCCTCGCCCGCGACGCCGGCACCGCGAATCGCCGACGCCAGCAACTCGACCGTCATCAGCGGCAACGCGCGACGCGCCACCGGCGCATAGCTCAAGTGCCAGGGTTCCGGTTGCACACCCGATCCCGCGCGCGTGTAGGGCCGGTAGAAACCGTAGCGGCGCATGTGCCGGTCGAGCCAGCGCGCCAGCGCCGCGAACGGCCCGCCGCGCCGGTATTCCGGCACCTCGAGTTGCGCCCGGTAGCCATCTGCGACCACCCGGCCGTCCACGACATCGAGGTCGCTGCCCCAATGATGGCGGCTCGCGCCCGGCAGCGCCGACCACCACAGGATCGTCTCGATGCGCTGGCCGGGCTCGAGGCGGCTGATGTCGACTGGCCGGCCGCGCCGGTCGAGTGCCGGCCGTTCGCCGCGGTACTTGGCGTTCCAGATCTGCCGTTGCCGCTCGAAATCGCGGAATGCGGAGACCGGCAGCAGGTCGATGCCGGCGCGCGCGGCGGCCGCGTGCATCGCGAGCAGCGGCGCGACCGCCGCGGCATGCAGCAGGCAGCGCGGGGAATCCAGTTCGACGACATGGCCGCGGTCGCGGCCGGTCAGTTGCCGTGCGTTCAAGCGGGCGATGCTAACGCATCGTGCGGCCGGCGGCGCGCCGGCAGCGGGCGGCGTATGATGGTCGGGGCCGCTGCGGGCGGCCGTCAGACACCACGATAAACGGGGATCGACGCGGCAGGCGTGGCGACGGCATGAGGCCCACATTCCGCACCAGGATGTTCACGATGGCGACCGCCGCGTGCGCGGTCGTGCTGGTGCTGTTCGTCGTGCTCGCGGCCATCGAGCTGCGGCTCGACATCGGCTCCGACGAGGCGCTGGTCGAGCAGGTCGCCGCGGGCGCCGGCGATGCCGCGCGGGCCGGGGAAATCGCCGCCGGTCGCGCCGAGCGTCGCAGCCAGGAATTCGAGCGGCGGCTGATGGTGCTGGCCGGGGGTGGCCTGGTGCTGCTGGGCATCGCGCTCGCGATCGCCTGGCGCGTGGTGCGGCGCGTCGAGGGGCCGCTCGAGGAGCTGCGCGGTGCGGTCGAGCAGCTCGCCGGCGGCAACTGGGCGACGCGCATCGAGGCACCCCCCGGCGGGTTGGGCACGGAACTCGCGCATGCGCTCGACCGGCTGCGCGTCAACCTCGGCGACCACGCTGCGACCGGGCGCGCGCTCGACATCATGCTCGACAGCATGAACGACGCCGTGTTCGTCACCTCTCCCGACGGGCTGATCAAGCGGGTCAATCTGGCGGCGACGCAGCTGCTCGGCTGGTCGCAGATGGAGCTGCTCGGTCGCGAGCTGGCCTACGTGATCTCCGACCAGGACCGCACGAATTTCAGCATCGAGCAGGCCGCCAACGAAACCCTGGAACTCACGGTGCGGACCCAGAGCGGGCAGACGATCCCGGTGTCGCTGTCCGGATCGGTCATCGCCGCCGATGATCCGCGCTTCCAGGGCTGTATCTTCGTGGCGCGCAACATCACCGAACGCAAGCGAGCCGAGCGGCGCATCCGTTATCTCGCGCGCTATGACACCTTGACCAAGATACCCAACCGGCTCCAGTTCCAGCATTCGCTGCAGCAGGCCATCGCGCGCGCGCGGCGCGCCGGCCGCGAACTCGCCCTGATGTACGTCGACCTCGACCACTTCAAGGAGGTCAATGACACCTTCGGCCACGCCGCCGGCGACCGCGCGCTCGAGATCCTGAGCGAACGGATGATCCGCAAGTTGCCGCCCGACACGCTGCTGGGCCGGCTCGCCGGCGACGAATTCGCGCTGTTCGTCGAGAACCTGCCGGCCAACCAGGACAACCGGCCGGCCACCGCGGCACTGGCGCGCGAGCTGCTCGACGAGCTGGGCCGGCCGTTCCAGCTGGGCCAGCACGAGCTGTACGTGACCAGCAGCGTCGGCATCGCCTTCTGCCCGCGCGACGCCGACAACGTCGTGGACCTGATACGCGATGCCGACGCGGCGATGTACCACTCGAAGCAGAACGGCGGCAACAGCCACAGCTTTTTCACTCCGGAGATGAGCGCCATCGCGGTCGAGCGCCTGATGCTGAAGAGCAAGCTGCGCCGCGCGGTGGAACGCGACGAACTCGTCATGCTGTACCAGCCGAAAGTGGACCTGCGCGACGGCCGCGTGGTCGGCGGCGAGGCGCTGGTGCGCTGGCGGCTGCCCGGCCATGGCGACATCCCGCCGGTGCAGTTCATCCCGCTGGCGGAGGAATCGAACCTGATCCAGGAAATCGGCGAATGGGTGCTGAAGCGGGTCTGCCGCGACTACCGGACCTGGCAGGACGAGGTGCCGAAGCCCGGGCGGATCTCGATCAACCTGTCGCTGAAGCAGCTGCGCCAGGCGGAGTTCCTGACCCGTTACCGCTCCGTGTTCGACGACACCGGCGTCGCGCCCTCGAACTTCGAGCTCGAGATCACCGAGACGACCCTGATGACCGACGCGCGGCGCATGGTGCGCCTGCTCGACGAGCTGCATGCCATGGGGCTGCACCTCTCGATCGACGATTTCGGGACCGGCTATTCGTCGCTGTCCGCGCTGCAGCAGTTCCCGGTCGGCACGCTGAAGATCGACCAGTCATTCGTGCGTCACGCCGCCGTGTCGCGCGAGGATGCGACGCTGGTCCGTACGATCATCGAGATGGGCAAGAACCTGGATCTCGAGGTGGTCGCCGAGGGAATCGAGTCGAAGGAGCAGCTCATGTACCTGCGCAGCCTGAACTGCCACTACGGGCAGGGGCGGCTGTTCGGCGAGCCGATGACGGCGTCCGATTTCCTGCAGCTGCTGCTCGCGCAGGGCCGCGGCGACTCGCGCTTCGGGCCGATGTTCGCCGGGGCCTGAGCCAGCTCAGGTCTTCGCGACGCGCGCCGCCCCGTCGCGGCGCATATAGACCCTGACCCGCTCGCCCGGCACGAATGCCTGATCCCGTGCCTGCACGACGGCGATCGTCCGCCCGCCTTCGAGCTCCACCGTGATCTGCCAGGCATCCTCGCGCGTCGCGCGCTCCTCGACCGCCTCGCCCGCCGCGGCACCGGCAACGGCGCCGACCGCCCCCGCGACTCTGCTGCCCGACCCGCCGCCGACGGTGCGGCCCGCCTGGTAGCCGATCAGCCCGCCACCGATGCGCCCGAGCGCGGTCCGCCGGCCCTCGATGACCGCCTCGTCCACGGCGATGACCTCGCCATAGCGCACGTCCCAGGCCATGCGCGCCTCGTGGCGCGAGTAGCTGCGGCCGCTCGCGGGCGGCGCGCAACCGGCGGACACGAGGCCGGCCGCCACCAGCAACGGGATCACTGCATGCCGAATCCGCATGACGCACTCCCGGGCCCGCGGGACGGGGCCCCTCCGGAGTCGGCAACGCAGCGAGGGCCGCTAGGGTTGACGCGCGAGGTCCGCGCCGATCGCGTCGAAGCTACGGGTCGCAAGCTCGGTGGCCGCCCGGCCGAATGCCGTATCCAGCGCGGCGACGACCTCGGTCAGCCGGTTAGCCGCCGCCGGCTCCTGCGTCGCGACCGACCAGGATGCGAGCACCCGCCGGTCCGGTTGCCGGCCAATTGTCGCGGCGAGCGTGACATGCGCGACGGGGGTCGCGCCCGCAGTGTAGTCGGCCTCGAAGCGCCGCACTTCGAATGTCAGCACATGCGTTGCCCGGAACCGGCCAAGATCGCCCTGCGCGGAGCGCAGCCGGCGCGAGCCCTGCAGTGCCTCGATCAGCGCCGCCTGCAGCATGGCCGGGAGCGGCGCAGCCCAGCGTGCATTGGCGTAATAGTCGAATCGCAGGCCCGGCCAGCGGGTTGCGATCTGCTGGCCGTCGAGCCCCGGCGCGGTGGTCGGCAGCGCCACCAGCAGGTCGGCGGCCAGCAGGTCGCCGCCGGAAAGCTGCGGGGCGCCGATCCGGTAAACAAGCGGTGCGGGCACGTTGCTGCGCAGCCCGCCGGCGCAGCCCGCAAAGCCGGTGCAGGCGGCGAGCACGACGACGGCAGTGATCGGGGCTTTCATCGGGGTATCTCCACGCCGCTCCGCGCCGGCCGGTAGATCAGGCGCGAAGGATCGCGCTCGAGGCTCGAGCTCATTTCCTCGAACGCGCGCACTGCCTGACGCGTTTCGCGCAGCAGCTGCTCGAATTCCGCGAGGCCCTCACCGGCGAATCGGTCGAGGTTGCCCTCGTTGGCCTCGACGAAGCGGTCGAGGCGCGCGGTCGTGCGCGAGACATTGTCGGCGACTTCGCGCAGCCTGGCGACCGCCAGCCTGATCTGCTCGCCGCTCTCGGCGGAAAGCTCGCGCCAGTTCGCCGCCGTCCCCTTGATCTCGTCGGCCGCGGCGCGCAGTTCCGCGAGCATCATGCGCGCATCGGCGACCGCGCCCGGCAGATCCCGGCTCGCCGCCTCGAGGTTGCCGAGCGTGCTGGCCACGATCTCGATGTTGCGGTCCGACAGCATCGCGTTGACCCGGTTGAGCGCCTCGCCGGCGCGCGCCACGACCTCGGGCAGGCTACTGACGAACACGTCGAAATTCGACTGCTCGGACGGAATCACCGGGTAGTCGATGCTGGCGACCGGCCGGCGCTGCGGCTTGCCCGGATCGCGCGGCTTCAGGTCGATGAACAGGAGCCCGGTCACACCCTGCAGCGCGAGGCGGGCGACCGTGTCCGGCTTGATCGGCGTGGTGTCGGCGATATCCGCGAGCACCCGCACACGACCCGGATCGCGCGGGTCGAGCCGGATCCGCGCGACGCGGCCCACCGCGACGCCGAGGTAGCGCACCGATCCGCCTTCGGACAGCCCGAAAACGCTGCCGTCGAAGTAGATTTCGTAGCGCCGGTAATGGCCGCGCTCGCCGGTATCCGTGTACCAGAACACGAAGCCGGCGGCCAGCACGAGCCCCAGCAGCACGAATGCGCCGACCGCGACATAGTTCGCTTCCCTATCCATCGTTGCCCGCCCGTTCACGCGCGCTGCGGCCGCGCTCGCCGTGGAAGTAGTCCCGGATCCACGGATGCCCGTGCCGGACGATCTCGTCGAGCGTCCCGCTGATCATCCGGCCCTCCACGATCACGCCGACCCGGTTGCAGATCCGGAAGATGGTATCGAGATCATGGGTGATCATCACTACTGTCAGCTTCAGGCCGCGCTGCAGGTACAGCACCAGCCGGTCGAAGGCCGCCGCCGAGATCGGATCGAGTCCCGAAGTCGGCTCGTCGAGGAACAGGATCGCCGGATCGAGGGCGAGTGCGCGCGCCAGCGCCGCACGCTTGGTCATGCCGCCGGAAAGCTGGGCCGGGAACTTGTCCGCGGCGCCCGCCGGCAGCCCGACCATGCGGATCCTGAGCAGCGCAAGCTCGCGCAGCAGCGGCGCGCTGACCGCGTGGTACTCGGCGATCGGCAGCTCGACATTGCGGGCCACGGTCAACGACGAGAACAGCGCGCCGTGCTGGAACGTAACGCCATAGCGGCGCTTGACCGTCAGCAGCCTGCTCGACGGCTGGCCGACCACCTCCTGCTCCTCGATCCGCACCGAGCCCTGCACGGGCCGCTGCAGGCCCAGCATGGTGCGCAGCAGTACCGACTTGCCGCTGCCCGAACCGCCGACGATCCCGAACACCTCACCCGGCCAGACGTCCAGGTCGAGCCCGTCGTGCACCCGCTGGGTGCCGAAGCGATTGACGACGCCGCGCACCGAGATGACGGGTTCCATCAGATGTCGAGCTCCAGGAAGATCACCGCGAAGATCGCATCCGCTAGGATCACAAGGAATATCGACTGCACGACCGCAACCGTCGTCAGCCGCCCGAGCTCGCGCGAGGACCCGCGCACCTGCAGGCCGCGCAGCGTGCCGATGGTCGCGATCAGGAAGGCGAACACCGGCGCCTTGATGATGCCGACCCAGAATGTCGTGCTGCCGATCGCGCCCTGCATGCGCTCGACATACTGGCCGAGTGGGATGTCCACCAGGTACCAGGACAGGAGCGCGCCGCCCGCGAGTCCCATCGCGTCGGCCAGCACCGTCAGCGCCGGCAGCGCGATCACGAGCCCCAGCACGCGCGGCACGATCAGCACCTCGACCGGGTCCATGCCGATGGCGCGCAACGCATCGACCTCGTCGTTGAGCTGCATGGCGCCGAGTTCCGCGGCGAATGCGCTGCCCGAGCGGCCGGCCACGATGATCGCGGTCAGCAACACCCCGAGTTCGCGCAGCACCGCGACGGTCACCAGATCGACGACGAAAATCTCGCCGCCGAATTTGCGCAGCTGCTGCGCGCCGATGTAGGCGACGATGACGCTGATCAGGAACGCGATCAGCGCGACGATCGGGACCGCGGTCACACCGGTTTCGTGGACATGGCGTACCACGGATGGCAGGCGCAGCCGCCTGGCGTGCCTCGTGGCGCGCGCGAATACCGTGAACACGGCACCGACGAAGCCCAGCAGATCCAGCGCGTTGTCGCGCGCCAGCAGGGTCAGGCGCCCGATCTCGTGCAGCCCGCGCCGGATGCCGGCCGGGGCCTCCGCGGGATGTTCGTCCCGTTCCTCGGCGGCGGCCACCGCACGATCGACGAAGTCGAGCTGTTCCGGTCGGCGCCCGACCCACTCGACCCGGCAACCGGCGGCGGCCAGGCGCTGTTCGAGCGAGTGCAGCAGCCACGCACCGCTCAGGTCCAGCGCCTCCACCGCCGTCGCGTCCAGCAGCACGGACCCGGACGCGCCGGTGCCGGCGTCGCGCAGGAATGGTTCCAGCGATCCCGCCTCCGCCACGGACCAGCGGCCACCCAGACGCAGCCGCCGGCGGCCGTTCTCGTCCCGCGCTTCGAGCTGCAAGGCGTCGCCCCCTCCGCCGGACCGGCCGATGCTAGCAGGGCCGCGGGTTGGCGGGCAGGTCGGCGTTGCCGCATGATGCGGCGGAGCCGAATCCATGGAAGAAAGCGTACTCGAAGACGTCCTGCTGCTGCTCGCGGCGACGCTCGTGGTCGTGGTCGGCGTGCGGCGCCTGCGGCTGCCGCCGGTCATCGGTTTCCTCGCGGTCGGCATGGCGGTCGGCCCGCATGCCTTCGGCTGGGTCGCTGCGACGCAGACCACCGGCACGCTGGCCGAATTCGGCGTGGTGTTCCTGTTGTTTACGCTGGGTCTCGAGTTCTCGCTGCCGCGCATGATCGCCATGCGCGGCGAAGTGTTCCTGCTCGGCAGCCTGCAGGTCGGCGTGACGACCGCGGTGGTCGCCGCGATCGCCTGGTCGTATGGCGTGCCGCCCGCGGTCGCGGTGCTGCTCGGAGGCACGGTCGCCATGTCCTCCACCGCGATCGTCGTCCAGCAGTTGACCGAGCAGGGCGAGCTGAACCGCACCCATGGGCGGCTGGCGTTCGGCACGCTGCTGTTCCAGGACCTGGCGGTGGTGCCGTTCCTCGCGCTGGCCGGCGTCATCGCCGCGGCCGAGGTCGCGTACTCGACACCGGATATCGTTCTGGCGGTCGCCAAGGCCGCGGTGGCGCTGATCATCGTGCTGGCCGCGGGCCGCTGGCTGTTGCGCCCGCTGTTTCACGAGATCGCGGCAAGCGGCGCGCCGGAACTGTTCACCTTCGCGGTGTTGTTCGTCGCGATCGGCGCGGCCTGGGCCACGCACGCCGCCGGGCTGACCTTCGCGCTGGGCGCATTCCTCGCCGGCATGATGCTGGCCGAGACCGAGTACCGTTACCAGGTCGAGGCCGGCATCCGCCCGTTCCGCGACACCCTGCTCGGCCTGTTCTTCGTCACGGTCGGCATGCAACTCGACGTGCCCGAGCTGTTCCGGCAGCTGCCGGCAGTCACCTTGATGCTGGCCGGCATGCTGCTGCTCAAGGCGACGATCGTGACGCTCGCGGCACGTGGCTTCGCCGGCCACTGGTTCAAGTCGCTGCGCACCGGTATCGTGCTGTCGGAAGGCGGCGAGTTCGGCTTCGCGCTGCTGACGCTCCTGTTGCAAAACCGCCTGGTCGGCGCCGATGTCACGCAGCCGCTGCTCGCCGCGATCACGCTCAGCATGGTGCTGTCGCCGCTCCTGATCCGGCACAACAAGCGCATCGCGCGCCTGCTGTTGCGCGAATCCGGCCCGGTACAGACCGAGCTCGCGCGCACCGACGCCGCGACCCGGGCGCTCGCCGCGCGCGAGCACGTCATCCTGTGCGGCTACGGCCGCGTCGGCCAGAACGTCGCGCGGGTGCTGGAAAGCCAGGGGTTCGAGTACCTGGCGATGGACCTCGACCCGTTTCGCGTGCGCACGGCGCGGGCGGCCGGCGATCCGGTCATTTATGGCGACGCCGCCGACGAACGCATGCTGCAGTCGGTCGGCCTGGACCGCGCAAGCGCGGTGATCGTCTCGTTCTCGGATCCGGACCGGGCGCTCAGGATCGTCGAGGCCGTGCGGCGCGTGCGTGCGGAGGTGCCGCTGCTGGTGCGCACGATGGACGACACGCGGCTCGAGGAACTGCACGCGGCCGGCGCCACCGAGGTGGTGCCGGAAACGCTGGAGGCCGCGCTGATGCTGGTCTCGCATGCCCTGCTCGCGCTCGACGTGCCGATGTCGCGCGTGATCCGCACGGTCGGCGAGATCCGCGGTCAGCGTTACCGGACGCTGCGCAGCATTTTCCGCCGCGAGGGCGGCAGGCCGTTCGAGGAATCGGACGCGCTACGCGAGGAACTCCACACCGTCGTGCTGCCGCCCGGCGCCTGGTCAGTCGGCCGCAGGATCCGCGAGATCCAGGAACGCGGCGCAGAAGTGTCGTTCGCCGCCGTGCGGCGCGACGGCATCGTCGGCCGCGACCCCGATCGGGACACCCGGCTGCGCGAAGGCGACATCGTCATCCTGTTCGGCACGCCGGAAGCCAACGAGCACGCCGAGGCCGTGCTGCTGGCCGGTTGAAAACCGGACGCCTGCGCCGGTCCGATGCCTACTGGACGATCAGGTCGACGCTGCCGGAACCGGTGTCGATGACGCCGCTGCCGGCGCCGTCGCCCAGCCTGACCGTCCAGACGCCGTCGGACTGGCGCACCATCGCGCCCGGCGCGTCCACGTCCACGCGACCGCTGCCGGTATCGATCACGACCTCCATCGAGGGCGCCCCGGCCGAACGCAGGCGCACGCTGCCGGAGCCGGTATCCACACGCAGCCGGTGCAAAGCGGTCAGGTCGCCGTCGACCGTGACGCTGCCGGAGCCGGTGTCCACGTTGAGTTCCGTCACGTTCGAGACGTCCTGAGCGCCCACCGCTCCGGAGCCGGTGTCCGCGACGATCGCGCCGCTCCATCCCCCGACGATAACGCGCCCGGAACCGGTGTCGGCGCGCAGCAGGCCGGAGCCGCCACGCACTTCCACGGTGCCGGAGCCGGTGTCGGCGTCGATTTCACACTGGCAGTCCCGGATGTCGACCGAACCGCTGCCGGTGTCCGCGCTGACGCGGCCCTGGTGCCCCGCCACTTCCACGGCGCCGCTGCCGCTGTCGAGCTCGAGCCGCCCCTCGCCGCGTGCCGAACGCAGGCGGCCGCTCGTGCCATCGAGGCGCAGCTCGCCCGAGTAACCCTCCGCGACCGATTCGCCGAAGATATTGTGGACGTCGAGCTTGGCCCCCGCCGGCGCGCGAATCACGAGGTCGACACGGACCCTGGGCGCGTCCGCCTGCTTGCCAGTCAGCCGGATCCTCTCGCCCAGGTATTCGACGTACATGACGCCCCACCAGCCGCCCGGGCCGCCGGCGTGGAACAGTTTCGGGAAATGCTCCCGCGGAAAGGCGACGTCGAACCGCGATCCCGCGCCGATGTCGCGCGTCCGGTAGTCGATGGCCCGCACCAGCCGGTCGGCCTCGGCCTGTGAGCCGGTCTCGACCGTCGCCTCGGCGGTGACGTGGAATCCGGCCCCGGTGCCGCGCTCGACGCGCACGTCGCCCATCAGGTTGCGGACCTCGAGGCCCGCGGATGCCTCGCCCTGGAATTGCCAGGCGCGGGTCAGCGTGGCGGTTGCCGCCGTGGCCGGCAGGCCGGCACTGAGCAGCGCAAAGGTGGCGATTACCCGGATCATCGTGCGCATCCCGTATCTCCTCAGGCTGTTTCGTCGCGGTAGCGGCGCACCCACATGGCGGCGGCCAGCAGCAGGCCCGCGGCCACCACCCCGAGCCAGAGCTCCGCGGAGCTGTAGAAGTCCGTCAGGCTGCCGGCCAGGTCGATCTCGGACAGCCGGATCGCATCGGACTCCCCTTCGACCGCGCCCTCACCGGATTCCAGCAGCCGGTACAGGCCGAACAGCCGGTCCGCGATGAAGTCGCCCGTGTACTCGGTGTAGAGGAGCACGCGTTCGAGCACGCTGATGGCAACCGGCGGCAGCACCGCCCACAGGAACGGCCCCTTGGGCGCCCAGGCCGAGGCCAGCATCAGGTAGGCGATCACCGGCGCGTACCACAGGATCGCCGTGATGCACCACATGACGGCGATCGCCATGCCGCCGAACAGCGCTTCGGGCTGCCACATGATGCCGGCCGACACGCCGGCCGTCGCCAGCATCGCCGAGCCGCCGCCCGCCACCACGAGCTGCGCGAGAACCGCGCCGATCATCCCTACCAGCGGGATCACGACGCCTGCGACCGCGAACTTCGACAACACGGTCTCGGCGTCCGACAGCGGCAGCGATTTCCAGAACAGCACGCTGCGGTCGCGGCGGTCCGCATACAGGGAATCGAGCGCATAAAAAAACGCCACGATGCCCATCACCATGTCGACCACGAGTGCCAGGCCTCCGTACACGACCAGCAGCAGCATGGTCTGCTTCCCGGGCGGCAGCGCCCCGAACGGCGTGGTCGTGTCCATCGCCCCGATCGGACCCAGGTGCACGTTGCCCGTCACGACGGCCACCAGCAAGCAGGCGAGCACGATGACCGGTGCCACCCAGATCGCCTTGTGCTCCCAGATCTCGCGGCGGATCAGCCAGATGAAACGGCTCATGCACGTGCTCCCTGTATCACCGCGACGAACAGGTCGGTGACCGACGGCACTCCGACGTCGCCGAGACGCCCGAGATCGGCGCGATCCACGCCACGGAACAGCATGTGCGTGCGGCCCAGGCCCTGGCGCTCGGACAGCGGCCGATGGACCCGCGCGGCGGCAAGGTGCTCGGGGCGGACGGCCACCTGTGCATAGCTTTCCTGCACCTCGTCCATCGCCGCGTCGAGGACGATGCGCCCCCGGTCGATGAACAACAGGTCGGTCAGGATGTGTTCGATCTCATCGACCTGGTGGGTCGTGACGAAGATGGTGCGCTGCTCGTCGAAGTATTCGTTCAGCAGCGTTTCGTAGAACTGCTTGCGCATCAGGATGTCCAGGCCGAGCGTCGGCTCGTCGAGCACCAGGAGCTTCGCGTCGATCGCCATGACCAGCGCGAGATGCAGCTGGGTCACCATGCCCTTCGACAGCTCCCCGACGCGGCTGTCGCGCTTGACGTCGCTGCGCGCCAGGAACTGCTCGCAGACACTGCGGCGGAATTTGGGGTGCGTTGCGCCGACCAGGTCGATCAGCTGGCGGACCCGGATCCAGCGCGGCAATACGGCGACATCCGCGATGAAGCACACGTCCTGCATCAGCTGATGGCGTTGCCGGTAGGGGTCGAGGCCCAGCACCGAGAGTTCGCCCGTGAAGCGCGTGAGGCCGAGCACGGCCTTCAACGCGGTGGTCTTGCCGGCGCCATTCGGCCCGATCAGGCCGACGATGCGCCCGGCGCCGACCCGGAATGAAACTTCGTCCAGTGCGCGGGTCGCGCCGTAGCTCTTGCCGAGCCCGCGCGCCACGATCAGCTCAGTCACGCTTGTCTCCCTCGCTCGCATCTTCG
>Ga0214472_10002300_pt1 | contig 20706 bp, 14 predicted proteins | sample RVTome_6_FD_207662 | JGI IMG/M metagenome (GOLD analysis project Ga0214472, IMG submission 207662) | Soil microbial communities from uranium-contaminated site in the Upper Colorado River Basin, Wyoming, United States - RVT140D175 | ecosystem: Environmental > Terrestrial > Soil > Contaminated >...
GCGCGACGCTACGTCGAGGGCGTGAAAAACGAAGTCGAACAGGAATTCGATGTTTCTGAATTCAAACGTCTGATGCACAATCAGGAAGTCCAGATCAATGAACTGCAGCGCAAGCTCAGCGGCAAGCTGGATGAAAACATGCTTACCACGGCTGACGAAGATGTCCTGCCGAAATACGAGTTTCACGATGATCCGCCGCCGGCTGCAACTGGTGAAGACTCGGATAGCGCTGCCCCTGATAACAGTGCAGATAACAAGGACACCCCGTCAAGATGAGTGAAGCGGCGGAAGAGGTGGCGCAGGACAAGGAACAGAGCCTGATGGACCACCTGAAAGAACTGCGCGATCGCCTGATGCGCATGGTGTTGTCAGTACTTATTATTTTTCTCTGCCTGTTCGCGTTTTCCGAGCAGATTTTCAGTTTTGTCGCCCAGCCGCTGCTCGCCCTGATGCCGGCCGGTACATCGATGATCGCCACCGGTGTGACTTCGCCCTTCCTGGTGCCGTTCAAGCTGGTGCTAATGTTGTCGGTGCTGCTCGCTGTGCCTTACCTGCTGCACCAGATCTGGGGTTTCGTCGCGCCCGGTCTTTATCGCCATGAAAAACGCCTCGCCGGCCCCTTGCTGGTGTCGAGCGTTGCGCTGTTTTATTTCGGCGTAGCATTTGCCTATTTTGTTATTTTCCCGATCCTGTTCCGTTTTTTCATCAGTATTGCACCCGCGGGTGTCGCAGTGATGACCGATATCGGTCAGTACCTGGACTTCATTATCGCGATCTTTTTCGCTTTTGGTATTGCGTTTGAGGTCCCGGTGGCGACTTTTCTGCTGATCCTCGCCGGTGTCACCACCCCGGATGCGCTGGCGAAAAAGCGTCCCTACATCATCATCGGTGCCTTTGTTGTCGGTATGCTGCTGACCCCGCCCGACGTGATTTCACAGTCCTTGCTGGCGGTGCCGATGTGGTTGCTGTTCGAGCTCGGCCTGTTGCTGTCACGGATCTTTCTCAAGCCCAGGTCGGTGATCACGGAGAACGATGAATACGAGCTTTTAGAAGAAGATCACCAGGATTTAAGCGACGATGACATGGATAGCATGCTCGATGAAGCTGAAGCCGAAGAACACCAAAACCGCAAACAGCCACCGCCAAAGCGATAAATTTAGGGCTTAAACTCTTCGCGGCTATTCATGTCACAGGGTGGATGGTGTAGAATTCTGCCCGCAATGTATTTCACAAAGATAAAAGGACCGGGTTCCTGAAATGGCCGAAAAAAGAAGCGTTCCTCGTCGGCCTACAATTCTGATTATTCTCGATGGTTTTGGAGTCAATCCTAGCCGCCTCAATAATGCGGTGCAGGAAGCGAAGACCCCACGATTTGACCAATACTTTTCCAGAAATCCACATACCACGCTCGATGCCTGTGGTAATGCCGTGGGCCTGCCAGACGGGCAGATGGGTAATTCCGAAGTCGGCCATATGACCCTGGGTTGTGGTGCCGTCCTGCGCCAGGACCTGGTGCGGATCAATGATGAAATCGAGAGCGGTGAATTTTTCAGGAATGCAGCCCTGATCAATGCGGTCGAAGACGCGCTCGCGCGCGAGCGCCCGGTGCATCTGGTGGGGCTGACCTCTGATGGCGGTGTGCACAGCCATATCGATCATCTGTTCGCGCTCATCGAACTGTGTGGCAACTACAAGGCAAAACCGGTGGTGCACATGATCACCGATGGTCGCGATACCGCGCAAATGCACGCCCTGGTCAATTTACAGAAGCTCGAAGACAAACTCGAAGATGCCGGTGGCTGTATCGCTACGGTATGCGGACGCTATTATTCGATGGACCGTGATCACCGCTGGGACCGTACCGCACTGGCCTGGCGTGCCATGGTACAGGGCGAAGGCCGACAGGCGGAAAGCGCGCGTTACGCGGTTGAGGAAGCCTATGCGGGCAATGAAACCGATGAGTTCATTATGCCCACCGTACTCAATAATGGCGAAAAGATCGAGAACGGTGATAGCGTGATTTTTTTCAATTTTCGCAACGACCGATCGCGGCAGCTGACCGCAGCCCTGAGCCAGGACGACTTCGATAAATTCGATCGTGGTGATTTTGAAGGTGCAACAGTGACCTGTCTCACCGAATATGATCCCGAGTTTCTTCTGCCCATTGGCTATGCACCGGAACGCCCGCAGGCGACCGTGGCTTCAGTGGTGAGCCGCGCGGGTTTCAAACAGTTTCATTGCGCGGAAACCGAGAAATATGCACACGTCACCTATTTTTTCAACGGCGGCAAGAAGCAGCCGTTTGCCGGTGAAGTCCACGTCATGGTGAACTCGCCAGACGTTGCGACTTACGATCTGCAGCCCGAAATGAGCGCCGCTGAAGTCGCTGACAAGGTTATCGAAGCGCTGCATTCGAATGAGTACGGTTTCATTCTGGTCAATTTTGCCAATGGTGACATGGTCGGACACACTGCGATCCGTGCGGCGGTGATCAAAGCGGTCGAAGCGCTGGACCGCGAAGTCGGCAGGGTGCTGGATGCGGCGGCCGAAGCAGGTTTCTCGGTGGTACTCACTGCCGACCATGGTAACTGTGACGAGATGGTCGATCCGGTGACCCAGGAGCCGCACACCCAGCACACGCTGTATCCAGTGCCCTGTCTGATCATCGATGAAGCCAACTGGTATCTGCGCCCCGGTGGTTCTCTGAGTTCGGTAGCGCCCACAGTATTGCAGCTCATGGGCCTGCAGTTGCCGCCGTCGATGACGGGTAAATCCTTGTTGATGCGGCAATACTGAAAATACCAGGACACCAAAGCCTGACAATAAAAAAGCCTCTCAACGAGGCTTTTTTATTGTCCTGATAACGGGCTCCTAGTGATGTCGCAGACTGCCGTTGGTAGTCTTGCTGCTACCCGGCATGGCATAGGGTTCCTGGATCAGCAGTTGCGCGACAACCTCTGATGACAGTGGCTTGCCGAACAAAAAGCCCTGGGCTTCATTGCAGTCGATACTGCGCAGATAATCGAGCTGCGACTGGGTTTCGACGCCTTCCGCGACCACATTCAATTGCAGACCTTTGGCCATAGCCACGATCGTGTTGACAATGGTGTTGTCGCCTTTGGAAAAACGACTTTCCTTGAGGAAGGTGCGGTCAATTTTCAATGTCTGGATCGGCAGGCGGTGTAGATAACTAAGTGAAGAATAGCCGGTACCGAAATCATCGATTGCAATGGTGACACCAAACTCGCTGAGTTCCTTTAATTTGCGCACGATGCTGTCCATGTCATCCATGATAGTGTTTTCGGTGATTTCAATTTCGAGCGCATTGCCTGGCAGATCAAATTCGTTGAGCGTGCGCTTTATTACTGAAACAATATTTTTTTCGACCAGCTGGCGCGCGCACATATTGATCGACATGCGCACATTGGGCAGGCCAGCAGTGCGCCAGCGGCTGAGTTCTACCAGAGAACTTTTCAGTACCCAGTGCCCGACCTCGACAATCAGTCCGCTTTCTTCCGCGAAAGGAATGAATTCGCAGGGTGAAATGATGCCGTGTTCAGGGTGGTGCCAGCGTAACAGGGCCTCGACGCCGACGATCTCGCCGGATTTCAGGTTGACCTGGGGCTGGTACACCAGTACGAACTCATTATTTTCCAGGGCTTTGTGAATACCGGTATCCATGGACAGACTCTGGAAATAAGGCGTATTCATATCACCAGAATAGAACTGGTAACCGTTCTTGCCCTTGCCTTTGACATGGTACATGGCAACGTCCGCGTGTTTGATCAGCGCTTCCATGTTGGTGCCGTCCTGCGGGTACATAGCGATACCGATGCTAACGCTGACATACAGCTCGTGACCGTCGACAACGAATGGATCTTTCAGAATGGCAGTAATTTTTTGCGCGATAGTGGTAACATCTTCGCGCTTTTCGCCGAGCTTGGGCAGTAATAAAGTGAATTCGTCACCGCCAAATCGTGCCAGCGTGTCACCTTCACGCAAACAACCTTTGAGTCGTGTGCTCACCTGCTGCAGCAGTTCATCGCCAATCATATGGCCCAGGCTGTCATTGATGTTTTTGAACCGGTCGAGATCCAGAAACATCACGGCCAGAATTTCGTTATCACGTTTTGCCTGCGAGATAGCGAGGCTGAGGCGGTCACGCAACAGGGCGCGATTGGGAAGCCTGGTTAACAGGTCGTGATAAGCCTGGAAGTTAATGGTTTCTTCTGCCAGCTTGCGGTCGGTGACATCGCGCGCAATACCGTAGGTTCCAAGGTAAGTCTTGCCATTATCATCATTGCCAGCGGTATAAATTCCCATCGAGCTTAATTCAATTGGCAGGGCGCGAGTTTCGAAAACGCGCGGCAGGCCATCATCTTTGCATTTAAGTCGTAGCTCAACATTGCGTGAGGCGCGTTTGCCAATACGGCGCTCGTTGAAAACATATCTGGCTTCTTCGAGATCGTCGTGGTGCACCAGCAAAGAATAATGTTTACCTATCAGGCCGGTTTTTTCGAAGCCCAGCAGGCTTTCTACGCGCTCATTGATAAATGTGAAATAACCTTCCGGGTCGAGGATGTATATGATGTCGGGTGACGTGTCGACAAGATAGCGATGCAGGCGCTCGGATTCGCGCAGCTGCTGTTGCATGAGTGTGTTTTGTTTTTCGAGTTTTTTCTCTTTCAGGGCGTTGCTGAGCGTGAGCACCAGTTCGTCAGCCGCATAGGGCTTGCGCAGGAAATCGTAGGCGCCTTTGGATACCGCTTCGCGAGCAGACTCGAACGAGGTTTCGCCGCTGACGATGATGACGGCGGTGTCAATTTTATTGTCCTTCATGTGCGTCATCACATCATGACCGGAGACATAGGGCATATAGAGATCGAGCAGAACGACATCGTATATTTTCTGATCGAGTTTAAGAATGGCTTCTTTGCCGCCGACTGCGACATCCGCAGGATAGCCACGTGTGGCTAGCAGGTCTTTGAGGCTTTTGAGGATGACCGGGTCGTCATCGACAATGAGGATATGCTGCATTTTCTGGCTCATTTGAATACTCTATAGTGCAAAGGCATCCTGGCCTTTGTGGTCAATGTTTTGCACAAAACAGAGCTAGCTGTTTTAGTTCATTTTTTAGGCAAAAGTATGTGAAAACTGGTGCCTTTTTTGCTGCTTTTACAGCTGATAGATCCGTGCAGTTCGTTGACTAAGTTCTTGACGATGGTCAGTCCGAGGCCCGCGTGGTCCGTGCCCTTCTGGGTTTCGACAGGCGAGAACAGTTTTGGCAGTTTTTCGGGAGGTATGCCCGGCCCATCGTCGGATATAGAGATTTCAATATGCTCTTTACCGTCAACATTCACATAATCCTGAGTGTAGACCATGATTCCGCCGTTTGCCGGCAGGGCTTCGACAGCATTTTTTATCAGGTTGGTATAGATCTGTTTGAGGGCATTGGCATTGCTCATCAGCGGTTTGATGCGCTCATCGAGGTCGAGGCTGATCTGGATTTTGTTTGCCGCGCAGATTGAGGTCTGGAACACCAGGGTGAGGTCGGAAATCAGGGCATTGATATCGGCCAGGGCCGATTCTTCGGCGGGCTGGCTGGGCTGGGAGAGGCGTTCGAGAATACTGCTGGCGCGCTGGATCTCACTTTTGATGGTCTTTAAATCTGACTGTGCCGGGTGATCGGCTTCCAGCTTGTAACCGAGAATTTCCAGGTAATTGTTCATGATGCTGAGTGGGTTGCGTACCTCATGCACCACTTCGCGAACATGCGATTCGAGCAGACTATTGGCGCTGGGGTCTTCTTCTTTTTGCCGGATTCGACCGGTGCTGTGGATGGCGCTGATGGTGTGCGCGATCTCGTTGGCAAACTGGCTGAGCAGGCCCTGCTGTTTCCACAGTACCTGTTGCTGCATGGCGTCGACCCCTAGTACCAGAGAGCCGATCGCTTCGCCGTTCATGATCATCGGCAGACAGATGATGCCTTCGTGTTTGGTGAGACTGATGAGCTGGCGATCGATCACGCTGAGCGACTGTCTGTTTTTGTCAAAACTGTGTTCTGCCTGTTTGTTCAGCACGGCTGTAGCCACCATGCTGCGGCTGGATTCCAGTTTTATGCGAAATTCATCGAGCCGCGCAGGCAGTTTTTCCGAGGCCATGGCGCGCAGCTGACGGTGCTCGGTGTCGTAGAGAAACAGGATGCATTTGCTGACGCTGAACAGGATGCCAACGTGCTGTTCGATCGCCTGGAGCAGCTGTTTTTCGCCATCGATACGTGACAGGTGCTGGTGCACGCCATCCAGCATGGCGATGTTACGGATCTGCTCGGCGAGCTGGAGCTGTTTGTATTCTTCCCGCGCCTTGATCTGTTTCGCGGTTTCGCCATCCACTGTGCCATCGGCGAGCAGATCGATCTCGAGTTTGCGCGCGGCAGCCGTAACGCGCTCCCGGGATTTGTCCAGCAGTTCGAGCAACCACTGGCGTTCAAAACCAAACAGTAATTCAGCTTCGCTGAATACATGGGTATCTTCCGGCTTGAAATCGCTGCTCGCCAGCTGGTTGGCGAGATGGATGATTTTCACCAGCGGGTGGGCATCGATCAGGCTGTCGAGCGCTTCATGGTGGTAGAGCACCGCATCGACCAGAAAAGGGTTGATAGCGTGATTGCGCAACAGGGCGGCGCCGACTTCCTGGTGCGTGGTCTGAAAGGCCTCATATTCAAGGTCGTGAAACACCTCATCTTCGGAGAGCTCAGCGAAGGTGGTGGTGTATTTTTCCGGAAAGGCGGTTTCCAGCGAGAGTTGACCGATATCGTGCAGCAGCCCCGCGCCGTAGGCGTCATTGGGTTGCGGGTAGTGCAGATGAACGGCGATCGCCTCGGCGATGGTGGCGCAGAGCAATGAATGCTGCCAGTGCTGTTTGATGAATTCGCTGCGTTCGTGGTTATAGCGTGAGAAAAACTGCTGCGCAGCCGAAGTCACAGCGATGCTCTTGATGGTATTGAGGCCGAGCTGCCTGAGCAACTGCTCCGGGGGCTGTGGTGTCTCGCTGTCGTGGCACTGGCGGTTGCACACCGACATGATCTTGAGATAGAGCGAGGGATCCAGGCGCAGAATATTGGCCAGCTGCTCATAGGAGATGCTCTCGTCGTGACACAGGGAGAGCAGGCGAAGCAGGACATGAGGCAGGCTGGGCAGCTTGTCTACATCAGTTTTCTGAACGATAGTGCTGGCTTCAGTCTGCATACCGGCGATTGAGTTTTGGCTCATTTGCTCCAGAATTTGCGCCCGCCTTGATCCCTCCGCTAGTTTGGCTATTCTGGCTGACTGGGGGAAGCCCGAGCTTTTGCTGGTAGATGCAATAATCGTACTAGTATTATAATTCCCATGTAAATCAGGTAGATGCTTATTCTCGTGAGCAATCTTTATCGAATTATGTAAATTTTTCCGACTTTCTGGCTTACCAGGTGCGGCATCTTCGGCCAAGGCTCGATTTCCTTATACAGTGTTGAAATGAAATCCATTAAAGCACAAAATGTTGTGGATTACCGGGATTGCGCAAACTACATATCGTGGTCAGCTATTCCATCCAGGCGAGGGATGTGGTACTAATGCTGAGCAGTTTGTTAAACACAGATCCTGCCAGGGGATCTGAGAACAATAACGATAGCAGACAAACTTTGAAATCACAGGCGCAGACTGAAATCTTATCGCTCGTAGACGAGCCGCCGGGTCATCACTCGAAGGATTTCACATCGCTCGAAAATATGGACCAGCTCAGCAAATGCGCCCGCCAGTTGCTGCTCAATAAAAATCTCGAACTCAGCAAGGTCCGGCCCTTTTTCTGGTCCCTGGTCGAGGCCTATGTTGATCGTTTCCAGATTTACCCCTTCGATGTCACTCGCGCGCTGTTCAGCTATATGGAGCTGCGTGATTACCCTGAAGACGAAGTCAGAACGCTGGTGCAGGCACTGGAAAAACGCTATCTGGAACAGCACGGTCGTGCGCTGAAACAGGCCACCGAGCTGGTCACCGAAGCGGGCAGCCTGGACGCCGAGATCAAAGAACTGCGCGACAGCCTGAAATATGCGGCACTGCTGGACGAGCTATGAGCATGGGTTTCGCAGCAGAACCTCGTCAGGGAGCAGGTTCCAGAGCGGGTTCCTGGGTTTCGATCTCTGGCTCAGGCTCGGCTGTGAGTTCCGGTTCGGGAGCAGGCGCTTCTGATACGGGATCTGGATCTGGCGGGGTGTCCACCGCCTGCTCGGCCTCGGGGGCCACGGTTTCTGGCTCGGTAATGCTAATGGGTTCAGCTGCTATCGGCTCGACATATTCGGGTTCCGGCTGCGCCTGGGGCAGGAATTCTTCGCTGATAAGGCCGGATGATTCCTGCTCGGGCAGTTGTAGTCTGGTCAGCTGGCCATTGCTGCGTGCGAGGATGACATGATCGGCGGCGACAAAGTCCAGCTTGCCCTTGTTGAACACGTTGTCACCGAGCGCAAAGGTTTCTTCGTTATTCGGGCTCGACTGAATAATAGCCAGACTGGTGTTGCCACCACTGTTGGCAACAATACCCCGCAGGGTCAGGTTCAGGGATTTATCTTCTTTGGCCTCGCTGTATTGCGGGGCAAGGTTTTCGACATCGCCGAACAGATGTGTGGCTGCAAGCCTGCCTATATCGGGGGCAGTCTGATCCGGTTTTTGTGCCGGCTTTGCGTTGACGGCTATCGGGGCATCCGCTGTCTGCAGCGAATTCCACAAAGTGTACGCCTGGTACGCAATCAGACTGGAGAACATTGCTGTAGCTGCGATTGCCAGTATTTTTGAGGGTGCATCACGTGATGAAAGTAAAGCCAGTTTCATTGTTATCCAGACAGCAAAATATCTGGCTATCTATATTCACTTTTAAGCAAAACTGCAATCTTTTTTTAAGGTCTGCGGTACAGCAAGCCTGTAGTCAGGCATGGGTTACGGGTTTTCGGTTTATTTGATACAGGTCATTGGGAACTGAATAGTTGCAAAGTAAGCTGAAGCCGGGGTCTGGATAATCTGTAAGGGGGTAGTATGGAACTGTGGTTGAATCTGCTGGTAGAAAACGCGCTCGGGGTACTGGGTTTTGCAACATTGACCGGCGCTGCCGGGATACTGGCGAGCATCATGTTTATTTTGCAGGCTGAATCAAAACATGTGGATCATAACAGTCAGTAACTAGCTGGCGTGGCAGGTGGTCTGGCCTTCATGTAAACAATATGCTGTACACACAGTGCTATGTCATGAGGACGTAACAGTTTTACCATTTTGTAGTGTTTTAATCATCTATTCGCGCTGGTACAGTTCAGAGCTTAATGGGTCACCCATAAGTCGTTCGCTGTTAACAGGCCGAACAATACTAAAGTGCAGCCATCCCAAATAATACTATTTGATTCTCGTGCCATGCGTCCGATTTTTCTTTTTGCGCTACTTCAGAAATGAAGTGCTTCAGTCACCCATTGTTGTCCCATAAAATAATCGGTACCCCGGTGTATCTAATGGAGTCAGGGTTCAGGACTGTGCGTCAGCCTCCGATGAGCTTACGCCGAGGGCGCTTCACTCAAACCAAATCGGGGGAGGTTTAATCTGGCCCCGCTTAGAAGTATCTACTTTAGGAAAATCGCGTCATTCGGGCGCCATGCCAGGGCGGCGAGTGCCACTATACAAAAAACACCGCCCGTATAAAACGTAAATGCTGCACCTAGCCGGTCCCAGATCAGACCCGCCAGACCACTGGCGACCAGCATCGCAATGCCGCTGACCAGATTGAAAAAACCGTAAGCGGTGCCACGCAGATCGGCGGGCGCGGTATCGGCGACCATGGTGGCGAGCAAACCCTGGGTGATGCCCATGTGCACACCCCAGAGCGCAACACCGGCTAAGACGATGTACCAGTGGTTGCTGCTGGCGAGCACCAGGTCTGCCGCGATCAGCACGAACAGACCCAGTGTCAGCAGTCTGGTGTGGCTCATGCGATCCGAGAGTTTGCCGAAAGGATAGGCCGAGGTGGCGTAAATCAGATTCATTACCACCATCACCAGTGGTACCAGCGCCAGAGGAATGCCGCTCTGCTGTGCGCGCAGCACGAGAAAGGCTTCGCTGAAGCGCGCCAGGGTGAAAACCGCGCCGATACCGACCAGCCACCAGTAAGCTGCGCCGAGGCGTTTAAGATTTTCTTTGCGAATCGGATTCGGTTTTTTACTGACAGCAGGGCGTTCGGGTTCACGCACTCCGAAGACCAGCAAGGCAACCGCCAGCATCCCGGGAATCACCGCCACCCAGAATACCGCACGAAAGTCGTTGGCCCAGAGCAGCATCAGGCCGACCGCGAGCAGCGGGCCGAGCAGGGCGCCGACGGTGTCGAGCGACTGGCGCAGGCCGAAAGCGGCGCCGCGCAGATGTCGTGGGGTCATGTCGGCCACCAGGGCATCGCGCGGTGCGCCGCGTATGCCTTTGCCGACACGGTCGGCGAGACGGGCGGTGAGTACCAGACCCAGCGTGGCTGCTATGGCAAACAGCGGTTTGCTCAGCGCGCCGAGGGCGTAGCCGGCCACGGCCAGGGCTTTGCGTTTGCCCAGATAATCGCTCAGGGTTCCCGAGAAGACTTTCACGATCAGCGCCAGAGACTCAGTCAGGCCTTCGATCAGACCGATCGCGAAGACACTGGCGCCGAGGGTGGTGACCATAAACAGTGGCAGCAGGCCATGGATCATCTCGGACGAGACATCCATCAGCAGGCTGACAAAACCGAGCACCCAGACACCCGCTGGGATCTGACTCAGTTTTTTTGGAGTGGTCACACTCTGCCTCGGTGAATAAGTCGGAGCACTATATCAATTCCCATGGCAGCTAGTTCGAGAAACAGGTGCGGGTTCAGAAGGAATGAACCTGATAAGCCTGCCTACGTGACAGCGGAGTGCAAAATCGACCATCCCGCTGGGAGACTCAATTTGATACCACCGCAGTGATGCGATGAGAGAATTTGGTGGGCCCAGAAGGACTTGAACCTTCGACCTGCCGATTATGAGTCGGATGCTCTAACCAGCTGAGCTATGGGCCCGTGTGCAATTCATATATAGGCTGTCAGGTACACAGCATGGAGCCGGCATTATATAGAATTCTTTGCGCTCCGGCACCGCTCTGAGGAACAGATTGTGCGTTTTGGCCATATGGACTGGTCAGGGGTGAAAAATGCTGCGCGCGCTAGCACTTATTGAGCAATATCTGCACTAGAATATTGGTATGTCGAAGACCTCTCAGCCGTCCTGGCGCGATCGTTTCAAGTCCTTGCAGCAGCAGGCGCATGTCTGGTACTGCAATCCGCAGGTGATTTTTGATACCGGCAAACTGGAACACTATTTTGCCATGCTCTCCAGCGCGGAACGCAAACAGCAGCGAAAGTTTCATTTTAAAAAAGACCAGCGCAGCTATCTGGTCTCGCACGCGCTGGTGAGAACGGTGCTGTCCCTGTATGCCGACATCGCGCCGCAGGACTGGGTTTTCAGCCGGGGCGCGCACGGCAAACCCAGACTGACAGAAGCCTCGGCGGCAACGTCATTGCGTTTCAATCTGACTCATACAGCCGATTTATGTGCCTGCGTGGTGACCCGCAGCATCAGGTGTGGCGTCGATGCCGAGCATGTCGGCCGGGAAAATAAACTGCTGCCGATTGCCAGGCGCATGTTTTCAGACATAGAACTGGCGACCCTGCAGGACAGGAGCGAAGCCGAAATGCAGCAGCGGTTTTTTTATTACTGGACCCTGCGCGAAGCCTACGTCAAGGCCAAAGGTACCGGTCTTGGCGGTTCATCAAAAGCGTATCACTTCAATATCGAAGACGGGCCAGGTGCTGCTAAAGCTAAAAGCGCGAGCATCGAGTTTGTCGACAGCAGGAAAAAAAACCTGGCTGCAGAGTGGCAGTTCGAAATCTTTCAGCACGAAGCCAACCATGTCATGGCGGTGGCCCTGAAATCTGCCGGCGAGCACAAAATCATCCAGTGGCAGTTTATGGAGCCGTAGCAGTAAAGAAAAATATTTTTCCGCTAATGAACACAAATACACGCAAATAAAAACAATGCGTATGTGCGTGCGCCGCAGGCGCACAAAGACATTCGCGTTAATTCGCGTTTATTAGCGGACTAAGGCTTTTATGCTACTCGTCGGTGAGGAAGCTGCGCAGATGTTCCGCACGGCTGGGATGACGCAGCTTGCGCAATGCCTTGGCTTCGATCTGGCGAATGCGCTCACGCGTGACGTCGAACTGTTTGCCGACTTCTTCCAGGGTGTGGTCGGTGTTCATGTCGATACCAAAACGCATGCGCAGTACTTTGGATTCGCGCGCAGTCAGTGTGGTCAGGATCTCGCGAGTCGATTCGCTGAGTGACTCGGAGGTCGCGGATTCCAGCGGAGCCATGATGTTGTTGTCTTCGATAAAGTCACCAAGATGTGAATCTTCGTCATCGCCAATCGGTGTTTCCATCGAAATCGGTTCTTTCGCAATCTTTAACACCTTGCGCACCTTGTCTTCCGGCATTTCCATTTTTTCAGCCAGTTCTTCCGGCGTTGGTTCGCGGCCCATTTCCTGCAGCATCTGGCGGAAAATACGGTTCAGCTTGTTGATAGTTTCGATCATGTGCACAGGAATACGGATGGTGCGCGCCTGATCGGCAATCGAACGCGTAATCGCCTGGCGTATCCACCATGTCGCATAGGTCGAAAACTTATAACCACGACGGTATTCAAACTTGTCGACGGCTTTCATCAGGCCGATGTTGCCTTCCTGGATAAGATCGAGAAATTGCAGGCCACGGTTGGTGTATTTTTTCGCGATAGAAATCACCAGACGTAAATTGGCTTCTACCATTTCTTTTTTGGCGCGGCGCGCCTTGGCTTCGCCGATGGAAATCTTGCGGTTGATTTCCTTGGTGTCGGTGATGCTCAGGCCGTATTCGGCTTCGAGCGCGCGCAGCTTCTGTTGTGCGATCTTGATGTCCGGCGCGACTTCTTTCAGCGCGTCAGAGTATTCGTGGCCCTTGCAATAAGCCTCCACCCAGCTGGTGTTGGTTTCGTTCTGTGGAAACGTGCTGATCATGATCTTACGCGGCATACGTGCACGGTTCACCGCCAGATCCAGAATGTGGCGCTCCAGCCTGCGGATGCGGTTAATGGTTTCGTGCAGATTCTGCGTCAGTTCGGCGACCACATTGGGTGTGTATTTGAGTTCGAGAAAAGCGCTGGCCATAGTCTTGCGGGCTTTTTCGATAGCATCCGCATCGTCTTTGGTAATCGCGCTGACCGTGCGCGCGTGGGCGCGTTTGATCCTGGCAAACTGTTTGCGTACTTCTTCGATATCGGGGCCGGTGTCGATGACTTCTTCTTTTTCACTGGTCTTGCCGGCGGCAGCCAGTTCGGCTTCCCTGGCGGCATTGGCCAGGGCTTCTTCGGCAAGACGGTCGAGTTCGGCATCGGTTTTGTGGAAATCGATCACCAGGTCGGTGAGGCGGGCCTGTCCAGCCTCGGACTTTTCCCAGCCGCGCAGTACCATGCCCACGATATGGGGATTGGTGGCCAGGGCGCGTAGCACCTGTTTCAGGCCTTCTTCGATGCGCTTGGCGATTTCGATTTCGCCTTCACGGGTGAGCAGTTCAACGCTGCCCATCTCACGCATGTACATGCGCACAGGGTCGGTGGTGCGTCCCAGCTCGGTTTCGATCGAGGCCAGGGCGTTGACGGCTTCTTCGGTGGTATCGTCGTCGGTTTCGCTGACCGAGGAATCGCTCAATACCAGTGACTCGGCCTCGGGTGCGATTTCGCACACCGAAATACCCATGTCATTAATGGTATTTATAATGTCTTCTACCTGGGAAGGATCGACGATGCCATCAGGCAGGTGGTCGTTGACCTCTGAATAAGTCAAATAACCCTGTTCCTTGCCTTTTGCGATAAGAACCTTGAGGCGGGATTTCTGCGCGTGTTTCATAACCTGTGCCGTCATAGCGATGCCTGTGCCTGTGGTAATACCAGAGTAGTGTTAGATATCGATTATTCAAGTGCCACCAGCCATACAACTAACAGTCAGGCTGGATACACTGACGGCCGGTTCAATAATCGAATCGACCATTTTATCATTTTTAGCTATGGCGGCGCTACTTGAGTTTTGACTGCCGAGCAAGAGATTTATTCCCTGGGCCGGTTTATTTCTCCTCGCCTGGCACCCAGAGGGGTAAACGTGCATTGCCGGGGACGTTCTGAGAAAATAGTCATCCATAATAATCTGTAAACCGACGAGACTGATATGGCCAGAACCCAGACCCCGATGTGTGAATTTGGTGCCGCCGCCATCGATTTTGACCTGCCAGGCGTCGATGGACGGCGCTGGACCTTGCAGCAATGCGCTGGTGAGCGCGGCCTGCTGGTGGTCTTCATCTGCAATCACTGCCCCTTTGTCATCGCCATCCGCGAGCGCCTGGTGCGCGATGCCCGCGAACTAATGCAGTATGGCGTCCATACCGTGGCGATCATGTCGAACGACCCGACCGACTATCCGGAAGATTCTTTCGAGAATATGCAGCGAATCGCCGCCGAATTCAGCTTTCCCTTTCCCTATCTGCTCGATCAAAGCCAGCAGGTCGCCAGAGCCTATGGCGCAGTGTGCACGCCGGATTTCTTTGGTTACAACCGCGACCTCGAGCTGCAGTTCCGTGGCCGGCTGGATGCCAGTGGCAAGGATCCGGCCCCGCCCGGTACGCCCCGCGAGCTGTTCGATGCGATGAAGCAGATCGCCGAAACCGGCCAGGGGCCGCGCGAGCAGACCCCGAGTATCGGCTGTTCGATCAAATGGAAGCAGCCATAGCGCTGAGCTGAATTGGGGGGTTCGAAATCAGGTGGCTTGCCCATTGCGGATAATTAAGGGAAAATACGCGCCTTTCGACCGGTCACAGTCGCTTTTTTGGGGTTGTAGTAGTCGTCTAATCAGTTGATTATCATAAGAATTTAATGTTACTGCGCGGGTCCGGTACGGCCCTGTTTGCGGTAGTGCCAACAGTTACAAAAACAAACCGGAGAGCATATGCCTTCACGTAGAGACCTCGCAAACGCAATTCGTGCGTTGAGTATGGACGCCGTTCAAAAGGCGAATTCAGGACATCCCGGCGCGCCTATGGGGATGGCGGACATCGCTGAAGTACTGTGGAATGACCACATGAAACACAACCCGGGCAACCCAAAATGGGCCGACCGCGACCGTTTCGTGCTGTCAAATGGCCATGGCTCGATGCTGATCTATTCATTGCTGCACCTCACGGGCTATGAACTTGCCATAGATGACCTGAAGAATTTCCGTCAGCTACATTCAAAAACTCCGGGCCACCCGGAATACGGTTATGCCCCGGGTGTTGAAACCACCACCGGCCCACTGGGTCAGGGTATTACCAATGCGGTTGGTATGGCGATCGCCGAGCGCGCTATGGCTGCGCAGTTCAACAAAGACGGCCACACGATTGTCGATCATCATACTTATGTGTTCCTGGGCGATGGCTGTTTGATGGAAGGCATATCTCACGAAGCCTGTTCGCTGGCCGGAACCCTGGGCCTGGGCAAGCTGGTCGCTTTCTGGGATGACAACGGTATTTCTATCGATGGCCATGTCGAAGGCTGGTTCACCGATAACACACCCCAGCGTTTTGAAGCCTATGGCTGGCACGTGATCGCCGATGTTGACGGCCACGATCCTGCTGCGCTGCAAAAAGCCATTGAGTTTGCCAGGGCGATGACCGACAGGCCGACCATGATCTGCTGCAAAACCACCATCGGTTTTGGTTCGCCGAACAAGGCCGGCAGCCATGCCTGTCACGGTGCTGCACTGGGCCAGGACGAAATCAACCTGACCAAGGCCGCGCTCGGCTGGGACCACGCTGCTTTTGAAGTGCCCAAAGATATTTATGCTGGCTGGGATGCAAAAGACAAAGGCGCGAAAGCCGAAGCTGAATGGAACAAAAAGTTTGATGCCTATCGTAAAGAGCATCCGAAGCTGGCGGCTGAATTCGAACGCCGCATGGCGGGTGATCTGCCGACTGACTGGGCCGACAAGGCCGCAGCTTTCATCAAGTCTGTCGATGCTGATGCCAAAACTACAGCAACACGTCATGCCTCACTGGCAGCGATAGAAGGTTTCGCCAAAGTGCTGCCTGAATTTATGGGTGGTTCGGCTGACCTTGGTGGTTCCAATATGACCGAATGGTCGAATCATAAATCAATGCGTGCTGACATTCCTGACGCGAATTACATTAATTATGGTGTGCGCGAATTCGGCATGTCCGCGATCATGAATGGCATAGCACTGCACGGTGGTTTTATTCCGTTTGGCGCGACCTTCCTGATGTTCTCGGAATACGCACGCAATGCACTGCGCATGGCTGCCCTGATGAAGATCCGCAGCATCTTTGTTTACACCCATGACTCCATCGGTCTTGGCGAAGACGGCCCGACCCATCAGGCTGTCGAACAGATTCCGACCCTGCGCATGATTCCGAACATGGATGTCTGGCGTGCCTGTGACACGGTCGAATCCGCGGTGAGCTGGAAGATGGCCCTGGAAAACAAAACTGGCCCTTCATGCCTGATTTTCTCACGTCAGAACCTCGATTTTCAGAAACGTAGTGCGCAGCAGCTGGCTGATATCAGCCGCGGTGGTTATGTGCTGAAAGACTGTGCGGGTACGCCTGATGCCATTATTATTGCGACCGGCTCCGAAGTGGCGCTGGCCATGGGCGCTGCTGAACAATTGAAAGGTAAAAAAATTCGTGTTGTTTCCATGCCATCAACCACGACCTTCGACAAACAGGATGCGGCTTATAAAGAATCTGTTCTGCCAGCTGGCGTGACTGCGCGTGTTGCAGTCGAGGCGGCGGTGACGGATGGCTGGTACAAGTATGTCGGCCTCAATGGTGCGGTCGTGGGTATTGATCGCTTTGGCGAATCAGCACCGGCACCCGAGTTGTTCAAGTACTTTGGCTTCACTGTTGAGAACGTAGTAAAAGCGGTCAACAGCGTACTTTAGTTTTTTCTCTGCCCGAATCGGGCAGAATAAATAGTTTATTACTGAAAATTTTAGGAGAAAATGATGACAATTAAAGTCGGTATAAACGGCTTCGGCCGCATTGGCCGTATGGCGTTCCGAGCGATTTCAAAAGATTTCCCGGAAATCGAAGTCGTTGGTATTAACGACCTGCTGGACGCTGATTATCTTGCCTACATGCTGAAGTACGATTCAGTACACGGCAACTTCGCTGGTGATATTGCTGTTGAAGGCAATAACCTCATCGTCAACGGTAAAAAGATCCGCCTGACTGCAGAGCGCGACCCGGCCAGTCTGGCCTGGGGTGATATCGGTGCCGATCTGGTGATCGAATGTACCGGTTTCTTCCTGACTGACGAAACCTGCCAGAAGCACATCGCTGCTGGCGCGAAGAAAGTGGTGATGTCTGCACCTTCCAAAGATGCAACTCCAATGTTCGTTTATGGTGTTAACCACAAATCGTATGCCGGCCAGGCCATTATCTCGGCTGCTTCCTGCACCACTAACTGTCTGGCGCCGATCGCCAAAGTGATCAATGACAAGTGGGGCATCAAGCGTGGTTTGATGACTACAGTTCACGCTGCTACTGCAACGCAGAAAACGGTCGACGGTCCTTCGCAGAAAGACTGGCGCGGTGGCCGCGGGATTCTGGAAAACATCATCCCTTCATCGACCGGTGCTGCCAAAGCGGTAGGCGTTGTACTGCCAGAACTGAATGGCAAGCTGACCGGTATGGCTTTTCGTGTACCGACTTCTGACGTATCCGTTGTTGACCTTACAGTTGAGTTAAACAAGAGCGCGACCTACGAAGAAATTTGTGCTGCGATGAAAGCGGCTGCGACTTCGGGTGACATGAGCAAGACCCTGGGTTACACCGATGAGAAAGTGGTTTCCACCGATTTTCGTGGTTGCAGCTTCTCTTCTATTTTCGACGCAGAAGCAGGCATCGCGCTGGACGGCACATTTGTGAAGCTGGTGTCATGGTATGACAACGAGTATGGCTACACATGTAATATGCTTAGATTCGTCGAACACGTCTCCAAGTAAGGATCTTTTGTCCGATAGCGGCGTTGTGGAATCGATTTGAGTGCTCACGTACTACGTGTACGCTCCGCGCTCAAATCGATCCCACGCCTTGCTCGCGAACAAAACCTCCTCACTTGTGCAGTGAGGTAGTTAAACCCAGCCCGATTATGTAATCGGGCTGGGGTTTTTAAAAAACACAGTATTGTTTGTTAAACGCTTTTGCATAAAACATTTTTAACAAACCATATTTAAAATGAAAAAAAGTTTTCTGGAGTTCTCATGTCTTTTATAAAACTGACCGATCTTGATCTGGCTGGCAAGCGTGTGTTGATCCGTGCCGATTTAAACGTCCCTGTCAAAGATGGCAAGGTGACTTCTGATGCGCGCATTACCGCATCCATGCCTTCCGTGGAATACTGTGTAAAAGCCGGCGCCAAAGTCATGGTGATGTCACACCGCGGCCGCCCGGAAGAAGGCAGAGTGGACGAAGAAAACTCCATGGCGCCAATCGCGGAATGCATGAGCGAAAAACTTGGCCAGACTGTTCGTCTGGCGAAAGGCTATTTAGATAAATCGCCTGAAGTCGCCAATGGCGAAGTTGTGCTGCTGGAAAACGTGCGCTTCAATGCCGGTGAGAAAAAAGACGACGAAAGCCTGGCGAAAAAATACGCCGCACTGTGTGATGTTTTCGTTATGGATGCGTTTGGTACCGCGCACCGCGCCCAGGCATCGACCCACGGTGTTGGTGTCTATGCCCCGGTCGCCTGTGCAGGTCTGTTGCTGTCTGATGAGCTCGACAGTCTGGCAAAAGCGCTGGCGAAACCTGCGCGTCCGATGGTGGCCATTGTTGGTGGCTCCAAAGTGTCTACCAAGCTGACCGTGCTCGAAGCGCTGTCTGAGAAAGTGGATCAGCTGGTGGTGGGTGGTGGTATCGCCAATACCTTCCTCAAAGCCATGGGTCACAATGTTGGTAAATCGCTATGTGAAGACGACCTGGTCGACACTGCCAAAGCCCTGATTGCAAAAATGACCGCACGCGGTGCCAGTATCCCGATTGCGGTCGACGTGGTTTGCGGCAAGAAATTTGCTGAGAACGAGCCGGCGGTACTGAAAAATGCTGACGAAGTTGAAGACGATGATATGATTTTTGATATCGGTCCGAAATCGGCCAAAGTGCTGGCTGACATCATCAGCAAGGCCGGCACCATTGTCTGGAACGGCCCGGTCGGTGTGTTTGAGTTCGACCAGTTTGGCGAAGGCACGAAAACGGTTTCCATGGCGATCGCCAATGCCAAAGGCTTCAGTCTGGCTGGTGGCGGTGACACCATCGCTGCCATTCAGAAATATGATATCTACGACAAAGTATCTTACATTTCGACCGCGGGCGGCGCATTCCTCGAATATCTCGAAGGTAAAACACTGCCAGCGGTTGCCATGCTCGAACAACGGGCGAAAAAATAATCGAATCGATGGGGCCTGTGCCCTGTTTGTTCTTTAAGAGGATAGCCCAGGCGCTATGCGTAGAACAAAAATTGTAGCCACACTGGGACCTGCTTCCAGTACAGCCCAGGTCATCGAAGACATGATCCGTGCTGGTGTGGACGTGTTTCGACTCAATTTCTCGCATGGATCGCACGAAGAGCAACGCCATCGCGCACAGACAATACGCGAATGCAGTGAGAAAGTCGGCCGCATCGTCGGCATTCTTGCAGACTTACAGGGCCCGAAAATACGCACCGAACGCTTTGTCGAAGGCAAGGTGCAGCTGATTCGTGGTGAACGTTTTATCCTCGATGCAAAGCTGGGCGAAAACGAAGGCACCAGCGAGCGCGTCGGCATCGCCTATAAAGATCTGCCCAATGATGTTAAGCCTGGCAATGTGCTGATGCTGGATGACGGCCGTGTCGAACTCGAAGTGATCGAAGTCAGGGGGCCGGAGATCCATTGCACGGTTGCTTACACCTGCGAACTGTCCAATAACAAAGGCATCAATCTCAAAGGCGGTGGCCTGTCTGCGCCAGCCCTGACAGAAAAAGATAAACGCGACCTCAAGGCGATTGCCGAGATCGAAGCCGACTATGTCGCGCTGTCGTTTGCCCGATCTGCGGCAGATGTTAGATTATGCCGCGATTTGCTGAGAGCGGCCGGTGGCCACGGCGCGATTGTCACCAAGATCGAACGCACCGAAGCGATCACCAACATTGATGAAATCCTCGATGCCTCTGATGTCATCATGGTGGCGCGGGGCGATCTGGGTGTGGAAATGGGTGATGCCGAGTTGCCTGCTCTGCAAAAAATGCTGATCAAGGAAGCGCGCGCCAAAGATAAAATAGTGATTACCGCGACGCAGATGATGGAATCGATGATCGAAAGCCCGATTCCCACCCGCGCCGAAGTGTTTGACGTCGCCAATGCCGTGCTCGATGGCACCGATGCGGTCATGCTATCCGGCGAAACGGCGGTCGGCCGTTATCCGGAAAAAGTCGTCAAGGCGATGAGCCGGATCTGCGAGCTGGCCGAGCAGCAGCGTCAGGCGCTGGTTTCGGACCACCGTGTAGACCTTACATTTGGCAG
>Ga0214472_10002302_pt1 | contig 20703 bp, 20 predicted proteins | sample RVTome_6_FD_207662 | JGI IMG/M metagenome (GOLD analysis project Ga0214472, IMG submission 207662) | Soil microbial communities from uranium-contaminated site in the Upper Colorado River Basin, Wyoming, United States - RVT140D175 | ecosystem: Environmental > Terrestrial > Soil > Contaminated >...
AGCCCTCAGCAGCTATCAACATGCGGATTCTGTTTATTTTAGCGGAAATATCAAGCAATTGATCATTGAACTCGAAACCAACAGAGTCGAACTCGAACTGCAAAATGAAGAACTGCGAGATGCTCAGATTAAACTTGAAAACGCCCGCCTGAAATATAACGAATTATACTCTTTTGCTCCGATCGGCTATGTAACGCTCGATAGAGACGGCCGAATCATCGAAACAAACCTGAAGGCTGCGCATCTGTTGGATATGAATAAATTAGATCTTCTCCACCATAAGTTTTCCGAATTTGTCCATTTTGACGATCAGGATATTTATTACCTGCATCAACAGAGCCTGAAGGAATCGGACAGACAGCAATCCTGTTGCCTGCGGCTGAAAACCGGCAAGGATTATATTCTGCACGTGCAGCTTGAGAGCGTTCCCAGATCCGCTATCAAAGGCTTATCCGGACAGATTTTGCTTACCATGACCGACATTACCGAACTCGCTCAGGCCAGAGAGGCAGTTGACACCTTGAATGAGGAGCTTGAACAGCGTGTTCAGCAACGCACTGTTAAGCTGGAACAGGCACAAAGCCAGTTGCTTCATTCCGAAAAACTTGCTGCTATAGGGGCTCTCTCGGCCTCAATCGCTCATGAACTGAACAATCCCCTTCAAGGCGTGCTTAATGTGATCAAAGGAGTCGGGAAACGAGCTATACTCGAACCCGAAGACACAGAATTAATGGAGATAGCTCTTAATGAATGCCTGCGCATGCGAACCCTGCTCTCGGCATTGCAGGATTTCAACCGGCCTTCATCCGGGATACGCGCACCTATCGACCTGCATAAAACCCTGGACAGCGTTTTGCTGCTTTACAAAAAAATGTTTGCCATGAACAATATTGTTATCGAAAAACAATACTGTAACGACATACCTTTATTTTACGCGGTTGCCGACCAGATCAAGCAAGTCGTCATGAACATCCTCAGCAATGCAGTCGATGCCTGCGAAGGTGGAGGGAAAATTATCATCACGACCGAATCGGATCATTCCTATATATCTTTGGGTATCAAGGACGACGGTGTCGGCATTAACCCGGCAAATAAATATAATATCTTTGAGCCATTTTTCTCAACCAAGCCTGAGGTCAAAGGAACCGGACTCGGGTTGTCCGTCAGCTATGGCATCATAAAAAAACATAACGGCATTATTGAGGTGAAAAGCACTCCGGGCAATGGCGCGTTGTTTAGAATAAAACTGCCCCTGAGGGAAATAGAACGCAGCTAACCCGCATTTCTCATGGTGACTACGCCGCAGTCCGGGTATCATTGTAGCATTAAAAAGTGGATATTTAATAGGATGCAACGCATCTTAAAAAAGTTCCCATGCACCGCATGGGAACCAGTACCGAAATCAATACCGAATAACAAAGTAAAACCACTCACAAAATGATTCCTTCCCCTCTGTAACATACAATTCACGTTTTCCTTCTTAATTCCACGAGCCCCCAGTGAACGGGTGATTGAAAATGGGTAGATCTCCTCACCATTTTGTTCCTGTTTTTATGACCTAGGCAACTTCCGATAACTATGTCAGAATGCCACCATCCAATCGAAGAGAGAAAAATCTCACATCTCGGCAGGTACCGATGAGAGTCATTTCGTCGATTGAATACCTTGTCCTGCTCTCCAACAAAAGGGCCTGACAGTTTCCGGGTAAACCTGGTACGCCAGGCACCAAATCGACCACCGATATAAGTACCTTCGCAAAATTCTCTCTTAAAACAAGAATGGAATTTTAATGTACTAAGGAGTTTTACATGTATAACAAAAACCTTTTGCTGGTGGATGACGAAGCAAGCATTCTCCGCTCATATGCACGGGACCTCAGATCGGAGCGCTATATCGTCACCACTGCCACTAACGGGGACGATGCAATCAAAGCTCTTTGGGAAAACAACTTCAATATGCTTATTACGGATCTTGTCATGCCCGGCACTAATGGCATTGAGGTCTTGCGTCAGGCAAAAAAGCGCAATCCGGAGATCTGTGCGTTGGTACTCACCGGCTATGGGGATATGACATCGGCAGTTGAAGCTTTGCGCCTGGGTGCCGACGACTATTTACTGAAACCCCTTGATACAGATGACCTGCTTATAAGACTGACAGAACATCTTGAAAAGCGCGAATATCGCAAAAGAATTGCCTTCACAGATAATATTCTTACGGTTTGTGCCTATTGTCGGGACATTAAAGATGAGGGCGAAAAAGTCGACTGGGTAAAGTGGGAAGAATACCTGGTCCGCAAAACAGGAGTTACTCTTTCACACGGTTGCTGTCCTGGTTGTTTTGAAAGAATCAAAGTTGAATGGAATTTATAAAATGTCATTTTCCTCCTTCAATATCTCTTTCGAAATGGGTAATTCATCTAACCATTTCGTTCCTGATTTTATGACCTTTCCAAAACATCATACCGAGATAATAATAACACCACGCTCTGACCAAGTGGGAATGGTTTTTCTTCCCTTTTGAAAGGTAATATTACCTTTCAAAAGTATCACGAAGTAAACTCATGAACACGTATATAAATTAGAAAACCAGATAACAAAAAGGTTGCAATGTTTTCCCCTATATCCACAACAGATATAATAAATCGCTCTCACAATTGTGATATTTTACAGATTATAAATGATTTTTGTCTCACCTACGAACAAAACCTCTCTGACAGGGATCTTCTGTTATCAACCAGAATAGATACCGATATACCACAGCTTCTTATTGGAGATCCATTACTCATTACGCAACTCCTTCACGATCTCTCAGAATACAGTCTCCAACAGGATGCAAGAGGCTGTGTGGTTCTGGACTTGAAAGCCGAGCAGGAAAACGAGAAGAGCTACTTTATCTATATCACGGTCACAATGTCCGGGAAGGGTATTCCGATGGCAAAAGAGAAAAATCTTTTTTCCGATCAAAAAACTGCAGGCAAAGCCGATGTTGCTACTCTTTATTATGCCAGGAAAATTTCACGTTTTTATGACGGTGACATCCTCGTAAAAAACAGTATTGGTTTCGGCACACGTTTTATGGTGAAAATACGCCTGTTCTGTATGGATGAATACTGAATAATTATTTGACGATAAACGTTCACTCATTTGGAGGGAAAGTGCTAAATATTCATAACTTAGGGAATGCCGACAAACAGCCGGGCTTATATTCGACAAGGGAAATCGATCTTATGCCATTAAGACCGTTATTCAGTCCGAATGAGCCCCAATATCCTATCAATGATGGGATATATGAACAGGGTGAAACTTGTTGGCGTATAGCACATAATAAAGAACCGTTCGACCTTCACGATTTAATTGACGATTTCTGCAATTGGTATGACAGGGTTATTGAGCTCAAAGGGTATCAACTTACTACAAAAATCAGTTCCGATCTTCCGAGATATTTTCAAGGCAATCTTTTGATGCTTGGCTTTCTGCTTTGGGACCTGGCCAGTTTCACAAAGGGATATCTCGGGGCCGGCGGTGTAAATCTGGAGATTCATTCAGAGCCGTTTAAAAGAAATTGGCACTCTATCTATTTCTCTTTTATGGTCCCAGGTCTTGGTATTCCACTTGCCAAGGAGAAAATGCTTTTTTTGCCGAACTCCAATGGGAAAACATCGAAAAAGAATCATGCTTCCTCCAACCTCTATTATGCAGGAATGATCGCTGGAGTACTTGACGGCATAATTCGCATTCAAAATGAAATCGGATTCGGAACAAAATATATCGCAGAAATATGCTTACAAAGCAAACCCTGACAGATGTTCAGGTGGTATTTTTTTTGATTAATCCAATCCTCAGTGTAAGGCACTAAAATTTATTACTGTCGGCAGAAATTAGCCCGATGTGGGTTCAACTGCCGGATATTGGTTGTAGCTCGGAAATGCCCAAGCAAGACTTCAGTTTGAAACAAAAGGTCGGTCCTGGAAAAAGTTAGGCTGCAATCATATTATTAAAAATGGGTTCTTCTTATTTGAAAATATGAACCCGCATTACTCAGGGAGTACTGAAATGGCTCAAGGAAAGGTAAAGTGGTTTAACGAGGCAAAAGGTTATGGTTTCATCGAGCAGGACGGAGGCAAGGATATCTTTGTCCACTACACATCAATTCAATCGGAGGGTTTTCGATCCCTGAATGAAGGAGAAAGAGTCATCTTTGACATCTCCGACGGCCAAAAAGGTGAAATGGCCACAAATGTTGTACGTCTTTAATGAAACAACAGGATGGTAAGTTTTCCCAACTGCCATCCTGTTTTTCAGATCGGTCTCCACCCACAAAATACCGGCTGAAATTTCGGCTCAGGTCTACTTTTAGCGCTTAAATGCAAGCAGCTGAAAGTAGATCCTGAACCTAAACCCAATAAAAAAACTGGAAATTTGCCGGATTCATTATAATACCCTCTCTTCCTCCAAAAATGACATATCAATAGCGCAAGCGTGCGCAAATTGGACTATCGACCGGCATATCAGGCCTTTTTTTGATGTATACCGTGCCCTTTTTATTCAATGTCCAGAACACGGCTTCATCCAGCAGGTCGACAACCTGCCCGCTATCCTGTTTTCTGACCAGAGCTTTTCGTTTATCGGGATCGAACTCCCCCCAAATCATTTCATTTTCAGCCACAAAAAGGTTTTCCACCCGGCCATCGTAGGCCGCTGTCATAACAGACTCCAGTTCATCCGCGACCTTGGCTCCACCAAGATTATCCTGGAAAATCTGCACGGCCTCCTGCTCTTCTTCTGCGAAATATTCTCCTGCTATATCCCAGGCTTTACGGTGAAGAATTTCTGTCGGCAGCTCACTGACATTACCGATAATACCCCGGGTAAGAAGATTATGACTTTTGCTGATATTTCTGTAAACTGCATGTAACTCTTCCGTCCCAGCCAATATGACCGGTACTTCCCCGTCTTCCAGCAAAGGAAACAGAGAACGGTCAATTGCCTGGAAATAACGTATCAGGGTTTCGTTTTGATCATCAAATCCCGCACCATGTCCATGAAACATCGCATCTCTTTCACCTCTGGTGGTACCTGTTCTGGTATGAAATTGCAATTCTCGCTCCGGATCATCGAACTGCAGGGCTTCATCCATATTTTTAGGTGTATTTCCAGGAGGTTCAATTTCTTCCAGTTGATGTCTATCCCCCCTGAAAAGCTGCATTTTTTTTCGGCTCAAGGCGAGAACCAGAAATTGTCCACCAAACAGCAATGGAAGGAGTGGCCTGACATGGAAGCGTCGTCCAACCATGACCAGTTCTTTAAGAGATATCGGTAGCGGGTATCGCACGACGGATTGCCGGGAGATAAAAACTGCCAATCCTTCCGCTCCGAGATTTCGCCAGTATTCAATATCCTTTACTAAATTATATTCTGGTTCCAGCAGGCTGCGAGCTTCAGGTGCCCGCATCCCCTCATTAATCAATCTGGCCTCCACCTCGGTGACAAAGTTTTTATAGCGGAGTGAGTCCTGTTGATCCCCAATCCTGCTAACGGGCATAAAGAGTGATATTGCGGGCCATTCGTCCAGTTGCAAAAGAAGTTCAATTTCATGTTTTTCTATGGTTTCCATATTCATACCATCCCGTTGTCTTTAATTTCTTCTTCGATTTCAATGCCTGGAGTGCGATCCGTTCGCTCCCATACCGTCCGATCGATTTTTATCGAATCCTCCACATCCGTAAATCCAAGCACTTCGTAAACAATTTGCCGGAGATGGCTATGATGTCTTTTGTCCGGCAAAAAACCTGACAACCGAAGCCTATTACTGCGACACCTGATGATCAATTCTTCAGTTTCAACCATGCCATCCTGCTGAAGGGCATCAAGCACTGCCATCTCCAGCTGATCGTCGCTGAGCCCCTCTAATTCCGGAGATAGCTCCGATGACTCTTCCACATCCGGAGATTCCGACGACTCCTCAAAATCTGCTTGCCGCCTGCTAGCGGGAACAGGTTTTCCTACATAACCGGCTTGTTCCATTTCGGCAGCGCAATCTATGCATTTTGTTGTCCAGGGCAGCGCTTCAAGCCGCTTTTCAGAAATTTCTTCACCGCAGATTTCGCAGATTCCGTACAGTTCCGACTGCATTCGGGCTAATGCATAATCTATGTCTTCTATCTTTTTCTTGTCCTGTTTATCAAGCTGGTCGAGACTTGCAGCCAGATATTCATTGGTTGCCGACTCCTCGAATTCTATTTCGTTCTTATGCAGATTCTGCCAGGATTCTTCGTTGCTCAGGCGTTTTTTAACAAGCACTTGACGTTGTTCTCTGAGCTTGGCTTCTATCGCTCGTTTTTTATTTATATCCATAGAGCACACCTCCAGAATGCTGAGGAAATTATCGATCTCCAGCCCTCAATCACGCATGGCCGGATCTTTCCAACTCCGGAAAAACGGGAAATAAGCCTGGACTCATTACTAAATATTACATGAAAGAAACGTGCCATTTATTGTCTATTTGGTAAAAAATACTTGGGAAGTGGGCGGGATTGGAATCCGGCTACGGCGTCAAACAAACATTCAGGTTTTTCCTTAAATTTTGACGATCAAGAATATTTTTACAGAAAGGAGAAAACAATGAAAGGAATCCAGGTTGCCGTGATTTCCGGCAGCCTGGACAGTCAAGTCAGTGTATGACTTGAAATCACTCTTCGAAATACTACTTACTACTTGAATTAACGTTCAAGCATAAAGGTTACTTTTAGATGAGCACGATATACTTTAGGATTTCCTCCTTCCAGTAATACCTCTTGATCTTTAATCCAGACACTGCGGACATGTCGTAAAGTCTCTTTGGCCTGAATAATCCCAACTTGAAGTGCATCGTCGAAACTTTTTTCCGAATCTGCACTCATCTCAATTATTTTAGCTATAGATGACATACCCAATCCTCCTATTGTTTAATTAAAAACGACTGTTATAATCGTTTTTCAGGTTAGGAATATGCTGCTCTGAAATAATCACTGTAAAACATATTCCTGCGAACTCCCTAGAGTCTTCATCAGCAGTTCTTCCTTATCAAGACGTTAAACACTTATTCTCCCCAAAAAAGACGATAGAGGATCGATAGCAACAACAGACTGATTATCAGCCAGAAGAGTATATCAAGAGTAACATAGGTCACTTGCTCAAGCTGTTTACGTTTTTCGTTCTCTTCAAGCATCTGAAGCGTTTCCTCCCGACTGTGCTGTTTCCGGTGTGAAGGAGCGGATCGATAAGCAAAGAGACCGGCCAATATGCTGATAAACAGTACCGGCAGCCAAAAGACCCCAAGCAATGAAGGACCAAGGGGCCTGATCCACAACCCGCCTGCATAAGTAATGAGAAAAATAATAAGAAATAAAAAGAAAAATCCTGACCTCGGACCACTTTCTTTATTTAAAAACAGACTCAGTATCCAACTGATAATTAAGGCCACTATCAATGAAAATACCAGCTGAGTTGCAACAATCATTTCGTCTCCTCCGTGGAATCCTCCTGCACAAGCGTACTTTGATAGAAAATGTCATTCCGGGCTTGACCCGGCATGACGACAGAGTGACTTCTGCGGGCGGGCACAGGGACCCGCCCCTACGGGATAATTCCACCATCATCGATTCATACGCTTAATTCGGAAAAACCCTTTTTTTTACAGGTCCAGTTCCATAGATCCGCCTGTTTGCAGATCATGGAGTGTATCCCGCAAACCTATTTTAATTGGAATAGAAGTCTCTCCCTTACTGGAAATTTTTATGCTTTTCTTTTGAATAGTTACATGAAGCCAATGCTCGCGGTAAAGAATGTTGAAAGCGAGGCTTTTCACCTCCTCTGGCAAAGCCGGGTTAAACCAGAGCGCATCCTGCCTTGTTTCCAGACCACTGTAGCAGCGCTGCATCAGATCTACCGTTCCGGCCATGGCGCCGAGATGGATACCTTCATGGCTGGTCCCTCCCTGAATATCCAGGACATCGCTTTTCAGAGCGTCACAAAACAGGTACCAGGATTGTTGACGCCTGGACCTCGCCAGCACCCAGGCATGAACCACCCTGCTGAGTGTCGAACCATGCGAGGTACGCTCAAGGTAATAGTCAATATTTTTCGGGATGGTGTTATACTCAAATGAGTAGCCGAGCCGTTTAAAAAGCTGATCCAGTTCATCGGCTGACAGCAGATAGAAGAGCATAAGCACATCTGCCTGCTTTGATAGCTTATAACGATTAGGACTGTCTCCTTCAGCCTCGAGAATGCGGTCGAGACGATGAATATTATCATATTTTTGTTTATATCCCTCCCAGTCAAACTCTTCGAGTTCATCATAACCCTCGAATTGACTGATGATACCGTCGCCATGAAAAACGATGCGCATTTTGCGGCTGATATCCTGCCAAAGCTCCAGTTCATTATCGCCCAGACAAAGATTTTCCTGCGTTGCCTGCCTCCGCTGCTCCGGCAAAATTTCAAGCACATCCAATGCCCGACAGAAAACCCACGCTGCCATAATATTGGTATAGGCGTTGTTGGACAGTCCTGATTTTTCGGCCCCGGGATATCCTGTATGGAATTCATCGGGACCCATGACTCCTTTTATCTCGTAGCGGTCAATGGATTCATTATAAGTGGCCAGGCTAGCCCAGAACCTGGCTGTTTCTATCATTATCTCCGCACCGTAAAATGACATGAAATTACGGTCGCCGGTTACCTGATAATATTGCCAGACATTGTACGCTACAGCGATGTTGATATGGCGCTGAATTTGTGTGTTATCCGGCACCCAATGTCCCGATTGCGGGTTGAGATGCAGCGTCTGGGTTTCCTCCCTGCCGTTACTGCCGCTCTGCCAGGGAAACATGGCTCCTTTAAGACCTGCTTTTGCAGCCGCCAGCTTGGCCTGGGGCAGCCGCCGATGCCGATACTGAAGGAGCGCCCTGGTCAGATCCGGGATACGTAAGTTCAAAAAGGGAAAGACGAACAGTTCATCCCACATGACAAGACCGCGATATGCTTCTCCATGCAACCCACGGGGAGGAATGCCGACATCGAGATCGATTGAATGCATCGACACAGTCTGCAGCAAATGAAAGATATGTAGATTAAGGATCTGAGAAATTCTTAGGTTCGAGTCCTGCACATCAAAGCCGCAACGTTGCCAGAGGTGGCGCCATGCCCGTCGATGCCCCGTTAGCAGGGTATGGAAATCAGGGGCATGGGCAGCTCGCACCCTTGCCTCTTCAAGACTTTCGGAGATGCCGCGGTCCCTGGAACTGTAAACGGCCACGATCTTTTCAAGGCGCAACCGATCACCTGCATTAATGGAGACAGTTATCTCCTGGCCGACAAGTCCAGGTTCCCGAACAGGAATACGCTCCATTTCAACGACAGGTTCGTCGTCCTTAAAAAGCCGCGTACGTCCGGCTTCGGCAATACGGATATGCGATTGTTTTGTCTCAACCTGCAGCCAGATGATTTGTCCATCCGCACTGATCCCCTGGGAAAGAACGGACAGATGATCATTATTCAATTCTCTGTAACGATCTACCAGAGTATTTGCCACCCTCCCATCGAGCGTCGTTCTGATATGGATATTGCCGGACCAGTTTTTGACAGTGAGAACAGTTTCCAATGCCGCCAGATGGGGCATGTCCATGCTGACAAAACGGCGTTCCGTCAAAGCGATCTCTCTCTGCTGTTCATCAACCAGCCGAATATTCCTCATAAGAATACCGGCGGCCATATCAAGTTCCTGGTGATACTCGGCTGACTCGAATGAATCGCTGCCAAACCAGCCGCCACCTTCAAGACAAAAAGTCAGAGGCAGCCAGTTGGGTATGTTGACCAGGCTTTCATTTTCAACGGTTTCCCCGGCGATATCACTCTGCAGGCGGTTATAGCAGCCGGCAAGATAAGTACCCGGGTAATGTTCCTTGCCTGCTGTGGATTCAGGACTTGCACCGCGACTGGCCAAAATACCGTTACCAAGTGTGCAAAGGGCTTCGCGCAATTTTTCCCTTTCCGGGTCGAATCCTTTGTAGCTCAAGGACCAGATCCCTTCGGTTATTTCCTTTTCGGCCAGCTCGGCCAGTTTTTCGAGAAAAATCGTTACTTCGGTCTGATCCCGTAATATGTAGCGGGCGTTTGTCTGCCGGGGCTCATCACTGACCAATATGCCGATACCTCTGTCGCCGATACTGCGAAAAGCATCCTCGTCGGTTGTATTGTCCCCGATATAGAGCGGCGTTATCCTGGAGCAGTCGACATGAAACTGGCCGAGCATCGCCTGCACGGCCTTACCCTTATCCCAGTCCACGGCTGGATGCAGCTCGAAAATTTTCTTGCCGGAAGTCTTCTTTAATTCAAAATACTGCTTGGCAAGATCGTCTACCCGATTTTCAATATCGGCAACCGCCTCCCCGTTTGCTCCTCTGTAATGTACAGCTATGGCATAGGGTTTTCGTTCGATCCGAATCCCTTCTAATCCCCGAGCAGCTTTATTGAGATCCTGTTCGGCTTTCTTCAGGATTGAGAGATACTGCTGTTTTCGATTGCCTTCTTCGAAATAGCCTTTAGCGCAGCTCATCTCAAAGCCATGACTGCCGGCATAGGCCAGTTCATCGATCCCGACCATTTTCCGGACGTCGCTCAATGCCCGGCCGCTAATAACTGCAACGAACATATCCTTAGCCAGTCTTTGCAGCACCTGTCTGTTTCTTTCATTAAGCGTTGCCTCTGCGGGATCATCGACTATTGGACTGAGTGTGCCGTCATAATCGAGGAAGATCGCCGGCAATTCTTTCTGGAGCCGCTTGAAGATACTCTGCGTCTCACCCAATGCAGAAAGCAGTTGATGCTCTCCGTCTGATTCTTCACTTGTTTCCCAAGTTATTTCGCTCAAATCCTTCACTACCAGATCGGCGCCCGAATTTTTCAATTTATCCGCCTGATTATGACGGTCAATGCCGATTACTTTGCCAAAGCCTCCCGCCTTTCCTGCCTGAACCCCGGCCTGGGCATCTTCGATGACCATCGCCTTGGTTACCTCTACATCAAGCATTTTTGCAGCTTCTAAAAACACATCGGGGGCAGGTTTACCGGCAAGATTCATTTCCACCGCGGTATTACCGTCAATTATCACCTCAAATAGATTGCTCAAACCTGCAGCCTCCATCACCATGTGGGCATTACGGCTGGCAGAAATCAAAGCAAAACGTAAACCTGCGGCACGTCCTTTTTTAATGAAGGAAATTGTGGAATCAAAAGCTGTTACCCCCTCGTTTTTAACCAGGGCATTAAAAGCATAATTTTTCCTGTTGCCAAGTCCACAGATCGTTACTCTTGCAGGCGGATCATCGGGATCACCATAAGGCAAGGTAATGTGGCGGGATGCAAGAAAGCTTTTGACGCCATCGTAGCGAGGTTTACCGTCCACATAATCCCGATAATCATTTTCTATATCAAAGAGGCTGACTTCTTTACCTTTGCGGCGGGCATGCTCTGTCAGAAAATCATCGAACATCCGTTTCCAGGCATCGGCATGTAGGCGGGCCGTATCGGTCACAACGCCATCCATGTCCATGATACAGGCTTCAATGTTTTCAATAGAGAGTTTCATAATCTTCATTCTTGCAAATAAAATGCCCGTTACGCTTTTTACATCAGGAATTGACAAGTCTGCTTATCCTCAAAATCTACAGATTTAATCTATTGCGTCGTCCGGCCATAGAATAAAGTGTCCAACAGAACAGGACAGCAAGACAGACGATGTGTCGGATTATTGCGAACAGAGATACAATGAACCGTTCATTTTTTTGCAATAATCCATATGGCATGCACAATTCCGGGAATGTAGCCCAAGAGTGTAAGAAGAATATTAATCCAAAAGTGCAAGCCAAGACCGACCTGGAGAAATACGCCGACAGGGGGGAGAATTATTGCGAAAATTATTCTGATTACATCCATTTTTACTCCTATTTTCGTTATTTATTCCTGGACTTTTCACTTCAACAGCAAAAGCTCGATTTGATACAATCCAGTAAAGTTTTTCAATGAGTGCATTCATCCCTGCATGAAACGGACCAATAAATTTCAACGGCATTATACGGTGAATTGATGATGGTGGAATTATCCCGTAGAGGCGGGTCCCTGTGCCCGCTTACATGAGTCTCATCTGTCGTCATTGCTCTCCTCGGTCGTCATTCCGGGTTTGACCCCAGCCCGGAAGAACCAAAAAAAAGAGCATGGTTACCTCGAAGCATATTGATTTATATGGATGCGGCTTTATATAAGATTGTATGCCTGGAAAGACGGGAAGCCTGGTGAAAAATCTTCTCGACAACACGGAGGAACATCCTGGTTTTTATACTAATTTTTACCTAAATGAGGGATCATGTGATATTAGAAATTCATTGTCATACCAGCGAAAAATCCACATGCAGTTTCGTGACGGCACGCGATTTGATTACCAGAGCTTTTGAAGTCGGTATGGACGGCATTGTTCTTACCGATCATCATTATATGTGGTCGACAGAAGAGTTGCTGGCGGTAAAAGCCAGGGCCGGACTTCCTGACCATTTCCTGCTTTTGTCCGGTCAGGAGGTCACAACCTCATCCGGTGCTGACGTATTGGTATACGGAGCCGATCGTATTTTCCCCAAAGGTACCGAACTTTCCGATATCCGCAAGGCCTGCCCTGACGCGGCAATAATCTGGGCTCATCCATATCGCAAGGGAGGCATTCCCAAAAAAGAAGAGCTTATGGATGAAATGTATGATGCAATAGAAATTTTAAATTCAAATCATACATTTACAGAGATTCATCGGGCAGTGAACGACTGGCATGCCTTGAAGTTCACAGCATCTGCAGGGACGGATGCTCATGCTCTCTCCTATATCGGCACCTACCCGACTATTATTGAACATCCTGTTGAAAATATAAAACAATTTGCAGAAGAGATAAGGGCTGGCCGTTGCCATCCCTATTTTAAGGAGATTCGAAGAGCAGGCACTACCCGTACCCGGATAAAAGAATTTTCCGTTGGCCCTCAGCATAAAAAAAAGCATGCATTTATTATCAAGGAATACGAAGAAACCGAAGCCTGGAAAAACGGCAATCGATCCTACCGGATCATGACAGCTATTCGCCGCAGCGGGTTTGATAAAGGTGTATGCAGAATACCCGAGCCATTGGCAGAAGACCAAAAACATAGGATTCTGATAGAAGAAAAAGCCGAAGGTAATGTACTGTTTGAGGTTATTTTACATGCCAACAAGAAAAAGGCACAGGAGGCATTAAAACTGGCGGCTAAATGGTTAGCCAAACTTCATAACCTACAGCTGAAAGTCACATCTGCCGAGGATTATTGTACTATTGAGCCTGAACGGATTAACTGGTACGTCAAAGGGCTGCATGAGCGCGACAACCCCCATCGTCATCGAGCCCAGGAAATTTGTGATTATGTTTTGCAGGCTGAACTACAGCTCATCCGTTCGCATCCCCAATGGCTGGTACAAAGCCATGGAGATTTTCATCTGAAAAATATTTTCTACCATAATGATAATGAAAATGATCCATGTATTATTGTTATAGATTTTGACAGTTCCTACCTCCTTCCTCAGGCCTTTGATATAGGTACTTTTCTTGCCCAATATGACAACATGTTCTACAAACATCGTCATATTTTCGACAAAGCTTCCCCGGATATATTTCTGGAAACCTACGAAAATGAGATTCACCACCTGCCGGATACATTTCGCCAACAAGTACGTCTCTTTCAGACCAGGACCTACTTAAGCATCCTGTATTATTTAGCAAAAGTCGATATGGGAGAATCAGAAAATTTCTGGACCATACTGCTGTACGCCGAAAAAGCATTAGCTTCAATCACCCATTCACAAATCGGCGGTATCAACGGAGATAAAACCGGTTCATCCGGCTAAAGCGTACTTTGATAGAAAATGTTTTGAAAATCTGAGACTTCTGCGGGCGGGCACAGGGACCCGCCCCTACGGGATAATTCCACCATCATCGATTCACCGTAGGGGAGCCTCCCCGTGGGCTCCCGTTATTACTTGAGAAGCGACCACGGCACTGAGCAGAGATCCCGCGAATCCACAGCTAAAAGTAATCCACGGACCAATGGCCACTGTCGCTGCTACCAGCAGTAAGTTGATTGGCACTGCTATTAGCCCGGCTATAAAAAATATGCCCAACAGAACGGGTATCACCATTGAACTGGTACGAAAACCTGTGAAAAGTGCAATGGCGCTCTCCTTATCCAAGACTCCACCCCATAACGTACCGAGAATCCATGCCAGCGAAATACCGGCAAAAATTACCAACCCCCACTTTATATAAGAAGGCCATTTCGCCCTTTCTTTCATGGCATATTTTCCTGTGACGACTTTCTTTCCGGCTTACCTTCCTGACGTGCAAACCATTATGGTAGACTTCTTTGTCAAGTATCTTCAAGAAAATCGGCAAACGGCTTGAGAACGTCCACCGATTGACAGAGGATCTTGGTACTCACCAACAAAGGAAAAGCCAGCAAGGCACCGACATACCCCCACAACCAACCCCAAAAAACAATTGTCAGAAAAACGAGTAATGGATTCATTGAAAACCGGTCGCCAAGAATCTGTGGAGTGATGATTTGCCCCTCAAGAGAAGTAATTATTAAAAATACCGCCGGAGCCAAAAGAATAGTGAACAGTGAATCAAATGTAACCAGTGAAACTATGGTGATAACAATCGCACTGCAAATCGCTCCGATATACGGTGCGAAGTTGAGCAGTGTCACCATGGTTCCCCATAAGATGGGATTGGGCAGTCCAATCAAAGTTAAAGCCAGCGCAACGGTTATTCCGAGGCATATATTTATAATGGTAATGGTAAGAAGATATCTTGAAATCTCCTGCTGAATAAGGCGCCCCATATCGACGGTGTTGCGCTGATGGGCCAACCAGAAAATGGCCCGAATAATGTATTCCACCAGAGTCTTTCCGCTGTACAGCATGAAATAGAGCAGGACTATCGATAATACAAAGAAGGTCAATACTTCAGGTGTTGCGGAAAACAAGCTTTCGATAAGTTTTTCAGTATTCGGTTTTACTTCCATTTTCATGGCATTTTGGTCCAGTTCCGTCAGAACTTCCGCCTTTTCGGCTGCCTCTTGTATCTGCTTGAGCGGTTGTTTAATTTTCTGCAGTTTTTTTTCAATTTCATGCAAAACCTGAGGAGACTTGTCAAGCCATCCTTCGGCTGGTTCTGCAAGAGCCATAATACCTCCGGCAATAACGGTGACGATCCCTGTAACGACAATAGCCGCACCGATACGTCTGGGTATGCGCAGCCTGGCTAATAATTGAACAACAGGCGCAAAAAGAAGACTTAACAGGATTGCGAAGGTGAGCGGAACAAGAATGGTGGAGGCGTATTTAAAAACACATAACAGCAGCAGAGCAAAAATTCCGATCAAGATTGAATCTCCGATGGATAACTGTTTTTTTTGCCGACGTTCTCTATTTGCTGAACCATTGGAGGCTAAATTATTATTATCGATTTGACCCATGGAAGACCCAAAAAAAAGGTAACGATTTCTTTGCTCGACAGAAGGAAGATAAAACAGTTACAGCAAATTTTATACCCGAGAGGAGAAAATTCGGTTCTTCCGAATTAACCGTACGTGCAGTGAAATAATATACGGCAGGATGCAACGCATCCAAAAAAGGATCCTATGCGGCGCATAGGATTCAGAGCAAATAGTCTTTCCGGTTATCGCACCTGGGATGGGCGGGTTTAGAACCCGCCCTACGTCCCTGCATAGCAGTATCTATCCGGTGGGACAGGAATCGGGCATGTTCGGATAAACCTCGAATTATACCATCTATGCGCAAGAGGCCGCGATTCGAGAACATCTCCAAAAAATTAACACCCCACAAGGGGGTATAAGTGCCTTGGAGATCACTTTAACATTCTAATTTTAAAGCATTCTCCAGGTTTCTTGTTTTTATGGCAGATTTTCTCGAGTAAGGCACTAATAGCTGGCATATATTTCGCAACGATTATTAAAAGAATCACATTTCTGTCACCCGGGGAGGAAAATAACTACTACCTCACTTGTTAAACACAATGCTCAGGGAGAGTCGACATGATTGGAAATCTTCTAAAATTCAGCGGATATGTTTTGCTGGCCAGGGAAGCAGCTGATTTTTTCATCAGCTCCCACCATTATCGGCAACAGGAACAGAACAGAGAACAATTGCTCTGCTCGGTCTCGGCATCGTTAGTCAGTTTGGCTGTGGGGGTTGGAATAGGAGTACTTTTTGCCCCTCGTGCCGGAAAAGAGACTCGTGAAATGATTTTAAATGCAACCTGTGATTGCGTCCAGTCAGGAATTGCTGAAGGGAAAGAGCAAATAAGTGAGATTATAAGTAAGAAAAAAGAAGAATTTTGCTCCACAACAGATGAAAAGCCACAGGAAACTTCAGACTAAAAGCGACTGAAAAGAAAGAACAGATCGCCGATACCGTAATGATTAAAGGAGGGTAACATGAAAAATTATATGAATTGGAAAAGAAAGTCTCATAATTCCAAAGGGAAAATAATCATAGGCGCAGTTGCGGGAATGGCTGTAGGTTTAACGGCAGGAATGCTAACGGCACCACGCTCAGGAAAAGAAATTCGCGGCCTTCTTACTTCACGAACCAGTGAGACGATTGAGAAGGTTGGAAAAACCATCGGAGAAACAACCCACAGGAAATAGTCGGAAACGATGGCATCGTAAGAACTTTGAATTCTTTAAGTTGCGTCATTCCGACGAAAGCCGGAATCCAATGTATTCAAATAGAGATAGATTTCCCATCGCCGGAATGACGCCATCACGTATTGCATTTGATATATCCTGATAAGGAGAAATTTGATGCAGGTCACCATTACTTTGAATCATCTGATTATGTTGATATTTTTTGGATTGATGCTGGGCATTGTTCTTTATGCTCTTCACGTCTACAAGAAAATCAGCAAGGAATTATCGGCAATCACAACAAAAATTTCTCCCTGCCGGGACCGCATCTCCTCCATAACGAAACGAATAGAGACCATTAAAGGCCTACAGCACAAGGAGCGCAGGTGAATGTTATTTTGTGTAAGCGAGCTTTAAACTCGCAGGCAAATCCAAGCAGCAGTTATTAATAAACACAAAACTATAGGAGTTAGCTATGTTAGGCTGGTCACTTAGTTTTTTTATTATTGCGATTATTGCCGGTTTTCTCGGTTTTGGCGGGATTGCCGGAGCTGCAACAGAAATAGCCAAAATCATCTTCTTTATCTTTCTTGTCTTATTGGTTATTTCGCTTATCGTCAACGCATTACGGGGAAGACCTCCAAAAATATAGCATATCCAGAGTGATTCATTATGACTGGCGAACGGTTACTTAGCCTTAATCGGATTCCGTCCATTTCCCTTGAACACGACTGAATAACCGATCTCCCGAACTAACAAAGGAGCGCCCCTTCCACTCTCTGCTTTCAACAGATAATTTCTTACGGTCACCGCGGATTATTTTATAACTATTAGGATAATTTGCTTCCAGACGAGAGGATATCGTCGTCCCCGCATGAGAGATAATCAGGCCATTGACGAGGTGGGTATAAGCTGAATGAATATGTCCGCTGAGAATAATGTCGACTCCTGCTTCCGTCAACTTATCCAGTGCCTTATCTCGCCCTCCTATAAGCTGGCGGTGACTATACTCCTCGGGAACCCAAAAAGGATGATGCGCTACAATCACACGTAGCCGTTCCTCTTCCTCCGCTGCCAGATATTCGGCAATAGCTTCAATCTGCTTGCTGTTTATCCGTCCCCTTGACCAATCCAAAGAATATCCCGATCTTCTTGCAGTATTAACGCCGATCGTAATGTGGTCTTCACCCATCAACACAGGCTCAAGCGGACTTCCAATATAAATATGCCATTTTCTCCAAGGGTGAAAAAACCGCTCTGCGAGATTATCCGCAGAGATATCGTGATTACCTGCAATAACGAGAAAGGGCCATTGCAAACTATCAAGAAAGGCTCGGGCCGCTAAAAACTCACTTCTGCGGGCACGCTGGGTAAGATCGCCGCTTATAACAACCAACTGTGGTTCAATTAATTCGAGGTTTTGTAAAAGCCCTTCGATAAGTTGCGGACTTTCCCGACCAAAATGCAGATCAGAAATGTGGGCTAGAGTCATCATTCATCAATTTCCGCGCTCAGAATATCAGCTTTGAAAAACCTCTGGAAAATCATATTAACCCCGGCTTATTTCCAGTTTACCGGGGTTAGTGCCTTTCCTAAAACCTGCCTTTCAGTTCAGTCCACTTCAAAGCATGTGGATTATAAAGAATCCACTTCAAAGCATGTGGATTATAAAGAATCCTCCGAAAAGCACGGGGACCGGGTGTTAATCTTTTATTGCCTGGTAGGCTCCATCCTGGAATCCGGGTTCAGTTCAGGTTCTCTCATCTGATCAAAATCGCTTTCCGGTTGATCGGGATCTTCCTTTTGCAGAATCTCACCTGATTCATCCACATTGAAATTAGAGGGAGATTCGCCTCGCTCCTCCTGCCAGGCAGGAGCAATACCGTAATGACTTTCAAGTCCGCGCTGGAATTCATCATCAGCCATGTTTGCTTGCTGCGGGGCACTATCAAGTTTGCTTTCATCCACCATCAGCGTCGCATTATTTTCTGAGAAACTGAAAGCTTCAATCGGCACTGCTATGTCTTTTACGCCACCCACTCCCAAAAAGCCGCCTTTTTTAACTGTGATATGGCTGATTCTCCCAGAGTTGGTATCTATTTTAATATCCTGGATCTTACCAAGATCTTCTCCATTCCGGGACACAATCGTCATACCTATGAGTTCATCAGCGGATCGGGTCAAGGACCTGTCACTTTGCGACATCCGATCTTGATTGGTTGCGGCTGTTTCATCCGTTGCAGCATAAACCGGAGCTGATAACACCAACGAGGTCATAATTGTTATCAATGAAACGGTCATCTTTTTCATGATGATCCTCCTTTAGCTCTTGGTTAATCTATGTCCTGTTTATCATTCCAGTTTCATCCGTTCGCCGTACAGGATATCACTGGTTACAATTTTAAAAAGCAATTGCCATGCCAGAGAGTAAGAGAAAAAAGATCAGAAGACTGAGGATATTGCTGTGAGTGAATGCAGTGCAAAATTTTATTCTATTATTTCCGGAACCTGTCCGAACAAACAAGACGATGTGTCTGGAGGAGAATAATACTCCCGTGCGTTGCATGGGAACTCTTCCGTGACTGCGCAGTCCGGCAATGCTTTAGCGATAATGTGGGAGTGGAATGGGATGCGGCGCATCTCGTGGTGGGATCCCATGCGGCGCATGGGATCCAGGGTAACTGATGAGAAATGCGGGCTATAGTTGTTTTCTGTTTTTTTCCGGTTCCATAATTCCTGTTATTCTGGACTGTTCTCTTCGAACAGGCAATCTCATTCTTCAGGTCAAAGTCGCTCCACATCATAATTATAACGGAACTGCAGTAAGTTACCTTTTTGCGCGGATTTTTGGCACAATTGTTGCGTCAGAGATAATGGATCCGACAATTGAATTCAGCAGATCTGTTTTGCTCACGAAAAAATCGATCCGGCAGAAACTGTAACACTTGAAAGGAGAACAAAAATGAAAAAGATACCAATATTTCTCATTGTGGCTTTAATTATTCGCATATCGACTGTCGCTGTCGCCGCTGAGGTAAAAGATTATTCAAAAACCATCAACGTATTTAAGGATTCACCTGTTGTGAAAACTTTTTTCGATAATTCCTATGGCTACGCTGTCTTTCCAATGATCGGCAAAGCAGGATTTGTCATTGGAGGCTCTTACGGCGAAGGCCAGATTTATCGAGATGATAAGGTAACAGGAAAATCATCTGTTATTGAAGGATCAATAGGCTTTCAACTGGGTGGCAAAGCTTTCAGTGAAATAATTTTCTTTCAGGACGAGCGGGCCTATAACAGGTTCACCAGCGGCAATTTCGAATTCGACGCTACTGCCCAGGCTATCGTGATAACGGCGGGAGCCCAAGCTCAGGTGGGTACTGCCGGTATTGGTGCAGGTGCAACTGCCGGACCTAAAACAGGAGTCCAGGCCGAAACAAATTACGTTAACGGACTCGCTACTTTCGTGCATTCACAGGGTGGCCTCATGTACGAATTTTCCGTCGGTGGACAAAAATTTACCTTTGAACCTTTGGAGTAATAATACTATTGTAAAGAGATCCAAAGCGTTTTCATGGTTGCAATTCGCCTGGCATTGCAACCATGATCTCACCTGGTGCAAAACGATATTTCAACGGTGTCTGGAGCCAAACCAACTCTCCATCCAGAGCCACATTAATCCGCCTAATCCGGCTTTTGGATCGATAAAAAGTCAGTTCAATTTCATCAACTAATTGATTTTCTATACGTCTTTCCTTCTGTAAAGGATCTATACCCAGAAACAACGATTTTACCACAAGCATGAATGCTTCTAAGCTGCTATTGCAATTAACTGCAATCAAATGCAGTCCTTTGCGACCTTGTTTTTTTGTTTGTCCCAATGCCGGGAAGCTTAACTCACGCTCTCCCACACCAATAAAAACCAATGGTGTCTTTAATTGTTTACC
>Ga0214472_10002303_pt1 | contig 20700 bp, 13 predicted proteins | sample RVTome_6_FD_207662 | JGI IMG/M metagenome (GOLD analysis project Ga0214472, IMG submission 207662) | Soil microbial communities from uranium-contaminated site in the Upper Colorado River Basin, Wyoming, United States - RVT140D175 | ecosystem: Environmental > Terrestrial > Soil > Contaminated >...
GCCGGCGCACAACCACACGCGGCACTGTGTCGCGAGAACCCGGCATAAATGCCGGGCCTAATAGGACGAAAGGGACGTAAACGTCCCTCCCGCGGTACGTCAATCCCCGCCGCCGCAGACCAGCCACAACACCGCCATGCGGACGGCCAGGCCGTTGGTGACTTGTTCGAGAATCACCGAATGCGGGCCGTCGGCCACGTCGGGCGTGATCTCCACGCCGCGGTTGATGGGACCGGGGGCCATGATCAAAATGTCCGGCTTGGTCCGCGCCATGCGCTGACGGTTCATGGCGTACAGCAGGGCGTATTCGCGCACCGAAGGAAACGGGCGGGTGGCCTGCCGCTCGAATTGAATCCTGAGCAGATTCAACACGTCGACCCGCGGCAGGATGTCGTCCAGATTGTAAGAAACCTCGACGCCCAACTCTTCCCAGCGCCGCGAAACCAGCGTCGAGGGTCCGCAGACAATCACGTGCGCGCCCAGTTTTTTCAGGCCCCAGATATTCGACCGCGCCGTGCGGCTGTGGGCGATGTCACCGACCAGCGCCACGGTCAGCCCGGCCAAGTCGCCGCGCTGTTGTCGAATGGTCAGGATGTCCAGCAGCCCTTGGGTCGGATGCTCGTGGGGTCCGTCGCCGCCGTTGATGACGGAACATTCCAGGTTCTGGGCCAGCAGGTGCGGCGTGCCGGGCGTGCGGTGACGCACCACCACGACGTCCGCGCCCATCGCCTCGATGGTTTTGGCCGTGTCGATGAACGTCTCGCCCTTGGAGATGCTGGATCCGGACGAAGAGAAGTCGATCACGTCGGCCCCCAAACGCCGGGCCGCCAGCGCGAAACTGGTCCGGGTGCGGGTCGAGTTTTCGAAGAACAAGTTGGCGCACGTCTTGCCGGTCAACACCGACAGTTTCTGTTTGCAGTCGAGCGTGGCGTGCTTAAACTGCGCCGCCGCATCCAGGATCAGCGTCAGTTCCTCGGCCGACAGGTCTTCCAGCCCCAACAGATGCCGCCGCGTCCAGTTGGCCGGATAGGCGCCGATGTCAACCGTCTGCGTGCTCATCCGATAGGGTACCGGCGGTGAGTGAGAAGCATCGGCCCAGGCCACAATTTCGTGCTGCCGATCGATCCGCGGCAATTGCGACAACGCCCGTTCATTCTATCGGCGCAAGCGGTGCCTGCAACCAAGCGCCTCGGCGCGCCTGACGGTGGGACACCGACATACCAGCCGGTAAAATCTCTTTGTCATTACGGCGCCAGTTGCGCGCCGGCCGAGAGGAGCGCCGCTGGCTGGCAAGTCTAGCGCTAACGGACCATTTGACCGGACTCCCCAACCGGCGGGCATGGGACGAGACATTGCGCGAAATGCGGGAAAGCGCGGAACACACCGGCCAGCCGCTGACCGTGGCGATCATGGATCTCGATCATTTCAAACAGATCAACGGCGCCCACGGTCAGCAGGTGGGCGACCAGGTGCTGCGCGCCGCCGCGGCCGCCTTGCGTGAAGCGTTGCGCGGCGACGACTTCGTCACCCGTCTGGGAGGTGATGAGTTCGGAGTTTTGCTCACCGGACTGCGCGATTCCGACGCTGCGAACGTCATCGAGCGCGCGAGGCATTCGATGCCGGACAGCCTGGCAAAGGCTGATCTACCCATTGTCACTGCCAGCGTGGGGTTCTACGGCATGGATGATGTCCGTGTCCGCGGACTCTCGGACACCGACATTATCGCTCAAGCCGACGCGGCGCTGCGTCGGGCGAAGTCCGCCGGCAGGGACCAATGCGTGCGTGCCGATTGAATCGTTTCGTACTCATTAAATCCACTTAACGCCGCGCAGAGTACAGTCCGCTGTTGGAACGTCGATCCCAAAGGTATCTCGAAAGCACGAAAGGGCGAAAACACGAAACTGTGGCGGGAAATCCTGTTGCTCTACCTTTCAAAGACTCGTCAATTTGTAGGAATGCTGTTCGTCGCTCAGCGACGTGCTCGCTAACATTTCTTTCGTGCTTTCGAACTTTCGCGCTTTCGTGATTTTTTCCGATGCACGGCTCACGCGCGCTGAGCCCACTGCCGCGGGAGAGAGGACGTAATCGCGCATACAATCAACGAATTGAGTCGCACCGCGTCGCTCGTGTCGCGGCACGGCGGCCGATGGCGGCGATTCGACGGGCCAGCCGAGCGTCACTGTCGATAACAATCCCCCGACTCTGGTCCAAGTCATCAAATCCTTCGTTGGCTAGTGAACGGAGCAGCGCCAGTTTTTCCTATTCCTCACTGGCCTGCTGCTCCAACAATCGCAGTCCCGCTCGTATCACCTCGCCGGCGTTTTTGTAACGCCCTGAATCGATTAAGTCCTGCACCAGTTTGTCCTGGTGAGATGTCAAATTGACTTTTCGCGTGGGCACCGTTTAAGGGCTCCTTTTCAGCCTCACACCGCCGGTTCCCAACCCGGCCGATATTCGCGTCCCCAGAGTGCGGCCACGTCGGCGTCGCCGGCAATCTGGCGGGTTTGGGGGTCGAAGCGAACGGTCCGTCCGGTGCGGTAGGCGATGTTGCCCAGGTTGCAGAGGGTGGTGCTTTTGACGCCGGTTTCGATTTCGGCGTTCAATTCGGTTCCGTCGCGGATGGCGTCGAGAAAATTGGTCAGGTGCGCGGTCTCGCCGCCGTCGATCGTTTGTTCGTCGATCTGCTTGTTGTCGCGGTCGTAGACGGCGTAGCGATTGCCCGTGATGACCAGCGAACCCTCCTCGCCGTAAAATGCAGTGCCAAACTGGCTGCCCTCGAAGCCACGTTTGCTCCAGGTGCGGTGTTCCCAGTTGATGGCTCGCTGGCCGAAGTGGAACGTGGCGATCTGCGTGTCGGGCGTTTCCTGATCGTCGTCGAAATGAAACTTGCCACCGCCGCAGACGACGTGGTCGGGATAGTCCACTTCGAGCCCCCACCGGCAAACGTCCAGCGCGTGGATGCCGTTGTTGCCCAACTCGCCGGTGCCCCAGTTCCAGAACCAATGCCAGTTGTAATGGATCACGTTGTCCCGGTAAGGCTGCTCGGGCGCCGGGCCTTGCCAGAGGCCGTAGTCCAAGTGATCCGGCGCCGGCACGACCTTGCCGTGGCCGATGTTGGGCCGCGTGCTGTTGATCCAGCCCCGGGCGAACAATGTGCGGCCGATATCGCCCCGATGGATTCGCTCGATCGCCTCGGTGATGCCGGCGGAACTGCGGCGCTGCGTGCCCAATTGCACGCGGCGGTCGTATTTCCGCGCGGCGGCGATCATCATCTGGCCTTCGCGTCCGTTGTGGCTGGCCGGCTTCTCCACGTACACGTGTTTGCCGGCCGCACAGGCGGCGATCGTGGCCGGCGCGTGCCAGTGATCGGGCGCGGCGATGACCAGGGCGTCGACCGCGTCGTCCTCCAGGATGCGGCGATAGTCCTTCACTCCGGAGATTTCCTGGTCCTGATGTCGCGCGGCCGCCTGACGTCCCGCGACCAGCGCCTTCTCGTCGGGATCGCAAACGTAGGCCACCGTGGCGCCGGGTAGTTGCGCAAATCCGCCGGCCAACGCGCGGCCGCGGCCGTTGGTCCCCATCACGCCCAGCACGATGCGGTCATTGGCAGAATAATAAGCCCGAGCCTTGCCGGCGGCCGACCACACAGCCAGCCCCGCGGCGCCGGAGGCAGTGGTTTTCAGAAACCGGCGGCGGTCGATCGAATGACTCATCGAAAACTCCTTTCCAATAGTAGGCAGAGGGCGGTAGGCAGAGGGCAGTTGGCAGAGGGCAGTGGACAAGAGGCAGTAGGTCAATATTCGCGTCAGCGCGTCACTGCCCTCTGCCCTCTGCCTACTTCGTTCAAGATTATAGCAAAGCTGCCATCGCCATGCCGGTGAAAAATCGATTCATTGGGCGACCCGCCAGCGGCGCTGGAAGAGCCAGATCATGGTAGCCACCAGCACGAGGTCGAACACGGCGTAAAACAGGACGAACCTGCCGTAGATTTCCCATTGGGCCGGCCGCGCCGGAAAATCGCGGCTGCCAATGTCCAAAGGCAGGGCAAACGCCGCCGCGAACGGGCTGGTAACGGTGGCGGCACGCACGTTGTCCGCTACTTGAGGAGCTAGGAACAGGTCGGCAAAATACGAGGCCGCCAACGGGGCGGTGAACAACAGCACGACCACCAGGTACGCCGTCATCATGGCCACCGACGTGCGGCGGAAAATGACCGAGCAGAAAAGCGCGATCAGCGCCGTCGTCGGGCAGATCAACAGCAAGATCAGCACGTAACCGAGCATCGTGAGCATGTTCGACCAGTAGGCCGTGACCATCACGCAGGCCAACAGCAGCGGCCACAACAAAAACGACGTCAGGATGCTCGACACCCGCAGCCCGGAAATCATCTTGCCCCAGAGAATCTGCCACGGCGTGACCAGCGTGGTGAGCAGCAGGTCCAACGTCTCGCGCTCCCGTTCGCTGGTCACCGAGCCGGCCGAAAACACCGGACCGACCAGCATGTTGAACAGCACCACGTAGCTGATGTACCACGGCGCCAGGTGCGGACGCAGATACAAGAACCAGGCCATCAACGGAATGGCCAGGAACATGCTCACCTGGATCACCACTCGCAGCATCAACGTGCCCTGGCTGAACAGTTCGCTGCGCAGTTCTTTGTCGTACACCGGGTTGGCGCCGTCGGGCAGCAGGTCGGTCCGTTTTGCCGGGGCGAACAGCCGGTCGGGGAACTGATCGCGCTGAATGACCAACCCCACGGCTTCCTTGGCCTCCTGCGCTTCGTCGACCACTTCCTTGCCTTCGCTGCCGACGTCCGGCGGGTGCAACAGCCGCGCGGCGGTGGCGGCGAACAGACCCGCGCACACGACGCCGCACATCGCGGGCAACACGGTCACCGACGCGAACAGCCGGAACTGGCCGGCCGCTTCGAATGTGCTCCAAAACAACAGCCCGACCAGCGCCAACGGCAGGATCACCAGGTAAGAGACCAACAGCGCCGCGGCCGAACGGCGGAAGTAACTGCTGCACGCAATGCTGATCATGCCAAAAGTGATCACCGAAAGAATCAGCGCCAAGTACGCCGCCAGCACCTCGTAAAACGACACCCCGCCCAACGGCAGGCAGAGCATGACGATCGGCAGCGACGAGATGATCAACAGCGCCAGGTGCGAAAGCGACGCCAGCAGCTTGCCCAGCACGATCGCCCCGGGCCGCAGCGGGCTGGCCAGCAGCATCTCATAGGTCTTGCGTTCTTTCTCGCCCGATATGGTGGCCGCCGCGAAGCTGGGCGCCATCAGCGACGCCAACAGGTATTGGCCCAGAAAGAACAGGTTGACCAGCCGTTTGGAGGCCTCCGGATTGGTCGTCAGGTCCATCACCTCCTGCTGGGGCCAGGCCACGTACACCACCAACCCCAACAGCGCGTTGTAGGCGAACAACAGCACGAACGCACGCCGCATCCGCAGGTTCACCAGCAGTTCGCGCTGCAGGACCGGGTTTTCCAGGAGATACATGGGCCTGTTGTGTCGTCGGAACGAGCTTGGGTGGCACGCCCAGAACGCAGTGATGGGCGTGTGACGCAATCAACACGCCCTGCGCTGCGCTTTAGCGCGTGCCACCCCCGGTTGTGGAGTTTTACGTGGTAATTATCGACTTACGTCACCAGCCCTTTGGTGACCAACATAAACACGTCCTCCAGCGTCGGGTCCTTCTCGGCGAAGGAGCGCATCCGCACGCCCTCGTGGATCATGCGTTCCAAGAGCGCGGCGATCTGTTCGTCGCCGGCGGCCAATTCGGCGGTGACGTGGGAGTTTTGCACTTGGACGTCGAGCATCTCGGGCATGCTGCGCAAGATCGAGATGCCGATGTCCTGCTTGTCCAGGAACTTGATCTCCAGGATGCGGTTGCGCTTGATCCGCCGGTAGACGTCCTGAATCGGTCCGTCCATCAGCAGATGTCCGCGTTCGATGATGCCGATCGACGTGCAGCAGTCGGCCAACTCGGTGAGGATGTGGCTGGAGATGAGAATGGTCTTGCCCATCTTCCGCAGTTCCTTCAACAGCGCCTTGACTTCCAGCCGCGCGCGGGGGTCCAGACCGCTGGCCGGTTCGTCCAGGATCAAGACCGGCGGGTCGTGGACCAGCGTCTTGGCCAGACAGAGCCGCTGCTTCATGCCGCGCGACAGTCCGTTGACGAAGTCGTCCCGCTTGTGGCCCAGGTCCAGCAGGTCCAGGACGTCGTTGATGACGTGCTTGCGCTTCGCGCGGCCGATCTGATAGGCCACGGCGAAAAAATCCAGGAACTCCCAGACCTTCATGCCGTCGTAGACGCCGAAGTTGTCCGGCATGTAGCCCACGCTGCGGCGGACGTTCATCGGATCGCGCGTGACGCTATAGCCGTTGACGATGCCCTCGCCCTGACTGGCCTTCAAGAGGGTGGCCAGAAAGCGGATCGAGGTGCTCTTGCCGGCGCCGTTGGGCCCGATGAATCCGTACATTTCGCCGGCTTCGATCTTCAGATTCAACCGCTCCACGGCCGTGAAGTCGCCGTACTTTTTACCGAAGTCGATCAGTTCGATCATCGCGCGTCTTTACCGTGATGCCGTGGCGGGGATGCTCGGATGGTTGACGTCGCGCTCCGGCGGCCGCGGATCGCCGTAACTTAGATGTGCTACGATCAGATCGCCGCGGCGGTTCTGCTTGGCCGGCGGATCGATCGACAGGCCGTCCAATTCGTCGTCGGTCCATGCCACCAGGCGGGTTTCACCAGGCTCGAGCTGTTGCTCGGCCAACTTGATCAGGTTTCGCAGATTGAGCACCTGCGACTGGGTGACGAACGCCGTCTGCGGCGCCTGTTTGCGTTCCTCCGCAAACAGCAAATCGCCGGTGTTGGCAACGTACACCACGTCGGCCGTCGCGCCCGGCGCCAGTGTGCCCAACCAGGCCGCTCCCCCCGGGCCGACGACGACGGCCCCCTGGAGCGTGAGCTGGCTGTCATTGACCACCCTCGGCCGGCCGCCGGAGCGGGCCAGGCGAATGGGTCCGCCCAAATCGAGCATGTGCTCGCTGTGGATCATCTTGGTCGTGTTCGAACCGACCTCAAAATCTTCCATGCGGACCTCCGCTTCGCGCCGCAGGTGAACCTGCTCGCTCGACTGCCCGCGGACCATCTGCTGCCCTGAGGCCAACGGCAGCGCCATCGCCATCGGATCGTCAAACTGCAAGTCGTAGCCGGTCGACAGCGACGTGTACAACGCGGTATAGCGCGTGACGTGCGCCCGGTCGTATTCGCCTTGCACCTCGACGACCGCCACTTCGGTCCTCGAACGGGCGAAGCCGATGTCCAACTGCGCCAGCCGCACCACGACAACGGCGCACGAAACCGCGATCACCGGGACGGCGATCCATGCCCATTCGATCCGCCGCAACAGAGAGAACACCGCCCAATTCAACGGCGCCAGCACCAGCACGTAGATGCCCAACACGGAGAGCACGAACGACGCATCGGGCACCACGATGCCGGCCGCCTGCTGAAGCGCTTCCCGCGCCTTCTGGGCCACGACGTTGTCGTCGCTCCACGCGGCGACGCCCGGACCGGCCGGAGGGCCGGGTTCGAACGAGTCACCAGCCGCTTGCGTGCTAAATGGGTTTTGATATCCGCGGTTCCGAGTTCGCATGCCTTCGCGCAATCCGCGATTCGTCGCGTTGCCGCTTACCGCCAACGGGTCTCCGGCCGCGGCGTCGCGAGTGAAAAAGCGCAAACCGGTCGTCAGCGTTGGATCGTACGCCCGGTGTTTTTCCCAATCGACGGCGACTTGTTGGGAGATGTCGGTAGAGTGCTCGAAGCGCCGCGCGGGCCGCCGCAGCAGGCAGGCGTTGAACAACTCGTCGAACCCGGGCCAGTCGCGGATATCGCGCTGCGCCAGATCGAAACCGGTCACCACAATGCGGCCCCGCCCGGCCGTCCGCTCGACGATCAACTGGCCGGTGTTGGGCAACACGCGCGCGTCGGGGTGTACGTCCCACTGGATTCCGGACCAGGGCCGCTTGGGTTCCAGCGCCCGCTCGCCATGCGACCAATTGGCGCTGAGCTCGGACAAATCGTCGGCAGTCAACTCGCGCGTGCCGCTGGCTTCGACCGGCAAATAAGGACTGAGAAACGAACCGCTGAGCGTATCGAGCGTCTCCGGCCCGCTGACGATCAGTTGCCCGCCCCAGTGCAGCCAGTCGACCAGCGCCTGCTGCTGGTCCAGCGTCAGTTTGCCCGGTTCCAGGTTATCCCACAGCACGTAGGCGATGGCCGTCCACTGCAAAGCGCCGGTCGGCAGCGGCGTGCGGTGCTGGATTCGCGGCACGATCACCCGGTAGTGCGCTTCGCTCTGGCGTTCGACGAGCCGGTTGCTGGGCGCCGCGATGGAGGGCATGTCGCGCAGGAAGGCGTAGCTGTCGGGCGACGAGGTCAACGCCACGAAGTAATACTGGTGCGCCGGCAGCGGCTGGATCACCATCAATTCATTCATCAACGCCCGCCCGTACCGGCCCGCGAGCAACTGCGTCCGCAAGCGGCTGCTGGTGACATGCGGCGGCGAAAAGAAACTGAGATCGGCGAACTTCTTCTGACCTTTGGGCAAGATCAACGAGCGCGACGTCTCGACCGTAAACGGCAGGCCTTCCAATTCGATCGGGTAGCCGTTCTTGTCGACCACTTCGGCGGTCAACTCGCCCTTGAAGTCGAAATTGTTCGCCCGGGCCTCGAGCGTCGCCGACGTCCAGTGACCTGGCTTGAACGAGCTGTCGATGGTCGTGATGTTGTTGGGCAGCGTCGACAGCCGGATGAACTCGTAGTCGGGCTTCTTTTTCGCCTCTTCAGCCAGCCGCCGCTGACGTTCCAGCTCTTGCTGTTCCAACTCTTCGGCCGTCTTCGGCTTATTGGCGTTGTCCCGGCAACCGCCGCAGCCGCCGGAGGGCATGGCCAGGCAGAACAACAGGACTAGCTGCAAGACCTGCCCGCAGATATGACTTTGTCGCGGCGCGGCCACTTGGCCGGAAGGCTGTTTGCGGCCACCGAATCGCGCATTGCGGGTATCGTCGGTTGGCATGGCCGTCTGTCCCGTGCCGCAAGTGCAAAAACCGCAGCCGTCATAGTGCCCTATGACCGGCGACACCCCCAAAGGTAGACCATCACCGGCTACCATGAGTGTACGGTCTCGGTCCCGTCAAGAAAAGCCACCGGTGGAATGTGGAAAATCCGGCAGGCAAGGAACTCGGATAGGTCAGGCCGACAGGCTGTTGAATTAGTCGGCCCGTCGCTGGCTTGTCCAAACAGGACGATGTCTATTGACGGGAAACGGTTTTTCACCACGAAGTCACGAAGGGCACGAAGGAAAGACGCCGCCAACGATTGCCCGCGCGCCGCCGCCTGCTGTTGTGCGGGATGCTTGGGCGGCGAAGTCGTAAGCCCGCTTTATCGAAGTACGCCATTCTCAGGAAATGCATCGGCCCTTCGTGTCCTTGGTGCCTTTGTGGTGAACTCTTCATGGCGCGTCTAAATTACTAAATTTGATGGCGCGATCTATGGAATAAAGCAGGCGCCGCCGCACGACGGGCCGCAATGACGATGATTGCGCGAGTGCCACCAGGTCCAGAGGCGCGCGCGGTCGGCGCAATAACTTGTCCAGAGATGATCGTGACGCGGCGCCGGGTACTGGCAGCAGCCGAATCCACAACCAAATGAGCCACCGACGCAGGGGGCCGATCCTGGGTAAGCGGCGCTGCCGTAAGTCCAATCCTCCGCGCTCGCGCCCCGCACGACGTACAGGGACAACACCAGAACCGACGCCACAGCGCAACGTTTCATGTCCGAATCCCTCTCTTCCTTGGGCGGGCTGGGAATGAAGAGAACAAGGCAGGGTGTATCCTGGGGAATCGGCACGGTTCCGGGACGGGCTTGAGCGAAACGCCGTTGATCAGCGATTTAGTTTGGCCGTAAATCTCGGAAAACGAAGCGTCGCACGGATTAAACGGCGTGACAGAAGGTCGGCGCAGCCGTTTGTCGACATTTCGCAGAAAAGCCTACTGCCCCGGCAAAAAGATGCCTTCGATGTTTTCGTATTCCTCGCGGCGCGAGGCGTACTTGGGCAGGTATTCGCCGCGGGGGTCGAAGACGTGGGCTTCGTTGTTTTCCTGGGGATCGCCGCGGGAAAAGGCGCCCAGCGACATCTTTTGCACGAAGCCCAGCCATTGCCGGTCCGGCGCGGCGACGTTGAACATCAGGCGGCTTTCCGGCTGGAAACCGCCGCCCATGAAGTTGCGGGCCAACGGCGCCATGTGCAGCGTCATCAGCGTGAAGCAGACCATCACCCAGGCGGTCCAGCCGGCAAAGAAGAAAGCGGCCGGGATCTCAACCACTTTGGGAAACCGCACGTTGTACCGCGAGGCGAAGCCGGTCAGCGTGCGCAGTATCAACAAGATCACCACGAACAGCAGCCAGATGGCCACGAAGTCGACCAGGTACGTGGCGCGTCGAACCTGGTCGTCCATCCACTGGGCCAGCGGTTCCCAAAAACTGGCCGCCAGCAGCGCCGCGGTAATCACGTTGATCAACATGACGGCGCTGGACCAGGCGCCTTGCGGCATCAGCATCGCCACCACGGCCATAAAAATCGCCAACAGCAATGCGGAAAACAAAAATGACATGGGATGGTGTCTTGCGGGCCTGGGACGTTAAGTCCAATCCCAGGGGCTTGCGCCCCTGGATACACGACATCGCCCCTGCCGGGGCGGTGAAACAATTGTCAATAATCGTCCTAGGATATTCAATTCAATCAAAGTCGCACTACGTGCGTTGTGGTTTCGGGGACAATACGCGGCGCAACTCGTCGATGGATGTGATTCCGCGCGCGACCAGCAAGATACCCTCCTCCTGAAAGGTTTTCATGCCGGCCTTGCGGGCTTCCGTGCGAACCACGTTCAGCGTCGGCGTATTGACAAGCGCCTGACGCACAGCGTCGTTGGGAATCAACAACTCGAAGATAGCATGTTGGCCGTAATAGCCGATGCCGACGCAATCGGGGCAGACCTTTTCCGGCGCTTCGGGCACACGGTACAAACTTTCGATCTTGCCCGCCGGGATGCCCAACTGCTTGAGCATCTGCGGCGACGGCGTGTACGCTTCTTTGCACGTCTCGCACAGTTTACGGACCAGCCGCTGGCAAATCACGCCGGTCACCGCCCGCGCGAAATGGGCCGGCGTGACCTTCATCATCAGCACCCGCAGCAGGGCTTCGGCGCTTTCGCTCGCGCGGATGGTGGTCAGCACCGTGCGGTTTTCTTCGATCTGCTGGCAGAGGATTTCCAGCGTGGCCGCATTGGGCGGCTGGCGCACGACCACCACGTCGGGGTATTCACGCAGCAGCTTCGGCAGGATTTGTTCGGGAGACTCGCCGGCGGCCGCGTCGTACGTCTTGACCGGCACGTTTTCCATGTCGGTCTCGCCGGCGGCCGTCTTTTCTTCGACGGCCGAGAAGCTGCGCAAGTACCGGTCCATAGAACCCATCGAGGCCGTGTACAACGTCGACAACCCTTCCCCGGCCGGCGCCGCTATGACAATGAAACCCGGTGGAGTCTCCAGGACCTGTTTGTACTGCTCGAACATTTTTTCGCGCATGCCCACGTCCGGCAGCCGCTTGCCCTTGTGGTAGGCGCCATCCAGTTGCACGAGCACACGCTCGCCGGTTTTGGCGCCTTGGCTGGTGAGCCGGCAGGTGTAGATGCCGCCGTGGTACTCTGCGCCGAACGTGCCGGCCTGACGGGCCTGGCGTTCTTGCGGTTTGAGCGCGGCGATGGTCTTCATCACCTCCAGCGACATGTCGGCCTGTTCGCGTAACTGCCCCTCGCCTTCGTGCCAGACGCCGTCAATTTGGTAGCGCACCGTCACGGCGTCCTGGCCATAGTCAAGCATCACGGCCGAACCGCGTTGATCGATGGTGTCGGCGATCAACTGCCGCACCAGAAACAAGCCCGGCAACTGGCGGGCGGCCAGCAGGTTGGCGTTGTTGTCGCGCTGGGTCGCGGCCCCCTGCGCGGTGAGTTCCACAGGAGGCCCCTTTTCGCGCGGGTCCCGGCTTTCAGCTTCGATTTTGACGCCCACCTTGCCCAGCTTTTCGGATAACCAAAAGCGGATATGCTGCGGCGTGAAGACCTTTTCGCTGGGCGCCGCGCGGCGGTTGCGCACCAGCACGTATGCGGTGAATGGCGCAAACGTCGCTAAAAACACGAACGAAAAACCAACTAGAAAAATCGGCACCATCCAGAGCACGATCATCGCGCCGATGAACGAGAAGAACACCGCCGGATTCCAGCGCTGATAGCCCAGCCGCAGCTTCTGCACGTCCTGGCTGACCCAGTCGGCCATCTTGACCCACAACAGGAACAGCAGCCACGTACTGATGACTTTGGCGACGTTCAGGTAATTGCCGTCGCCGCGCGGCACTTTTTGACCGGTCAGCGGGTAGTCCGGCCAGGTCGTTTGCGCGACAACCGGTGACGCGGCGGCGAACACCAGCGACAGCACACAAGCGGCAAGCAGCCCACAGCGCAGCATTACATGATCCCCGGCTGCGCGACGGTGATCCCTTTTAGCGCCATCCGCAGCGCCTCGACGTTGGGCGCCACCTCGAATGCGGTGGCCCGGTCGATCAAATCGCGATCGACCAGGTCCTTCAGGCTCATCGTAAAGTCCTGCATGCCTTCCAGGGCCATGGCCCGGATGGCGTCGGGCAATTTCTCGTCTTGTTCCTCCAAGACGAGTTTGCGAATCGTGGAATTGAACATCATGATTTCCACGGTGGGCACGCGGCCAACGCCTTCCTTGATCGAACGCAGCAGTTTCTGCGCCACGATCCCCCGCACGTTGAAGGCGATCGCACTGCGCAGACCCGAGTGCATGTTTTTCGGGAACAGGTCCAAAATTCGCCCAATGGTCGTGGGCGCGCTCGAGGCGTGGATCGTGCCGAACACCAGGTGCCCCGTTTCTGCCGCGTGGATGGCCGTCATGAAGGTTTCCTTGTCGCGCATTTCGCCGACCAGCATCACGTCCGGGTCTTCGCGCACGGCGTGTTTCATGCCGATCTCGAAGTTTTGTACGTCGAGTCCAATCTCGCGCTGGTTGATCAGGCACTTTTCCTCGGTAAAGACGAACTCGATCGGGTCTTCCAGCGTGAGGATGTGCTTGCGGGAATTTTGGTTGATCCAGTTGAGCATCGAAGCGATCGTCGTGCTCTTGCCCGACCCGGTCACGCCGGCCAACAGCACCATCCCTTGATCGAATCTGCACAGGTCGCCGATGATCGCCGGCAGGTTGAGCCCTTCGAAATCGGGAATCCAGTTATTCACCCGCCGGGCGACCATGCCGACGTGCCCCAACTGCTGCAAGAGATTCACGCGGAATCGCCAGGCGTGTCCGTCCACGTCGACTGAATACGCGAAGTCGGCCCCGCCCGTCTCCTCGAAAATCCTCCGCAGCCGCTCGTTCAGCAGCGGAAAACAGAGCCGGACCATTTCGGCGTCGTCGATCGGTCCGCGGTTCATCGGCCGCAGCGTGCCGTTGACCCGCACGAAGGGCGGACGGTCGGCCTTGAGATGGAGATCGCTGCCCTCGATTTTGACCAGCGCTCGGAACAATTTGTCGATTTCCAGATCTGGCTTTTTGCCGCTGAAGCGTTCGATGTCGGCCGTGCGATCCGTCATGTCGGTGCAAACTCTTTCTATCGTTGTTCAGGACACCCGATTCTGTTTCGAAAGTGGAGGCCGGACCCGGTCGTCGATGTGTCGGCGTTACCCGGCCAGCCGTACCGGGATGCCCATGTCGGCCAGCGCCTGCTTCGTTTGGCGGATGGTGTATTGGCCGAAGTGAAAAATGCTGGCCGCCAGCGCGGCGTCCGCATGTCCCTCGAGGATCGCCTCGGCCAGATGTTCAGGACGTCCGGCGCCCCCACTGGCCACCACGGGCACGCCCACCGCGTCGCTTACGGCGGCGGTGATCTCGACATCGTAGCCGTCGCAGGTGCCGTCTGCGTCCATCGAGGTCAGCACGATTTCTCCGGCGCCCAACCGTTCGACCTCACACGCCCACGCGACCGCTTCCAGACCGGTGCCGATGCGGCCCCCGTTGATGTGCACTTCCCAGATCTCACGGCCGTCGCGCTGGACGCGCTTGGGGTCGATATTGACGACGATGCACTGGCTGCCGAAGCGGCGTGCCGCGGCCCGGACAAAATCCGGATCCTTGACGGCGGCCGAGTTGATGGACACCTTGTCGCTGCCGGCTTTGAGTAACTGGCGAATGTCTTCCAGCGTGCGGATTCCTCCGCCGGTGGTCAGCGGCATGAAGACGACCTCCGCGGTGCGGCGGACGACGTCCAGCATGATCTCGCGCCCCTCGTGGCTGGCCGTGATGTCCAAAAAGACCAACTCGTCGGCCCCCTCCTCTTCATAGCGCGCGGCCACTTGGACGGGATCGCCCGCGTCGCGCAGTTGGACGAAATTGGTGCCCTTCACGACCCGGCCACGGTCAACATCCAGACAGGGAATAACACGTTTGGCGAGCATGCACGCGGCACCGCAAAAGGGGGAGTCTTGCCCTCGAAAAGTCAGGCAGCCCAGGAGGTTACCGCCTGTCGGGTCCGAGGATACACTTTAAACTGCCGGTGCGCGACGGTCAACGGCCGCCCAATTCGGGGTTGACACAATTATTCATGGCATTGCTGCGCCCGATCGTTACCGTTCTCGACGCCCCGTCAAGTCGCGCAAGCGACGAAATCGTAAAGCCGTGGGCGTAAGCCCACGGAATGTTCGTCGCGAAACGAACGTCGAGCCGCGCCAGCGGCGACATCCAGCCAACTCGTACGGGCGTGATGTCGCCCCGAGGGGCTTTGGGGGCGGCGCGCCGCGAGATTCCGTGGGCTTGCGCCCACGGCTAGACGCCATCGCCCCTTGCGGGGCTGGCTGAAGGGAAAGCATCATTTTCCAGCGTTTGTGTTGCGATCGCTGTCGCTACACGGTATCGATTGCCTGCGTCGCATCATCGCTGAAAACGCGCAGCCAAGACCTTTTTTGCTACCAGGCCAACTTGGCGCGCCACTGGTCCGCCGCGGCAAAAGCAAAACCATGGCTAAAGTGACGCAGTCGCGCGGCGCCTACCGCGCGTAAGTCGGCCGCCGTCCGGGCCGTTTGACGACGCGCTGGCTGCCGTTGGCCGGCTCGCCCAGCAGCCGCTGCGCCTTGGCCAGATCGTTGACCTTGATCACGGCGAAGCAGCCGCTTTTGGACGCTTTCGTCCCGGCGGTCGAGACATACGCGTAGTCGATGTTCAGATGCTCGGCGGCCAATCGCTCGCAGGCCTTGGCCAATCCGCCGTTGTTGCCGTGCAGTTCGGCCAGCAACACGTCGTGAGTCTCGAAGCGGATGTTTTGTCGATCCAATACCGCCGCGGCCGCTTGCGGGTCATCCGGCACGAATCGCAACACGCCCCGGCTGCCCTTGTCCATTACCGCCAGAGCATTCAACGCGACCTTCTCTTTCTGCAGTGCCGTGAGCACGGCGGCCAGCCGACCGGGTTTGTTGACCAAAGATACGGAAACCTGCTTCGCGGTGCGCATCGAAACGCCTTCCTTTCCATGGGATTCACGAAATTGAAGACCCTACTGGCAATGTTATTCACCGCCGCCCGTCAATCAAGCATCTCACCCCCGCATTGGGTGGTGAATCTGGTGGGAGGCGGGAGACCGGAGACTGGAGGCGGGAGGCCGGAGGAAGCCGCCGCTGACGTACTAGAGCGCTTGGCATTACGTTGACAACGGCCAGGCGGATGTTCACATTGCGATATCGCGCTCGTCCCGCCTTATATGTCACCAATCTCGGTTTCTTGGCGACCGTCCCAACCACAATCCCCCCGCCTCCGCCCTCCGGACTCCTGCCTCCAGCCTCCCGCCTCCGCTGGAACTTTCCCGGTCGCTGCAACGTCTCATACCATGACGCCCTGCCGGGTGGAACGTACGCCGCGATGACGAGATGGAGGATTTCGAGATGTTGCGCAAGTGGATGCCTTGGCTCATGCTGCTGTTTTCGGCCGCCCCGGTTGCAGCCCGCGGGCAAGGCCTGCTGGTCAATGTCAACGAAGGCGAGCGGTTTCGGTTGCCCCGGCCGGTGACCATCCACCTGCACCCTCGCCCCGTGCCGATTCCCGAAAGCACTTACAAAATCAAGGAACTGGACGTCAACGTGCGGCTCAAGGATCAGGTGGCCCGGGTGCAAGTGTCTCAGTCATTCGTCAACACGGGCAGCCGGCAGATGGAAGTCTGCTTCATGTTCCCGCTGCCTTACGACGGCGCGATCGATCAACTGACGCTGCTGGTCGACGGCAAGGAGTATCCGGCCAAGCTGCTGCCGGCGGCCGACGCCCGGCGAATCTACGAGGACATCGTCCGCAAGAACCGCGATCCGGCGCTGTTGGAATGGATGGGCGCCGGGATGTTCAAAACCAGCGTGTTTCCCGTCCCGCCGGGCGCCGAGCGTAAGGTGACGCTCAACTACTCGCAGTTGTGCCGGCACGATCGCGGCGTGACCGATTTTCTGTTCCCGCTGAGCACGGCCAAATACACCTCGCAGCCGGTGGAGAAAGTACACTTCCGCGTCTCGATCGACAGCAGCGTCGATATCAAAAGCGTCTACAGCCCGTCGCACTCGATCGAAGTCAAACGCTCCGGCAAACACGCCAACGTCCAATACACCGCCACCAATCAGGTTCCCAGCGCCGATTTCCGGCTGTTTTACGACGTCGATCCGGGCAAGCTCGGCGCCAGCGTGCTCTCGTACCGTCCCACGTCCGGAGAAGACGGCTACTTCCTGCTGTTGAGCACGCCGGACATTCAGGCCCCCGACGGCGAGCAGCCGAATAAAACCGTCGTGTTCGTCGTCGATCGCTCCGGCAGCATGAGCGGAGAAAAGATCGCACAGGCCAAAGGCGCATTGAAATTCGTGCTGAACAACCTGCGTAACGGCGACTTGTTCAACATCGTCGCCTACGACAGCACCGTGGAGAGCTTTCAACCGGAATTGCAGCGGTTTGACGACGAAACCCGTAAGAACGCTCTGGGATTCGTTGAAGGGCTTTACGCCGGCGGCAGCACCAACATCGACGGCGCGCTGAGCGTGGCGCTCAAACAACTGCAAGACTCTTCGCGTCCCTCGTACGTCGTCTTCCTCACCGACGGTCTGCCGACCGCCGGCGAGCGCAACGAATTGCAGATTGTCGCCAACGCGAAACAGGCCAATCAGGTCCGCGCCCGGGTGATGGCCTTCGGCGTCGGCTATGACGTCAACAGCCGGCTGCTGGACCGGCTGGTGCGGGCCAACTACGGACAGAGCCAGTACGTGCGGCCCGACGAAGACATCGAAGCCCGCGTGAGCACGCTGTACAACAAGATCAAGTCGCCCGTGATGACCGACCTGGCTATCGACTTCGCGCTGGACGACGTCCGCGCTGAAGAAGGCGACCCCATCAACCGTGTTTATCCCAAAGAAATCTACGACCTGTTTGAAGGCGAGCAACTCGTAGTCGTCGGCCGTTACCGCAAGAGCGGCGCGGCCAAGGTGACGGTCCAAGGGAGCGTCGTCGGAAAGCAGCAAAGTTTCGATTTTCCGGCCGAGTTGGTCGATCTGAGCAACGACGAGAGCTTCGCCTTCATTGAAAAACTTTGGGCCGCCCGCCGGGTGGGCGAGATCATCGATGAGTTGGACTTAAAAGGCAAGAACGACGAGCTGATCAAGGAACTGGTTGGTCTGTCGACAAAACACGGCATCCTCACGCCGTACACGTCGTTTTTGGCCGATGAGACCACGAACATCCACGACCTGGCCGCCAACGCGACCAGCACGCGAGAGCGGTTGTATTTATTGGAACAAGCGGACGGGCGGGCCGGTTTCGCCCAACGGGCCGCCAAGGCCGATCTGCAACGGGCCATCACTTCCCGACCCGACGCCGCCGCGGCGGACGGCGCGGGGGTTGGCGGTGGAGGGTTCGGCGGCGTCGTGGCCTTGGACGCGGAGACGGACGAGAAGGTGCTGGTCGAGACGGTCCGCAACGTCGGCAACAAGTCGTTCTACCGGCGGGCCAACCGCTGGGTCGATTCGACGGTGACCGAGCAAATGGAACGCAACGCCAAGCGCGTGACGCAATTCAGCGACGAATATTTTGAGCTGGCCCATCGCCACGGCCGCACGATGTCGAAATACCTCACCTTCGACGACCCGATTCTGGTCACGCTCGACGGCGACGCCTACCTGATCGAACCGGCGGGGCGGGAATAAAGGGGCAAGCGGCCCGTCGCGCCGGATCACCACACGATCCGGCGCGGTCGGGGCCGTCTTTCTGCTGCAATTCGCAATCAAACCGTCCGTCACTCCACCTCGTAACCTATCCTCCCGTGCTGTCGCCTGCGGGAGATGCGCTCCGGAATGGTTGAACAAAAGAGAGGGTGAGTTCGTGCCTATGACGCCCCAGATAGCCGATCGTAGGCGTCGAGAATTAGGTCCGGGCTGTTGAACATTTTCAGCGTGCCATCATCGTCTTGGAAGCACTTATCAACTGCTTCTTGCGCAACCCACCAGCGGGGTGTCACGGTGAATTCGGGGTTCTGGTGGCTTACCAGCGTCGTGGCTTCGGTCTGACCTTGGCGCACCCAGTTGCCCGCCTGAACCACGACGCCCGCGGCGCGGTGATCGTACGCCTGAACCATTTTTGCCTCGTACAGCGGCAAGAAGAGCCGCTTCCCTTTCCGCCACCGGCTCCCCTCCGGCCGGAAACGCATCTGCTGAAGTTGTTCCGCCGTGTGGAACAACTCCGCATCGTTGGTTTGGTCGAACATTCGCATAAATCGGATTTCCCACGGGTTTCCACCGCGCCGGCGCGTGCGGTCTATCAAAACCGGCACTCGGCCGTAGATGACCTTGGTGAGTTCGGCATCGCGCTGGGACCGGAACACCGGCCAGGTCCGTGTATTGGGATTCGAACAAATACCTGGCAAAGCGGGAAAATTTTATTGCATTTTTACTTGCATCGCGTAGGATGCTCGGCGGTCAAGGAGTCGTTATTGGTTGGTATCCGAGGGGGAATACCGGCCGGCGGCCGCTGGCTGCCCGCATTGCGCGTGGCGGCGGTGGATCGGACGGCAGGGCTTCGCCCCACTTCTGCTGTTTCTACGGAGAGAAGCCGTCATGTCGCCAGCGCTGCACGTCCCATCTTCTTTTCGCCACGGTCATTCCCTCTGGAGTACGGTCGGCCGGCCCAAGCGAAGTAAATCGCGGCACACGCATTTGGCGATGGAGGCGCTGGAACGGCGAATGCTGCTCAGTTGCAGCACGCCGCGCACCGAGACGGTCCGCGGCAAGTCGGCCGAGTTCGACCAATGCTACAACCTGACGTTTTCTCAAGGAGGCACCAACTACGAAGTCAGCGCGTACTACGTGGAAACGGACACGGCCGCCAACCTGGCCGAGTGCGACGCCGATGAGAACGCGGCGGGGCGCTGCGAGCACGCCCTGCCCGACGTGGACGACGCGGGCGGCGACAACGTCCACGCCGTAAGCATGGCCACCGAAGCCCGCGACGCCTTCAAGTTTTATCTGGACCGAAACCTGGAGTTCGTGCCGGCCGGCGTCACTGAACTCGAGGTCTTCATTGCCGAAGATCCCCGCGGCGGCGGCGTGCCGACGGCCAACAGCCTACTGACCGACGACGAGTTGGTGGCCAGCGCCGACGACGCCTGGGAACAACTGCTGGCCTATCACGAACTGCACCACCTGGTGCAAAACCAGTACGACCCCAGTTGGAACGATTTTTACGGCGAGGGCATCGCGCGGTCTATCGAAGACCGGGTGCTCGCGTCGCTGGACGCCGACACCGGCCACTTGTTTATCCCACAGATCAACAACGCGCTGACCTCCAACACCGTGCGGACCACGGACCTGCAGAACACGAACTACGACAGCGCGGCGTGGTGGACGTGGTTGTGGGATCAATATCGGATCGGCGGGGCCACGGATCCCCCTGTTCCTCCGGCCGACATCGGCTGGGACGCAATTCGCGATTTTTACATCGAGTTGGAATCGCAGCCGGCCAATGAACTGGGCGCCGTGGCCGACTTCATCAGCGGCCAGGGAAGTTCGTTCCGCCAGGATTTCATCGACTACACGTTGGCGCTGTACGCCTACGAATACAATCCGGCCGATCCCCGGCTGGGATTCATTGACGCCGAAATCAACGCCCAGGCGGGTTTGAGCGGGCACACCGTCATCACCACCGCGCCGGCGCTGGCCGAGGTGGGCCTGACGATGAATCCTCGCAGCAGCCGGTACATCGAATTCAACCCGGCCAGCCAGTGCGACTACACGGCCTTCACCTTCGACGGCAACGGCAGCCCCTACGGCTTCAGCGTGATGACCGTCGATGGGGGCAATCTCCAGGACCGCTGGACCAGCTACAGCAACACCTGGGCGCGGACCGTGCGGACGGCCGACCTGGACCGCATGGTGGGCGTGGTGACGGCCTTCGATCAAACGGGCTCGGTCGACGTGGGCAGGGGATGCGTTTCGCCGTCGGTGAACATCAAGTCGCCGACGACCAGTTCGTTTGTGATGGTCGGCA
>Ga0214472_10002305_pt1 | contig 20683 bp, 20 predicted proteins | sample RVTome_6_FD_207662 | JGI IMG/M metagenome (GOLD analysis project Ga0214472, IMG submission 207662) | Soil microbial communities from uranium-contaminated site in the Upper Colorado River Basin, Wyoming, United States - RVT140D175 | ecosystem: Environmental > Terrestrial > Soil > Contaminated >...
CAGGCGGTCGGCGGCGGAGGGTGAGCCGAAGCCGCGCCTCAGCGGATGCTGAGACACGTTCCAATGGTTAGCCCCGAACACAACAATCTTGCGCTCTTTTGCGACTTCGAGAACATTGCGCTCGGAGTGAGAGACGCCAAGTTCGCCAAATTCGACATCAACAAGATCCTCGAACGTCTGCTCGTCAAGGGCAGCATCGTAGTAAAGAAAGCATATTGCGATTGGGGCCGCTACAAGGACTTCAAGGCGACGATGCACGAGGCCGCGTTCGAGCTCATCGACATTCCACATGTCCGGCAATCGGGTAAGAACTCCGCTGACATCCGCATGGTCGTCGACGCGCTCGATCTCTGCTACACGAAGTCCCATGTCAACACCTTCGTCATCATCAGCGGCGACTCGGACTTCTCGCCGCTGGTCGGCAAGCTGCGCGAGAACGCTAAGACGGTCATCGGTGTAGGCGTCAAGAATTCCACGTCCGACCTGCTGATCAGCAGCTGCGACGAGTTCATCTATTACGACGACCTCGTTCGCGAGCAAGAGCAGAAGCAACGAGCGCCTCGACCAATGAGGGATCGCACGACAAAGCCGAAAGCCCCGGCTCAGGGATCGAAGGATCCATCGAAGGATCTTTCGAAGGATCCTTCGCAGGAAGGTATCGACCTCGCTCTCGAAACCGCGGAAGCGCTCAACGCGGAGCGCGGCGATCAGGAGAAACTCTGGGGATCGATGGTCAAGCAGGCGCTGAAGCGGCGCCGGCCGGGCTTCAACGAACGTTACTACGGCTTCGATTCCTTCAGCGAGCTGCTGGAGGAAGCGCAGACGCGAGGACAGGTGGAGTTGCAGCTCGATGAACGGTCGGGGGGTTACATCCTTCGGGACATCAAACGCTGAGGGAGGCCCGGGGGTGGGCCGTTCGGCGCTTCGGAACACGAGGGATGCTTTCGGCAGCGTCGCAAAGACGCTGCACTGGGTGATCGCCGGCGTTTTCGCCGTGTCGTACTGCTCGGCCTACTATTCCGTATGGTTCACGGTGGACGGCACCACCGCCAACTCGATAGCCGTGCAGATTCACATCACAGCCGGAATCCTCGTCGCGGCGCTCATTCTCGTGCGGATCTACTGGAGGCTCACGAACGTGCGCCCGGATCGGCTTCCCGGTTCATGGTACGAGCATGGGGCCGCCCGCATCGTGCACGGCGCGCTGTACGCCTTCATGATCGTCATGCCCATCACGGGCTATCTCGGGACGCACCGGGACGCCGAGTACCTCGGAATCCCCAAGTTCGGGGATACCGCCGCATTCGCCTGGATCGCCCGCCGCTTCGATACGACTTGGGAAGAGTTCGAGATTCCGCTGGATTTCATCCATCGCGACATCGGCGGCTCGAAGGTCGTGTGGATCCTGATCGTAGTGCACGTCGGCGCGTCGCTGTATCACCATTTTTTCCGGCGCGACAACGTACTGCGTCGAATGCTCCCCGGCTGGCGCGCCGGTGCGCGTTTCCGCTAGTATTGGGTGGTCCGTCCAGCCGCTCGATTCGTACGACAATCGCAAGGAGAGTCCCAATGACCGCCAAGAAAATCGATCAGCGCCTGTTCGATCTCTACGACAAGTACTGTCATGGGTATATAGAACGGCGAGAGTTCATTCAGCGTTCGATGGCGATTGCCGTAGGCACGACCTCGGCGGCGGCTCTCATCCAGAGCTTGATGCCCAGCTACGCGGAAGCTCAGATGATCTCGTTCACCGACGAGCGCATTCGTGGCGAATACGTTCAGTACCCTTCGCCCCGCGGTTCGGGGACGATGCGCGGCTATCTGGTTCTGCCGATGGGGCAAAACGCCCGTCCCGCTGCGGGCGTACTGGTGATACACGAAAACCGCGGCCTGAATCCGCATATCGAGGACGTAGCCCGACGCGCGGCGGTCGAGGGGTTCGTTGCGCTCGCGCCCGACGGCTTGACGCCGGTCGGCGGCTATCCCGGCAACGACGACCGGGGCCGCGCGCTGCAAGCTCAGATCGACCCCGAGCAGCTCAAGCAAGACATGCTCGCGAGCGCTCGGTATCTACAGAGCCACCCGGACTGCACCGGCGCATTAGGCGCCACGGGGTTCTGTTGGGGCGGCGGAATGACCAACACGCTGGCGGTCGAGCTCGGCGACAGCTTGCAGGCCGCGGTTCCGTTCTACGGTGGCCAACCGGCGAGCGAGGACGTTGCCCGCATCCAGGCCGCAATGCTCATTCAATACGCCGAGATGGACCCGCGCATCAACGCCGGTTGGCCGGATTTCGAGGCCGCGCTGCAGGCGAACAACGTGCGCTACCAGATGCACATGTATTCCGGCACCAACCACGGGTTCCACAACAACTCGACGCCGCGCTACGACGAGGCGGCCGCCGCGCTGGCCTGGGAGAGAACGATCGCTTTCTTTCGGGAGCATCTCTCGAGCTAGCTGAGCGCCGACGCGAGAAGACCAAGGCAAAGGAGATCCAGATGAGGGGGCTATTTGGTACGGCTGTCTTGAGCGCGGGGTTGTTGCTCATCGGCTGCGAGGGTTCGAGCGACATGGCGATTCCGGAATCGGCACCGGCGATGACTCCGGCGCCGACGCCTGCGGAGCCCGCGCCGCCCGCTGCGGAGCAGGCTCCGATGACGACCACGGACGCGTCGCTGCTTTCGGAGCCGAACTGGGCGGTGTTGTTTTCGGGACATGACCTCACGGCCTTCAATACCATCGGCGGCGGCAATTGGCAGATCGTGGGTGGAGCCGTCCAAGCCGACAGCGGCGAGCCGGGGTTTCTGGTGACGAAGGGCGCCTACACGGACTTCCTGATTCGTGCCGAGTTTCAAGCGAGCCCCGAGACCAACAGCGGGATCTTCATTCGCTGTCAGGACCCGAACGCCGTCGACGCCGAGCAATGCTATGAGATCAATATCTACGACCAGAACGCGAATCCCAACAATCTCACGGGTGCGATTGTGAATCTTGCGCCGCCGGCGGCAAGCATCATGGCGGGAAGCGAGTGGAATACCTTCGAAATCATGGCCGAGGGGCCGCATCTGACCGTGCGGCTCAACGGCACCGTGACCGTCGATATCGAGGATGCAGAGCACCCCGCGGGTTATATTGCGCTGCAGTACAACACGGGGCTCATCAGATTCCGCGATGTCCGTTTGCGCCCGCTCTAGATGCTACCGTTGCCGGGCTTTGCCATGAACCTGACTCGCTTTTTCCGGCTCAAGCGGTCAGGGCGGACGTTGCTCATCGGTTTTTGCCTGGTCGTATCGGCAAATACGCGCTTGGCCGTCGCGCAGGACGAAGTCGAGATCCTCGAAGATTTGTTGCTCGCGGTCGGCGTCTCCGGGCGAGAGGAACAAGTTCGAGAGACGATACTTTCGCAGCTCCCGGCCTGGGCGCGGGATGCCGCGGTCATCGATGCCATGGGCAATCTCGTCGTCACGGTGGGGGATGGAGCTCCGCATATCGCCTACGTCGCGCATATGGACGAGATCGGTTACATGGTGACCAATGTCCGCGACGACGGTTTCCTTCAAGTGGCCAAGCATGGGGGGTTCTACGACAGTCAATACGAAGGCCAGCTCGTCCAAGTACACACGGCCGCGGGCCCGGTCAACGGCGTCGTTTCCATCCATTCTACGCACCTGTGGCGAGGACTCGAGAGCCCGCGGGAAGACAACTATGATCATGCCGACGTGCTCATCGACGTCGGCACGAGCAGCCGTGAAGAGACGTCGGCGTTAGGGATCGCATTGTTGGATCCGATCACGGTTCCGAAACGCATGAGCCGGCTCGCGGGGACACGGCTCACCGCGCGCTCCATGGACGATCGTTTCGGCTGCGCGGCGCAGGTTGCGATGGCTCGGCGTATTCGACCTGGCCAGGTCAGCGGCACGTTGACGCTGGCGTGGGTCGTTCAGGAGGAAGTCGGCTTGCGAGGCTCAACCGCCTTGGCGAAAAGTCTCGAGCCGGATGTGGTCGTCCCCGTCGATTCCTACGTCACATCGGAGTCGCCGCTGGAGGATCCTCGCGTCGGCAATCATGCGCTCGGAGACGGACCGATCGTGCGCGCGCTCGACAGCAGCCATATCGCACCCATCGGGCTGATTCGAAATCTCATTAGCTTCGCAGAACAAGCCGGTCTCAGGTTGAGCTATGGAGCCACACAGGGTGGGAACGACGGGTCCGTGTTCCGAAACTCACGCAGCCAAGTCTTGCCGCTCGCCATTCCCATCCGGTATTCGCACACCGCGATCGAGACGATCGATTCGACCGATCTTACCGGCTTGATCGATCTTCTGGTAGCAATGGCCCAGGATACCTCCTGGGCTGAATAGCGCTCGAAGCCGGGCTGCCAACAAGATTCTGCAACCTGCTTTCCACGGAGATCCTCAATGTCTGTTATCGGCCGAAGAAACAATCCAAGATTCCTCCTTCGCTTGCTCTCGCTGCTGTCACTAATCGGTCTCGCATTGCCGTCGCTGGCCGAGACCATCGCCGTGATCGGCACCGGCAACGTCGGCGGCGCCCTCGGCCCGCAATTCGCCAAGCTGGGTCACGAGATCATCTACGGTTCGCGCGATCCGCAACGCGCAAATGTTCAGGAGCTGGTCGCACAAACCGGCAACGGGGCGACGGCGATGCTGCCGGACGATGCAGCTCGTGATGCCGATATCGTCGTGATTGCCGTGCCCTGGGCAAATGCCGAGGCCGCCGTCAAGAGTCTCGGTGACCTTTCCGGCAAGATCATTCTCGATCCGACGAATGCCGTCGCCGTGACGCCGACGGCATTCGCTATCATGCCGTGGAGACCTCGGCCGGCCAGATGATTCAGAGCTGGGCGCCGAATGCGATGGTCGTCAAGGCCTTGAATACCCTGAGCTCCGAAACCATGGCCAATCCGGCGTCTGCCGGCGGCACCGTGACGATACCGATCGTCGGCGACGATGCCAATGCCAAAGCCGCTATCGCGGAGCTCGTGACCGGTCTCGGATTCGATGTCGTCGACATGGGCGGAATCGAGTTTGCGCACGCCCTGGAACAGATGCTCATCGTGCGCGGCAATGCCGGCGTGCTCGGCTCGCCGTTCAACTATTACTTCCGACCCGTGCCTTAGCTTGCGCCAATAAGGCGGCCGCCGCCTGACGAGCCCGGGGTTGGCGCCGTCAGGTGAGCGGCCGAGGCGGAGCTCCGATAACAAAGAATGCGCGGGTCGCGATCTAGGGCGCTCAGGTCTGCGGCGTGCAGCTTACGGATGTCTCCGGCAGCGTCGCGGAGTGAAAGATCTCTTCACAGCTCCCGGCGAGCACGATGCGCGATCGCTCGGTGAGGTTGATGTAGGGCGCGCCGCTTTTCACGGCTCGGCCCGTCACCAGAATCCGCGTGCCGGGAAGCAGTGTCTGACGGTCCCAGCCGAAGCTCATCGAAAGCTGTCTCGGGCTTCCGAGCTCCGCTTGCCAAGTGGATCTCTTGCCCTGCTCGTCGACCACCTCGAACAAGATCGTGGTGTGCGGGTTGACGAGCTGCACTGCCACCACGGTGCCGGTTAGGGTCACGGTCTCCTCGGAGAAACGGCCGGCGTCACCATGATGAGCGAGGACCGGCCCCGTGAATACGGCGGAGGCGACAGCCCCGAGTCCGTAGCGGCGTATCGAATGAATCATCGCGGATACCTCCAATGGGATCCATTTCCTGTTGGGGTACAGCCTAGGGCAGGCATCCTTAATGAAAGCTGAATGCGAATTTTGTCAAAGTCCTCAGCGCCAAAAAGCATCGCCGTGCAGCCGCCTTGACGGGGGGGTGGCGGTAGGCTAGCTTTCCTGCGGTCCATGACGACCGGGTCGGTCCATCGCGGGGGAGACGGCTAGGGAACTGGATCCCGTCTATTGCGTCCAAGCCGGATGCCCGCCGTGAGTTCGTGCCGTCGGTACTGCGGCGGCATTGCAATAGGAGGTTCCAGGTGAGAAACCGACTCTTCGATTTGGTGCTTGCAGCCGGGCTGATCGGCTTTGCGAGCTTGGCTCCCGGCCTTGCGGTCGCTCAATCTTGGGTTACGGATTCGGTTTGCCCCGACGATATGCATTTGGAGTTCCACCGCTGTGCGCTGCGCGCGGCGCGCAACTTCGATCCTCCGCGCACGCCTGACGGCGTCCCGGACATGCAGGGAATCTGGCGGCGCCGCGCGGCTGCTCACGAGAGCTTGCAAGCGCATCCACCGACCATCGACGACTCCGGCGGCACCAGCGCGGTCGTCGATCCTGCGAACGGCATCGTGCCTATCCAGGGTTGGGCGGAAGCGAAGAGACGCTACAACCGGCCCGCGTATGTCCACCACAATGCGATCTGCCGGCTGAGCGGCATCCCAGTCACGATGTACATGACCGGCGCCTATCAATTCATGCAGAGTCCCGGCTATTTTTTCGTGCAGGGTGAGGAAGCGCACGCCTATCGCATGATTCCGGTCGACGGCCGCGAGCATATCGGCGAGAACATCAGGCTCTACAACGGCGACTCCGTCGGCCGTTGGGAGGGCAACACACTCGTCGTCGAGACGCGGAATCAGAACGCCAAAGTATGGCTGGATCAGCGCGGCCGTTTCTATACGGACGAAGCCGTCATGGTGGAGCGGTACACGATGATCGATCCGCACACCATTCATTGGCAGGTCACGATCGAGGACCCGAACGTCTATACACGGCCGTTCACGCTTGCGCTTGCCTATCGGCGGGATACCCGCGAGGGTTTCGAGATTTGGGAAGAGGCTTGCTACGAGGATAACGAGTTGGCCATGCAGCAGTTCATGAATATCGGCTACAAGATCTATCCCGGGATCACGGGTGACGAAGCGCGACGGCTCAGCGCGGCGTGGGATCTCGAGAACGCCGAGTTGGAGGAGGCAGGAAGATGAGGGCGTGGAAGTCTGGTTGGTTGCTCCTTGGGATTGCCGGCGCAACGATCGTGTTGACCGCGGGCATGCCCGCGCGCGCGCATCATTCCGTCGCGCTGCAGTTCGATATGTCCAAAGAGATCGAGATCGAGGGCACCGTCGTCGCCATGGAATGGCGCAATCCTCACGCCTGGCTCCAGGTCGAGGTGGAGAGCGAGTCCGGTGAAACCCTGGTCTGGCAGGCCGAGTTCGGCAGCGCGAATGCGCTTTATCGCCGCGGCTGGCGGCGCGACGACTTACCCGTCGGCACTCACGTCACGATCATGGGCCTCCCGGCCAGGGACGGCTCGAACACGATAGCCGCGGAAGAGGTGACTCTGCCCGACGGACGCACGCTGTTTGCCGGTAGCCGTAACTGATCGCTGCGGAGTGTCGCGGCTGCGACGCTCTCTAAAATAAAGAGGAGACACCAACGTGGGGAAATCAGCTAGCACGGTCATGTCCGTTGCTCTGCTCATCGGATCGATCTGCCTGCTGCTGCCCCAGGCGGGTCCAGCACAAGAATACCGAGCTCCGCGGAACGCCCACGGTCAGCCCGATCTCGAGGGAATCTGGCAGGCCGTCAATACGGCGGTTTGGGACATTCAGGACCATTCCGCGTCGAACGGTGTGCCCGCAGGCCACGGCGTCGTCGTCGGTAGCGAGTTGCCGTATCGGCCCGCGGCCTTGCTGCAGCGGCAGCAAAACTACGAGAACCGCCTCAGGGACGATCCCGAAGCCAACTGCAGAATGGTCGGCGTTCCGCGCATCACCTACATGCCGCACCCCTTCCAGATTCTGCAAACACCGGATCAGATCGTCATGATCTACGAGTGGGTGCATTCGATCCGCAATGTCCACATGACGGGAGAGCATCCGGAGGGGCCGATTCAGTGGTGGATGGGAGACTCTCGCGGTCATTGGGAAGGCGACACGCTGGTCGTCGATTCGGTTCATTTCACGGATCAGACCTGGTTCGATCGGTCCGGAAATTTTCACAGTGAATCCTTGCACGTCGTGGAGCGCTATACCCGCACGGGCCCGGACCATATGCTCTACGAGGCCACCATTGAGGATCCCGAGGTTTTTACGCGCCCATGGCAGATGCGCATGCCACTTTATCGGCGCGTGGACGACAGCATGCGCCTGCTGGAATACGAGTGCTACGCCCTGGCGGATGAGGCACACCCGCCCTCAGCCGAGATGCAACTGGCGGAGTAGCCGAATCATCTGAGGGGCGATCGCAAGACTCGGGAGGGAATGCGATGAAGACTCCGAAGGCATTCTGGGCGGTTTGCGGATCGATGTTGTTGCCGATGGGCGTTCCGGCTCATCACGCCTTTTCCGGATATTTCGAGATGACGGTGATGACCGAGATCGAGGGCGTCGTCACAGAGATGTCATGGCGCAATCCCCACGTGCGTTTCGCCGTTCGGCGCGATAACGGAGAAGTCTGGAGAATCGAGACCAACTCGGTCAGCATCCTGCGGCGCATGGAGATCGACGCCGGTGTCATTCGAGTCGGCGACCGTATCCGGCTCGCGGGCGGCGCCGCTAAGGACGGCGTTCACGCCATGTTTTCCAATAACGTGATGCTGCCCGACGGACGGGAGGTCGTGCTGCGGCCCGGAGTCCGGCCGTATTGGACGGAGTCGACCTTGGGCACGTCGGAGGCCTGGCTCGCCGAAGGCACGGCGGATCGCGGCAGCATTTTCCGCGTTTGGAGCACGCATTTCACGGGCCCGAGCCGAAATCTATGGTTGGACAGCTACCCTCTGACCGAATCGGCGCGCGCGATCCGTGATACTTTCGATCCGGTGGCGGAGAAGCTCATCGACGATTGTGAGCCCAAAGGCATGCCGTGGATCATGTCGCAGCCATACCCGATCGAGCTCGTGGACCGTGGGGGCACGATCGAGCTGCGCATCGAGGAGTACGATACGCAGCGGACGTTTCACGTGAACGACGAAACGGTGCTCAGCCGTCCGCCGAGCCGCTTGGGCAACTCGGCGGCTCGCTGGGAAGGCGACGAGCTCCATGTTGTCACCCGCGGCGTCGACTGGGCGTTCTTCAACGATACCGGAATACCGCAAAGCCGGGATGTCGAAATGTCGGAGCGGTTCAGGCTCAGCGCCGACGGCAGCCGCTTGGAGTATGAGCTGACCGTCGTCGACCCGGCGACCTTTACCGAGCCCGTCCATCTGGACAAGCAGTGGATGTGGCGCCCCGGTGAGCAGGTCAGACCCTATGAGTGCACGCCGCTCGTGAATTGAGGTCGTTTTGGCCGTCATGTCGATATTCCGGGCCGCGGCGGTTAGACTTCGGGAAAACACAAACACAAGCGCGGGGTTCCAGGAATGATCTCTTATCGCGGCGTGCTGGCGGTGGCGTTGAGTTGCCTCGGTTCGGTGGCCTTGGGTCAGTCGCGCTCGGATTGGCCCACTTTCGGCGGCGCGCCGGGCGGGGGGCAATATTCGCCCCTGGATCAGATCAATACGGAAAACGTGGGTGAGCTCGAGATCGCCTGGGTGCATCACTCGGGAGATCCGGCCTGGCTCGAGGTCACGCCGATCCATGCCAACGACAGCCTCTACTACTGCACGCCGATGAATCGAGTCATCGCGCTGGATCCCGCTACCGGTACCGAGAAGTGGCGTTTCGATCCGCATGCGGACGAGGGTGGGCTCGGCTTGATAGCGGAGGACCGGCAGATCGTGCGCTGCCGCAGCGTGGCGTATTGGGAAGCAACGGCTCCGCGCCCCGGCGCCCTCTGCGACAAGCGTGTCTTCAAGGGCGACATCCACGGCAACCTGTATGCGATCGACGGTGATACCGGGGCGTCTTGCTCCGATTTCGGCGCAGCCGACGGCCACCCGGGCTATGCGACTCACTGGGACTACGAAGGCAACGGCGTCGGGTCGCGACATACGACTTCGGGGCCGATCGTCGTCGGCGACGTCGTGATTTCCGCAGTGGGCGTCGAGGACAGTCCAGTGGACGCGAGCGACGGCTTCGTGCGCGGCTTCGATGTCAGAACCGGCGAGCTCGTCTGGGAGTTCAACCCGATTCCGCCGGATAGAATCCACGAGACCGGCGCCGCCAACGTCTGGTCGACCTTGAGCGCCGACGTCGAGCGCGGGCTGGTGTTTCTGCCGACGACGAGCGCGTCGTCGGACTTCTACGGCGGGCCACGTAAGTTCCCGATCCCATACGCCACGGCGGTCGTCGCCTTGAATGCGGCGACGGGAGAGCCGGCCTGGCATTTCCAAACAGTTCATCACGATATTTACGACTACGACCTACCTGGCCATCCCTTGATCGTCACGATTCAAAAGGACGGCCGCGAACGTGACGTCGCCATCCAACAGACCAAATGGGGCTATTTGTTCGTGTTCGACGTCGAAACCGGCGAGCCGGTGTTTCCGATCGAGGAACGTCCGGTCCCTCCGTCGAACGTACCCGGCGAGCAGGCTTCTGCAACCCAGCCCTTCCCTTTGGGGCCCGAGCCGTTCACCTCGACCGAGCTGACCCGCGACGACATGTACGGTCTCACGCCGCTGGACCGGGCGTGGTGCCGCGCGCGCTTCGATGAGCTGCGTTACGAAGGGATGTTCACGCCGCCGAGCGTCGAGGGGACTTTGCACTTTCCGGGGTTCGGTGGCGGCGGCAATTGGGGTGGCGCCGCGTTCGACCCGAATACCAACCTGCTGATCATCAAGTCGATGACGATCGGCACGGTGCACCACCTGATTCCAAATCCCGACGGCGGCATCACGCCGATGCCCGAGGCCGACGGCAGCGTGCCGGGTAGCAGCTACCGCTCGGGGGGCGGCGATCCCATGCCCGGGACGCCCTACTACACGAGTACGGTGAATTTCATGTCGCCGCTGGGCGTGCCCTGCACGCCGCCGCCTTGGGGCACCTTGACCGCGATCGATATGGATTCGGGCGAGATTCAGTGGCAAATCCCCTTTGGTCAGGTGCGCCGCTACGGGATCACGATGCCGCAATTCTTCGGCTGGGGCACGTCGATCATCGGTGGTCCGATCACGACGGCGGGCGGGCTGATATTCATGGGCGCCTCCATGGACAAGAAGATACGCGCGCTCGACGTGCGCACCGGCGAGGAGGTCTGGCAGGCCCGCCTGCCGTATGCGGGCATGGCCGTGCCGATGAGCTATATGGCCGACGGCAAGCAATACGTTCTCATTGCCGCGGGCGGGAATCGCCGTACGTTCACGGAAGAGGGCGATGCGCTCGTGGCCTTTGCACTTCCCGACGAATGAGCGCAACGGCGGCATGATCAGAAAGGCACGCCTTCTCACGGCTTCGTTGGCCATGCTCGGTTTCTCTCCGCTTGCGGCCGCTCAGAGCTACACGACGTTGAGCGGTGAAGAGCTGTTTCAGCGGTTCTGCGCGGCTTGTCACGGGACTGCGGGACAGGGTGACGGCCCGGTTGCCGGTAGCCTGGCCGTGCTGGTCCCTGACCTGACACTGATCTACCGGCGTTACGGCAACCAGTTTCCGGCGGCGCAGATTCGAGAGACGATCGATGGGCGATCGTTCGTCATCGCTCACGGCACGCGCTACATGCCGGTTTGGGGCTACGAATTCTGGGTGGACGAGGGCGCCGACAACGTCGCCGAGGAAGAGGTCAAGCTGATCGTCGATCGGCTCGTAGGCTATTTGAGATCGATTCAAGTGACGATGGACCCGAGCCGACCGGAGCCGTAAGCGCACAGCTTGCGCCACCGGCCCCAAGCCGCTATCGAAACGCTCTCGATTTAGTTAAAATGCGCCTCGGAGTCGGCTAACGAGTCCGCCTCGGTGTTAGGTGATACTTTTATATATCATGTAGATACCGGTGGATTTTAAGACCTGGGTTTAAGTTGGGGCCCCGTAAGGGGCTTTTTATTTTCACCCCGCTCGTCATCGGCGAGTCTGTGTTAAGAGGAGGATGGGGAACGAAGAGAATGGGCCTTGGGCCCATTTTTTGTTCCCGGTCCATGTTTATCGGTGGGGACACTGCAGAAAGAGAGGTTGATTCAGCTCTTGGAGCCGCCGCTGCAAGCTTTGGGCTACGAGCTCGTCGACCTCGAGGCGCGGGTCGGACGCAACGGGCTGCTGCGCGTGTACATCGATCAAGCATCGGGTGTCGACATCAACGACTGCGAGCGCGTGAGCCGGCAGCTCGGCGCGTTCCTCGACGTCGAGGAGCCGCTTCCCGGCAGCTACACGCTCGAGGTGTCCTCGCCGGGGCTCGACCGGCCGTTGCGCACTGCGACGCACTTCGAGCGCTTTGTCGACCATCGCGCGAAGATTCGGCTGGCGCGGCCTCTCGATGGGCGGAAGAATTTTGCCGGCAGGTTGTGCGGCGTGGAAAGCGGCGACGTGTTGCTGGATGTCGACGGGCAGCGGTGGCGCTTGCCGCTGGCGGAAATCGTCGCGGCACACCTCGTTCCTGAGTATTAACTGTTGCTGTGAGTGCTTGGCAGACATGAACAAAGAAATCTTGATGGTCGTCGACGCGGTGTCGAACGAGAAGGGCGTCGAGAAATCCGTGATCTTCGAGGCGATCGAAGCTGCCCTGGCTTCCGCGACCAAAAGGCGGCACGGCGATGACATCGACGTGCGCGTGGCGATCGACCGGGAGTCGGGCGAGTACGAGACGTTTAGGCGCTGGATGGTGTTCGCGGACGAGTCCAACGAGCTCGAAGAACCGGCTCGCGAGCTGCGGCTGGAGGACGCTCTGGATGTCGACCCAAATGCTCGGCCCGGGGAGTACGTCGAGGAACCGATGGAATCGGTAGAGTTCGGGCGTATCGCCGCGCAGACCGCCAAGCAGGTCATCGTTCAAAAGGTCCGGGAAGCCGAGCGCAAGCAGGTCATCGAAGAGTTCCAGAGCCGCGCGGGCGAGCTCGTCGGCGGAATCGTCAAGCGCGTCGATCGGAACGGCGTCTACGTCGATCTGGGCGGCAATGCCGAAGGTTTCATTCCGCGTGAGGATCTGATTCCTCGCGAGCCGATCAAGCCGCAGGATCGGGTCAAAAGCATCCTGCGCGAGGTTCGTGCCGAGCCGCGCGGCCCGCAGTTGTTTCTGACCCGGACCTCGCCGCAGTTTCTGATCAGACTGTTTCAACTGGAGGTGCCCGAGGTCGGTCAAGGACTTATCGAGATTCTCGGCGCGGCCAGGGATCCGGGCCTGCGGGCGAAGATCGCCGTCAGAAGCAACGATGCGCGTATCGATCCCGTCGGTGCCTGCGTGGGCATGCGCGGCTCGCGCGTTCAGGCCGTATCGAACGAGCTCGCTGGCGAACGCGTCGACATCATCCTCTACGACGAGAACCCGGCCCAATTCGTCATCAACGCGATGTCGCCTGCGGACGTCCTTTCGATAGTCATGGACGAAGAGGCGCACAGCATGGACGTAGCTGTCGAGGAGGATAAGTTGTCCCAGGCCATCGGCCGTGGCGGCCAGAACATCCGCCTCGCGAGCGAGCTGACCGGCTGGGAGCTCAATGTCATGACCGAAACCGATGCCGAGGAGAAGAGCGAGCAAGAGACGCGTGAGTTGGTCGAGAAGCTGATGAACGATCTCGACGTCGACGAAGACGTGGCGATCATCCTGGTTCAGGAAGGCTTTTCGTCGCTGGAGGAGGTGGCCTACGTGCCCGCCGGCGAGCTGCTCGACGTGGAAGAGTTCGACGAGGAGATCGTCAACGAACTGCGCGCCCGCGCGCGAGACGTTTTGATCACACTGGCGATCGTTACCGAGGAGGTCATCGACCAGGCCGAGCCTGCCGAGGATTTGCTCAGCTTGGAGGGCATGGATAAGGAGCTGGCCTTCGAGCTTGCAAGTCGCGGAATCGTCACGCGCGAGGATCTGGCGGAGCAGGCCGTCGGTGATCTGGATGAGATCGAGATGCTCGAGCCCGAGCGCGCCGCGGGCCTGATCATGGCGGCTCGCGCGCATTGGTTCGAAGGCGAGCAGCAGGAAGGCTAGGGATCGGGGAGAGCCCAATGTCGGATGTCACCGTCACGGAATTTGCGAAAGTGCTCAAGGTGCCCGTCGAGCGGCTCCTCAGCCAGCTCGACGAAGCCGGAATCAAGGTTGCCGGTGCCGAAGACACGATCAGCGAGGATGCGAAGCTCGAGCTCTTGACGCATCTGCGGCGGATGCACGGGCGCAAGGACCCCGGGGCCTCCGCGCCGCGCAAGATCACGCTCAAGCGAAAATCGCAAAGCGAGCTGCGACTAGCCAGCGGTCAGGGGCGGTCACGCACGGTCGCCGTGGAGGTGCGCCGCAAGCGCACCTACATCAAGCGCGACGTTCTGCATGAGCAAGCTCGCAGGCAGCAGGAAGAGCTCGATGCGAAGCGCCTTGCCGAAGAGGAGCGCCTCGCCGCCGAGGCGCGCGAGGATGAGCAGCGTCTCGCCGAGGAGCAGCAGCGGCTTCAGGCCCAGGCCGAGCGAGACCAAGCCGAGACCCGCCGCCTGGCGGAGCTCGAGACGCAGCAACGTGAGGCCGAGGAGGCTCGCCGCCAGACCGAGGAGCAGCGGCGGGTCGCCGCGGAGGAAAACGAGCGACGAGCTCGAGAGAACCTCGAGCGGGATCGAGCGCGCACCGAGGCGCGCCAGCCGGAGGACGCGCGCGGCGACCACACCCTGCACGTCGCCGAAGGGGTCACGGCGCGGCGACGCAAGAAGCGGGTCCGTCGCCGACCCGTCCATCAAGTCACCGTCGACAGTCAACACGGCTTCGAACGCCCGACGGCGCCTGTCGTGCGCGACGTCGAGATCCCTGAGACGATCATGGTCGGCGACCTGGCCCAGCGCATGGCGATCAAGTCGAGCGAAGTCATCAAGGCGCTCATGAAGCTCGGCATGATGGTCACGATCAACCAGGTGATCGACCAGGATACGGCGGTATTGGTGGTCGAGGAGATGGGGCACACGGCGAAGCCGCTCAAGGAAACCGGGCTCGAGGACGAGCTGCGCGAATCCGTTGCGGAAGCGGCTGTGCAAGCTGACGAGATCTTCAGACCGCCTGTGGTCACAGTCATGGGTCATGTCGATCACGGCAAGACCTCGCTGCTCGACTACATTCGCCGCAGCCGCGTCGCCTCTGGCGAGGCGGGTGGCATAACTCAGCACATTGGTGCCTACCACGTCACCACGAGCAAGGGCGCTATCACTTTCCTCGACACGCCCGGCCACGCCGCCTTCACGGCGATGCGGGCCCGCGGCGCCCAGGTCACCGACATCGTCGTGCTGGTGGTCGCGGCTGACGACGGCGTCATGCCGCAGACCGTCGAGGCCGTCGAGCATGCGAAGGCCGCTGGCGTTCCGCTGGTCGTGGCGGTAAACAAGATCGACCGCGAGGATGCGGATCCCGATCGCGTGCGCAACGAGCTGACCAAACATGAGGTCATTCCCGAGGCGTGGGGCGGAGAAAACCTGTTCGTCAATCTTTCGGCGAAAACCGGAGAGGGTATCGACGATCTCTTGGATGCGATTCTGCTGCAGGCGGAGGTGCTCGATTTGAAGGCTGTCGCGGAGGGTCCCGCGAGCGGCGTGGTTCTGGAGTCGAGCCTCGAGCGCGGGCGCGGTGCCGTGGCTACGGTGCTGATCGACAAGGGTCGCCTCAAGCTCGGCGACACCTTGCTCGCCGGGCAGGAATACGGCCGCATCCGCGCGATGTTCGACGAGAGCGGCGAGGCGATGACGTCTGCGGGGCCGTCGATTCCCGCGGTGGTCGTCGGTCTTTCCGGGACGCCGCAAGCCGGAGACGATGTCCTGGTCGTAGCGGACGAGCGCAAGGCGCGCGACGTCGCGCAATTCCGCCAGGGCAAGGAACGCGATATCAAGCTTGCTCAGCAGCAGGCGGCCAAGCTCGATGACGTTTTCAGCCAGTTATCCGAGAGTCGGGCGGCAAGCGTGCAGCTGCTCATCAAGGCCGACGTGCACGGGAGTGCCGAGGCCCTCAAGGATGCGCTCCAGGCGATCTCCGGCAGCGAGGTCAACGTGTCGGTCATCAGCCACGGCGTCGGCGGCATCACGGAGTCCGACGTTCAGCTCGCTGCGGCTTCCAGGGCGATCGTGATCGGATTCAACGTGCGCGCAGACGCAGCGGCGCGCGAAGCCATCAAGGAAACCGGCGTCGACGTGCGCTACTACAGCATCATTTACGAGGTGATCGACGATGTGAAAGCCGCGGTCAGCGGCCTCCTCAAGCCGGAGGTCCGCGAGCAGATCATTGGGCTGGCCGAGGTCCGGGAGGTTTTCCGGTCACCGAAGTTCGGCAACGTTGCCGGATGCATGGTGATCGACGGCTATGTGCGGCGAACCAGGCCGATCAGAGTGTTGCGCGACAACGTCGTCATCTTCGAAGGCGAGCTCGAGTCTTTGCGGAGGTTCAAGGACGACGTCTCCGAAGTCCGCGCCGGCGCGGAATGCGGTATCGGCGTCAAGAACTACAATGATGTGAAGGTCGGCGACCAGATCGAGTGCTATGAGCGCACGGAGGTCGCCCGCACGCTCTAAAGCTCACCATGCCGCGCGAGTACCCCAGGAAGTTGCGCGTAGCCGCCGAGCTGCAGCGAGCCGTCAACGAGTTGCTGTGCACGGATACCAACGATCCGCGTCTGGCGGGAGTGCGAGTCAGCGCCGTCGAGGTCTCCAACGATCTCAGCGTGGCTCGATTGTATTTCAGTACGCTTCAGCCTGACGAGGAGGTCGAGCCCGTGGAACGGGCGCTGGCGAAGGCCGGCGGCTATCTGCGCAGGCGCCTCAGTCGCGAGCTTCGTATGCGGCGCGTGCCCGAGCTCAAGTTCGTGAAGGATACCGGGCCGCGAGAGGGCTTGAGGCTTTCGCAACTCATTGACGATGCCAACGCGAGCAGCAGCGGCATCGCCGATGAGCCCGACGACTCGACGGAATAGGCGCAAGTGAGCGCTCAAAGCCCAGGCCCGGAACGACGGGCGTTGCACGGCGTTCTGCTGTTGGACAAGCCGGCGGGGCTGACATCCAATCAAGCTTTGCAGCGCGTCAAGAGATTGTTCAACGCCCGCAAGGCGGGGCATACGGGAAGCCTCGATCCGCTGGCGACGGGCATGCTGCCGATTTGTTTCGGTGAAGCCACGAAGCTGACGGCCTTCCTGCTGGACGCGCGCAAGGTCTACAGAGTCTCGGCGCGCCTCGGCGTGTCTACCGACACCGGAGACGCAGACGGCACGCCGACCGCCGAGGTCGAGCGATCGAGCCTTGACACGGCGCAAATCGACGCCGCGCTGGCGGCGATGATCGGCCCCATAGAGCAGACACCGCCGATGTACTCGGCTCTGAAGCGCGGGGGCAAGCCTCTGTACGTGCTGGCGCGTCAGGGCATAGTCGTTCCTCGGCAACCCCGAACGGTGCAGATATTCGATGCCCGGCGACTCGGGTTCGATTGGCCGATGCTCGAGTTCAGCGTACGTTGCTCGAAAGGAACGTACATACGCACGTTTGTCGAGGACCTGGCACGCGCGCTCCGAACCCTCGGGCACGTCGCCGGACTTCGCCGGCTTGCGGTCGAACCTTTTGAAGAATCGGGCATGATTCCATTGGACAGCTTGAGCGAGCGCGGCGCGGTCGGGCTCGAGGCGCTGGACGCTGCGCTTTTGCCTGTGGACAGCGCGCTGCCGCACTGGCCGCGGCTCGTCGTCTCGGCGGAGGCCTGCCGGCGACTGGCCCAGGGCCAAGCCGTGGCGGCCGAGCCGAGCTGGCCGGAGGGCCGCGTGCGGCTTTACTCTCCCGAGGAGTGCTTGGTTGGAATCGGCGAAGTTTCGGTGCGTCGCGAGCTGCTGCCCAGGCGGATTTTTCCGGGCCTTGGGCCGTGGTGCTGAGCGGCCGATGGGGGTAGAATACGCCGCTTCCCAGGGTATGACATTGAAAAGACAGGGCCCGCTGGGGCGGTCTTGGGGTAGATGGGCATGGCATTGAGTTCGGAGAAAAAATCCGAGGTTGTGGCGACGTATCAGCGTGGTCCGTCCGATACCGGATCGGCCGAGGTCCAAGTGGCCTTGCTTTCAGCTAGGATCAACTCGCTCTCAGAGCATTTCTCAGGTCACAAGAAAGACCATCATTCTCGCCGCGGACTTCTCAAGATGGTGAATCAGCGCCGAAAGCTCTTGGACTATCTCAAACGGACCGACCAGGTACGTTATCAGGACCTCATCAGCCGTCTTGGGCTGAGGCGTTGAGTCATACAGATTTTTCGCGCAGAGTCGGCTTGCCGGCTCTGTGTCGTTCTAGGAACCAATCACAAGTGAACTGCCTTGGGCCGCGGGGGCCCGTCTGATTGTAGGAAAGGGATAGTGAAAGTTAGCAAGAGTTTTATGTACGGCGGCCAAGAGGTCACGCTGGAGACCGGAGTCATTGCGCGGCAGGCTGACGGAGCCGTCGTCGTCAATATGGCGGATACCGTCGTGCTCGTCACTGCAGTAGGGGAGAAGGGCGAGCCTCGGACCCGGGATTTCTTCCCGTTGACCGTGAACTATCAGGAGAAGACTTACGCGGCCGGCCGGATCCCGGGCGGCTTCTTCAAGCGCGAGGGACGACCCACGGAGAAGGAAACACTGACCTCGAGACTGATCGATCGGCCAATACGGCCGTTGTTTCCCGACGGCTACAAGACCGAGATTCAAGTCATCGCGACGGTGATGTCGGTCAACTCTCAAGTGGATCCCGATGTGCCGGCGATGCTGGGCGCGTCCGCCGCCTTGGCGCTTTCCGGATTGCCTTTCCTGGGGCCCATCGGCTGCGCCCGGGTAGGTTATAAGGACGGACGGTATCTCCTGAACCCCACCGCCGCCGAACGCCAGAGCTCGTTGCTCGACCTCGTGGTCGCGGGCACCGAGCGGGCCGTGCTCATGGTCGAATCGGAAGCGAAGATGCTATCCGAGGACATCATGCTGGGCGCCGTGGTTTTCGGTCACGAGCAGATGCAGGTCGCGATCCAGGCCATCAAGGCCTTGATGTCGGAGGCCGGCAAGCCGGCCGTGGAGTGGAAAGCGCCGGAACGCGATGAGACGCTTGCGAAATCGGTCCAGGCGGCTGCGAGCGATCGAGTCGTCCAGGCCTACGGGATCGCCGAGAAGCAGAGCCGCTACGCCGCCCTTGCAGAGATCAGAACGGAAGCCATTGCGGCGCTTGCGGACGAGGTTTCTTCCGAGTGGAGCGTCGAGGACGTCGGTGCGGAGTTCTCCCGTCTCGAGAAGACCATCGTGCGAGAGCGCGTTCTTTCGGGCGGTGCGCGAATCGACGGCCGCGATACCAAGACCGTCAGACCGATCGCCATCGAAGTGGGCGTGTTGCCGAGGGCGCACGGGTCGGCGCTATTCACCCGCGGCGAGACGCAGGCGATAGTGGTGACGACGCTCGGTACCGGACGAGACGCGCAGATCATCGACGCCCTTGAAGGCGAGCGTAAGGATCCGTTCATGCTGCACTACAACTTCCCGCCGTATTGCGTCGGAGAGACGGGCTTCATGAGCGGGCCGAAACGCCGCGAGATCGGTCACGGCCGGCTCGCCCGACGCAGCATCGAGGCCGTGCTGCCCGACATGGACACCTTTCCTTACGTGCTGCGGGTCGTTTCGGAGATCACCGAATCGAACGGCTCGAGCTCGATGGCGAGTGTTTGCGGCACCAGCCTGTCGCTCATGGATGCCGGCGTGCCGACGAAGGCCGCCGTGGCGGGTGTCGCAATGGGCCTCATCAAGGAGGGCGACAGATACGTCGTCCTGACGGATATCCTCGGTGACGAGGATCACCTGGGCGATATGGACTTCAAGGTCGCCGGAACCGATGAAGGCATCACGGCGCTGCAGATGGACATCAAGATCGACGGCATCACCAAGGAGATCATGTCCGCGGCACTCGCCCAAGCGCGCGACGGCCGTCTCCATATTCTCGGTGAAATGACCAAGGTTCTGGCCGCGCCGCGAGAAAAAATGTCCGATTGGGCGCCGAGCATCATCACGATGAAGATCGATCCCGAGAAGATACGCGAGGTTATCGGCAAGGGTGGTGCCGTCATCCGCGCATTGACCGAGGAGACCGGCGCGACGATCGACATCGAGAACGACGGTACGGTTCGCATCGCCTCGGTGGACGGCAACTCGGGCCGGGAGGCGCAAAAGCGGATCGAGCTCATCACTGCCGACGTCGAGGTCGGGCGGATTTACGAAGGCAAGGTCGTGCGGCTCATGGATTTCGGGGCGTTCGTCTCCATACTTCCCGGCAAGGACGGGCTGGTCCACATCTCGCAGATTTCGAACGAGCGCGTCGAGCGCGTCAGTGACAAGCTCAAGGAAGGCGATGTCGTTCGGGTGAAGGTGCTCGAGATCGATCGGCAGGGCCGGGTGCGCCTCAGCATGCGCGACTTCGACGCCGCCTAAGTCCCCGAAGCCGCTCAAGAAACCCGCATAAAAAAAGCCCCCAGGAACCCTGGGGGCTTTTAAGTAGCCAGCCGTGTCGGCCGGCGCAAAGCGTTGGGGGAGTAACACTCTGCTGCAATGCAGCATAACGTGTCTGACGCGGATCTGTCAATCGCCCTCGCCCCGCCGCGTCCGTCAATTCTCTTCCTAGGCCTGAGCCAGCACCCGCGGGGTCTCCGATTCGACGCTTTCAGCCGGTGCCACCGCGCGGAGCAGGCGCTTGTTGAGGTCGATCCATTGGCTCAGGTTCTGCTGT
>Ga0214472_10002306_pt1 | contig 20678 bp, 18 predicted proteins | sample RVTome_6_FD_207662 | JGI IMG/M metagenome (GOLD analysis project Ga0214472, IMG submission 207662) | Soil microbial communities from uranium-contaminated site in the Upper Colorado River Basin, Wyoming, United States - RVT140D175 | ecosystem: Environmental > Terrestrial > Soil > Contaminated >...
CTACTGCACGCCGCAGGAGCTCGCGGCGATGCGCGAGGCGGCGCGCGCGGCCGGCCGGCCGGTGCGCTACGACGGAAGCTGGCGCGACCGCGACCCGGCAGAGGCGCCGCCCGGCGTGGCCCCGGCGGTCCGCCTCAAGGCGCCGCAGACCGGCGAGACCGTCATCGCCGACCGCGTCCAGGGCGAGGTGCGGGTCGGCAACGAGCAACTCGACGACATGGTGCTGCTGCGCGCCGACGACTCGCCGACCTACATGCTGTCGGTGGTCGTCGACGACCACGACATGGCCATCACCCACATCATCCGCGGCGACGACCACCTGACCAACGCCTTTCGCCAAACCCAGCTCTACAACGCCCTCGGTTGGACGGTTCCGGTCTTCGCGCACGTCCCGCTCATCCACGGGCCGGACGGCGCCAAGCTGTCGAAGCGGCACGGCGCGCTCGGCGTCGAGGCGTACCGCGACAGGGGCTATCTGCCCGAGGCGTTGCGCAACTACCTGCTGCGTCTCGGCTGGGCGCATGGCGACGACGAGACCATCGACACCGAGCAGGCGATCGCCTGGTTCGACCTCGACGGCATCGGCCGCTCGCCGGCGCGCTTCGATTTCGCCAAGCTCGACAACCTCAACGGCCACTATCTGCGCGCCGCGGCGGACGACCGCCTGGTCGGGCTGGTGCTGCCGCGCCTGGAACGGCGCCTGGGGCACGCGCCCGCGGCGACGGCCCTGGACCGGCTGCGCCGCGGCATGGCCGGCCTCAAGGCGCGCGCGAAGACGCTGGAGGAACTGGCCGACAACGCCCTGTTCTATGCGCGCCCGCGGCCTTTGCCGCTCGACGATCGGGCGGCGGCGCTGCTGACGCCCGCGGCGCGGGCGCGGCTCGGCCGCTTCGCCGGCCTGCTCGTTGACGCCGAATGGACCGCGGCCGCGCTCGAGGCCGCGGCGCGCGTTTTCGTCGAGGCCGAAGGCGGCAAGCTCGGCGACGTCGCCCAGCCGTTGCGCGCGGCCCTGACCGGCGCCGCCGTTTCGCCCGGCGTCTTCGAAGTCTTGGAAGTGCTGGGCCGCGACGAGGCGATGGCGCGGATCGACGACGCCGTGGCCGCACCGCGCGCGCCCGATTGAACTGAGCCGGGATCGGCCCTATTGTCGGGCCGCGCCGGGCGGGCCGCCGAACGGCCGATAACCACAGGGGTTTGCAGCATGGCACAGAAGACGGCAAAGGGCGCCGGCGGCGCGCGGCGGAACAGCGTCACCGTCACCGACAACCGGACCGGCGAGAGCTTCGAGTTGCCGATCATCGAGGGCACGCTCGGCCCGCAGGTCATCGACGTGCGCAAGCTCTACGGCGAGCACGCGTTCTTCACCTACGACCCGGGCTTCACCTCGACCGGCAGTTGCGAATCCAAGATCACCTATATCGACGGCGAGGCCGGGACCCTGCTGTACCGCGGCTACCCGATCCAGGACCTGGCCGAGCACAGCGACTTCATGGAGGTCAGCTACCTGCTGCTCAACGGCGACCTGCCGACGGCGGCGCAGAAGGCCGAGCTCGAGCGCGACATCACCTATCACACGATGCTGCACGAGCAGTTGCTGACCTTCTACCGCGGCTTCCGCCGCGACGCCCACCCGATGGCGGTGATGGTCGGCGTCGTCGGCGCGATGTCGGCCTTCTATCACGACAGCACCGACATCGGCGACCCGCAGCAGCGCGTGATCGCTTCGCACCGGCTCATCGCCAAGATCCCGACGATCGCCGCGATGGCGTACAAGTATTCGGTCGGCCAGCCCTTCGTATACCCCCGCAACAACCTGCATTACGCCGAAAATTTCCTGTACATGACCTTCGCGGTGCCGGCCGAGGAATACAAGGTCAACCCGGTCGTGGCGCGCGCCATGGACCGCATCTTCATCCTGCACGCCGACCACGAGCAGAACGCCTCGACCTCGACGGTGCGCATCGCCGGGTCGAGCGGCGCCAACCCCTTCGCCTGCATCGCCGCGGGCATCGCCTCGCTGTGGGGACCGGCGCATGGCGGCGCCAACGAGGCGGTGCTGAACATGCTGCGCGAGATCGGCAGCAAGAAAAACATCCCGGAGTACATCAAACGGGCCAAGGACAAGAACGACTCGTTCCGGCTGATGGGGTTCGGTCACCGGGTCTACAAGAACTACGACCCGCGGGCCGCCGTGCTGCGCACGTCCTGCCACGAGGTGCTCGACGACCTCGGCATCCGCGACCAGCCGCTGCTCGAGCTCGCCATGGAGCTGGAGCGGATCGCGCTCGAGGACGATTATTTCGTGTCGCGCAAGTTGTTCCCGAACGTCGACTTCTATTCGGGCATCATCCTGGAGGCGATCGGCTTTCCGACCGCCATGTTCACCGTCCTCTTCGCGGTGGCGCGCACCGTCGGCTGGATCGCCCAATGGAACGAGATGATCGAGGACCCGACGCAGCGGATCGGCCGGCCGCGCCAGCTCTATACCGGGCACCCACCGCGTAAGTACGTGCCGATCGGGAAGCGCCGGTAAGCCGCGCCGCTATTCCTGGATCAGCTCGATCTTGTAGCCGTCCGGGTCCTCGATAAAGGCGATGACGCTGCCGCCGTGCTTCATCGGTCCGGGCGGCCGCGGGATCTTGACCCCCTCCCCGCCGAGCTTTTCGCAGGCGCCATAGATGTCCGGCACCCCGATCGCGAGATGGCCGAAGCCGGTGCCGAGCTCGTAGGCTTCGGCGCGGCCCCAGTTGTGCGTCAACTCGATGACCGCGCCGTCGTCTTCGTCGCCGTAACCGACGAAGGCCAGCGTGAATTCGCCGCTCGGATAATCCTTCCGGCGCAACAGGTTCATACCGAGCAGGCGCGTGTAGAAGTCGATCGACTTGTCGAGGTCGCGCACCCGGATCATGGTGTGCAGGAAGCGGGCGGCTTGGGCGGCGCCGGCCCGTGGCGCGGTCGTGCTGGCTTGACTCATCGTTGCTCCCTTCCGAGTTTTCCGGTCGATCCGAGGCATCTTATACCCACCGGGCGGCCGCCGGCCAAGATTGGCTTGGACCGGGCCGCGGCAATACGTTAGCGTCGGGTTGCGGCCTTTCCCCCGATCGGGGCGGGGCATCGAGGGGAAAAAAGCAAGAACATGATGAAACCGTTGCGCACCGCGGTGATCGGCGTCGGTCATTTCGGCCAGTATCACGCGGAGAAGTTCGCCCGAGTCCCGGGGTCGCGCCTGGTTGCGGTGGCTGATATCGACGCCGCGCGCGGCCGCGAGATCGCGTCGCGTTACGGCGTCGAGGCGGTGACCGACTACCGGGCTCTGCTCGGCGCCGTCGACGCCGTCAGCGTGGCGACCCCGCCGCGCGCGCATTACGAAATCGCCCGGGCATTTCTCGAGAACGGCGCCCATGTCCTCGTCGAGAAGCCGATCACCGCCGAGCTGGATCATGCGGCCACCCTGATCCGCATCGCCCGCGAGCGCGGCCGCGTCCTGCAAGTCGGCCATCTCGAGCGCTTCTCGGCGGCCGGCCACGCCTTGCAAAGGATCGTGTCTCGGCCGCTGTATGTCGAGGCGGTCCGCGTCGGTCCGTTCCAGGCGCGCGCGACCGAGGTCAACGCCGTGCTCGACCTCATGATCCACGACCTCGACCTGATCCTCGCCTTCGTCAACTCGCCGATCGAGTGGGTTCACGCGGCCGGCGCGCCGGTCTTTTCGTCGGTCGAGGACATCGTCAGCTCGCGCATCCAGTTCGCCAACGGCTGCGTCGCCAACCTCACCGCCAGCCGCGTCAACCACCGCGCCAAGCGCCGCATGTTCGTCTACCAACCGGATTCCTATACCGCGATCAACTTCGTACAAAAGACCGTGAGGATCGTGCGCCGCGCGTCCGGCGGGAGCCTGCCCGGCGTGCCCAACCTCGACACCGAGGAAATCCGCTATGGCGACGCCGACACCCTGGAGCAGGAGATCGTCGCCTTCCTGCGGGCGATCCGGACGGGGTCCCCACCGGAGGTGACGGGAGAGGACGGCTGGCGCGCGCTCAATGCCGCGCTGATGATCACGCGCAGCCTGCAGGCCTATTGGCAGGCGGTCGAGGACGGCGACCCGACCGCCGGCGCCGTCGCCGCCGCCGCGGGCGGCTGACCCCGCGCCCGCCCTCAAGGCCCGGCCCGGCGCCTCGCCAGATCCAGCACCACCGCGGCCGCGCGCTCGCTCGGCCGGCCGTCCACCGCGAGCCGGGCGAGCGCCTCGGCGAAGCCGGCGCGTTGCGCCCGGCGCGCCCCGTCGTCGGCGAGCAGCCGCTCCAGCGCGGCGGCCAGCCGGCCCGGCGTGCATCCTCCTTGCAAGTATTCCGGAACGACGGAACGATCGAGCAGCAGATTGACGAGCGTGGCGTAGCGCACCTTGAGCAGCGGCCGGAGCAGCAGCGCGGTCAACGGGTTCGCCCGGTAGGCCGCGACCATCGGCACGCCAAGGGCGGCGAGCTCGAGGACGACCGTGCCGGACGCGGCGAGCGCGGCGTCGGCGGCGGCGAAGGCGTCGAACTTGCGCTCGGGATCGCGCAGCACCAGGGTCGGCACGCCCCAGGCCGCCGCCGCCGCGTCGACCCGGTCGGCCACGGCGGGCACGGTCGGCACGACCGCGCGTAACGCCGGGTAACGCAAGGCGAGCAACCGCACGGCCCGGCCGAACACCGGCGCCAGACGCGCTACCTCGCCGCGGCGACTGCCCGGCAGGACGCACAGGACCGGCGCGTCGTTGGGCAGGCCATGATCGCGCCGGAAGCGAGGCCCGTCATGCCCGGCGCCGACCGTCTCGAGCACGGGATGTCCGACATGGGTGCAGGGCAGACCGTGGACCTCGAAGTAGCGCGGCTCGAAGGGCAACAGGGCGAGCAGGTGGTCGAGGATGCCGGCGACGTGGCGCGCCCGGCCCGGGCGCCACGCCCAGACCGACGGTGCCACGTAGTGAATCAGTGGAATGCCGCTGCCGCGCAGACGCGCGCAGACGCGAAAATTGAAGGCGGGCGCGTCGATGGTGACGACCGCCGCCGGCCGCGCGGCGCGGATCGCGGCCGCGGTCTCGACGACGCGTCGGCGCAGGCGCGGCAGGTGCGGCACGACCTCGAGCAACCCCATCAGGCTCAGCTCCGTCATGGGGAAGCGGCTGACGAGGCCCGCGGCCGCCATCGCCTCGCCGCCGACGCCGGCGAAGCGCACGCGGCCGCCCGTGCAACGCTTGAGCGCCGCCATCAACCGCCCGCCGAGCGCGTCGCCCGAGGGTTCGCCGGCGATCAGAAAAATGAGAAGGTCGTCCGCCGCGGCGCCGGCCGCGGGCGCCGCAGGCCGAGTCACGCGCCGACCTCGACCCCGACCACGAACAATCCGTCGGCGTCGGCCGTCCGCACCACGATTTCGCGGTCGATCACCAGCACCGCGCCGGACTCGACGGCGATGCCGCGTAGCCCCGCCGCGGCCGCGCGACGCACCGTCTCCGGCCCGATCGCCGGCGGGTCGAGCCGCCGGTCCTGCCGCGGTTTCATGACCTTGACCAGCACGCCGCCGGGTGCGTCGTCGCGCCGCGCGCGACAGCGCTCGAGCAAGGCGTCGGTCCCGTCCGCGCCCTCGGCGTCGAGCACGCCGCCGTACCGCGTCACGACGGCGTGCCCGCGGTCGCGGGCGCCGTGCCGGCGCGCCGCCGCAATGCCGCAGACGATGTCGCGCGCGTCTTCGGCCCCCGGACGCAGCCGGCCGAACGGCCCGAGCGGGGCCAGCAGATCGGCAAGCACGCTGTCGGCGCCGACGATGCGGAAACCCTCATCGCGCTCGATGACGGCAGCGAGCGCGCGCAGCAGGCCGTTGTCTCCGATCGAACGCGGACCCAGCCGCGCCAGGAAGCGGGCCGCCCGCCGGTCCGGGCGCAAAGCGGCGAGCGAGGGGCGGCGCACGGCCCCGGCCATGACCAGCTCTTCGACGCCGGCGGCGCGCAACAGCTCGACGGCCCGCCCGGCGGCCCCCAGCCGCACCCAGGCGTGCGGCGTTCCGGCGACCGTGTCTGAGTCGGCTTGATCCTCGAAGGCGAGAACGAAAAACTCCCGGCCGGCGGCGCGGCAGGCGGCAATCACGCGGGCGGGAAGCACGCCGCCGCCGGCAAGAATCCCGAGCCTAGTACTAGGCAGCATCCCGGACGTTCGGCCGGCACAGCGAGCGCGGCGAGGCGTCGCGGATGAAGTCGACGAGTCCCATCACCGGCGGGCTATCGCCGAGCGTCATGACCACGCGTTCGAGCCGCTCCGCCATCGGCCCCTCGCCCTCGAAAATCTGCCGATAGGCGACGCGCAGCGCGTGGATGTCGGTCCGCGCCATGCCGCGACGCTTGAGGCCGACGAGGTTGAGGCCGGTCAGCCTGGCACGGTTGCCCACGGCCATCCCGAAGGGGATGACGTCCTGCGCCACCCCCGACATGCCGCCGACCATGGCCTGACGGCCGATCCGAACGTATTGGTGCACCGCCGACAGGCCGCCGATGACGACGTAGTCGCCGATCTCGACATGGCCGCCGAGGGTGGCGTTGTTGGCCATGATGACATGGTCGCCGACCCGGCAATCATGCGCGACATGGGCGCCGACCATGAAGAAGCCGTGGTCGCCGATGCGCGTCACCATGCTGCCGTCGGCGGTCCCGGGATTGATCGTCACATGCTCGCGGATGACGTTGTGATGGCCGATCGTCAGCTCCGAGGGCTCGCCCTTGAAGCCCTGGTGCTGCGGCGCCAGACCGATCGAGGCGAAGGGGTAGACGGCGGTGTGGGCGCCGATCGTCGTGCGGCCGTCGACGACGACATGCGCGCTGAGCGTCACCCCGGCCTCGAGCTGCACCTGCGGCCCGACGCAGCAATACGGACCGATGGAGACGTTCGAGGCGATCCGGGCGCCCGGCGCGATCACGGCGGTGGCGTGGATGTCGGCCATCACTCGTCCCGGATCATCGCCGTGATCGTCGCGTCGGCGACGACCACGCCGTCGACGCGGGCCTCGCACTTCATCTTCCAGATGGCGCCGCGATGCCGCTCCTTGGCGACGTGAAGATGAAGCCGGTCGCCCGGTACGACGGGCCGACGGAACCGGGCGGCCTCGATCGACATGAAATAGACCAGCTTTCCCTCCGCGTCCGGACCCAGCGTGTGCACGACGAACACGGCGGCGGTCTGCGCCATCGCCTCGACGATCAAGACGCCCGGCATCACCGGCCGGCGCGGAAAATGGCCCTGGAAGAACCATTCGTCGATCGTCACGTTCTTGATCCCGACGGCGCCGCGGTCCAATTCGATGTCGACGACCCGGTCGACCATCAGGAAGGGATAGCGGTGCGGGATCATCTGCATGACCCGCATGATGTCGGCCGACGCAACCGTCCGCGAGCCCGTTTCGGTCATTGCGTGCGAGTCCCTGCCCCGCTGCCATGCACGGCCGGCGCCGCCGGTCTGGGTGGGCGCTGCACGTGGGCGTCGCTCACTTCGGCTTTGCCACCGCCACCGACGGCAGCTTGGCATCCAGCTTGGTCAGCGTGTCCACGGTGATGTCGAAGCCGGTGGCAGACAGCACCACCTGGGACTTGCTCAGAACCAGCGTGATGCCTTTTTCCTGGGCGATTTCCGCGACGACCTGGGCCAGCGCCTGACGCACTTGATTGATGCTGTTGTTGAAGAGCTCCTCGAGCTCGTCCTTGCGCCCTTGCACGTTGCGGCGAAGCTGCATTGCCTGCTGATCGAGCGCCTCGCGCTTCTGCTTGTATTGCTCCTGCGAAAGCGTGGCACGCTGGCCCGCGAGGTCCTGGTCGGCCGCGAGCAGCGCATTTTCCTGCTGCGCCAGTTCCGTCTGGTAGGCGGCGCGCTGCCGCTGGAGTTCGGCCTGGATTCCGACAGCGGCCTTGGAATCGCGCATTATCTGTTGCACGTCGAGCACCGCAATGATCAGCGGTATTTCCTTCAGCTCGACCGCCGCCGCCGGCCGAACGTCGGCGACGACGGCCGTCAGCACAAGGAACGCCGCCGCGAGGGCCGCCCATGACTTATTATTGCGGGACATGTCAGATCATATTTCCAAAGGACATTGACGGGTTAAAATCTCGTGCCGACGCTGAACCGGAACAGCTCCAGCTGGTCGAACGACTCCTTGACCAGCGGCACCGCGAAATCGACCGCGATGGGTCCCAACGGCGACTTCCAGGACAGGCCCGTGCCGATCGAGACGCGGATGCTGGCTTCGTCCACCGAGCTGGCGCTCTTGAAGTCGCTGTCGGTGAGCGTCCCGAAATCCGAGAACACCCGACCCCGGATCTGGAACTCCTCGGGCAGCCCAAGCGGGAACGACAGCTCGGTCGTCCCGACGAAGAACTTGTTGCCGCCCAGCGCGTCTTCGGTGACGACGTCGCGCGGCCCGATGCCCGCCGTCTGAAAGCCCCGGAACGTGTTGCCGCCGAGGAAGAAATTGTCGGTGATTCGGACGTCCTCGCCGATGCCGAACACGTACCCGATTTCGCCCAGAACGGCCGCCACGAAATCGCCGCCGAGCGGCTGATAATATCCGGCCCCGAGCCGACTGCGCAGGTAGCTGACGTCGCCCCCCAGTCCCGCGAGATCGTTGCGCAGGCGCGCGAAGTACCCTTCGCGCGGATCGAGGCGGTTGTCGCGGCGATCGTAGATCAAATCCTGCCCGATCACCGAGGATATAGTCGTTCCCCTCTGCTGCTGGATCGCCAACGAGGCGTCGGAATCGACGTCCAGAATTTCGTTGCGGCTGATCGTGTATCGCACCGTTTGGCGCAGGAATTCAGTGATGTCGTAGCCGAAGCGCAGCCCGCCGCCGAGGTTCTTCTCGTCGAACGAACTTTCCCGGCGGTTGGTCTCGGTACGGAAGACGTCGAAACCGGCGGCCAGCGGGCGATCGAGAAAATAGGGTTCGGTGAAGCTGAGGTCGATCTGCGACCGGCGGCCGGAAATCACGAAGCCAAGCCGCAGATCCTGTCCCCGACCGAGCAGGTTGCGTTCGCGCACGCTGACGTCGCCGAGCGGTCCCTCCGCGGTCGAGAAACCGACGCCGAACGACAACTCGCCGGTCGACTGCTCCTGCACCTCGACCTCGAGGACGGTCTTGTCCGGGCTGTCGCTGGGCACGGTGCGAATGTCGACCGTCTCGAAGAACCCCAAGTTCTGGATGCGCTGACGGGTGCGGCGGATCTTCGAGGTATTGAAGGCATCGCCTTCGACCAGGCGGAACTCGCGCCGGATCACCTTGTCGAGCGTGCGTACGTTGCCGGAGATGTCGATGCGCTCGACGAAGACGCGCGGCCCCTCCTGGACGTCGTAGGTCAGGTTGATGACCTTGTTCTCGCGATCCCGCTCGACGCGCGGCCTGACGTCGACGAAGGCATAGCCGAGCTCGCCGACGACGTCGGTCATCCGGGCGATGCTGTCCTCGACCTCCTCGGCGTTGTACCAGTCTCCGTCGCGCGTGGAGATTTCCGCGCGCAGGCGTTCCGGATCGAGGTCCTTGAGCGCGGTCTGCAGGTCGACCTGCCCAAAGCGGTAGCGTTCCCCTTCCTCGACGGTGAAGGTGATGACGAAGGCATCGCGGTCGGGTGACAACTCGGCCACGGCGGACACCACCCGGAAGTCGGCGTAGCCTTCCTTGAGGTAGAAGTTGCGCAACGCCTCGCGGTCCACCGTCAGCCGGTCCGGGTCGTAGGTATCGACGGTGGAAAAGAGGCGGTACCAGGCGCTTTCGCGCGTGATGATCTCGCCGCGCAGCGTGCCGTCGCCAAACGCCGTATTGCCGACGAAGTCGATGCGCCGGACCTCGGTGACCTCGCCTTCGTCGATTTCGAAGACCAGATCGACGCGGTTCTGATCCAGCGAAATCACCTTCGGCTCGACGGTGGCGGCGAAACGGCCGCTACGACGGTAGATTTCGAGGATGCGCCGGGTGTCGTTCTGAACCCGCGTCTGCGTATAGACGACGCGCGGCCGAAGCTGAACCTCGGCCTCGAGCGTCTCGTCGTCGATGCGCTTGTTGCCTTCGAAGGCGAGCTGGTTGATGATCGGGTTCTCGACCACTTGAACGACCAGCGTGGCGCCCTCGCGCCGCAACGTAACGTCGGCGAACAGGCCGGTCGCAAACAGGCTCTTCAGCGCGCGGTCGATGCGCTCCGATTCGAACGGGTCCCCGGGCACCAGCTGCATGTAGGAGCGGATCGTCTCCGGCTCGATGCGCTGGCTTCCCTCGATGCGGATCGCGGCAATCGGCTCGCCGGTGAACATGTCCTGCGCGCGCACCGCCGGGACGGCGACCGCGCCCAGACACAAGGCAAACGCCAATGCCGCCAACCACCCCCCTGCCACGATCTTCCCCCCAAAGGCGCCGTCAGGTGATGAGACGCTTGATGAAATCCACCACACCCGGAATCAACATCAGATCGTTGCGCGTCGCGAAGACGAACAGGGCGATGACCAGGACGAACCCGACGCGGAACCCCCATTCCATCGCGCGTTCCCCCAAGGGGCGCCCGAGAACCGCCTCGATCGCGTAAAACGCCAAGTGCCCGCCGTCGAGCATCGGAATCGGAAACAGATTGATCAAGCCGAGATTGATCGACAGCAACGCGGCGAACGATATCGCCGCGACCAACCCGACCTGCGTCACGTCGCCGGACATCTTGGCGATGCGCAGGATTCCGCCCAGTTCCTCGGCCGGTCGCGTGCCGACGACCATCTGTCCCACCGCCTTGAGCGTGGCGGCGGTCAGGCGATAGGTTTCCACCGTCGCGGCCCAAACGGCCGACAACGGATTGTAGCGGACGACCTCGCCGCCGCCGGTGCTCCCGATTCCCAGGCGGCCGATGCGGTGCATGTTCCCGAAATTGTCCGTCTGCACGATAATCTGCGGACTGGCGACGAGCGCCATCGGCCGGCCGTCCCGCTCGACCACGATATCGAGCGGCTCGTCGAGACCGAGTTGCACGATCGCCGCGATCTCCTCGAAGCGCTCGATCGGTTGGCCGTTCAAGCTCACGATACGGTCGCCGGGCGCGATGCCGGCCGCCGCCGCGGCGCCGCCCTCCAGCACCGACCCGACCTCGTTCGAGGAGAACTGCTGGCCGTAGAGAGAGAACAGGCCGGCGAGCACAACGATGGCAAACAAGAAGTTGGCGAGCGGGCCGCCAAGCACGATCGCGGTGCGTTGCGCCAGACTCTTGCAATGGAAGGCGACCCCCCGCTCCTCCACCGTCATAGGCCGCTCGCCGCCGTCCGCTTCGGTCACCGTCGCCGAGTGGCCGAACATCTTGACGTAGCCGCCGAGCGGCAGCGCGCTGAATTTCCAGCGCGTGCCCATACGGTCGGTGCGACCGAACAGCTCCGGTCCGAAGCCGATCGAGAAGACCTCGACCCGGACGCCACAGCGCCGCGCGATCCAGAAATGCCCGAGCTCGTGCACGAAGACGAGCACCGTCAGGATCGCCACGAAACTGAGGGCATAACGCGGCAGGTCGCTCAGAAATTCCATGATGTCCAATGCCCTAGTCGTTCCGCCTCGAGACAGTTTACAGCTTCGCGGTTGCCGCCGTCAGGTCTATCATATCCGACCCGGCGCGGCCTACTCAATCACCGGAATTCGATGCCGAGGCCTCAGTCGGACGCGCCGACCAGTTCCGCCGCCACTTCCCGCGCCGCCGCGTCGACCAAGCCGACCTCTTCGAGGCTGGCGATGGCGCCGTTGGCCACGCGCTCGAGCGTCTGTTCGACGACGCGGACGATATCGAGGAAGCGCAGGCGTCCGGCGAGAAACCCACGAACGGCAACCTCGTTGGCGGCGTTCAGGATAGTAGGGGCGGCGCCGCCGGTCCGCAAGGCTTCCCGGGCCAAATGCAGGGCCGGAAACCGTGCGATATCAGGGGCCTCGAAGGACAAGTCGCGAAGCCGCGCCAAGTCGAGCCGCGGCGACGGCGCCGCCATGCGATGGGGCCAGCCGAGGGCATAGGCGATCGGCGTGCGCATATCCGGGCTGCCGAGTTGGGCAAGCACCGATCCGTCGACATAGGCCACCATGGAATGCACGACGGATTGCGGATGCACGAGGATCTCGATCCGCTCCTCGGCCAAGCCGAAAAGATGATGGGCCTCGATCAGCTCGAGCCCTTTGTTCATCATGGTCGCGGAATCGACCGAGATCTTGGCGCCCATGTCCCAGTTCGGATGCGCGATCGCCTGCGCCGGCGTCACGTCGGCCATGGCCGCCAACGACATCGTGCGGAAGGGGCCGCCGGAGGCGGTGAGGATGATTCGCTCGACGGAATCGATGCGGGCGAAATCGAATACCTGGAAGATCGCGTTGTGCTCGGAATCCACCGGCAACAGCGTCGCGCCGTGGCGGGCGATCTCGCCCATCACCAAGGCGCCGGCGCAGACCAGGCATTCCTTGTTGGCCAGCGCAACGATGGCGCCGCGGCGGATCGCCGCCAGGGTCGGCGACAACCCGGCAGCGCCGACGATGGCGGCCATCACCCAATCGGCCGGGCGGCACGCCGCCTCGATCACCGCCGCGGCGCCGGCGGCCGCCTCGATACCGGTGCCCGACAGCGCCTCGCACAGCGCGCCGTAGTGGGCCGGGTTGGCGATGACCGCCAGCCGCGGCCGCAAGCGGCGCGCCTGCGCGGCGAGCAACGCGACATTGTCGTAGGCGGTCAGGGCCTCGATCGCATAGGCGCCGGGTTGGCGCTCGATCAGGTCGATGGTGCTACCGCCGACCGACCCGGTCGAGCCGAGAATCGTGATTCGCCGCGGCACCACGGTCGGCTGCGGGCGCGGGGCGCAGCGGCTCAGCGCCATGTCAGCACGCTGCCGCCGCCGATCAGCGTGAGACCGGCGACCGCGACGGCCACGGTCATCAGCCCGTCGACGCGATCGAGGACGCCGCCGTGGCCGGGGATGATCCGACCGCTGTCCTTGACGCCGAAATGCCGCTTCAGCGCCGATTCGGCGAGGTCGCCCGCCTGCTCGACGAGGGCGAGCCCGGCGCTGATCGCGACCAGCACCCATGCCGACGCCGATTTCGACCACAGCCCCGCGATCAACCCCACCGCCGCCGCCGCCAGGACGCCGCCGCCGAGCCCGGCCCAGGTCTTCGCGGGGCTGATCGCCGGCGCCAGTTTCGGCCCGCCGATGGCGCGGCCAGCGAGGTAGGCGCCGGTGTCGACCGCCCAGACCAGGACGAGCGCCCACAGCAGGGTCGCCATCCCGGCCTCCGGATCGGCGCGGATCCACAGCAGGGCAAGGCACGGAACGCCGATATAGACCGCGCCGAGCCCTTGCAGGATCGGCGATCCGGCCCCGGTCAGAACGGCGGCGACGGCCATCGCCGCCGCGCCGACGGCGACGAGCGCGAAGGCCAGCCCGAACGATGCCGCGACCGACGCGGCGACGGCGCCGAGCACGGTCAGGATGCCGATGGCGGCAACCACCCCGGCCCGCCCGCGGGCGCACAGGCCGGTCCATTCCCATGCCATCGCGGCGCCGAATGCGGCGACCAGCACATCGAGATAGGGCGAGCCGAGCCACACGCCCGCCAGCACCAGGGGGATCAGCACGAGCGCCGAGGCCAATCGTTGCGCCAACACGCTTCGCCTATCCCTGCGCGCCGTAGCGGCGGTCGCGCCCGCGGAATTCGCCAATGGCATCCTCCAGGTCGTCCCGCGTGAAATCCGGCCACAACCGGTCGACGAACACGAGCTCGGCATAGGCGCATTGCCAGAGCAGGAAATTGCTCACCCGTTTCTCGCCGCTGGTGCGGATCACCAGATCGGGGTCGGGCATTCCGGCGGTCAGCAGGTAGCGCGAGAACAGCGCCTCGTCGACGTCTTCCGGGCGCACCCGCCCCGCGCGCGCCTCGGCCGCGATGTGGCGGGCCGCGAGCGCGATCTCCCAGCGGCCGCCGTAGCTCAAAGCCACCGTCAGGTTGAGGCGCCGGTTGTGTACCGTGCGCGCCTCGGCGTCGTCGATCAGACGTACGATGTCGTCCCCGAGCTTGGCGCGGTCGCCGATCACGCGCAGCCGCACGCCATTGCCATCGAGGGCCGCGATCTCGCTGTGCAGGTAAAAGCGCAACAGGCCCATGAGGTCGTCGATTTCGGCCGCCGGGCGTTTCCAGTTCTCCGACGAGAATCCGTAGAGCGTCAGGTACGACACGCCGAGCTCCGTCGCCCCCGCCACGGTCCGTCGCACCGCCTCGGCGCCGCGCTGGTGGCCGGCCGTGCGCGGCAGGCCGCGCGCTTTTGCCCAGCGGCCGTTGCCGTCCATGATGATGGCGACGTGGACGGGCGGCGGGGCAACGACGGTAGAGCGCAATGCTTCCATCGCGTCAGACCTGCATGATCTCTTTTTCCTTCTGGGCCAGCATCTCGTCGATCCGATTGACGTGATCGTCGGTCAGCTTCTGCACCTTGTCGACCCAACCGCGGTGCTCGTCCTGGGAGATCTCGCCGTCCCGCTCCATTTGCTTCAGCGTGTTTATGCCGTCGCGACGCACGTTGCGCACGGCGACGCGCGCCTGCTCGGCGTACTTATGGGCGATCTTGCTCAGCTCGACGCGCCGTTCCTCGCTCAATTCGGGGATCGGGACGCGCACGAGCTGGCCGTCGCTCGCCGGATTGAGGCCGAGTCCGGAATCGCGGATCGCCCGTTCCACCGCCGAGACCAGGCCGCGATCCCAGACCTGCACGGCGATCAGGCGCGGTTCCGGCACGTTGATCGTGGCCACCTGGTTGAGCGGCATGTCGCTGCCGTAGGCGGTCACCGTGATCGGCTCCAACAGGTGCGCCGAGGCGCGCCCGGTGCGCAGGCCCGCGAATTCGCGGCGCAGCGCCTCGTGCGCCCCGTCCATTCGGCGCTTCAGCTCGTTGATCTGCGGTTCGGCCACGGCTTACTCCCCGTCGCTGATGATCGTGAACTTGCCCGCGCCGGTCATGACATCGGCGAAGGCGCCGGCGGCGTGGATCGAGAACACCAGAATCGGGATGCGGTTCTCGCGCGCCAGCGAGATCGCCGCGGCGTCCATGACCTTGAGGTCGCGGGACAGCACCTCGAGATAGGTCAATCGGTCGTAGCGCAGGGCGGCCGCCGACAGATGCGGGTCGGCGCTATAGACGCCATCCACCTTGGTGCCCTTGAGCAACGCCTCGCAGCCCATCTCGGTGGCGCGCAGCGCGGCAGCCGTGTCGGTGGTGAAAAACGGATTACCGGTGCCGCCGGCGAAGATCACCACGCGCCCCTTTTCGAGATGCCGCAGCGCGCGCCGGCGGATGTAGGGCTCGCACACCGTGGCCATGGGGATCGCCGACTGCACGCGGGTGTCGACGCCAAGCTGCTCCAGCGCATTCTGCAACGCCAGCGCGTTGATCACCGTGGCCAGCATGCCCATGTAGTCGGCCGACGCCCGCTGCATGCCCTGGGCCGCGCCGGCGATGCCGCGGAAAATGTTGCCGCCGCCGACGACCAGGCACAGTTCGACGCCAAGACCCTGCACGGCGCGGACGTCCTGCGCGATGCGCTCGACCGTATCGGCGTCGAGGCCGAATTCGTGCGGCCCCATCAGCGCCTCGCCGGAAATCTTGAGCAGCGCACGCTTGTAGATCGGCTGGAGGCGCCTGCGCGCGCCCTGTTTCGCGACCTGATCCGCCATCGAACGGCACGTCCCCCCGTCTCGCCCTGCCCGGCCGGCCGGGCGACGCCGCATCATACACGACTCGCGCGGCGGCGGCGCAGGCAAATAGCGGAGGTCGGCCGGCGCCGGCCCGGCTCAGGCGTTCAGCTGGGCGGCGACGTCGGCGGCGAAGTCCTTGTGCACGCGCTCGATGCCCTCGCCCAACGCCAACCGCCGATAGCCGGCGATGCGCACCGGGGCGCCGATGTCGCGCGCCGCCGCCTCGACCACGGCCGCGACCTTACTCTCGCCGTCGACGACGTAGGTCTGCTCGAGCAGGACCACGTCCTCGTAGAACTTGCGCAAGCGTCCCTCGACCATCTTGGCGACGATCGCCTCGGCCTTGCCGGAGACGCGCGCCTGCTCGGCCAGCACCGCCCGCTCGCGCTCGAGCAAGGCCGGATCGATCTCGGCGACGGACAGCGCCTCGGGCCGGGCGGCAGCGACATGCATGGCGAGCTGCTTGCCGAGCGCCGCCAGCTTGCCGGCGTCGCCGGTCGACTCCAGCGCCACCAGCACGCCGATCCTGCCCAGCCCCGGCGCCGCGGCGCCGTGCATGTAGCTGGCGATGATGCCGCGCGCGACCGACAGCGTCTCGACCCGTCGCACCGCCATGTTCTCGCCGATGGTGGCGACGAGTTGGGCGAGCTTTTCCGCCACGGTCACGGAGTCGCCGGGATAGGGCATGGCGCGCAGCGCCTCGACGTCGCCTTGGGCCAACGCGAGCCGCGCGACGCGGCCGACGAAGTCCTGGAACATCTCGTTGCGGGAGACGAAATCGGTTTCCGCGTTGACCTCGACAAGCGCGCCGCGGCCGCCCTCGACGACGACGCCGACCAGGCCCTCCGCGGCCACCCGCCCGGCCTTCTTGGCGGCCGCGGCGAGGCCCTTCTTGCGCAGCCAGTCGACGGCGGCCTCGAGGTCGCCGGCGGTTTCGGTCAGCGCCTTCTTGCAATCCATCATGCCGGCGCCGGACTTTTCGCGCAGCTCCTTGACCAGCGCCGCCGTGATCTCGGCCATGATTCAACCCCTTCGTGAGCTTGGAGCCGGAACAATCTACTTCGGCACGAAAAATCGCCGGAAGACCAGCGCATCGGGACGGTTCAGACGGCGGCCGCGACGGCCTCGCTCTCCGCCACCGGCGTTCCGTCGCCCTTGTCGTCCGGCGGCAACGGCTCGGCCGGCGCCTCGTCGGCTTCGCCCACATCCGCGCCGGTCTTGATCATTTCCTGTTGCAGGCCGTCGAGCACGGCGGCGGCGATCAGGTCGCAGTACAGCGATATGGCGCGAATGGCGTCGTCGTTGCCCGGGACCGGATAGGTGATCCGGCTCGGGTCGGAATTGCTGTCGACGATCGCGACGATGGGGATGCCAAGCTTGGTCGCCTCGGCGACGGCGATGTCTTCCTTGTTGGTGTCGATGATGAACAGGATGTCGGGCTGGCCGCCCATCTCCTTGATGCCGCCGAGCGCGCGCTCGAGCTTGTCGCGTTGCCGGGTCAGCCGCAGCAGCTCTTTCTTGGTCAGCCCGGCCTGCTCCCCGGTCAGCTGCTCGTCGAGCTCGCGCAGCCGCTTGATCGAGTTGGAGATCGTCTTCCAATTGGACAGCATGCCGCCGAGCCAGCGATGGTTGACATAGTGCTGGCCGCAGCGCTTCGCGGCCTCGGCGATCTTCTCGCTGGCCTGGCGCTTGGTACCGACGAAGAGCACGCGACCGCCGCCCGCGACGGCATCGCGCGCAGCCTGGATCGCCGCGTGCAACAGGGGCACGGTCTGGCCGAGATCGATGACGTGGACGCCGTTGCGTATGCCGAAGATGTACGGCGCCATCTTCGGGTTCCAGCGGCGGGTATGATGCCCGAAGTGGACGCCACACTCCAGGAGTTGGCGCATGGTGAAGGTCGGCAGAGCCATCCGCGAACGTCCTTTTCCGGTTACGGCCTCCGCGGAACGATCGGTCCGCCGCCGGCCCAGGCAGCGAACACCGGAGCGACCGGCGGGATGTCTCCCCGCCGGGCCGCGCGCCCGCGTGTGGATTCAACGGCCGGTTTGATAGCCCTCGAATGCTGTTTTGGCAAGCGTTTTCAGGTCTTGCGCGCTCAGATTTCCTGCACGTCGACGACGCCGGGAATGGCCTTGATGGCGGCGCGGGTGGCGGCCGAGACCGCCCAGCCGCCGGGCAGCGCGACCTCCGCCTCGCCGGCCGCGCCGAGGTCGAGCACCAGGTTGACCCGGCCGCGCCCGCGCCGCTCGCGCCCCATGGCCTGTTTCAGGCTGTCGAGCGGGCCCGGATCCTTGAGAAAGACGCGCAGGCCCGCGCCGGCCTGGGCCACCGCCTCGTCGAGCGCCTGCACGCCCTGCACCGTCAGCCGCAGGCTGTCGGCCTCATTCCGCAGCTCGACCGTGAGCACGACCGCCCGGCCCGGCTCGAGCAGCTCGCGCGCGGCGACCAGGGTGTCGGAGAACACCGTCGCCTCGTACACGCCGCTGGCGTCGGAGAACTGGGCGAAGGCGAAGCGGTTGCCGCGCGCCGAGGTGCGTTCCTGTCGGGCGATGACGATGCCGGCCAGCTTCGCCCGGTTGCTCGGGTGCCGGACCAGAGAGGCCGCCAGGTCGTCATAGCGCACGGCGCCGAGGCGGGCCAGGCTCGGCCCGTAGCCGTCGAGGGGATGAGCGGAGAGGTAGAAGCCGATCGCCTCGAACTCGTGGCGCAGACGCTCCATTGCCGGCCAGTCCTCGACGGCGGGCAGGCCGAAGGCCGGCCGCGCGCCGTCGTCCAGACCGCCGAATAGATTGACCTGCCGGCTGTCGCGCTCGCTGGCGGCGGCGCTGGCGTGGCGCAGGATCGTCTCCACCGCCTCGAAGCTCTGCCGGCGGTTCCGGTTGAGGCCGTCGAAGGCGCCGGCGCAGATCAGGCTTTCGAGCTGCCGCCGGTTGAGGATCCGCGCATCGAGCCGCGCCGCGAAATCGCCGAGGTCCTTGAACGGGCCGCCGGCGTCGCGGGTGCGCACCAGCGCCTCGATGGCGCCGGCCCCGACGTTGCGCACCGCCGCCAGGGCGTAGCGGATGGCGCGCCCGCCGTCGGCCCCGGTCTCGACGCCGAAGCCGGCGCGCGAGCGGTTGATGTCGGGCGGCAGCAGCGGGATCTTCAGGCGGTCCAGCTCCTGCTTGAAGACGTTCAGCTTGTCGGTATTGCCGAGGTCGAGCGTCATCGAGGCGGCGAAGAACTCGACCGGGTAGTTGGCCTTGAGCCAGGCGGTCTGATAGGCGATCAGGGCATAGGCGGCGGCGTGGCTCTTGACGAATCCGTAGCCGGCGAACTTGTTGACCTGCTCGAAGACTTGCGCCGCGGTCGCCTCCGGCACCCCGCGGGCGGTGGCGCCGTCGATGAAGTTGCGCCGCTGCGCCTCCATCTCCGACTTGATCTTCTTGCCCATGGCGCGGCGCAGCAGGTCGGCGCCGCCCAGGCTGTACCCCGACAGTTCCTGGGCGATCTGCATGACCTGTTCCTGGTAGATCATGATGCCGTAGGTCTCGCCGAGGATGCCGGCGAGCGACGGGTGCAGGTAGTCCGGCGCCTCCTGCCCGTGCCGGCAGGCGATATAGCGCGGGATGTTGTCCATCGGCCCCGGCCGGTAGAGCGCGACGACGGCGATGAGGTCCTCGAAGCGGTCGGGCTTGAGTTTGCGCAGCGCGTCGCGCATGCCCGCGCTTTCCAACTGGAACACGCCGGTCGAATCGCCGCGCCCGATCATCTCGTAGGTCCCGGCGTCGTCGAGCGGCAGGTTGGACAGGTCGACCGTCCGGCCGCGTTCGGCGATCAGGTCGCGGGCGCGCGCCAGCACGGTCAGGGTCTTGAGGCCGAGCAGGTCGAGCTTCACCAGCCCGGCCTGCTCGACGTATTTCATGCTGAACTGCGTGACCGGCATGTCGGACCGCGGATCGCGGTACAACGGCACCATCTCGTCGAGCGGCCGGTCGCCGATGACGACGCCGGCGGCATGGGTCGAGGCGTGGCGGTAGAGGCCCTCGAGCTTCAACGCGATGTCGATCAGCCGGGCCACGGTCTCGTCCTGTTCGCGCTGCTGCCGCAACTGCGGCTCGCCGTCGATCGCCTGCTGCAGGCCGATCGGATTCGCCGGGTTGTTGGGCACCAGCTTGCACAGCCGGTCGACCTGCCCATAGGGCACCTGCAGCACGCGCCCGACGTCGCGCAGCACGGCGCGCGCCTGCAGCTTGCCGAAGGTGATGATCTGCGCCACCCGGTCGCGGCCGTATTTGTCCTGAACGTAACGAATCACCTCGTCGCGGCGCTCCTGGCAGAAATCGACGTCGAAATCCGGCATCGACACGCGCTCCGGATTGAGGAAGCGCTCGAACAGCAGGCCCCAGCGCAACGGGTCGAGATCGGTGATGGTGAGCGCCCAGGCCACGACCGAGCCCGCGCCCGATCCGCGCCCCGGGCCGACCGGAATGCCCTGGCCCTTGGCCCATTGAATGAAGTCGGCAACGATCAGGAAGTAGCCGGGAAAGCCCATCTGGACGATGACGCCGAGCTCGAATTCCAGGCGCTGCCGGTACGGCCGCGCCGCCGCCTCGCGCGCCGCCGCGTCAACGTCCGCGCCGAATACCCGCGCCGCCAGCCGCCGCTCCAGTCCCGCCGTCGCCTGGAGGCGCAATTCCTCGGCCTCGGTGCGGCCGGGCGGCACGGGGAAGGCCGGCAGCATCGGCTGGCGGGCCTCCGGCATGAAGGCGCAACGGCGAGCAACGACCAGCGTGTTGTCCGCCGCCTCGGGCAGATCGGCGAACAGGGCGCGCATCTCGGCCGCCGGCTTGAACCAGTGCTCGGGCGTCACCCGGCGGCGGTCGGCCTGGGCGACATAGGCGCCCGAAGCGATGCAGAGCAGCGCGTCATGCGCCTCGTACATATCG
>Ga0214472_10002307_pt1 | contig 20669 bp, 15 predicted proteins | sample RVTome_6_FD_207662 | JGI IMG/M metagenome (GOLD analysis project Ga0214472, IMG submission 207662) | Soil microbial communities from uranium-contaminated site in the Upper Colorado River Basin, Wyoming, United States - RVT140D175 | ecosystem: Environmental > Terrestrial > Soil > Contaminated >...
CCGCTCATCGCGGCCGAGGACACCCGGATCGCGAGACGCCTGCTGGGGCGCTACGACGTCCCGACGCGGACCGTGAGCTACCACGCGCGGAGTGGACCCGGACGCCTCGGCGAGCTCCTGGCCCACCTGCGTGCCGGCACCGACCTCGCCCTGGTGACCGACGCGGGCACACCGGCCGTGAGCGACCCGGGGTTGGAGCTCGCCGCGGCCTGGGCGGCCGAGGGCGGACGCGTGGAGGCGATCCCCGGGGCGTCGTCGGTCCTGGCGGCCGTTGCGGTGTCGGGGATCGCCGGCCCGCAATGGGTCTTCGAGGGCTTCCTGCCCCGGAGCGGGCGGGCTCGCCGTGATCGGCTCGCGGCCATTTCGGACGATGAGCGTGGCGCCGTCATCTTCGAGGCGCCCCGGCGACTGCGGGACACGCTTGTCGATCTTGCCACCGCCTGTGGGCCGGAACGCCCCGCGGCGGTCTGCCGCGAGCTCACGAAGCTCCACGAGCAGGTCGTCCGCGGATCGCTCGCCGAGCTAGCGGCGGCAGTCGACGACGGCACGATCCCGGCGCGCGGTGAGGTCGTGGTCGTGGTGGGCTGGTCAGCCGGCGCGACCGGGCCCGGGGGCGCGGCGGCGGCCGAGGCGGTGCGGGCGTCGGACGAGGCGGCCGCCCTCGCCGCCGTCGAGGCGCTCGTGAGCGGCGGGCTGGGCCGGGCCGAGGCCGCCCGGCGGGTGGCCGCCTCGACGGGCATCCCGCGACGGCGGCTCTATCGCGTCGCCACCTCCCGCCAGGATTCGGAGCCGTGACGACGGACCGACGCGCCCCGTCCAGCCTGCCGGTGATCGGCGTCCTGAGCTCGCTGGGGCAGGGGATCGTCATCGGGACCGTGCTCCTGAGCGGCGTGGCGATCGCCCTGGAGTGGTTCATCCACGCCGACGAGACGCTGATCTTCGTCGTCGCCGCGCTCGCGATCCTCGGCCTTGCATGGGTGGTGGGGCTCGGCACGGAGCGGCTCGGGGCGATCGCCGGCCCCCACGTCGGCGGCATCCTCAACGCGACGTTCGGGAACATCGCCGAGCTCATCATCGCCTTCTTCGCCCTCCAGGCCGGCCTCCTCGACGTGGTCAAGGCGTCGCTCACGGGCTCCATCATCGGCAACCTGCTGCTCGTCCTGGGGGCGAGCGTCCTCGTCGGCGGGCTGCGCCACGGGACGCAGCGGTTCGATGCCCGGGTGGCCGGCACGAACGCTGCGCTCCTCGTCGTCGCCGCGATCGGCCTGTTCGTGCCGGCGATCTTCGCGATCACGGTTGGCGAGCGCGCGACCGACACCCTCCAGGAGGAGTCGGTGATCGTGTCGATCCTCCTCATCGTTGGCTACGTCCTGTCACTCCTGTGGCAGTTCACGAACCCGGATCGGACGCTGGGCGGCCACGAGCCGGCGGCCGAGCACGAGGGGCCGGCCTGGAGCGGGCGCACGGCGATCGGGGTCCTCCTCGGCGCCGCCGTGCTGCTTGCCGTGACCTCGGAGATCCTCGTCGGGGCGATCGGGCCCTTCGTCGATTCGGTCGGGCTCTCGGCGTTCTTCGTGGGCGTCGTCCTCATCCCGACGATCGGCAACCTCGCCGAGCACCTCGTCGCGGTCCAGCTGGCGGCCAAGAACAAGATGGAGTTCGCGATGGCCGTGACGTACGGCTCGTCGCTCCAGGTCGCGCTCTTCGTGGCCCCGGTCCTCGTGATCGTCGGCGCGCTCATCGGCCAGCCGATGGACCTCGTGTTCACGCCGCTCGAGGTCGTCGCGGTCGGCGCCGCGGTCGGCATCAGCGCCCTCATCGCCCTCGACGGCGAGTCGAACTGGCTCGAGGGCGCCCTCCTCGTCATCGTCTACCTGATCCTCGCCGGCTCCTTCGTCGAGCTGCCCGGCTGAGACGCGGTCCGGCGGCGCCGAGGGGGAGGGCGCCGCCGGACCGTTTGGGGTAGGGAGGCTCGCCGGGTCGATCAGGCGGCGATCGCCTCGGGGATGGGGTCCTCGGCAGAGACCTCTCCCGTGGCCTCTTCGGACGAGCCCTCGAGTCGCCCCGCCTGGGCCTCGAGCCCGTCGGCGGCCGACTCCGCCGCGTAGTCCTTCTTCTTCCGGCCCGAGAGCATCTCGACGGAGTTCGCGACGATCTCGGTCTTCCAGTGCCGCGCTCCCTTCTCGTCGTCCCACGTCCGGGTCTGGATCCGCCCCTCGAGGGCGACCTGCTGGCCCTTGCCGAGGTAGCGACCGCAGATTTCCGCGAGACGATCCCAGGTGACGATGTTGTGGAACTCCGGCCGTTCCTTGCCGTTGCCGGCGTACTCGTTGGTGGCCACGCTGAACTGCGTGACGTGCTTGCCGCTGGCCAGCGCGCGCATCTCGGGGTCGCGCGTGAGGCGGCCGGTCAGGAGGACCTTGTTCACGGTCCAGATCTCCTTGTCGGTCGGCCGACGGGTCACGGGCCGACCCTGCGTGCGGCGGGCGGAGTGGGTTGCCGGCCCCGGCGGAGCGCCCCTTGGCGGGTCGGCGGTCGGCGAGGCCGGCGGAGCATCGGCGAGCAGCTCGACCCTAGCAGGGGGCGCTCATCGGACGGTCACCGGACGGTCACCATGCGCTCATCCCGAGATTGCGCCGCGCCGCATGGATCCCCTGGCGGGACTCGGCCTGCCGCGGCTCAGCGATCCGAGGCGGCGACCCTGCCCTCGGAGCCCCGCCGGCGACCGATGGCGGCCTGGCGATGGCCCTGGGCGGCGGCGATGAAGCCGACCGCGGTCGGGTCGGCCTCAGGAGCGTTGGCGCCGTAGATGTCGCAGAAGATCTCGACGAGCTCGGGGTCGAACTGGGTCCCGGCGTGGGCGCGGAGCTCCTCGATGGCCGCCTCGTGGCTGATCTTCCGCTTATACGGCCGGTCCTGGATCATCGCGTCGTAGGCGTCGGCGATGGCGACGATCCGGGCCCCGAGGGGGATCTCGTGGCCGCGCAGGCCATACGGGTAGCCGGCGCCGCCGAAGCGCTCGTGATGGTGGAGGATGATCGGCACCGCGTCGCGCAGCATCGTCGCCTGCTCGAGGATGACCTGCCCGATCCGGGGATGCTGGACCACCGAGCGCCACTCGGCCGGCGACAGCGAGGACGGCTTCTCGAGGATGTCCTGGGGGATGCCGACCTTGCCGACGTCGTGGAGGAGGGCGGCGATCCGGATCTTGTCGATCTCGTGCTCGGGGAGGCTGAGCTGGCGGGCCAGCGTCGTGACGATCGTCGCGATCAGGGCCGACGGCTGGCCGCGGTAGTGGGGCAGCGGCGAGATGATCTGGGCGAGCGCATCGGCCGCGGCGCCGTGGGCTCGCCGGCCGAGCTCGATGGCCTGGCTCCGGCCGGCGGGCGAGATCGGCGACCGGACGACCGTCGATTCGTCGTTCGGCTCCTCGAAGGCGTAGACCTGGTCGCGCCCGAGGGCCTTGGCCGAGTACATCGCGGCGTCGGCCTCGCGCACGAGCGCGTCGACGCCGAGGCGGTCGCCGGCGCCGCCGGTCACGCCCAGGGAGACGGTCACGCCGACCTCGCTGCCGTCGGGCAGCAGATGGCGCTCGCCGGCAACGATGAGGCGGAGCTTGTCGGCCAGGACGGCCGCGTCTTCGACGCCGGTCTCGGGCAGCAGGACCATGAACTCCTCGCCGCCGTATCGGCCGACCCGGTCGGACGCGCGGAGGTTCCGCCGGAGGCTCGCCGCGACGCCCTGGAGGACCGCGTCGCCGGCCTCGTGGCCGTAGGTGTCGTTGATCGTCTTGAAGTGGTCGATGTCGGCGAACGCGATCGACAGGGGTCGCCGGTACCGGACTGACCGCTCGACCTCGGTGAAGAGGGCGCCGATGATCGCGGGCCGGTTCGGGATGCCCGTCAGGAGGTCGGTGGTCGCCTCGGACTGGGCTTCGGCCATACTCGACCCGAGAGTCGTGATCGCGGCCGCGAGACGCCGTCCGAGGGCGTCGTGCCGGCTGGGGATCGGCACGTTCGCCTCGCCCGCCGCGAGGCGCTCCGCGACCGCCACGAGCGGCTCGATCCGGGACCGGACGTAGGCCCGGGTGACGGCAGCCGCGAGGCCGACGGCGACGAGCGCCACGAAGATCGGCCGGGCGATCGGGCCGGCCGAATCGGGTGTCGTCAGGAGCAGGATGGCAGCGGTCGCCGGCACGACCGGCCAGAGCCCCCATAAGTACCGCATGTGCCTCTGAGGCTACGGCCGCGGCCGGTGTCGACAACACGCACCGGAGGTACTGCGCTCGCTCCGCGAAAGTCCCGGCGGAACCCACCGTGAGGCCCTCCGGACGGTGTCCGGGCCCCGGTCAGTCTCGCCTCCGGGCCTTGCCGCCGCCCGTCCGGCCGTTGCTATACTCGCCCCGTCTCCGGGACCATCGCAGCGGCCCGGGCAGGGAGGTCCAGCGATCGCGCGAGGAGGGCGCTTCGGCCGTCCCGTGAGGCGTCCGAGCGACCAGCAGCCGTCCTCCCGTCGGGTGGGCGGGCGAACGACACGGGAGATTTGCATCCAGATCCCGATCCCGACGGACCGGGGTCTCTTCATATCCCGCCGATCCTCCGAGCCGGTCCGCTGATGCCGGCAACCGTCATCGTCGGGCTCCAATGGGGAGATGAGGGCAAGGGCAAGACCACCGACTTCCTCGCCGAGCAGGTCGCGATGGTCGTCCGCTACCAGGGCGGCGACAACGCCGGCCATACCGTGGTCACCGGCGACGAGGTCTTCAAGCTCCACCTCGTCCCGTCCGGCGTCCTCTACCCGCACATCACGTCGGTCATCGGCAACGGCGTCGTCGTGAACCCGGCAACGCTCCTCGCCGAGCTGGAGATGCTGACCGCCCGCGGCATCGACGTCTCGAAGGTCAAGGTCAGCCGCAGCGCGCACGTGATCATGCCCTACCACGTCGCCCTCGACCGGGGCAACGAGGCCCGCCTCGGCGGGGCGAAGGTCGGGACGACCGGCCGCGGCATCGGGCCGGCCTACGGCGACCGGGCCTGGCGGATCGGGCTCCGGATGGAGGACCTCCTCGATCGGGCGGTCCTCACCGAGCGCGTCGGGCGCGTCCTCCCGGACAAGAACCTCCTCCTCGGCGCCATGGGCCTCGAGCCGATGACGGTCGATGCCCTCGTGGACCAGGCGCTCGACTGGGGCCGGCGCCTGGAGGGCTACCTCGACGACTCGACCTGGCTCGTCCAGACCGCGCTTGCCCGGGGCGAGCACGTCCTCCTCGAGGGTGCCCAGGGCACCCTCCTTGACCTCGACCATGGGAGCTACCCGTTCGTCACCTCGTCGAACCCGGTGGCCGGCGGTGCCTGCACGGGCGGCGGCATCGGGCCGCTCCAGGTGGACGAGGTCATGGGCGTCATGAAGGCCTACGCGACTCGGGTCGGCTCGGGGCCCTTCCCGACGGAGCTCCACGACGAGGTCGGAGCCGGGATCGCTTCGCGAGGTCACGAGGTCGGGACGACCACCGGCCGGCCCCGCCGCGTCGGCTGGTTCGACGCCATGCCCCTGCGCTATGCGGTGGCCGTGAACTCGATCAGCAGCATCATGCTCAACAAGCTCGACATCCTGGCGGGCATCCCGACCATCCGGCTGGGCGTCGCCTACGACGTCGGCGGGCGGCGGGTCGATCACTGGCCATCGAGCGCCTCGGCGATCGCGAGCGCGACCCCGATCTACGAGGACTTCCCGGGCTGGGACGCGCCCATCCACGACGTCCGTTCGCTGGCCGACCTGCCCGAGAACGCCCGGCGCTACGTGACCGCGCTCGAGGAGCTTGCCGGCGTCCCGATCGTCCTCGTCTCGGTGGGGCCGGAGCGGACCCAGACGATCGAACGGGCCTGGCGGCCGATGCGGCACCGGGGCGGGATGGCGCGATCGTGAGCTTCGCGAGCCTCGTCATGCCGACCAGGGTCCTCGTCGTCGGCGCGGGGGGCCGCGAGCACGCCCTCGCCTGGAAGCTCGCCGCGGAGCCCGGCGTCAACGAGGTCGTCGCCGCGCCCGGGAGCGCGGCGATGGCCGCCGAGGCCCGCGTGCGGACCCTGCCCGCCATCGACCCCCTGGATCCCGCGGCGATCGTCGCCGCCGCGCGGGCGATGGCCGCCGAGCTCGTCGTCGTCGGCCCTGAAGCGCCCCTCGCCGCCGGCGTGGCCGATGCCCTCGCCGAGGCCGGGATCGCCGTCTTCGGCCCGACCCGGGATGCCGCCCGGCTGGAGACCTCGAAGGCGTTCTGCCACGCGATCGCCGAGGGGGCCGGCGTGCGGATGGCCCGTGCCCGGGCCTTCGCGGGCGGGGAGACCGTCGCGGCCGCCGCCTTCATCGGCGAGCTCGAGGCCGCCGGCGCCGGGATCGTCCTGAAGGCCGACGGCCTCGCCGGCGGCAAGGGCGTCATCGTGACCGACTCGCTCGACCAGGCCCTCGAGCTCGCGCCATCGTTCCTCGCCGGCCGCCCCTCGAACGCCCCGGCCCTCGTCGTCGAGGAGCGGCTCGAGGGCCGCGAGGCGAGCGTCATCGCCGTCTGCGACGGAGCCCGGGCCGTGGCCCTCCCGGCGGCGCGCGACCACAAGCGCCTGTGCGACGGGGACCGCGGCCCGAACACCGGCGGGATGGGCGCCTATTCGCCGCTGCCCGACCTCGACGCCGCCGCCGTGGAACGGATCCTGGAGACCGTCCATCGCCCGATCCTCGCCGAGATGGCGCGCCGAGGGACGCCCTTCCGCGGCTTCCTCTACGCCGGCCTGATGCTCACGCGCGACGGCCCGGCGCTCCTCGAGTGCAACGTCCGGCTCGGCGATCCCGAGGCCCAGGTGATCCTGCCGCGAGTCGCGGGAGCGCTCGGTCCGCTGCTCCTCGCGGCCGCCCGCGGCCGCCTCCCGACTGACCATCCGGCGCTCGTCCCGACGGTCGGCGACGCCACCGTCGGGATCGTCCTGGCGACGGCGGGCTACCCCGGCACGCCGAAGCGGGGCCATCCCATCGAAGGCCTCGAGGCCGCTGCGGCGACCGGCGCCCTCGTCTTCCACGCCGGGACCGTTGCCCGGCCGGGCGGCGGCTTCGGCACGACCGGCGGACGCATCCTCACGGTCGTCGGGCGGGGGACCGGCGTCGCCGAGGCGCGCGAGGCGGCGGAGCGCGCTGCCGACGCGATCCGCTGGGACGGCCTCCAGCGCCGCCGCGACATCGCGGCCGACCTCCCGGTTCCGGCCGGAGCGGCCCGATGATCGGGCGCTACACGCTGCCCGAGATGGGCGCGATCTGGGACGAGGCCGCCCGCTTCGAGCACATGCTCCGGGTCGAGATCGAGGTCGCCCGCGCACTGGCGGCCCGCGGCCGCGTGCCGGCCGATGCCCTCGCCGCGATCGAGGCCCGGGCCCGGGTCGACGTCGCGCGGATCGCCGAGATCGAGAAGACGACCGATCACGACGTCATCGCCTTCGTCAGCCAGGTCGCCGAGACGGTCGGGCCGGACGGGCGCTACCTCCACCTCGGCCTGACGAGCAGCGACGTCCTCGACACCGCGCTCGCCCTCCAGCTCGGCGCCGCGGGCGATCTCCTCCTGCGCGACGCAGACCGGCTGGTCACGGCCCTGGTCACCCGGGCCCGGGCCGAGGCGAGGACCCTGATGATGGGCCGGACGCACTCGGTCCACGCCGAACCGACGACGTTCGGGCTCAAGCTCGCGGGCTGGGCCTTCGAGGTGGACCGGGGGCGGCGCCGCCTGGCCGCGGCCGTCGACGAGATCCGGACCGGCAAGGTCTCCGGGCCCGTCGGGACGTACAGCCACCTCGGACCGGACGTCGAGGCGGAGGTCCTCGGCGCCCTCGGGCTCCGGGTCGACCCGGTCTCGACCCAGATCGTCCAGCGGGACCGCCATGCGGCGCTCCTCGGCGCCGTCGCCATCATGGGTGGCAGCCTGGAGCGCTTTGCGACCGAGATCCGGAACCTCGCCCACACGGAGATCGGCGAGGTCATGGAGCCGTTCCGGGCCGGCCAGAAGGGCTCCTCGGCGATGCCGCACAAGCGCAACCCGATCGTCTCGGAGCGGATCGCGGGGATCGCCCGCGTCCTCCGCGGCTACGCCCACACGGCGATGGAGGATCAGGCCCTCTGGCACGAGCGCGACATCAGCCACTCCTCGGCCGAGCGGGTGATCCTGCCCGACGCGACGATCCTCCTCGACTACGCCCTCCAGAAGATGGCCGGGCTCGTCGAGGGCCTCGTCGTCCGGCCCGAGCGGATGCTCGAGAACATCGAGCGCGGCCTGGGGCTCCACGCGAGCTCCCGCGTCCTCGATGCGCTCGTCGACCAGGGGGGGATGAGCCGCGAGGAGGCATACGCGGTCGTCCAGCGAGCCGCCCTCGCCGCTGCCGACGAGCGCCGGCCGCTCCGCGAGACGCTCGCCGTCGAGCCGGCGGCCGCCTCCCGCCTCTCGCTCGCCGATCTCGACGCCTGCTTCGACGACGCGCGCCACCTCGCCCACGTCGATGCGGTGATCGCCAGGCTGGACGCGCTCGCGCCGGCTGCTGTCGCCGGAGGGGCCCGATGACCGCCTCGTCGAGCTCCTACATCCGGTCCGGCAAGGTCCGCGACCTCTACGCCATCGGCGACGATCGGTTGCTGCTCGTCGCCTCCGACCGGTTGTCGGCCTTCGACGTCGTCCTGCCCACGCCGATCGCCGACAAGGGCCGCGTGCTCACGGGCCTGTCGCGGTTCTGGTTCGGGCTGACCCACGACGTCGTTCCCAACCACCTCATCGGGACGAATCCCGCGGACGTTCCGGACGGGGTCGTGCCGCCCGCCGTCGCCGCCGACCTCCGGGGCCGGATGCTCCTCTGTCGCCGGGCAACGGTCCTCCCGATCGAGGTCGTCGTCCGGGGCTACCTCTCGGGCTCCGGCTGGAAGGAGTACCAGGCTTCCGGCGCCGTCTGCGGGATCGCGCTTCCGCCCGGGCTCCGCGAGGGCGACCGCCTGGCCGAGCCGATCCTCACCCCGGCGACGAAGGCCGAGGCCGGAGCACACGACGAGAACATCGACTTCGAGACGATGACCCAGGCGCTGGAGCGGATCGTTGTCCGCGCCGGGAACGTCGGATCGCCGCGTGACCTCGCCCAGCGGGTTCGCGACGTCGCGCTCGCCCTCTACCGGCGCGCGGCGGCCCACTGCGAATCGGTCGGGCTCATCCTCGCCGACACCAAGTTCGAGCTGGGGCTCGTCGACGGCGAGCTGATCCTCGTCGACGAGGTCCTGACCCCCGATTCGTCGCGCTTCTGGGAGGCCGCGACGTACGAACCCGGCGGCCCGCAGGCGAGCTTCGACAAGCAGTTCGTCCGTGACTGGCTGGAGGGCCAGCCGTGGGACAAGACCGCGCCGGGGCCGGAGCTGCCGGACGACGTGATCGCCGGAACGCGGGCACGATACGTCGAGGCTTTCGAACGGATCACCGGCGCGAGCTTCAGCCGCTACCTCGAGGAGGACGTGATCGCCCGATGAGCATCGAGTTCCGGTTTGCCGTCAACGTCCTGCCCAAGCCCGGGATCCTCGATCCCCAGGGCCGGGCCGTCGAGGGCAGCCTCGCCCACCTCTCCATCGAGGGCGTCACCGCCGTCCGCGTCGGGCGGCGAGTCGAGCTGACCGTCTCGGCCCCCGACGAGGCCGCTGCCCGCGAGATCGTCGACCGCCTCGCCCGCGAGCTCCTGTCGAACCCGCTCATCGAGGCCTACGTGGTCGAGCGACTGCAGGCGACGAGCTCGACGACGTCGGCGGAGGCGGGCGCCCCGTGACCGTCCGGGTCGGCGTCGTCGTCTTCCCGGGGTCGAACTGCGACCGGGACACGACCCACGCCCTGGCCCTGGCCGGAGCCGAACCGGTGGAGCTGTGGCACGAGGCGGCCGATCTGCAGGGCGTCGCCGGGGTGATCCTGCCCGGCGGCTTCGCCTACGGCGACTACCTCCGGGCCGGCGTCATCGCCCGGTTCTCGCCGGTCATGCGATCCGTCGCGGCGTTCGCCGCGGACGGCGGCCTCGTCCTCGGGATCTGCAACGGCTTCCAGGTCCTCGCCGAGGCCGGTCTCGTGCCGGGCGCGCTCCTCCGTAACCGCGGGCTCCGGTTCCTGGGCCGGGACGTCCGGATCGCGGTCGAGGAGGGCGACACGCCGTTCACTCACCTCGCCGGGCCGCGCCGGCCCCTCCGGATGCCGATCGCCCACGGCGAGGGCTGCTACTTCGCCGATCCGGCGACCCTCGACGAGGTCGAGGCCGAGGGGCGCGTCCTCTTCCGCTACGTCCGCGAGGACGGCAGCGTCGCCGGCGAGACCGACGACCCGGCCAACCCGAACGGCTCGCTGCGGGCGATCGCCGGGGTCCGGAACGCGGCGGGGAACGTGGCCGGGCTCATGCCCCACCCGGAGCGGGCCGCGGAGGAGCTCCTCGGCTCCGACGACGGGTTCGGGCTCATCCGGAGCTTCGTCGAGAGCGCCGCGGCCGGCGTCCACGCCGGCGGTGACCGATCGCTCGAGGTGGCGAGCCGATGACGATCGCCGCCGAGCGGACCGGGTCGCCCGCCCCGGTGCCGCTCCACCGCTCGCTGGGACTTACGGACGGCGAGCTCGACGCGATCCGCGAGCGCCTGGGCCGGGACCCGAACGACGTCGAGCTGGCGATGTTCAGCGTCATGTGGAGCGAGCACTGCTCGTACAAGAGCTCGAAGCCGCTCCTGCGGACGCTGCCGACCGGCTCGGCCGCCGAGGGCGTCGTGGCCGGCCCGGGCGAGAACGCCGGGGTCATCTCGATCGGGGACGGGCTGGCCGTCGCATTCAAGATCGAATCGCACAACCACCCCAGCGCGGTCGAGCCGTACCAGGGCGCGGCGACGGGTGTCGGCGGGATCCTTCGGGACATCTTCACGATGGGCGCCCGCCCGATTGCCGTTCTCGATGCCCTCCGCTTCGGCGATCCGTCGGACGCCCGGACGCGGCACCTCGTCGACGGGGTGGTCCGAGGCGTCGGCGGGTACGGCAACTGCGTGGGCGTGCCGACGGTCGGCGGCGAGCTCGTCTTCGATGCCTCGTACCAGGGCAACCCGCTCGTCAACGTCATGGCGATCGGGATCCTCGAGGAGCGGCTCCTGACGCTGGCGCAGGCCCCCGGCCCGGGCAACCTCGTGATCCTCTTCGGGAGTGCGACCGGTCGGGACGGGATCGGCGGGGCGAGCGTCCTCGCCTCGGCGACGTTCACGGACGATGACCCCTCCAAGCGACCCTCGGTCCAGGTCGGCGACCCGTTCGCCGAGAAGCTCCTCATCGAGGCCTCGCTCGAGCTCATCGAGCGCGGGCTCGTCGAGGGACTGCAGGACCTCGGTGCCGGCGGGATCACCTGCGCGACCTCGGAGACCGCCGACCGGGCCAAGACGGGCATGCTCGTCGACCTCGATGCCGTGCCCCGCCGGGAGCCGGGGCTGGCCGCCTTCGAGGTCCTCATCTCGGAGAGCCAGGAACGGATGCTCGCCGTCGTCCGGCCGGACCGCGAGGCAGCGGTCCGCGAGGTCTGCGAGCGGTGGGGGATCCCGTGCGCCGTCATCGGCACCGTGACCGCCGACGGCGACATCGCGGTCCTCGAGGCCGGCCGGGAGATCGTCAGGATCCCGGCCGCGGCGCTGACCTCGGACGCGATCGTCCACGACCGGCTCGCGGCGCCGCCCGCCCGCAGGCGGGCCGCACCCGCACCCGGAGTCGGCGCGGCGCCCGACGGCGCCGATCGCCTGCCGGAGCGGGGGATGGACCCCGGCGCCGTCCTCATGGCCCTCCTCGGCTCGGCGAACCTCGCCTCGCGCCGGCCGGTGTTCGAGCAGTACGACAGCACCGTCCAGGTCAACACGGTGGTCGGACCCGGCCACGGCGCGGCGGTCCTGCGGGTCAAGGGAACGACGAAGGCGCTCGTCGCGAGCACTGATGCAGATGCGACCGTGGGCGGGCTCGATCCCTGGCTCGGGGCCGCGCTCAGCGTCGCCGAGGCAACCCGGAACGTCTCGATCACCGGCGCCCGGCCGCTCGGGGTGACGAACTGCCTCAACTACGGCGACCCCACCCGCCCCGAGGCGTTCTGGCAGCTCAGCGAGGCCGTCCGCGGGCTCGGCGACGCCTGCCGGGCCCTCCGCCTGCCGGTCACCGGCGGGAACGTCTCACTCTACAACGAATCGCCGGCCGGGGCGATCCTGCCGACCCCCGAGATCGGCGTCGTGGGCCTCCTCGAGGACGTCGCAACGCTCGTCGGGCCGGCCTTCGACGGCGACGACGACCGCGTCGTCCTCGTCGGGGAGGCGAACCCCGGGCTTGCCGGCAGCGAGTACGCCCGGCTCGCCGGTGCGGCCGCCGAGGACGGGCCGCCATCGCTGGACCTCGATCGCGAACGACGCCTCCAGGCCTTCGTCCGGGAGGCGGCGGCGCGTGGCCTCGTCGCGTCCATGCAGGACGTGTCGGGCGGCGGCCTGGCGGTCGCCCTAGCCGAGGGCGCGATCTGGGGCCGCCGCGGGGCGATGCTGCGGATCGCGATCTCGCACTCGCCGGCGGTCGACCTGTTCGGCGAGAGCCCCAGCCGGGTCGTCGTCACGACCCGGCCGTGGCACGCGGCGGCACTCGAGCTGCTCGCCCGCCAGTTCGGGCTGCCCGTCGAGGCGCTCGGGACCGTGGGTGGGGATCGGCTCGTGATCGAGCTCGCGGGGGCCGGAGCGACGGGTGCCGCGGAGGAGCGCGGCTCGCGTGTCGCCGATCCCATCGATCTCGCGGTCGCAGACCTCGCCCACACCTGGGAGCACGGCCTCGCCCGGGCGCTCGACTGGGAGGCGCCCGCCGCGGCGCCTGAGGGCCGCTGACCGTGTGCGGCGTCTTCGGCGCGGCGCTGCCGAAGGGCTCCGGGACGGAGGCGGCCAACGTCGCCGCGCTCGGGCTCTTCGCCCTCCAGCACCGCGGCCAGGAATCAGCCGGCCTGGCCGTCAGTGACGGCGCCGAGCTGTTCCTCTACAAGGACCTCGGGATGATCTCCTCGGTCCTCGACGAGCGCCGCCTGCCGTCCTTCCACGGCGACCTCGCGATCGCCCACTGCCGCTACTCGACGACCGGCTCGACGGTCTGGGAGAACGCCCAGCCGACGCTCCGCCTGGGGCCGCGGCGGGCCGTCGCGATCGGGCACAACGGCAACCTCGTCAACACCCGCGAGCTCCTCGGCGAGCTGCGCGGGGGGCGTGGCCGGCTGCCGGCCTCGACCGACACGGAGCTGCTCACGGCGCTCCTCGCCGACGAGCCGGGCCAGGACACCGTCGAGGCGTTGATGAGCCTCCTGCCGCGGGTCCGGGGGGCCTACACGCTCGTCATCCTCGACAGGGACCGGATCATCGGCGTCCGTGACCCGCACGGCTTCCGGCCCCTCTGCATCGGGCGGATCCCGGACGTCGCCTCGCCGGTCCACGCGCCGGGCGGCCTGTGGGGCGACGAGGAGACCGCGGACGAGCCCCGTCACGCCTGGGTCCTGTCGTCCGAGACGACCGGCCTCGACATCGTCGGCGCCGAGTACGTCCGGGAGGTGGACCCGGGGGAGATCGTGGTCCTCGAGGCCGGCAAGGAGCCCCGCTCGGTCCGCTTCGCCGCGGCGACACCGGCACTCTGCGTCTTCGAGCTCATCTACTTCGCTCGCCCCGACTCCTACCTCGAGGGCAGGAGCCTGTACGAGGCCCGCCGCCGGATGGGGATCCAGCTGGCGATGGAGCACCCGGCCGACACGGACCTAGTCATGCCGGTGCCGGACACGGGCGGGCCCGCCGCGGCCGGCTATGCCGAGGCGGCCGGGATCCCGTACCGCGAGGGCCTCGTCCGGAACCGCTACACGGGCCGGACGTTCATCCAGCCCTCCCAGACGCTCCGCCACCGGGGCGTGACGATGAAGCTCAACCCGCTCCGCGACGTCGTCCGCGGCCAGCGCCTGACGGTCGTCGACGATTCGATCGTCCGGGGCACCACGACGAAGCAGATCGTGGCCCTCCTGCGCCGGGCCGGGGCGGCCGAGGTCCATGTCCGGATCAGTGCCCCGCCGATCTACCACCCCTGCTTCTACGGCATCGACACCCAGGTCGAGACCGAGCTCATCGCAGCCACCCACTCGGTTGAGGAGATCCGCGAGTTCATCGGCTCCGACACCCTCGGCTTCCTCTCGATCGCCGGCGTCCTCGCGGCCCTCGACCTGCCCTACGAGCAGTTCTGCTTCGCCTGCTTCGACGGGCGCTACCCGGAGCCCGTTCCGTACGACGTGGAGCACCGCAAGTTCCTGCTCGAGGAGCCGGTGGCGGCACGTGGCTGAGGGAGGGTCGGGCGGGAAGGGGAGCGCGGCGAGGACCGCGTATGCCCGCGCCGGGGTGGACATCGCCGCCGGCGACCGGGCCGTCGAGCGGATGCGGGCCGCCGTTGAATCCACCCGGCGGGTCGAAGTCGTCGGTGGGCTTGGCGGCTTCGGGGGAGCGATCGCGATCCCGGCGGGCTACCGCGAGCCGCTGATCGTCTCTTCGACCGACGGCGTGGGCACAAAGACGGCGCTGGCAACCGCCCTCGGGCGGTGGGAGACGATCGGCATCGATCTTGTCGCGATGTGTGCCGATGACGTCGTCTGCACGGGCGCCGAGCCGCTCGCGTTCCTTGATTATGTGGCGGTAGGCCGCCTTGACCCCGAAGCGGTGGCCGCCCTCGTCGGCGGCGTCGCCGACGGCTGTCGTCAGGCCGGCTGCGCGCTCGTCGGCGGCGAGACCGCCGAGCACCCCGGGCTCATGGAGCCGGGAACATTCGATCTCGCCGGAACGTGCATCGGGATCGTGGAGCGCTCGGACGTCCTCGACGGGACGGCGGCCGCGGCCGGGGACGTGATCCTCGGCCTGCCGGCGTCCGGGCTCCATGCCAACGGGTTCTCGCTCGTGCGCTCGCTCCTCGCCCGGTGGGACATCCCGCTCGAGCGGCCGTTCCAGGAGCAGCTCGCCCGGACGCTCGGCGACGCCGGGCGGGACGCGGCCCTGGCTGCGGAGCCTGCGTACGCGCTCTCGACGGTCGGGGACGTGCTCCTGACGCCGACCCGGATCTACGCCCGGAATGTCCTCGCGGCGCGGACGGCGCTCCGGGCCGCCGGCCACGACCTTCGCGGGGTCGCCCACGTCACCGGCGGCGGCCTGCCCGGGAATGTGCCCCGCGCACTGCCCGCCGAGCTCGGCGCTCGCGTCGAGCCCTCGCGCTGGATGATGCCGTCGGTCATGCGCCTCGTCGGGGCCCTCGGCGGGATCGACGACGTCGAGCTCCGGGCGACCTTCAACGGCGGGATCGGGATGGTCCTCGTGGTCGCACCGGAGGCGGTCGATGTCGCCGTCGCGGCGCTGCCCGATGCGATCGCCATCGGGGTCGTGGCGCCCACGACGGAGCTAGGCGCGCGCTACGTCGAGGCGGGCCCGTGACGCCCCAAGCCAGCCCGGGCAGCGACGGCCCGGATCGCGACGTCGCCTGGAGCGGCGTCGTCGACGTCGCCTACAACACGATCGTCCTGGCCGACGCCGAGGCGGGCGTTTCCGCGCCAGACGACGCCTGGATAGCGCGGTTCATGGAGGAGTGCTGCGGTTCGCTGGAGACCGGCATCCAGGTCCGGCTGCCGGAGCGGGACGCGCCGGTCCCGACGGAGGTTCGAATCGTCGCGGACCCCGGCGAGATCGGGCCAGCGTGGGACCACGTCACCGAAGTCGGCTTTCGGGTGCCGAGCGGACGGATGCAGCTCTACAGCTGGATGCCTGACGAGGACCTCGCCGCCGAGCTCGTCGTGCCGACGTCCCCGCTCCGAGCGCGGATCCACTGGGCGGGCCTAGAGCGCTGGCTCCAGGAAGGTTGGCGGGGCCCTCGCGAGGATCCCAGCCCCGTCCACCTCCGGATCGATCTCTTTCCGGGTGACGGCCACGACGTCCGGACGCTGCGCACGTGGCACCTGTGGGCGCCACCGGTCCACGAATCGAGGGCCCCCTCCGGGCTGCGCCGCTTCCGAGGCCTTGCGGTGGCGCCCCAGGACGCCGGCCTGGTGCCGATACCGAGGCAGTTCTGGCCCCCCTACCCAGCCACCGAGGAGGGCACCGTCCACGCGATCTGGCGGGACCCGCGAGACGGCTCGCGATGGGCGCACGGCAGCGGTCCGATGGGGCACCCGTTCCTGCAGGAGCTGGTCGCCGAGGAAGCCGACGCCATCGAGGCCGAGAGCTTCCCCCTGGTCCGGACCTACGCCCGTGACGGCGACGGGCGCATCTGGTCGGCCGATCTCATACCTCTCCAGCGGGCGCCGGCCCTCCTGCTCATCCCGCCGGCGCGATGGGCCATGTTCCAGGGCCTGTTCACGGGTGATGAGATCCAGGTCGTCGACCTGCCCGAAGGCTGGAGCCGGATCACCCGTCGATCGAAGGACGGCACGGGATCAGTCGTCCTCGTCGACGGGGTCATCGGCGATGGTGAGGAACTCCTCTACCAACGCTGGCCGGACGGTGCGGAGATCCCGACGTGATCATCGAGGGCCGCCTTGCCGTCGGTGTCTCGGGCGCTGGCTCGAATCTCCGGGCCCTCCAGGCAGCGGCCGCGCGCGGCGACCTCGGCGCGGCGATCACGCTCGTGTTCGCGGACCGCGACTGTCCTGGTCTCCGATGGGCCGCGGAGCAGGGCATCGAGACGGCGCTCATACCCGGTGGGGATGACGCCACGCTCGCCGAGACCCTCGCGGCCGTCGACCCGGACCTGGTCGTCCTGGCCGGCTACATGCGGATCGTGGGGCCGGCGACGCTCGCCGCGTTCAAGGGCCGCATCGTGAACACGCATCCCTCGCTGCTCCCGACGTTCCCCGGAGCCCATGCCGTCCGGGACGCCCTCGCGGCCGGGGTGCGCGTCAGCGGCTGCACGGTCCACCTCGTCACCGAGGTCCTCGACGGCGGTCCGATCGTCGCCCAGGAGGCGGTCCCGGTCCTGCCCGGCGACGACGAGGCGACCCTCCACGAGCGGATCAAGGCGGTCGAGCACCGGTTGCTGCCGGCGGTCGTGGCGCGGCTCGTGGTGGAGCGGGTCGGCCGTGAGGCCCCCACGCCGCGGCGCGCCCTCTTGTCGGTCAGCGACAAGACCGGGCTCGTGGACCTCGGGCGAGGGCTGGTCGGCCTCGGCTTCGAGCTCGTCTCGACGGGTGGCACGGCGCGCGCCCTCCGCGAGGCCGGCCTGCCGGTGACCGACGTCGCGGCGGTGACCGGGTTCCCGGAGATGCTCGACGGGCGGGTGAAGACGCTCCACCCGCGGGTCCACGCCGGGATCCTGGCCGATCGCCGGCTGGCCGCTCACCGCGAGGCCCTGGCCGCCGCCGCGATCGCGCCGTTCGAGCTCGTCGTCGTCAACCTCTACCCGTTCGCCGTTGCCGCCGAGCGGCCCGGGATCACGCTCGACGAGCTCGTCGAAGAGATCGACATCGGCGGGCCGTCGATGGTCCGGGCGGCCGCGAAGAACCACGCCAGCGTGGCGATCGTGACCTCGCCGGCCCGGTACGAGGATCTCCTCGAGGCGCTCAGGGGCGGCGGCGGTGAGGTGCTCTCCGACGGCGTGCGCGCCGCGCTCGCAGTCGAAGCCTTCCGCCACACGGCTGCGTACGACGCCAGGATCGCCGCCGAGCTGCCGGGCCGGATGGCCTCGGCCGGCCTGGAGCTGCCCGACTGGCCCGGGATGCCCGGAGCCTCCGACCCGTACCCGCCGACGCTGACGGTCGGGCTCGAGAAGGTCGAGACGCTCCGCTACGGCGAGAACCCCCACCAGCCGGCCGCGCGCTACCGGCGGCCCGGCCCGGACGGGGAGATCGGTCCCTTCGCAAGCGGCGATCCACCGCTCCAGGGCAAGGCGCTCTCGCACAACAACGTCCTGGATGCCTCGGCCGCGGCCGCCGTCGCGCGCCAGCTCCGCGGCCCGGCCTGCGTCATCGTCAAGCACACCAACGCCTGCGGCGCAGCCGAGCGCGCCTCGCTCCTCGAGGCCTGGGAGGCCGCGCTCGCCGGGGATCCCGTCTCCGCCTTCGGTGGCGTCGTCGCCCTGACCCGCGACGTGGATCGAGCGGTCGCAGAGCGCCTCGTCTCGATCTTCCTCGAGGTCGTCGTCGCGCCCAGCTTCGAGCGCGACGCGCTCGAGGTCCTCGGGGCGAAGTCGAACCTGCGACTCCTCGTCGACGAGACGCTGGGCGGCGACGCTCCGCTCCCCGCGCCGTCGCCCCGGGCCAGCCTCCGGACGGCCGGCGGCGCGGTCCTCGTCACCGAGCCCGACGTCCGGCCCGACGACCCTGCCGACTGGACGGTCGCGACGAAGCGTGCCCCGTCGGACGCCGAGCGGGCCGACCTCGACCTCGCCTGGCGTCTCGCCCGTGGCGTCTCATCGAACGCGATCGTCCTGGTGAAGGGTGGCGCGCTCATCGGGATGGGCTCGGGCCAGGTCTCCCGCGTCGACGCCGCACGGCAGGCGGTCGAGAAGGCCCGCCGCTTCGCCGGCGAGGAGGCGCTGCGCGATGCCGCCTGCGGGTCGGACGCCTTCTACCCGTTCGCCGACGCGGTCGAGACCTGCCTCGAGGCCGGCGTCACCGCCTTCGCCCAGCCGGGCGGCTCGGTCCGCGACGCCGAGGTCATCGCCATCGCCGACGCCGCGGGCGCCACGATGCTCATCACCGGCGTCCGCCACTTCCGGCACTGAGCTGGTGCGGCAATCCGGCGACCCGCTATGATCCCGGCCATGTCGCACCGGAGGTCCATGGTGATGCCGGGGCGGCCACGGACGAGCGCCACGGCCTGACCGCGCGAGCGGCCTGAGCGCGGGCCCTCGGCCCGGCGGCCGCCGAACCTCGCCCTGCCGATCGGCCGATCGGCCTCGCCCGCCGCCCATCTGCGGCCCCCCGAGGTACCCCGTGATGCCCGACCGAGCCCGCTACTACCTGACGACCGCCATCGCCTACGCCAACCACAAGCCCGGCCTCCACACCCTCTACGAGGTCATCGGAGCCGACGTCATCGCCCGCTGGCACCGGCTCAAGGGCGACGACACCCGGTTCCTGACCGGTACCGACGAGCACTCGGTGAACATCGCCATCAGGGCGGCCGAGGAGGGCGTAGAGCCAAAGGCCTTCGTCGACGCCCGGGTCAGGGAGTTCATCGACGCCGAGACGGCCCTCGGGATCTCACCGGATCGCTTCATCCGGACGACCGATCCCGACCATGTCGCGGTGGCCCAGGAGATGGTTCGCCGGGCGTTCGCCAACGGCGACATTTACCCCGGGACCTACGAGGGCTGGTACTGCCCGAACGAGGGCTTCAAGGCCAACAGCGACCTCCTCGAGACCGCGGCCGGCTGGCAGTGCCCGAATCACCCGGACGTGCCCCTCCAGTGGCTGACCGAGCGGAACTGGTTCTTCCGCCTCTCGGCCTACCAGGAGCGCCTCGAGCGCTGGTTCCTCGACAACCCCGGCGCCGTCCAGCCCGACTTCCGCCGCAACGAGATGCTCGGCTTCATTCGCGGGGGCCTCGACGACTTCTCGATCTCGCGGGCGGGCGCGGACTGGGGCATCCCGTTCCCGATCGGCGAGGACGGCGAGACGGCGCAGCGCGAGGACGGCTCGTGGGACCCGGAGGCGGGCACGATCTATGTCTGGTACGACGCCCTCATCAACTACATCACCGGCGCCGGCTTCCTCTCGGACGCTGCGGCCTTCGACCGCTGGTGGCCGGCCGACCTCCACGTCATCGGCAAGGACATCGCCCGCTTCCACACGATCTTCTGGCCGGCCATGCTCTGGAGCGCCGGCCTCGAGGCGCCGCGGAAGGTCTGGATCCACGGCTTCCTCCTCCTCAGGGGCGGCGAGCGGATGAGCAAGAGCCGGGGCAACATCTTCGACCCTCACGACATGATCGAAGCCTTCGGCAGCGACGGGACGCGCTATGTCGCGCTGCGTGAGGTGCCCTTCGACCGCGACGCCGAGGTCTCCTGGGAGTCCTTCGTCCGGCGCTACAACGCCGATCTCGCCAACGACTTCGGGAACCTCGTCAACCGGACGGTCTCGATGGCCGGGCGCTACCTCGGCGGCGCGCGGCCGGCGCCACGAACGGCCGCCGGAACGTCGGTCCTCGGGCATGCCTGGGCTGAGGCGCTCCCGGCCTACGTCGAGCGGCTGGAGAGCTGCCTCCTCCACGACGCGCTGGCGACGCTCTGGGAGTTCGTGGGCGCGGCGAACCGGTTCGTCGACGCGGAGCAGCCCTGGACCCTGGCCAAGGCCGCGAAGGCCGGCGACGCGGAGGCGGGGACCCGCCTGAGCGACGCCCTCGGCGACCTCGTCGAGGCCTGCCGGGTCGTGGGCCTCGCGGCGGCCCCGTTCCTGCCGGCAACGACGCCGCGCCTGCTGGCCCAGCTCGGCTATGAGTTCGCCTACGGCCCGGACGGCAACGACGGCCCGGCGATCGTCGATGAGCTGGCCTGGGGCGCCCACGCCGGTACGGCCGGCACGTTGACCGCCCCCGAGCCGCTCTTCCCGCGCCTCGATGTCGAAACCGCCGAGGGCTGATCGTCGTATCCATCA
>Ga0214472_10002309_pt1 | contig 20665 bp, 27 predicted proteins | sample RVTome_6_FD_207662 | JGI IMG/M metagenome (GOLD analysis project Ga0214472, IMG submission 207662) | Soil microbial communities from uranium-contaminated site in the Upper Colorado River Basin, Wyoming, United States - RVT140D175 | ecosystem: Environmental > Terrestrial > Soil > Contaminated >...
TTGGTGCGATCGAACGGATTTCAGCAGATTGAAATCTCAACCGTGAGCATTCGCACCGTGAGCCCTTCCGCGCGCTCGCTCGCGACCGGCATCGTGACGGGCTCACCGGCGAGCCTGGAGCTGCAGCAGCGAGGCATTGCGTCCGAGCCCGTCATCGAAGCGGCTGCGGCAGCCCTCGCGCGCGCGTTCGGCGACTGTCCCTGCGAGACAAACCGAAGAGCCGTGGTGGTAATGGCACGGGCGCCATAGAACCCAAGCTTCTGAGCATGCTTCATATGCGGTGCGCGGCACATGCGCATAGGCCATAAACTGCCTTCTAACTTTAGTTGGAGCGGACGCGCCGCAAGCGTGATCGCGTCAGCACACGCCTGCCGCATCATCGCGTCGTCAAACGTGATCGCGGCGCGCCGCTCAACAAGACGTTAGACGTACAAGGAATGTAATCAACGATGCCTACAGTCTTCGCGGAGCTGAAGTCCTTGCGCAGTCCCGATTTGCCTGAACGCCAGGAGCCGGGGGACCCGGCGGACGCGGCCCTCCTGGTCGAGGCGAGCATCGGTCCCAAGGGTCAAGAGGGTGCAGAAGTCTTCTCTTTCGTCGCGATCACCCCGCGTGCCCTGGCTCGGGATCAGGGTGCCCGTTGGGGGCGCGGCTATTTGATCCTAAACCATGTGTCGTGGGCCAGCGTGGAAACAGCCGTTCGCAATTTACTCTCGCACTGCTCGGGAGACGACTGGGCACAAGCTGCTGAGCGGCTCAATCACGAAATGCACTGGGAGCGCGAGGCTGACCGGAAATGACGTCTAACTACAGCATGAACCCGACGGCGGGCGGCATCTCCTCGGCAGAGTTGCGTCCGCGCTTGCCCGCCGCGGGTTATGCTGGGCGTTGGGCCGCATCTGAGGCGCACTGAAGGAGATAGCCGTGGAGCAACCTCAGCGCAAAGATGTTTGGGCAGCCGGGGACCTCTATGAGCCCTATGTCGGGCGCTGGAGTCGGCGCGTAGCCAAGGAGTTTCTGAATTGGATAGCCGTCCCGGAAAGAAAGGACTGGTTGGACGTCGGCTGTGGAACCGGCGCGCTGACGCAGGCCGTCATCGAGCATGAAAACCCAAACTCCGTGATCGGTATAGATGCTTCGCCGGGATACGCCGCGTATGCCAAGGCACGCACCGAGAGTTCACGCGCAAGGTTCGAGGTCGGGGACGCCCAGTCGCTGCGCATTGATACAGCCAGCCTGGACGCCGCCGTTTCGGGCCTTGTCTTGAACTTCGTGCCACAGCCGCCGCAGGCGGTCGCAGAAATGGCTCGGGTTGTGCGGCCTGGCGCGGTCGTAGCGGCGTACGTCTGGGATTACGCCGGGAAAATGGAGCTGATGCGTTACTTCTGGGATGCAGCGGTCGCCTTGGACGCTGCAGCAATCGGACTCGATGAAGGCCGTCGCTTCCCGATCTGCCAGCCGAAACCGCTCGCTGGACTTTTCGCGCAAGCTGGATTGAGCGAGGTTGAGATACGCCCGATTGATGTCGCCACCGACTTTCGCGATTTCGACGATTATTGGTCGCCATTTCTCGGGGGGCAAGGTCCGGCGCCCGGCTATGCTATGTCGCTAAGCGAAGGGCGCCGCGCTGAGCTTCGGGAGAGAATTCGGTCCGCACTTCCCATTGCGAAGGATGGGTCTATCCACATTATCGCCCGTGCATGGGCTGCTCAAGGGCGCAAGCCGTAGCGGCGGCCCAACCAGGCGCTGCAGGGGACGCGCTGCAAGCAGCGCGCCCCTGAGCTTCGACGTTGGGCGCATGCTTTCTACCAAAATCATGAGGACAATACGCCATGGCAAGTGCACGGGATGAAGCCACAACGAAGGACATCACGCCCGATTCTCAGGTAGCCAGGGTGTTCGCGTGGCGGCGTGGGTTTAATGCCATGCACCTGATCGATCTCGGCATCCAGCTTGGCCTGTTCAAGGCGTTCGCCGATAGGCCAAGTGCAACGGCGCAGGAAGTGGCGGACCGACTCGGATTGCATGCACGTTACGTGGAAGTATGGTGCAGGACTGCGTATTCGTTCGAACTTCTAGAACGTGGAGAGGACCGGGGTTTTCGACTCGCGCCGCACATAAACGAAATCCTTGCGAGTCCCGGGCATCCCCGCTATCTGGGCGGTTATGTTCAGCTTGGGACGAAGTTTGCGACAGAGGATTATCGTCTCGCAGTTGAGTCCTTTCGCACCGGGTCCACTGCGCCGTTTCAAGGGCGCAGTCATGAATTCGCTCAACTCGTCGGACAAGGCATCGCTGGCGTCAATGCGATGGTCGCGCGCAAGATACTTCCGGGACTTGCAGGCGTAGCAGACGCACTCAACGCGGGCGGTGCATTGTTGGAAGTCGGTTGCGGCATCGGCAATCTCCAGCTTCAGATCGCGAAGGCGTTTCCGAAAGCTCATTGCACTGGAGTGGATATCGATCCAACGGGGCTTGCTGCTGCACGGGATGCTGTGCAGCGCTCAGGCGTGGCCGATCGCGTAAAAATAGTGGAAGGCGACGTGAGCACTGCAGTGGCCGAAGGTGCCTTTGACGTCGTCGTCATGGTAGAGGTGTTGCATGAGATATCTCCACCGATTAGACCAGCCGTAATGCACGCGTGCGCCCGTGCTCTTCGCCGGCGAGGGTGGCTTGTTATCGTCGACGAGACCTATCCATCGACCCTCGCAGAGGCGCGGCAGCCTGAGTTTCTTTTCCCCGTCCAGACTGGGTTAGAAGAGCTGATGTGGGGAAACGTCATCCCAACCCGGGAGGAGCAGGAGCGTTTGCTGCGGGACGCAGGATTTGGCGGCGCGATTGATCGATCCTTGATCGGCGAGGGGTTCACCTTGCTCACAACCCAGAAGTAAGGTCGACTAACCGTTTACCGAATCTTGGTCAATCTACCGCCCAACCAACAGCTGCTGCGGACGGGCCGCGAGCGCCGTGCTCCTTAACCACCTGGCCGCGGCCCGCCGCAGAGCACGACGTTAGCGGGCACGATCCACGCTACCTCGATGTCACGTGCAAGCGGAATGACTCGGAATATCTCTAGTGAAAAGGTGGCGGTTCTGCCTTCGGGCAGAGCTCCCGAAAAGCGTCAACTGGAAGGAAGACTAGTTTTGCTTGAGCCTTTGGATCTTGATTGTCATAGCGAGGCGCTTTACGCAGCGTCGCATGAAGATGAAGAGGCGCGACGCGTCTGGACGTTCCTTCCTGATGGGCCGTTCGAGGACCTCGTGTCATTCAGGCAGTGGGAAACGCGGATGGCGAAGGAAGCTGACCGGCTGTTCTTCGCGGTTCGTGACAAGCATACCGGGCGTCTCGGCGGGATGGCGATGTACCTAGACATTCGACCAAGCATGGGTTCAATCGAGATAGGCTACATCTGGTTCGCCCCGTTTCTGCAGCGGACACGTCAGGCTACCGAAGCGCTTTACTTGATGCTGCGGTACGCGTTCGACGAGTTGAACTATCGTCGAATGCAGTGGCGCTGCAATGCGCTGAACGAAAAATCGCGAGTTGCGGCATTGAGATTGGGATTTATGTTTGAGGGCATCTTCTACCAGCACATGGTTGTGAAAGGCCACAATCGAGACACAGCGTGGTATTCGATACTCGATTACGAATGGCCACGCATCCGAAGCAATTTCGAGATCTGGCTCGCGCCGTCAAATTTCGACTTGCAAGGTCGTCAAATTTCGTCGCTGAGGCGGTTAAATGAAACGGCCCGCTAACCGCCCAGTCAACGCGGACGCGCGCGCCATCGCCGTGCCTTGCCTAGGTTCGCGGGCGCGCGCCGGTTACTGGGTACGTTAAGCCTCGGAACACTGTCATGCCCAAGCACTCGCCCGATCGCACGATGGTTCTAGGCGTCGCGTGGTTTGACCGGAGGCAGTGGCAGCGGCTTACCGAAGTGGTCGAAGACCGAACCGAACTGGATGACACGTTTGAACAGTGGGAAACGAACGCCCTTGACGCCGTTCGAACCATGGAGCGCCAAGGCCAGCGTGTCGAGAAGGTTTACGTCGAAGTCGATGCGCTTGTGTCCTGGTGCAAGGCGAAGGGACTACCGATCAATGGCAAGTCTCGGGCACAGTACGTGTCGTCTGTCTTGCAACAGCGCGATGGGAAGGCCGAGGCTTAACCGCGCGATGGACGACGACACTTGGCAAGCGCCGCTTCGCGCGCTCGTGTGCGTGGCATGCGCCACGCACGCGCCGCCGTGGATAACCCTCAACCCGCAGGGATTGCACTTATAAACACCCCCGGAGCTGTCTAAACGACTGGGGCCACTTCTGGCAGTCGGCTAAAGCCATCAGACTCACGGTCCACGCCGCAGGGGGTCTGTTGGTGTTGCTCACGGTCGCCACGCTCGCGGTATACAAGCCGCGGGGCATGACGCGGTACGGCCTCGGGCCGGCCACAAGCACGCAACGCTGAGTGAAGGTGTTTGGCGTTGTCGTCATCGCCCTGATCCTGCTGGTCTTAATCATGATGCTCGCCGGTGGCCACGGCTCCGGTGCGCACATACCGTCTGGTGGCTAACCCGGTACGGCGTGGAATTGCAGGCGTAACGGCGCGCGCAGCCGCGCATTAGAACGCGGCTGTGAACATCCTCACCGTCAATCTCCTGTTCAGTACTTTCGTCTTCTGGGTCGCGGCTTGGATCTACGTCCTGCCGAAGCTGCCGCGGCTCGACCCGCAAGCCGTCCTGCTGCCGATTCTTCTGCTGCATGCCTTCCGCCACCTCGGCCTCATGTTCCTCGCGCCCGGAGCGACCTACGCGGGAATCCCCCCGTAGTTCGCCTATCCGGCAGCCTTCGGGGATCTTGTGGCCGCTCTGCTGGCGCTCGCAGCGATCCTCGCGCTGCTCAGGAACGCGCGCAGCGCGAAGGCGCTGATGTGGGTCTTCAACGTGGAGGGGAGCGTCGACCTGATGATGGCTATCGCGCTGGCGACGGCGTTCGACGCGGCGCCCTTGATGGGCCCCGCCTACTGGATCCCCGCGTTCTGGGTCCCGGCGCTGCTGGTGACGCACTACCTCACGTTCGTGATTCTCCTGAAGCACTGGAAGGCGTTACAGATGTAACGCGGTACGCAGTCCGGGGTAGATTAGCGGGCTACCCCATGCCCGCGCCCCGCGCCCGCTCGGCCCTCTCGCGCATCCCGCTCGGCCGCGCGCTCATCGCGCTCGGCCTGGTCCTGGTCGCCATAAACGTCGCCTCGGCTGTCTGGGACGTGCGCGAGGCGCGCGAGCGCACCGAGCGCCGCGCGCAGCGCGATTTCAGCAACGTCACCAACCTGCTCGCCGAGCAGACGGCGGCCTCGCTCGAAGCCGTCGACCTGATCCTGCGCGCGGTGCGCACCAAGACCGCCAGCGAGGTGGCCTCCAGCGTGCCCCGGATGCGCGACGACCTCGCCCGCATCCCCCAGATCGCGGCTCTGGCGCTGCTCGATGCGCAGGGCCATGTCCTCGCCGCGACGAGCGAGCCGCCAGCGCTCGACGCCGAGGTCGCCGGACGGGCTTTCCTTGCCGCCCATCGCGACGCCCGCGCCGATACCCTCCACCTGAGCGGGCCCTATGGCGCGGGAGCCGAGGGCGCGCAATGGCGCTTCCTGCTGTCGCGCCGCCTGAACAGTCCCGGCGGCGGCTTTGGCGGCGTCGTGGTCGCGGCGGTCGAAGTGCAGAGCTTCGACCGGCTCTTCGGGGCGATCGATCTCGGCGACGGCGGTTTCATCACGCTACTCTCCGACACCGGCACCCTGATCACGCGGGTGCCCGACCCGGGAAACGTGCGCGGCCGGCAGTTTCCGGGCGGCCGCATTATCGCCGGGATACGCGAGGGTGGGGTCTTCGAAGGCTGGACGGAGAGCCCGATCACCGGCGATCGCGTGCTGCTCGCCGCTTCGGTGGTGCGCGGCTTTCCGCTGCTCGTCGCGAGCGGCAGCAGCGAGGGCGCCGTGCTGGCGTCCTGGCGCAACGAAGCCTGGCAGATCTTCGACCGCACGCTGCTCACCTCGGCCGCCATGCTCGCGCTGATCGCGCTTGCCGCCTGGGGCCTCGCGCGGCGCGAGCGCGCGCTCGCCGGCAGTTGGCGGCGCTACCAGGCGATGATCGAGCACAGCTCGGACGCGCTGGTGCTCACCCGACCGCAGACGGACGGCATCCTCTACGCGAGCCCGGCGATGGAGCGGGTGCTCGGCTACACCGCCGGAGACCTGCGGGGCCGGGAAGTCATGGAGCTCGTGCACCCGGAGACCCTTGATACCGCGATCAAGCTGCGCGCGGAACTGCTGAACACGCCGGGCAAGGTGTCGGTCGACGAGTTGCGCATGCTGCACAAGGACGGCTCGTGGCGCTGGGTCGAGCTCACGCGCAAGAACCTGCTCGAAGAGCCGAGCGTGGGCGCGGTGGTGATGAACTTCCGCGACATCGACGAGCGTAAGCACGCCGAGGCCGAGCGCGCACGCCTCGAGCAGCGCCTGCGCCAGGCCGAGAAGATGGAAGCCGTGGGGCGTCTCGCCGGCGGCATCGCCCACGACTTCAACAACATCCTCGGCGGCATCCTCGGCTACGCGGAGCTCCTCGCCGAGAACGCGCCGCCCGGCTCGCCGCTCAAGCGCTACGCCGACAACGTGCTCACCGGCGCAAACCGCGCGAGCGGGCTGGTCGAGCAGATCCTCTCCTACAGCCGCAGCCAGCGCGGCAAGCGCGTCCCGGTCGAGCTCGGCGGCATCGTGGCGGAGGCCCTGGAGCTGGTGCGCGGCTCGCTCGCCCCGGCGATCACGCTCGAGGCCGAGCTGCCGCCGGCGCCGCTGCACGTCGTCGGCGATGAGACGCAGCTGCACCAGGTGACGATGAATCTGTGCACCAACGCCATCCACGCGATGGGCGAGGGCGGAACGCTGCGGCTGACGCTCGAGCCGGCCGAGGTGGCGGCCGAGCGCACGCTTGCGCACACGACGCTGCGCGCCGGCGCCTACGCCCGCCTGACGGTCGAGGACACCGGAAGCGGGATGGACCAGGCGACGCTCGGGCGCGTGTTCGAGCCCTTCTTCACCACCAAGGAAATCGGCAAGGGCACCGGGCTCGGCCTGTCGCTGGTCTACGGCATCGTCACCGACTCGGGGGGCGCGATCGACGTGGCGAGCACGCCCGGGCGCGGCAGCCGCTTCGCAATCTATCTGCCGCGCGTCGATACCCCGGCGGCTATCGAGGACCCCGCAGCGGGCCCGATCCAGCGCGGCCACGGCGAGCGCGTGCTGGTGGTGGACGACGAGGAAGCGCTCGTCGCGGTGACTTCCGAAGTCCTGAAGCATATCGGCTACGAGCCGGTGGGCTGCTCCGACGGCGCCGCCGCGCTTGCCGCGTTCGAAGCGGGGCACATCGATGCGGTGATCGCGGACGAAGTCATGCCGGAGCTGACCGGGACCGAGCTCGCCCGGGCGCTGCGCCGGCACCGCGCCGACCTGCCGATCGTTCTAATGAGCGGCTACTCGGGGCCGATGCTGACCGAGCGCGCGCTCGCCGTCGGCATCACCGAGGTCCTCAAGAAGCCGGTGCAGTCGCGCGAGATCGCCTCGGCGCTCGCGCGCGCGCTCAAGCGCAGCTGAAGTTACGGCTGCAATTCGCGCCCGCCGGCGCGAAACGACGGCGTGTTCGGCGCCGGCGACCATCTCGCCATGTTCAGCGACGCCTCGATTTCACGGATGACGATCGAAAAACAGCAAGCCATCATCGCGCGCGCGAGACGGGGCCGCGCCGAGGCGCTGTCCGCCCTGGCCCGCTCGGGAGCGCGAGTCCTCTGGAACGTCGGGCTCAGGCTGCGGCGTGCGTGGGCGGTGGCACGCACGCGCGCGCAGTTGTATGCGCTGAGCGACCGCACGCTCAAGGACATCGGGCTGCACCGCAGCCAGATCGATTCGCTGTTCCGTTAGTTACGGCTGCAACAGTCGGCGACGTTTCGGACATAGGCCGGAAACCGTCGCCGCCGAACATGGTATCGCCATGAACTTCCCAGGTCCCGACGATCGGCAGGAGCAATCTCCGGCGGCGCTTCGTTTACGAGACGATGCCGCGTCCCGGTCGCCGCAGCCGGATCCGTATCACGGAGCCGCGTTGGGCGTGGAATGCGCGTGGCCGACAGTAGCCAGCCTCGCCTCGGTTTTCCGGGCCTCCCCGCAGTAGTCCAGGGTTCTCTCCCTCCTCCCCCCTTAAACAGAATCCTGAGGTGGGGGAGGCCCCTTTTTCAGTACACGGTCTCGACCGACGCGCCGAACATGTATCCCGCGCGGCGCTCGGTGAGGATGTAGCGGGGTTGACCGGGGTCCTTCTCGATCTTGCGGCGCAGCCGCATGATCTGCACGTCGATGGAGCGGTTGTAGACCTCGTCGTTATGCAGGCGCGACAGGTCCAGCAGCTGGTCGCGCGTGAGGATGCGCTGGGGCGCGCCGAGCAGGACCACCAGCAGCCTGAACTCGCCGTTGGTGATCGGCACCTGCTGCCCCGCGCTCGCCGTGAGCCGGCGCGTGCCGAGGTTGAGCTCCCAGCCGTCGAAGCGGTAAGCGCGGATGCCGTCGGGCCGGCCCTGGCGCACCTCGGCGCGGCGCCGGCGCAGCACCGTGCGCACGCGCGCCAGCAGCTCACGCGGGCTGAACGGCTTGGTGAGGTAGTCGTCGGCGCCCAGCTCCAGCCCCATCACCCGATCGGCCTCTTCGTTGCGGCCCGTGACCATGATGAAGGGGATCGCCGACTCTTCGCGCAAGCGGCGCGCCAGGGCCATGCCGTCCTCGCCCTTCAGCCTGAGATCCAGGACCACCAGGTCGACCACGGCTTCCGCCAGCACCGCCTGCATGGCGTCCCCGTCGGCCACCGTGGTAACGCGAAATCCGTTTCGACCCAGGTACTCGGCGATCAGCTCGCGCATGGTGGATTCGTCGTCCACCGCGAGCACATGGGGTAGGGTGACCTGCTGCAATGCAGGCGCGCGGGCGTTCACGATCGCATCCAAACTCATGGTCCCCACAGTGTAGCGTGCGAATTGTCCATGCTTGTTACAGATGAAACTCGATTCGGCCCGCTTGTGTGTACCCGGATAGCATGATCCGGTATAACCGACTCGTGGACAAGGAATTGGACATGTCGGCCGGCGCGCACGTGCTCATCATCGACGATGACGCCATCATGCGCGACCTCATGGCCGACTGGCTGGAGGCCGCCGGCTACCGCATCTGCAAGGCCGCTAACTGCAGCGCCGCTGTCGCCGAGCTGCGACGCGCGGCCCCGGCGCTCATCATCTCCGACATGTTCATGCCGGGCCCCTGCGGCGCCATGGCGATCGCCCAGATGAAGCAGGCCGTCCCCGGAGTCCGAGTGATCGCCGTTTCCGGCCACTTCAACTCCGGGCAGGGCTTGAGCGCGCAGAGCGCGCTCGACGCCGGCGCGGCGCGCGCCTTCGCCAAGCCGGTGAAGCGCGCCGATCTGGTGCAGGCGGTCGCCGAGCTCCTCGGCCCGTCCGCGCAGTAGTGCCGCCGATCCTCTCCATCCGCAATCTCACCAAGACCTACGCCTCGGGCCTGCAGGCGCTCAAACGCGTCGATCTCGAAATCCAGCAGGGCGAGATCTTCGCGCTGCTCGGCCCGAACGGCGCCGGCAAGACCACGCTCATCAGCATCGTCTGCGGCATCGTGACGCCGACCACGGGCACGGTGCGCGTGAAGGGCCACGACATCCTGCGCGAGTACCGAGCGACGCGCTCGATGATCGGTCTCGTGCCGCAGGAGTTGCACACCGACATGTTCGTAACGCCCTGGAACACGGTGCGCTTCAGCCGCGGCCTGTTCGGCAAGGCGCCGAACCCGCAGCACCTGGAAAAAGTGCTGCGCGAGCTCTCGCTTTGGGACAAGCGCGACGATCGCATCATGACGCTCTCGGGCGGCATGAAGCGGCGCGTGCTCATCGCCAAGGCGCTCGCGCACGAGCCGGAAGTCCTGTTTCTGGACGAGCCCACCGCGGGAGTGGACGTCGAGCTGCGCCGCGACATGTGGGAATTGGTGCGCAAGCTCAGGGAGACCGGCGTCACCGTCATCCTCACCACGCACTACATCGAGGAAGCCGAGGAAATGGCCGACCGCATCGGCGTGATCAGCAAGGGCGAGCTGATCGTGGTGGAGGAGAAGGCCGCGCTGATGAAAAAGCTGGGCAAGAAGCAGCTCACGCTGCACTTGCAGGAGCCGATGAGCGAAATTCCCGCCGAGCTCGCCGAGTGGGGTCTCGCGCTGAAGAACGGCGGCTGCGACCTGGAGTACACGTTCGATGCGCGTAACGAGCGCACCGGCATGCCGGACCTGCTGCGCCGCATGGGCGAGCTCGGCATCGGCTTCAAGGACCTGCACACCGAGCAGAGCTCGCTGGAAGAGATCTTCGTCAACCTGGTGAGCGAGCGCGCATGAGCGGCTTCAACGGTCGCGGTGTGCTGGCGATCTATCTGTTCGAGATGTCGCGCTTCAACCGCACGTTCTGGCAGAGCCTGGTGGCGCCGGTGATTACCACCGCGCTTTACTTCGTCGTCTTCGGCGCGGCGATCGGCTCGAGGATGGGCGAGGTGGACGGCGTGCACTACGGCGCGTTCATCGTGCCGGGGCTGATCATGCTGTCGATCTTCACCGAGAGCCTGAACAACGCTTCCTTCGGCATCTACCTGCCACGCTTCACCGGCACCATCTACGAGGTGCTCTCGGCGCCGGTGTCGCCGTTCGAGATGGTGCTCGGCTACGTCGGCGCGGCGACGACGAAGTCGATGATCCTCGGCTTCGTGATCCTCGCCACGGCGACGCTGTTCGTGCCCCTCAAGATCGTGCACCCGGGCTGGATGGTGGCGTTCATGGTGCTGACCGCGGCGACCTTCTGCCTGTTCGGCTTCATCCTCGGCGTCTGGGCGAACGGCTTCGAGCAGCTGCAGTTCGTGCCGATGCTGGTCATCACGCCGCTCACGTTTCTCGGCGGCGCGTTCTACTCCATCGACATGCTGCCCGAGGCATGGCGTACGTTCAGCCTGTTCAACCCCGTCGTGTACCTGATCAGCGGCTTTCGCTGGTCGTTCTACGGCAGCGCCGACGTGGCGGTGGGCGTGAGCCTCGGGGCGACGCTCGGGTTTCTCGTGCTCTGCCTGGGGATCGTGTGGTGGATCTTCAGGACGGGTTATCGGCTGAAAAACTGAGCGGGGCTCAGCGCAGCGCCAGCATCGTCTGCACGCGCTCGAGGACCCGCTGCCATAGCGTGTCGGCGCTGCCGCCGATGACGATGTCGACGTCGGGCTCGGCAATTACCCAGGCGCCGGACTCCAGCTCGGATCGCAGCGCGCCGCGCTCCCAGACGACGACGCCGGCGTAGAACCGGGAGCGGGCCGGGACGCGGCCCGCCACCCGCGCCGCCTCCTCGTGGCCATGGGCGACGAACAGTCCGGGCAGTACCTGCACGGAGTCCTCGGTCGGCGGATGCGGGGAGCGCGTCAGCGCGAAAACGGTCTGGCGCATGAAGGGACCGCCGAAAAACATGGGCGACACGACCTTCCTCGCGGCGGCCACCTCGGGAAAGATAGCGGCTACGCTCGTCGCCGTGGGCCGATTGAGGATGAACCCGAGATGCGTGCCGTTGCCCGAGGGCAGGACGAGAAGGACGGTGCCTTTGTACGGGCCGCCGAGGCCTGGATCGGCCGCGAGCAGCGCGGGGGCGGTGACTTCCTGCGCAGCGGCCGGCGAGAGGCCCGCCAGGCCCAACTGCGCGCCGAGCGCGAGGAGCAGCAATCGTGCGAATCGTTTCATGGCATGTCCTTTGATCTCGTCGCTTACACGGACAACTCCTTCCGCTGCGAGCGGCCCACCAGCTCCTCCCACAAGCCCTGCGGATCGCGCATCACCAGCGCCGGGTCGGCCCTGAGCACGTACCAGGCGCCCTGCTCGACCTCGGCGCGAAGCTCCCCGGCGCTCCAGGCCACCACGCCGGCGACGATGCGCGCCTGCCCGGACTCCGATTCGATGACGCGGTCCACGCCGCCCCCGTCGGCCACCGCGAACAGGCCCGGCATCAGCTGCAGCGCCTTGTCGCCGGGGCTGTCGCCGCGCTGCACGAGCGCGAAGATCATCTGGGCACCGACCGGGCCGCCGACGTACACGGGATTCGCGGCCTGCTTCGAGGACCCGTGCTCCGGAAACATCGCTCCCAGGGTGACCTCGGTCGGCCGATTGACGATGAAGCCGATGTGCTGGTCGTCGCCGAGCGGCCGCGCCACGATGATCGTCTGGCCGTAGAACCTGTCGCGCAGCTCGGGCTTGGCGATCAGGATGACCGGCGCGGTGAGATCGGCCGCCCGCACCGGTGCAGTCCCTGCGAGCAGGAGCACGGCGATGAGCGGGAACAGTCTGGTACGCATGGCAGGCCTCCTTGTGGAGTTGGCAAGCCGCGGCATCGCCGCAGCCGTGAGCCCACTCTAGAGAAACCGCCGCGCCCCGGAAGTGCGTTTAGGCACCGGATCGCACCACTTTCACCAAAACACAAACCGGCAGCGCCGCGGGGGAGGACCGCGGGCTGCCGTTCACGGGGTGCTGCGAGGCTTACAGCTGGTTGGCGGTCGTGCCCAGCTCGGCGTTGACGATGTAGTCGCCCGAGCGCAACGCTTGCGCCACTTCGTTGCGCACTTCGGCGCGCGACTTGCCGGCGAGCTGCGCCGGGGCGGCCGGCCTGGACTGGGTGCCGAGCTCGGCGTTCACCACCCAGTTGCCCGAGCGCTTGGCGGCGATGAGCTCGGCGCGCACTTCGGCGCGGCTCTTGCTGGACACGGGTGCGAACGTCGCGTAGCCGGCGTCGATCTCGTTGTTGGCGAAGGCGGGCAGCGCGAACAGGCCGCCCACGAGGACTGCGATGACTTGGCGTTTCATGGCGTTTCCTTTTCAATGGTTGAGGATTGAGTGCAGCGACGCCACTGTGCGCCGCGCCCGTTTGGCCTTCGTTTCGAATCGCCGATCCAGTGTTACAGTCGTCATTCGTCCGATGCAGCACACCCTCTGGCGCGGGCACATGAGGAAGGACCTGCGGTAAGTAAGGATGGACGCCTCCACGCGACCCACGGAAGCCCCCATGGACGCAGCGCGCAGGGCACGGGACGACCCGGGGCAGGCGCGGACCTCGACCCTGCGCCTTCCCGCGCGCGTGCAGCGCGTCATCGACACTCAGCGCGCGCGGGGCGAGATCCTCACCGGCTGGGTGCAGGCGGTGATCATCGCCATCCTCGCCACGCTCTACTTCGTCGCGCCGAGCTCTTCGCCCGTCGAGTTCTTCCTGCGCCCTGCGCCTTGGGCGATCGGCGCCTACGCGGCCTTTACCGCCGTGCGCTTGCGGCTCGCGTACACGGGGCAACTCACGCCGTTGCTGCGTGCCACCTCCGTGATCCTGGACATGGCGCTCCTCACGGTGACCATCTGGGGCTTTCACCTCGAGTACGGACAGCCGGCCGCCTTCTATCTCAAGGCGCCGACCTTCGCCTATTTCTTCATCTTCGTCGCGCTGCGCACGCTCTCTTTCTCGCCGGCCTACGTGCTGCTCGCGGGGGGCACGGCGGCGCTCGGCTGGCTCGCGCTGCTGCTCTACGCGCTCGCAGAGCCCGGCGGCATGGCGCTCGTCACGCGCGACTACGTCGAGTACATGACGGCGGCGAAGATCCTGATCGGCGGCGAGGTCGACAAGATCGTGTCGCTGCTGCTCGTGTCGCTGCTGCTCGCGCTCGCCGCGTCCCGCAGCCGCCAGCTGCTCGAGCAGGCGGCCGCCGTGCAGGGGGCGGCGTCGCAGATGGTGCGCTACTTTCCGCCCGAAGTGGCCGAGCAGCTCATCTGGGCCGACGAGCTCCTGAAGCCCGGGCAGGGCGAAGCGCGCGAGGCGGCGGCGATGTTCATCGACCTGCGAGGCTTCACGCGGCTTTCGACGCTGCTTACGCCAAAGGAGCTGATCGCGCTGGTGGGAGAGTTCCAGCACCTGGCGGTGCCGATCATCCAGCGCCATCGCGGGGCCATCATCACCTACCTCGGCGACGGCATCATGGTCGCCTTCGGCGCGGCGCGCGCCACGAGCACCTACGCCGCCGACGCGCTGCGCTGCGCGGAGGCGCTGGTGGACGGCGTCGGGCGCTGGGTCGCCGAGAGCTGCGCGCGGGGCGACTGCGCGCCGGAAGTGGGCATCGGCGTGGATGTGGGTACGGTCGTGTGCGGCACCATCGGCGAGGAAGGCAAGCTCGAATACGCCGTGCTCGGCGAGCCCGTGAACCGCGCATCGAAGCTGCAGGCGCACACCAAGGAGGCAGGCGTACGCGCGCTCGCCACGCGCTACGCGCTCGAAAAGGCGCGCGCACAGGGCTACGCGGACGTGCGCTGCCGCGCGCTTTCGGGCGGGCAGCGGGTGGCCGGGGTCGACGCGCCGCTCGAGCTGGTGGCGATCGCCTGAAAAGAAACAGCGCCGCGGCTTGCCGCGGCGCTGTCGAGGGGGTGCGACCGTGTTGCTTACAGCTGGCTGGCTTTGGTGCCGAGCTCGGCGTTGACGATGTAGTCGCCCGAGCGGCGCGCCTGCGCCACTTCCGCGCGCACGTCGTCGCGCGTCTTGCCGGCGACCGAGGTCGCCTTGAACTCGTAGCCCTGCTCGGCGTTGACGAACACCTGCTGCGCGCTCAGCGTGGAGACCTGGGCCGGCGGGGTATAGCCCGCGTCGATTTCGTTGTTGGCAAAGGCCGGCAGCGCGATGAAGCTGCCGATGGCGACTGCGAGGATTTCACGTTTCATGTTGAGGTTCCTTTCAAGTGGGTTGATCAAGCGCCGCGGCAACGCCGCAGCGGTGAATCCACTTTAAAGAACCCCCCGCACCCCGGAAGTGCGTTTACGCACCGGATCGGCTATGCCGCCCGCACGTCTACTTGCGGGTTGCGAGGCCATCCTTCACGCCTTGCACTCCCGCCACGGTGGAGGCGACGAGCAGTGCTTTCTTCTTCTGCTCTTCGTCGGCCACGAAGCCCGAGAGCAGGACCTGGTTGTCGAAGGTCTCCACGCTCACGTCCATGGAATCCAGGCCCTTCTCGCGCAGCAGCGCCGTCTTCACCTTGGCGGTGATCCACGCGTCCTTGGCGTAGCGCGCGGCGAGCGCGCGCTCGTAGAGCTGCTGCGCCTTGATGGCCTCTGTGGCGTCCAGCCGGCCGTCGCGGTCGGCGTCGGCCTGCGCAAACGGCTCGTGATATTCGTCCATGTGCTTGATCTCGCTGAACGAGAGGAAGCCATCGCGGTTGACATCGAGCCTCACGAACTCGGCGCTGTTCGCCTGGGGCTGAATCACCCCGGGTTGCGGCGATTCGGCGGATCGTGCGAACGGAATCGACCAGGCGAGAGCAGTCACGCCCAGTATCGCAATTGCAACTTTGTCGAGTCTCATAGTCGCTCCTTTCCTCATTTGCAGTAACGCAACGAGCCCCGCAGGGCTCGCCTGCGATGGACCGCAATGCGCGTGCCAAGTTTCCCGCTGCAGAAAAATCAGGAGCTTGCCCGGCGCGGTGTCGGGCAAACGCGCGGATTGCGTCGCCGTGCGGCGACAATTACGCCGTTGCGGCGAGCGCGCGCTTGACGCGCGCGTGGAAATCCTGCCAGTCCGGTTCGCCGACATACTTCGCGACAACGCGTCCGCTCCTGTCGAGAAGATACGTGGTCGACGTGACACTGACGTTACCGAAAGCGCGCGCCATTCGGCCGCTCCCACGGTGGGCGATAATCCGGTTCCACGTTTGGGCGGGAGAGCATGATGCGCCTGGTTTCTCTGATGGTCGGCCTCGTCGTATTGGCGGCGCCCGCCTGGGCGCAGCTCGAGAACATCACCAACCGCGAGGCGATCAACGCCCTGAAAAGCGCGCTCGAGCGCGGCGCGCGCGCCGCCGTGGCGCAGCTCGGGCGCGAGGACGGCTTCCTGGGCGATGCGCGGGTGAAGATCCCGCTGCCCGAGTCGCTGCGCCGCGCCGAGAAGAACATGCGCCGTTTCGGCATGTCGCGCTACGCCGACGAGCTCATCGTGACGCTCAACCGTGCCGCCGAGGCCGCGGTGCCGGAAGCAAAGCAGCTGTTGGTCGACGCGCTGCGGCAGATGAGCGTGCAGGATGCGAAAGGCATCCTTACGGGCGGCGACACGGCGGGAACGGAGTATTTCCGCCGTGTCACCGCGGACGAGCTGGCAAGGCGCTTCCTGCCCATCGTGCAGCGGGCCACGGCGCGCGTGGGCCTGGCGCAGAAGTACAACCAGTACGCCGCGCACGGCGTGCGCGTGGGCCTGGTCGACGCCGAGGACGCCAATCTCGACGACTACGTCACGCGCAAGGCCCTGGACGGCCTGTACTTCATGGTGGCGGAGGAGGAACGAAAGATCCGCAAGGATCCGGTGGGCACCGCCTCGAGCCTGCTGAAGAAGGTCTTCGGCGCGCTGCTCAAATAGGGACAGTCCCTATTTAGCCCATCATCATGCGCGGCACCCAGAGAATGATCTCGGGGAAGGCGAGGAACAGGCCGACGGTGACCACGTCGGCGACAAAGAACGGCATGATGCCGCGGAACACGGTGGTGAGCGGTATGTCGGGGCGCACGCCGTTCACCACGAAGCAGTTCAGGCCGATCGGTGGCGTGATAAGGCAGATTTCCGCCATCTTCACCACCACGATGCCGAACCAGATCGGGTCGTAGCCTAGCCCGATGACCGCAGGATAGACCACCGGCAGCGTGAGCAGCAGCATGCCGATCGCGTCCATGAACATGCCGAGGATCACGTAGAACAGCAGGATGCAGATCATGATCATGATCGGCGGCACGTCGAGCGACACCACCCACTGGGCGAAGGCCTCGGGCAGTCCGGCGAAGCCGAGGAACCTGACGAAGATCAGCACCCCCCAGATGATCGAGAAGATCATCACCGTGAGCTTGGCGGATTCGAGCAGCGCATCCTGCAGCCCCTTCCAGCGCATGCCCTGGACGAGCGCCAGCACGAACACCACGAAGGCGCCCAGCGCGCCCGCCTCGGTGGGCGTCGCCCAGCCGAAGTACATGGCCGAAAAGATGATCGCCACCACCGCGAAGATCGGGACGGTGCCGGGCACCGACTTCCAGCGCTGCGGCCAGGTGTAGCCGCGGATCGGCCGGCCCAGGGCCGGGTTGATCTTCGCCATGATGACGATCAGCGCCACGTAGATGAGCGCCGAGACGATGCCCGGCACGAACCCGGCGACGAGCAGCCTGCCGACCGACTCCTCGACGATGATCGCGTAGATGACCAGGATCGCCGAAGGCGGGATCAGCGTGGCGAGCGTGCCGCCGGCGGCCACCACGCCCGCGGCGAGGCGCTTGTCGTAGCCCGCCTTCAGCATGTCCGGGATCGCCACGCGGCTGAACACCGCGGCGGTCGCCGTGCTCGCGCCCGACACCGCGGCGAATCCCGTGGCTGCCATCACGGTAGCCACCGCCAGGCCTCCCGGCACCCAGCCGAGCCACTTGGTGGCGGCGTCGAACAGTTTCGTGGTCAGCCCCGCGTGAAACGCGAGAAAGCCGATGAGGATGAACATCGGCAGCACCGACAGCGTGTAGCTCACCGACTTGGAGTGCGGGATGGTGCCCACGATGCCGGCGCCGGAGTCCCAGCCGATCATCGCCACCAGGCCGGCGAGCCCGACCGCAGCGGCGGCGATGTACACCCGTACCCCGAGGAACACCATCACGACGAGCGCGACGACCCCGAGGATGCCGATGGTGAACTCGCTCATGCGCTAGTCCGCTTTGCCGCGTTCGGCGGCGCCGACGCTTTCCTCGATCTCGTGCGCGGCCTGCTCCTCCACGCTGAGCATCGTAGTCACCGCCACGGGAGAGCGGCGCGGATCGATGGCGAGGCGCAGGTACCCGGCGAACTGCACCCACAGCCGCAGCCACAGCAGCGTGAAGGCGACCGGCACCGCCAGCTTGGAGGGCCACACCGGCAATTGCGTGTCGATCGTGCTGTCGCCCAGCTGGTAGGCGCGCAGGAAGTGGCCCCAGCCGTACCAGATGAGCACGGCGATTACCACCAGCGCCACCAGCGTGCCGAAGATTTCGGTGCTCCAGAGCAGGCGCCCGCGCATGGGCTTCAGGAGCATCTCCATGCGCACGTGGCCGCCCAGGCGCTGGCAGTAGGCAATGCCGAGGAAGGCGAAGGTGGCCATCGCCAGCTCGACGAAGTCGATGTAGCCACGCACCGGGGCGTTGAACAGTGTGCGCCCGAGCACCTGCCACACGCCGAGCAGCATCAGCGCAAAGATGGAGAACGCGGCGAAAAGATTGAAGCCCGTTTCGACGTAACCGAGACGCCGGTCGAACGCCGAGAGCAGCGGCGCGTCGGCCGCGGCCCCGGTGGGAGGAGGCTGAACCTGCACGAATGGACAGACGCGGGCCGGGGCGCGCGCCCCGGCCCGCGGCCGCGCTAGCGGCCCCCCACGCGAGCGGTCGTGAAGATGTCGTCCATGAGCTCCTGGCCGTTGAAGCGGGCCTTGTTCTCCTCGACCCACTTGTCCCACACCGGCTTGCCGGCGACGCGCTGGAACTCGGCGAGCTGAGCCGGCGTGTAGGTGACGGGCTTGAGCCGCGCCTGGAACATCGGCAGGTTCTTCTTGTCGATCTCGACGTAAGCCTCGACCTGCGCGCGATCCACTTCCGCCTTGGCGTCGGTGATCAGCTTCTGGTACTGCGCGGGCAGCTTCGCCCACGAGTCCTTGCTGAACACGATCGGGCACTCGGCGGTGCCAGGCGACATGTTGCTCGTATACCAGTCGGCGATCTCGTGGATGCGGTAGGACACGTGGCTGTAGGTGTAGGGGAAGGAGGCTGCGTCCATGGTGCCGCGCTCCATCGCCGTGTACACCTCGGTCGCGGTGGTGGTGGTCTTGATCGCGCCGAGCACTTCCATCGCGTCGCCGATGCCGCCGCCGGCGCGCACGCGCTTGCCCTTCCAGTCCGCGAGCGACGTGGGCGGCTTGCCCTTGCCCATGAACTCGTACTGCGGCAGCAGCGTCGAGGCGTAGGTCACCGCGTCCCAGTTGTCCATGTCGGCGACCAGCGCCGGGTGCTTGAAGAGCTCGTTTCTCGCCTTGAGCGACACGTCCCAGTCGCCGAGCGGCAGGAAGGGGAGCGAAAACACCATGAACGCCGGGTTCTTGCCCGGGTGGTAGAAGTTGCAGAAGTGCGCGCCGTCGATCGCCTTCAGCTTGAGGCTGTCGAGGTTCTCGCGGTCCTTGGAGAACGTCTCGGCGTAGCCCAGGCGGATGGTGAAGTTGCCGCCGCTGCCCTTCGCGACCTTGTCAGCCAGCACCTCGATGCCCTTGGTGAAGGCGCGCTGCTTGCCCCACATCGAGAACTTCCATTCCACCTTCTGCGCCGCTGCCGTTCCGGAAAACGCGGCCAGCGCGCCGCAAAGCGCGACGGCGATGCACGTGCGAGTGCCATTCATGTTTTCTCCTCCTATGCGGTTCGGTTTCCCTGCGGGGGATGGGATCCCCTCTGAACGGACGGTAGCACAGCCCCGGACGGGCCTACAACCGCGGCTAGTGCGCCTGGTCCCAGTTGGCGCCGACGCCCATTTCCACGGTGAGGGGCACCTCGAGCTCGGCCACGTCCTGCATGCGGCTGCGCAGCCCGTCCTGCACGCGCGCGAGCTCCGCTTCCGGCACCTCGAGCACCAGCTCGTCGTGCACCTGCATGATGAGCCGGGCGCCGAGCGCCTGCTCGTCAAGCCAGCCCTGCACCGCGATCATGGCGAGCTTGATGAGGTCGGCGGCCGTGCCCTGCATCGGCGCGTTGATCGCCGCGCGCTCGGCGCCCGCGCGCCGTTGCGGGTTCGACGACTTGATCTCGGGCAGCCACAGGCGCCGCCCGAACACCGTTTCCACGTAGCCGTCGCGGCGTGCCTTGTCGCGCGTGCCGTCCATGTAGCGCTTCACGCCCGGATAGCGCGAGAAGTACGAGTCGATGTAGGCCTGCGCGGTGGTCCTCTCGATGCCGAGGTTCTGCGCCAGGCCGAAGGCGCTCATGCCGTAGATGAGGCCGAAGTTGATCACCTTGGCGGTGCGCCGCTCGTCGTCGCTCACCTCGTCCAACGCGCGCCCGAACACTTCGGCGGCGGTGGCGCGGTGCACGTCCTGGCCGTGCGCGAACGCGTGCCGCAGCCCTTCGTCGCCCGACAGGTGCGCCATGATGCGCAGCTCGATCTGCGAGTAGTCTGCGGAGACGAGCCGCGTGCCGGGCGGCGCGATGAAGGCCTCGCGGATGCGCCGGCCCTGCGGCGTGCGGATGGGGATGTTCTGCAAGTTGGGGTCGTTGGAGGCGAGGCGCCCGGTCACCGCCACGGCCTGCGAGTACGTGGTGTGCACCCGCCCGGTCTGCGGGTGGATCATCTTCGGCAGCTTGTCGGTGTAGGTGGACTTCAGCTTGGCGATGGCGCGGTATTCGAGAAGCAGCTTCGGCAGCGGGTAGTCGTGCGCGAGCTCGGCGAGCACGTCCTCGTCGGTGGAAGGCTGCCCCGAGGGCGTCTTCTTCTTCACGGGCAGTTTCTGGCGCT
>Ga0214472_10002310_pt1 | contig 20664 bp, 21 predicted proteins | sample RVTome_6_FD_207662 | JGI IMG/M metagenome (GOLD analysis project Ga0214472, IMG submission 207662) | Soil microbial communities from uranium-contaminated site in the Upper Colorado River Basin, Wyoming, United States - RVT140D175 | ecosystem: Environmental > Terrestrial > Soil > Contaminated >...
CACATTGACCGGAAACTACAAGGCCGATCAGGTCCACGTCCCGGCGCTGCTCGAGCGACTCGGGCAATAGGAGGCGGCGATGATCTGGTCCGTAACGTTTCAGCCGATCCTGCCGGTCTGGCTCCTGGCGTCGCTCGGCGCCGTCGGCGTGGCGCTGGTTTGCGTCGGTCTCTATCAACGCCAGCGCGGCGGCATGCTGCGCGCGCTGGCGCTGGCCGCGCTGCTTCTGGCCATGTTCGACCCGGCCTTGCAACGAGAAGACCGCACACCGCTGACCAGCGTTGCGGCGATCGTCGTCGACCGCAGCGAAAGCCAGAGCCTGGGCGAGCGCACGGATCAAACCGACCGGGTCGTGAAGAATTTGTCCGAGCGCTTGCAGCGGCTTAACAATTTCGATGTCCGCATCGTCGAATCCGGCGGCAATAATGCGCGACGGGACGATGGAACGGTGTTGTTTTCCGCCTTGAACAACGCCCTGTCCGATGTTCCTCCGGACCGGGTGGCCGGAGCCATCGTCGTCACCGACGGCCAGGTTCACGACATTCCCCAAAATGCCCAACAGCTCGGCTTTTCCGCGCCGCTGCACGTGCTCGTCACCGGCAGCGAAAACGAACGCGACCGGCAATTGGTGCTGAACCGCGCGCCGCGTTTCGGGCTGATCGACACCGAGCAGGTCGTCACATTGCGCGTTCAGGATCACGGGATCGCCGATGCCGGCCGGGTCGCAATCCAGGTCAAAGCGGATGGTGAATTCCTCTTGCGGGAACGCGTCGCGCCCGGCGCCACAATCGACATCCCGGTGCCGATTTCCCATGCCGGATCGAACATTTACGAATTCGAGGCCGAGGCGCTGGACGGCGAACTGACCGATATCAACAACCGTGTCGTGGTCACCATCGAGGGCGTGCGCGAAAATCTCCGGGTGTTGCTGATCTCCGGCGAACCCCATGCCGGGGAACGAACCTGGCGCAATCTCCTGAAATCCGACGCCTCGGTGGACCTCGTCCATTTCACGATTCTGCGGCCGCCGGAAAAGCAGGACGGCACGCCGATCAACGAATTATCCTTGATCGCCTTTCCAACTCGGGAATTGTTTTCCATCAAGATCAATGAATTTGATCTGATCATTTTCGACCGCTTTCGCCGCAACGGCGTGCTGCCGCTTCTGTATTTCGACAATATCGCACGCTATGTGCGCGACGGCGGCGCGGTCTTGATCGCTTCCGGTCCGGACTATGCGGACGCCAGCAGCGTTTACCGCACCCCCCTGTCCGACGTGCTGCCGGCGGAGCCGACGGGAACGGTTTTCGAACAACCCTATCGAGCGCAGGTCAGCGACGTCGGTTTCCGTCATCCGGTGACCCGCAATCTGCCGGGCGGCAATGTCACACCGCCGGCCTGGAGCCGCTGGTTCCGACTGGTCGACGTCATTCCCTCGCGCGGCCAAGTGGTGATGAACGGACCGGACGAGCGCCCCCTTTTGATCTTGAACCGCGAAGCAGAGGGCCGCGTCGCGCTGTTGCTTTCCGATCATGCCTGGCTGTGGGCCCGTGGATTCGAGGGTGGCGGGCCGCATGTGGCGCTCTTGCGCCGGCTGTCCCATTGGCTGATGAAGGAACCCGATCTGGAGGAGGAGGCGCTGCGCATGGAAGCCAGGGGCGGCCGTCTGCAGATCGAACGCCAGACGCTTTCGGAACGGATAGAGCCGGTGCGATTGATCTATCCGAGCGGCCGGATCGAAGCGGTGCCCCTGACGGAAACCGACAAGGGCATGTGGACGGCCGCGGTCGATTCCGACGAATTGGGGATCCATGTGGTCGAGGGAGATGAACGCCGCGCCCTTGCCCATGTGGGCCCGATCAATCCGCGCGAATATACCGATGTGCGCTCGACCCCCGACCTTTTGACCGGTCTGACCGAGGAAACCAGCGGCAGCACGCGCCGGATCGACGGCAATGACAGTCCGAGCATCGTGCCGATGCGCTCGGCGCGCTCCTATGCCGGCGCGAACTGGCTCGGATTGAAGACCACCGAAGCCTTCGTGCTGCGCGGCGTCGACCGCATATCTCTGCTTGCCGGTTTTCTCGGCCTGGCCGTTTTGCTGGGTTTGATGTCGGCAACCTGGTATCGCGAGGGCCGTTAGGCAGCGGTCGGTTTGGCGACGACGGCTCCGCTCGGCAGCGCCGGGGCTTCGCTCGCGCGCACTTGTTTGGCGCGCAGATCGGCCAAAAGCACCCGGCTCGGGTCGACGGGCGCGGGAAATCGGATGGAGCCGCCGGCCACGGATTCGAAACCGAAGGGGCCATAATAGGGCCGGTCGCCGACGAGCAGCACGAATTCACCGCCCGATTGCGCCACCGCATCCATGCTGCGCCGCATCAGCGCCCGCCCGGCGCCGCACCCCTTATATTTGGGCACGACTGCCAGCGGACCCAGCAGCATGGCGTCCACGCCGCCGATTTCGATCGGAGTCAAACGCACCGAACCGATGATTTCGCCCTCATGCAGGGCAACGAAACTGGTTGCACCGTCATGGCCGAATCCCTCGCGGACGCGAAAGGCCGCGCGGGCAAACCGGCCCGGCCCGAAGGAAACGGCGTGAAGCTGATCGATAGCGGTGGAATCATCCGGCAATTCGTGCCGGATCGTAAAAGCGAAAGCGGTCATGATGGAATCTCAAAGCAGCGTCGGGATCATAGCGCGCCGCAGATGCCGCCGGATGCACGGAGGACCCTGGTTAGGTCCGGCAGGAACGAGCGCGAGCGAAAGCGAACGGCGTGAGGCCGTTTTCCCTGCTTCGTCGTCGCTGCAATCCGTATGTCATGCCACCGAACCGATCGCCTGTCCGGTTTTCGAACCGACCGGCGGCGCCGATGGTTTGAAACCGTGCGCGGAGCTAGCACGAAGCCGGACAAAGGTAAAGCCGGAAGTCTCGGTGTCCGGTTCCGCAAGAAATTTTTCCCGCTCCTTGATAAGCCGCACGCAACCTTTATCTGCGAAGGCCATGCGCCGGTTACCCGGCGTCCGTTTCAAGGTGGACGGGGGGGCGGCAATACGCTTTCGACGCGGCCCCTTGCGAAGGAGAGTGAATATGGGTCTTTTGTTGGATGGCGTCTGGCATGCGGGCTGGCTCGATACGAGATCGAGCGGCGGCAGGTTTGAGCGCAAGGAGTCGAATTTTCGCAATTGGGTAACGGCGGATGGCCAGGCCGGTCCAACGGGAACGGCCGGATTCAAGGCGGAGCCCGGGCGCTACCATCTTTACGTCTCCCACGCCTGCCCCTGGGCGCACCGGACCATGATCTTCCGCCGCTTGAAAAAACTGGAAGACCTGATTTCGGTTTCGGTGGTCGATCCGGACATGCTGGACAAGGGGTGGACGTTTTCAAACGCGCCCGGCGCGATTGCGGACCATGTCAACGGCGCCGACCATCTCTATGAAGTCTATCTCAAATCCAATCCGACCTATAGCGGCAAGGTTACGGTGCCGGTTTTATGGGACAAGCAAACCGAAACCATCGTCAACAACGAATCCTCCGAGATCATCCGCATGTTCAATTCGGCATTCGACACGTGGGCCGAAACGGGACACGATTATTACCCTGCGGCGCTGCGTCCGCAAATCGATGCGACCAACGATCGGGTCTATGACACAGTCAACAACGGCGTGTACAAAAGCGGCTTCGCCACCACCCAGGAGGCGTACGAAGCGGCCTTCGCCGAATTGTTCGATACGCTGGCATTTCTCGAAGACCTTCTGTCGGGCGGGCGCTATCTCGTCGGCGAGCATCAGACGGAAGCGGATTGGCGGTTGTTCACCACCCTGGTGCGCTTCGATCCAGTCTATTACGGGCATTTCAAGTGCAACAAGAAGCGCATAATCGATTACGCGAACCTGTCGAATTATTTGCGCGATCTGTACCAGATGCCGGGGATCGCCGAGACCACCAATTTCCGTCACATAAAGCGGCATTATTATTTCAGCCACACCTCGCTCAATCCGACCCAGATCGTGCCGGTCGGTCCCGATATCGATCTGGCCGCGCCCCATGATCGCGGCCGTTTTTCGGGCTGATACCAACGATAAGGCGGGGAACACCGACCCGATCCGGGACTTTATGCCCCCAAAGGCATCAGAATGCATTTGGAGCGCGGCGAAGCCCGCAGGGCGGGACCGGAGGAAAAGGTCCAATACGGTTTGAGCGGCCGGGAGCCGGGCGTGGCGTTACGCCTCCGCGCCGCGGTCAGGCGCATCAAATCAGCAGCGGCATGAAGGCCGAGGCAAGGCTCAACACCAGAAAGAACCCGGCCATGTCGGTAATCGTCGTCAGCAGCGGACCGCTGGCTACGGCCGGATCCTGGCCGAACCGCTTCAACAGCAAGGGCACCACGCCGCCGATCGATACCGCGATCATCGTGTTGAAAGCCAATGCCAGTCCGATCACCAGACCGAGATAGAAATTGCCCTTCCAGAACCAGGCCACAAGCCCGATCAAAAGGCCAAGCACGGCGCCGTTGATGACGCCCACCGAGGCTTCCTTGATCCAGACCCGGAAGGCATCGACCGGTTTTATCAGGCCGAGCGACAATTCGCGCATGGTCACCGCCACCGCCTGGTTGCCCGAGCAGCCGCTCATGTCGGAGACCATAGGCAGGAAAACCGCAATCGCGATCACCGCCGTGAGGGTTTCCTCGTAGGCCGATATGACGCTCGCCGCGATAATGTTCAATCCGATATTGGCCGAAAGCCAGGCCAACCTGCGCCGCGAGCGGATGGCCAGCGGCATGGACCGCAATTCGTCGCCGACCACGCCCTGACGCCGCAGACTTTCGGTCTCAGCCCGTTCCAGGACGGCTTCATCGACGCCGGAGCGGGAGATGACGCCGACCAGGCGCCCGTCGGCTTCCACGACGGGAACCCCGAGGAACGGATATCTGTCGAAAATATCCCTGAGATCGTCGAGCGGCATGTCGACCGGCACGGTGATGGGCTCGATCATGATGTCGGAAAGCAGGGAGCGGCGGCGTGCCGTCAACAGGGCGCGCAACGACACCACGCCGACAGGCCGGTCGTTTTCGTCCAGAATATAGGGATGCTGGCCGCGATACCGCTCGAAATCCTCTTCGTCCGAGGCCAGCCGCCGCAGCACTTCCGATACCGTATCGGCTTCGCGAAAGGTAAACGCTTCGGCGACCATCAGGCCGCCCGCCATGTCGTCGTCGTAAGCCGCCAACCGGCGCACGTCGGCGGCGTCCCCGGCATCCATCTGCGAAAGGATCGCTTCGGCGTCGTCTTCGTCCAACTCCCCGATCACGTCGGCCTGAACGTCGGAATCCAGTTCGTTCATGATCTCGGCGGCGGTCGCGGCCTGCAGCCCTTCGACCAATTCCACCGCAAGTTCGTTCGGCGCTTCCTCGATCAGTTCCGCGGCCATTTCCGCCGGGATCATCGTCAGGATCCGGACGCGTTCGTCCGCCGTCAATTGCAGCAATTCACGCAGGGCGTCGCTGTAGGAAAGCGGCTCGAGAAGCGTGATCAGTCCCGCCACGTCGTCGCTTTCCAACAGGGCGCGCATGCGCTCCGACACATCCGGCTCGTCGCGTTCGATCTCGTCCGGTTCGGTCACTTCCTCGGGATTCATTTCCGGTTGCGCCATGCCTGCTCCTGTCCGCCAACGCGGGAAAACCGCGTTCAATTTCCGACAGCGCTATCGAAATCCTCAAAAAAGTAAAGTTATTTTTCTATAGACAAAAATATTTTATCTATTATAGGCATTTTCATGAACACGAAACAGCCGTCCCTCGACACCGTCGCCGATCGTCTTGTCGAATTGTCCAACCAGCCTTTCGGCGGTAAAGCGAAAGGCCGCTACCGGATCGCGGTCAAACTGGTCCGCGACCTGGCCGGGCGGCGGCGTCTGTATGAAGACGACATCCGCGCGCTGACCCGGGCCCTGTTGGAACGAGGCTATGTGCTGATCGATATGGACAATTTCTTCGTGGTGATGAACACGAACACATTCGTGAATTATCGCCGCGCCAACGAGGAATCCCTTGCGTGAAGAAATCGCTGAACCGCCGCGTCAAGAAAACCAGATCGGAAATCGGCTGGCGGGAAATGGTTGCGTTGCCGGATCTGGGCATTGCGGCCCTGCGCGCAAAAATCGATACCGGAGCGCGCACATCGGCTCTGCATGCCGTCGATCTGGCAATTTATGAACAAGATGGAGCACGCTGGGTGGATTTTCACATTCCCCTGCCCGGCATGCCGAAATCCAGACGCTGCGCCGCCCTCATTCTCGACGACCGGCTGATCAAGAACACCAGCGGCATTGCGGAACACCGTTATGTGGTAGAAACAACGCTTGTTCTCGGGCACCGCCATTGGCGCATCGAGGTCTCCCTGGCCGATCGCGAAAACATGGAGTTCGACCTGATTCTCGGCCGAACCGCCATTCGGGGCCGGCGATTGCTGGTCAATCCGGGCAATTCGTTTCTCGTCGGGCCGCCCGCGGCGCTGGCGGTTCCGATCCATCCGGCCAAAGAAGATGGACTGAAGCGAACGCTCATGCGCGGCCTGGACCTCGCATTCCACGATTTTCAGTAAGGAAAAGAACTATGAAGATCGCAATGTTGGCGAGGAATCCGGACCTGTATTCTCATATTCGGTTGAAGGAAGCAGCCGAGGCCCGCGGACACGAACTGAACATCATCAATACGCTGCGCTGCTATATGAACATCGCGGCCCGCCGCCCGGAAATCTATTATAACGGCGAGAAGCTGCCGCTCTATGACGCGGTGATCCCGCGCATCGGCGCCTCGGTGACGTTTTACGGATTGGCGGTCCTGCGCCAGTTCGAGATGATGGGCGTGTTTCCCTTGAACGAATCCGTCGCCATCGGCCGGTCGCGCGACAAATTGCGCTCGCTGCAGATCCTGTCCCGCGAAGGCATCGGCCTGCCGGTGACCACCTTTGCCCATGATCCGAAGCAGACCGAGGAAGTGATCGGACTTGCCGGCGGTGCGCCGCTGGTGATCAAGCTGTTGGAGGGTACCCAGGGGATCGGTGTCGTGCTGGCCGATTCCGACCGTTCGGCGAAATCCGTCATCGAGGCGTTTCGCGGCGCCCGGGTCAACATTCTCGTCCAGGAATTCATCAAGGAAGCCGGCGGCACGGATATCCGCGCCCTCGTCGTCGGCGGCAAGGTGGTGGCGGCCATGCAGCGCAAGGGCGCGGAAGGCGAGTTCCGCTCCAACCTGCACCGCGGCGGCAGCGCGCAATCCATCAAGATCTCCCCGGAGGAACGCTCCACCGCGATCCGCGCCGCCAAGGCGATGGGGCTGAATGTCTGCGGCGTCGACATGCTGCGCGCCAATCACGGCCCGGTGGTCATGGAGGTCAACTCCTCTCCCGGTCTGGAAGGCGTCGAAAAAGCCACGGGCATCGACGTGGCCGGCCGGATCATTGAGCTTCTCGAGAAGCAGGCGAAGCCGGGCAAAACCAAGACCAAGGGCAAGGGTTGATGCGCGACCGGCCGGCTTTTGAACTTGGCACGCGCCGGATCGCCGCCGGCACGCGTGAAACCGTCGACCTGCATGTCAGCGTCCTGTCGGACCACACGCCGGTATCCATGTCCGTGCATGTGCTGCACGGGCGGCTTCCCGGTCCGACCCTGTTCGTCAGCGCCGCCGTGCATGGCGACGAGGTGATCGGCGTGGAAATCGTCCGGCGGCTGTTGCGCGCGCCCAATCTCGACCGGATGAAGGGCACCCTGCTCGCCATCCCCATCGTCAACGGGTTCGGCTTCATGAACCATTCGCGCTATCTGCCGGACCGGCGCGATCTCAACCGGTCGTTTCCTGGCAGCCCCAAAGGCTCGCTCGCCGGGCGTCTGGCCCATCTTTTCATGCAGGAGATCGTCGCCCGTTCGGATGTCGGCATCGACCTGCATTCGGCCGCGGTGCACCGCACCAACCTGCCGCAGATACGGGTCTCCCCGTCCAAGAAGGAAACCCTGGTTCTGGCGGAGGCCTTCGGCGCGCCTTTGATCATGGTCTCCAAGATCCGCGACGGATCCCTGCGCCAGGCTGCCCAGACGAAAGGCGTCGACATTCTGCTTTACGAAGCCGGAGAAGGGCTGCGCTTTGACGAATTCGCCGCCCGCGCCGGCGTCACCGGCATCCTGCGGGTGATGCGCCATCTTGGCATGATATCGTCCAAGGGGGTCGCCAGGCCGAAGACGACGCCGGTCCGTTCCACCTCCAGTCATTGGCTGCGTGCCCCCGCCGGCGGTCTGTTGCGCACGTTCAGGACCACCGGCGAGGAAGTCGCCAAGGGCGATGTCCTGGGCGTCATTTCCGACCCCTTCGGCGAAATCGACACGGAAATCATCGCAGACGACGGCGACCTGCTTATCGGCCGCACCAATCTGCCGGTCGTCAATGAAGGCGACGGCCTGTTCCACATCGCCAAACTGAGACGCAGCGACGCCGCCGAGGCGACGATCGAAAGCCTGACCGCGCAATTGGACGCCGACCCGCTTTTCGACGAAGACGAAATCATCTGACATCCGCCTCGGCCGGCCAGGGCGCCCGCCACGGCGAACGCCCCATGCGGCATGCGTTCGCCCGCGCCGGCGGCTGCGAATCGCGGCGCCCGTCATGGCAGACCGCTGCATTGAATGCAGCACACCTCCAAAAAATTAGCAGAAGACAGAAGCGGTCCCGCGCGGAATTGTATGGATCGACAGGGATCATCTTCCGGCCGAAACGGTGCGTCCGCCATCTCCTGCGCCGTGAACCGGTTTGCCGGAAGACCTCGATCCCCACGACATTCAATGCGAACAAAACTCAATGGGGAACGTGACATGACAGGAAAATGGGATCCGCAACGCCGCGCAGTCTTGAAGGCCGGCGCGGGACTGGCCGGACTTGCGGCCGTCGGCAGCGTGTTGCCGTTCAGAGCCGCCCGCGCCGCGGCGCTGACCGTGGGCTTCATCTATGTCGGGCCGAAGGACGATTACGGCTACAATCAGGCCCATGCCGAAGGCGCGGCCGCCCTCAAGGGCATGGACGGCGTGACCATTGTCGAGGAGGAAAGCGTTCCCGAAACGGTCGACGTGCAGAAGACCATGGAGAGCATGATCAATTTCGATGGCGCTTCGCTGTTGTTCCCGACCTCCTTCGGCTATTTCGACCCGCATATCCTGACCCTGGTGAAGAAATACGAGAGCGTCCGCTTCGAGCATTGCGGCGGCCTGTGGAGCGCCGACAAGCATCCGGCCAATGTCGGCTCCTATTTCGGCTATATCGGCATGGGCCAATATCTCAACGGCGTCGTCGCCGGTCACATGTCGAAATCGAAAAAGATCGGCTTCGTCGCCGCCAAACCGATCCCGCAGGTGCTTTTGAACGTCAATTCCTTCCTGCTCGGCGCCCGCTCCGTCGATCCGGAAATCACCTGTCAGGTGATCTTCACCGGCGAATGGTCGATGGCGGTCAAGGAGGCCGAAGCCACCAACGCGCTTGCTGACCAGGGCATCGACGTCGTCACCTGCCATGTGGACGGGCCGAAAGTCGTCATGGAGACCGCCGCCGGGCGCGGCGCCTATCTGTGCGGCTACCACGCCGACCAGAGCCCGCTCGCCCCGGACAAATACCTGACCGGGGCCGAATGGAACTGGGCCAAGGTCTATACGGACATGATCGCCACGGTGCAGGCCGGCGGAACCATCGACAATTTCGTCCGCGGCGGCCTGGCCGACGGCTTCATCAAGATGAGCCCGCTGGGGCCGGCCGTCAGCGACGCCGCCCGCACCCGGTTCGAAGCGGCCAGGGCCGAAATCATGAAGGGCGGCTTCGCCGTCATCAAAGGCCCCTTGAAGGATAATCAGGGCAATGTGGTCGCCACCGAAGGTCAGGCTTTCGTCGAGACCGACGTCGCCCTGGAAAGCATGAACTATCTCGTCGAAGGCGTCATCGGCGCGACCTCCTGATCGAACCAAGCGAAAGCCATCGCGATGAGCCTCGACACCACCTTGCCCGGTTCCGGGACAGCGCCGATCTCCAGGCCTGTCCTGGAATCCCTGGCCCGACGCGCCGAAAGCGTTCTCCTGCCCTTCGGCGCGCTCGCCGTCGGGCTGGGCGCTTTCGGCCTCTTCCTGGCGCTTGTCGGCTCGTCTCCCCTGGCGTTTTACGGCCTCGTCTACAAGGCCGGTTTCGGCACGGCTTTTTCCTGGGAGAACACGCTTTCGCGCACCGCGCCGCTGCTGCTTGCGGCCCTGTGCGTCGCGCTGCCGGCGCGGCTCGGCCTGGTGGTGATCGGCGGCGAAGGGGCGATCGTTCTCGGCGGCGTCGCCGCCGGCGCCTTCGCCATGTTCGCGACAGGCCTGCCGGGGGGCCTGGCCATCGCAGGCATGGCGCTGCTGGCGGCGGCCGTCGGGGCCGTCTGGATCGGCGCCGTCGGCGCAATGCGCTATTACCGGGGCGTCAATGAAACCATTGCCAGCCTGCTCATGGCCTATATCGCCATCGCCCTGATGAACCATCTGGTCGAAGGCCCGTTCCGAGACCCGGCAAGCCTCAACAAACCGTCCACGGCGCCGCTGGAAGAGGCCTACCGCATCGGCTCCCTGCCCGGCATCGACGTGCATTGGGGCCTGGCGGTGGGCATCATCGCCTGCCTGGTCTGCTGGGTCGTGATGGAGCGCACCACCTGGGGTTTCGCTGCCCGCATCGTCGGAGGCAATGTGCGCGCCGCCCAGGTCCAGGGCCTGCCGGTCGGCCGCCTGCTCATCGGCTTCACCGCGCTTGGTGGCGGTTTTGCCGGCCTGGCCGGAATGATCGAAGTCGCTGCGGTGCACGGATCGGCGAACGCCTCGCTCGCCGCCGGCTACGGCTTCACCGGAATTCTCATTTCCTTTCTCGCCCGGCACAACGCGCTCGCCATCATCCCCGTGGCGGTGCTGCTGGCCGGTTTCGAGGCGTCGAGCGGCCTGGTGCAGCGCCGGCTCGATCTTCCCGACGCCACCATTCTGGTGCTGCAGGGCTTCGTCTTCGTCGCCATTCTCCTGAGCGAAACGCTGCAGGGCCGGTTCAGACTGTTCCGCCCGGAAGAATGGAGCCGGCCATGACCGCAGCGACGGAAATCGGCATCTGGGGCGTGCCGCTGGCCATGCTCGGCGGCGCCATCCGGGTCTCCACCCCGTTCATCTTCGTCAGTCTGGGAGAGTGCCTGACCGAGCGCTCCGGGCGCATCAATCTCGGCCTGGAGGGCACCCTCGTCTTCGGCGCCATGAGCGGCTATGCGATCGCCTATGAGACCGGCTCCGCCTGGGCCGGCGTTGGCGCCGCGGCTCTGGCCGGCATGGGTTTCGGCCTGTTGCATGGCTGGATCTGCAAGCTGCCGAGGGTCAACGACATCGCCATCGGCATCGCCCTGATGCTGTTGGGCATGGGCCTCGCCTTCTTTTTCGGCAAGCCCTATATCCAGCCCGTCGCGCCGGACCTGCCGGCCCTTTCCCTCGGCTGGTGGTTGGACTCGCCCCAGCTCCAGGCCGCCCTCAAGGTCAACGTGCTGTTTCTCGCCGGCATCGCGCTCACCCTGGCCATGGCCTGGATGTTCCGCTCCACCCGCATCGGCCTGCAGATCCGGGTGGTCGGCGACAGCACCGACGCGGCCCGCGCCATGGGCTTGAACCCCAACCGCGTACGCTTGTGGTCGACGGCCGCCGGCGGCGCGCTCGCCGGCGTCGCCGGCGCCTATCTGTCGCTCTATTATCCCGGCAGCTGGAACGAAGGCATCGCGTCCGGCCAGGGGCTGATGGCCGTGGCGCTTGTCATCTTCGCGCGCTGGAATCCGGTCAACTGCTTTTGGGCGGCGCTCCTGTTCGGCAGCGCCGGCGCCCTCGGCCCGGCCCTGCAATCGGTCGGCGTCACCCAGGGCTATTATCTCTTCTACGCCGCGCCCTACGTCCTCACCCTCGGTCTTCTGGTCGCCACCAGTTCGACGACGCGGGCGATGACCGGCGCCCCCGGCGAACTCAGCATCACCAAATAGGAGCCAAGCGGATGAACGGATCAGGAGGGCTGAAGATGTCGCCGACCGGCGTCGAGCCGGCTCGGCGGCTTGCACGGCAGGCCGGATCGGAGGCGGCGGAATGACCACGATCACGGCCGATCCCTATGACTGGCCCTATAACGGCGCACTCGGCCCGGAAAACACCGCGCTGATCATCATCGACATGCAGATCGATTTCTGCGGCCCCGGCGGCTATGTCGACAGGATGGGCTACGATCTCAGCCTGACCCGGGCGCCGATCGAACCGATCAAGACCGTTCTCGCCGCCATGCGGCAAAAGGGCTACCATGTCATCCATACCCGCGAAGGCCACCGCCCGGACCTGATGGATCTGCCGGACAACAAGCGCTGGCGCTCGCGCCAGATTGGCGCCGGCATCGGCGATCCCGGCCCCTGCGGAAAAATCCTCGTGCGCGGCGAGCCCGGCTGGGAGATCATCGACGACCTGGCGCCGCTTGCCGGCGAGCCGATCATCGACAAGCCGGGCAAGGGCAGCTTCTACGCGACGGATCTGGAACTGCTTTTACGCACCAGGGGCATCCAGAACCTGATTTTGACCGGCATCACCACCGATGTCTGCGTGCACACCACCATGCGCGAAGCCAATGACCGCGGCTTCGAATGCGCCCTCGTCGCGGATTGCTGCGGCGCCACCGACGCGGGCAATCACGCCGCCGCGCTCCACATGGTGAAAATGCAGGGCGGCGTGTTCGGCGCCGTCACCGACAGCGCCTCCCTGGTCGGCGGTTTGCCGTGAGCGGCGCGCATGCCGGCGGCAAAGCCGCGATCGCCGTCGAGACCGCCAGCATGACCATGCGGTTCGGCGCGTTTACGGCGCTGGACCAGGTATCGATCAGGATCCCGGCCGGGTCGTTTCATGCGCTCCTGGGCGAAAACGGCGCCGGAAAATCCACCCTGGTGAAATGCATGATGGGCTTTTACCGGCCAACCGACGGCCAGCTGATGGTGGACGGGCGGGAAGTGGAGATTTCCGATCCCCGCGCCGCCCATGCCCAGGGTCTCGGCATGGTCTATCAGCACTTCACGCTCGTCCCTTCACTGACGGCGGCGGAGAACCTGATCATCAGCCGCCACGACGTTCCAGCCGTCATCGACTGGAAGACGGAGCGCGCCGGGCTGGAGGAATTTCTCCGAAACATGCCGTTCCAGGTGCCCCTCGACGCGCCGGTCAATCGTCTGGCTGCCGGCGAGAAACAAAAGCTGGAATTGCTGAAACAGCTCTATCTCGGCCGCCGCTTCCTCATTCTGGACGAGCCCACCTCGGTGCTGACGCCGGGCGAGGCCGACGAATTGCTCGGCATGGTCCGCGACTTCACCACCTCCGGCGACCTCACGGTCCTGATGATCACCCACAAATTCCGGGAGGTGACGGCTTTTGCCGACGCCGTGTCGGTGTTGCGGCGCGGCCAGCATGTGGGCGGCGGCGCGGTCGCCGATCTCGATGCCGCCGCCATGGCCGCCATGATGATCGGCGACAAGACCCTGGTCGAAAAGGATCAGCGCAGCGGCGCGGCCGGCGCGAAGGTTCTGTCCGCCGCCGGCATCCGCGCGACCGACCGCTCCGGCCTGAAACCGATTGCGATCGACGATCTCGCCGTGCGCTCCGGCGAGATCGTCGGCATTGCCGGCGTGTCTGGAAACGGCCAGATGGAATTGATGGAGATCCTCGCCGGCCAGCGTCCGCTGCAGGCCGGCGAGATCCGCGTGCGCGACCTGCCCTTCGCGGCGACGCGCGGCGAATGCAAACGCTTCAACGTGCGCTATCTGCCGGAGGAACCCTTGCGCAATGCCTGCGCGCCGGCCATGAGCGTCGCCGAGAACATGGCCTTCCGGGATTTCGAAATCGCCGCCGGCGGCGGCAACCGGGTATGGCTCGACACCGGCAGGATGACCCGCCAGGCCCGGCGCCTGGTCGACGCCTTCAAGGTAAAGACCACATCCGTCGATGCGCCCATCGCCTCGCTGTCCGGCGGCAATGTGCAGCGGGCGGTGCTTGCCCGCGAACTGACGGGAAAGGTCGACCTGCTGGTCATTTCCAATCCCTGTTTCGGGCTGGATTTTTCCGCCGTCGCCGAAATCCGCGCCCGCATCATGGCGGCCCGCAACAGCGGCGCCGCGATCCTTCTGATCAGCGAGGATCTCGACGAGATTCTCGAGCTCAGCGACCGCATCCTGGTCATGTCCGGCGGCGCCATCACCTATGAAACCGCGGCGGCCACCGCCGAAATTTCCGAAATCGGCAACCATATGGCGGGACACGCATGAGTGTGGACATCGCCGCGCGCCCTTTCGCCTTTCCGCTCGAGCGCGGAAAAGCCGCGCTGATCGTCATCGACATGCAGCGGGATTTCATCGACCCCGGCGGCTTCGGCGCCAGCCTCGGCAATGACGTGACGCCGCTGCAGGCGATCGTGCCGACCGTGCGTCGCTTCATCGACGGGTTTCGCCGCGCCGGGCGGCCGGTGATCCACACCCGCGAATGCCACCGGCCCGATCTTTCCGACTGTCCCCCGGCCAAGCTCGAGCGCGGCGCGCCAGATCTGCGCATCGGCGATCCGAGCCCCATGGGACGAATCCTCATCGCCGGCGAACCCGGCGCCGAGATCGTTCGGGACCTGGCGCCGCTTGCCCACGAAACCGTCCTCGACAAGCCCGGCAAGGGAGCGTTCTACGCAACGCCGCTTGGCGACATCCTTACCGAACAGGGAATAAGCCAATTGATCTTTGCCGGCGTCACCACCGAGGTCTGCGTTCAGACCACCATGCGCGAAGCCAATGACCGGGGCTATCAATGCCTTCTGGCCGAGGATGCCACGGAAAGCTATTTTCCCGCCTTCAAACAGGCGGCGATCGAGATGATCATCGCGCAGGGCGCGATCGTCGGCTGGAGCGCGCCCACCGACCGGATCCTGGAGGCCCTCGATGCCTGACCTCCTGAGCCAACCGGTCGCCGCTCCCATGGTCGTCAAGGACCTTGCCGGCGGCTGGTGGCGCGATTGCGCCTTTGAATTTTTCCGCGAAGGCATCGAAATCTGCCATCCCCTCCCCGGCGAGCCGGCCGTCGCCCTTCTACGCTACGCGCCGGGCGCCCACGCCCCGGCCCATCTGCACCAGGGCCTGGAGTCCATTTTCGTTCTGGAAGGCTCCCAGCGCGACGAACGCGGCACCTATGGCCCCGGCTGCCTGGTCCTCAACCCGCAAGGCAGCGTGCATTCGGTCACCTCCGACAAGGGCTGCGTCGTGCTTCTCCAATGGGTGCGCCCGGTACGGTTTCTGGATGAGTGATCCCTCCCCCTCCCGTCCTTGCCCGGTCCAGCCGGGCAATGCATGAGCGCGACGCGAAATGTGAAAATGCGCGCCGGAAAGCCGGGAACCAGGGCCGGAGGCAACCCGAATAAATCTCGCAATGACGGGTGGTGGGCTGGATCGGAGAAACAGGCTCGGACAGCGCGGACAAAATCGGATGCAGTGGTGTGCACCTCACACCTACTGACCTTCCTCGGCGCCCTCCTCGATGCAAACGTCGGTCACAATGTAAAAGGGAACCATATCTGCAGTTTCCTCCAGGCACGCCTTGATGCCTGGAACAATCCGTTCCTTCCGTCCGGCATCCATGTCCGGATAGGCTTGATCGACCATGCGACTGATCCAGGCGATGCGTTCGCTTTCCGATTTTCGCTCATATTTATGGAAATCGACGTCAGCCTGAGCCATGGTCGGAAGGATGAACGCCATCACAGTAAACAGGATCGGAACAATACGCATTTTACGTGGCTCCCAAAAGCACACTGTCAGCTTGCAAAATCTTGTAGCCCGATTTTTTAACCGATCTTCACGCCGCCGTCCAGAAATCGGTCCGGGCTTCCCCTTGCGGTGACGGCCTGTTTAACCGCCTTATTTCTTCAATACTCCAGCTTTCGATCTCTTGCTTCCGGCGCAGATTTACACCCTGTTCGATCCTCCTGCGCCTTCAGCCGGGATGCATCCCCTTGATCCGGGATCGCCCAAATTGCGGGACGTGATGCGGGAAGCCGGGAATGACAAGTCTTGCGAGGCGGGCCACGGATGGAGCAAATATTAAAAACTATTTAGTAAAGCAACTATCGTAATTCGGGTCCGGGCCGGCCTGTCCGAAAGCGCATCGCCAATCGCCTGACTTCGATTCACCTGACGTCGATGCCGGCCGGCGGGCAGCAGGTCCCGCCGGTTATCAAGCGCTTCGATGACGATGACCAGCACCGCCGCTTCGCAACAGCGGGACTCCCGGCTATTTCGCTCGCAGCAGACTTACCAGATCCGGCACATCCCGTCTGGTGCGGGACAGGTCCAGATGCTCGTGAATGTGCCGCAGATGTTCACGCACGAGATCCGACGCGTAATTTTCATCGCCGTCCTTGATCGCCGCAAGAATCGTCTCGTGCTCGTCCTCGCGGCAGGAGGCCGAATTTTCTGTCCCGAAAAGACCGACGACGAGCGAGGTGCGCGCGGCCAGTTCGCGCAGGATCCGTACGAGAAGGGAATTGCCCGACACCAAGGCAATCTTGACGTGAAACTCCCCGGTGAGGCGGATGAGTTCTATCCGCTCACCATTCTGCCGGGCGATCCTTTCCTGCTCGACATGCTCGGACAGCAGGCCCAGTCCCTCCGGGGTGGCGGTTTGAACCACCTGCCGCACAAGGCTAGGCTCGATATGGAGGCGTGCTTCGAACACCTCGTTTGCGTCCGTCTGGGTAGGACAGGCGACAAAGGCGCCGCGATTGGACTGGAGTTCGACAATCCCCTGGCTTGCCAGAAGCAGCAGCGCGCGGCGAACCTTCATCCGCCCCACCTCGAAGCTTTCGCAAAGCTCAGCCTCGCCCAGCTTGGTTCGCGGCGGCAGACTTTGCTCCATCACGGCGTGATAGATGCGATCGACGATCCGTTGCTCGTCCGGGTGAAGTTCGGTGATGGCCGCAAGGCGGTCGGGGAAGGTCTCGACTGTTTGAATCGGCATGTTTTCAAATGGTAATTTTGTTGCGCGCTAGGTCTAACATTCGCACAAATTGTTTACAAGGCACGAATTTATCGTTGACAATAATTGTTAACAATAGCGTAATGCCTTTGCGGTGAACGAGCTTCGCCAAATCGCGCCGGGGAAAAACACCGCGCCGGAGAAAAACGCCGGCGACTTGGCATCGGATACGAACAAGCGGATTCCAACAACGGGAGTGACTCATGAAACGCAGAACCCTAATGAAGGCCTCGGTGGTATTTGCTGTTGCAGCCACCCTGCAGGCCGGCACAGCCTGGGCCGAAAACCCGGTTCTCAAAATCGGCTTCGTCGGCGTAACCTCCGGTCCGGCCGCGGCCTGGGGCATTTCGAACCAGCGCTCGATGGAGACCCGCGCCGCCTGGCTCAATGAGGAGGGCGGCACCGAAATCGGCGGAACCACCTACGACATCGAGATCGTGTCCTTCGATGACCAGAAGGACCCCAAACGCGCGATCGCGGGCATGGAGAAAATGGCCCAGGAAGGCATCCACTACGTCGTCGGCCCGAACGTTGATGACGGCGCTGCCGCGGTGCGGCCGGTCGCGGAGGCAAAGGGCATCATCTATTTCCCCTATGCCTTCCCGAAGGCGCTCTATACCGCACCCGCCTCGAACGCGGTTCTGGGCATGGTCGCGAACTATCAGTCGGGCCCGGCGATCTACAAATATCTGCGCGACGAGAGAGGCGTGAAGACCGTGGCTTTCGTGGCGGCGAACGAATCCGACCCGCTGAGCCAGCGTGATGGCGGCGTCGAGGCTGCAAATGCGCTTGGGCTCGACGTCGTTTCGTCGAACGTGACCTATCAGGTCGACACCACCGACTTTACACCTGTGCTCACCCCGGTGATCCGCACCCAGCCTGACCTGCTGGTCCTTTCGGGTGTCTCACCCGCCCATGCGCCGCAGCTTGTTCGTTCGGCGCGTGAGCTGGGTTTCCAGGGCATTATCTCGACCGAGACCGCCCAGGATGCGACCACGCTGAAAGAAGGCGCAGGCGAGCTGGCGAACGGCTTCATCTCGGTCGGCGGCGCTTCGACCCCGGAAGTCGCCTCGGATATGATGGGCGAATTCACAAAGCGCTATACCGCCATGTTCGGGGAGTATAACGACGAGTCGAACACCAAGGTCTATGCCCTGGAATACATCCTCGAAACCCTCAAGGCGAACCCGGCCGCGATCGGCGATGTCGAGGAATTCAAGAAGACCATCGACACGTTCGAAGCGCCGAACCCCTACATGAAGGGCGACGCCAAGCTGCGCTATGTCGGCATGACATCCTTCGGCCAGAAGCGCCAGGTGGCGGTTCCGCTCGTCGTGAACGTCTACGAGGACGGTGCGTTCAGGACGCTCTTTGTCGCCGACGTCGATTGAGCGATCTCTTCGTCAATCGCCGAACGGGCTGAAAAACCTGCGTCTCGGGCCACCGGATGGCCCGGGATAACCGGACCATTTTCGGGGCTGCTATGGAACAGATCATCGCAAACGGCATCTATCTGGGGGCGCAATACGCCATGATCGCCCTTGGATTGACGCTGATCTTCGCGCTCATGGGTGTGCTGAATTTTGCCCACGGACAATTGTACGTTCTGGGCGGTTTCGTCACCTATACCTTCTACGGACAGCTTGGCTGGCCATTCGTTCTTGCGCTGCTGGCCTCCTGCATCACGCTTGCAGTGCTCGGCGCCCTGATCGAGAAGTTCCTGTTCGCCCCCGTGATCAGGCGCTCGGCCCGCGAGGAGAGTACCATGCTCCTGGCCGCCGGTCTCGCCTTCCTGCTGGATGCGGTCATCCTGTTGCTGTTCGGAGAAAAGCAGCGCGGGGTGCCGAAGATCGTCAACGGGGTGCTGAACTGGGACTTCCGGATCATCATGCCCTATGACCGCATCGTGATCTGCCTCCTGGCGATCCTCTCGGTCGTCGCCTTCATCTCCTTCATGCAGTTCACCAGGATCGGACGCGCTCTGCGCGCGCTCGCGCAGGATCGTATCGCCGCACAGTTGATGGGGGTGAACGTCGAGCGGTACTCGATGATCGGTTTCGCCCTTGGCGCGATGCTGGCAGGGCTGGTCGGCGGGCTGCTGGTGACCATCACCGGCGTCAATCTCGGAATGGGCGGGCCGACCTCGATCAAAGCCTTCATGATGGTGATGATCGGTGGCGCGGGCGTGATATCGGGTGCCATTGCGGGCGGTATCATTCTCGGCTTCATGGAGGCCGTCGGCCTCGCCGTCCTGTCGCAGTACGGCGACATCACCTACCTGCTGATCTTCGTGTCCCTGATGATTTTCCTCGCCATCCGCCCGCAAGGGTTGATGGGCAAGCCCTGGGGCTGAGATGATGACCCAGTCGACGAGAATGCTGATCGGGGTGGCGGTATTTCTGGTGACGATCTTCGTGATCGTACCGGCGTTGATCGCCGCTTCGGGTCGGTTCGATCTATATTTCACCCTGACATCGGTGGCGCTCCTGTCCATCGCCAGTGCCGGGGTCTGGCTGATGTTCTACATCGGCCGGATCAATATCGGTCAGGGCGCCTTCGCTCTGATCGGGGCCTACGTGTCGGCGATCCTCGTGACCAGGGCCGGCATGTCCTTCTGGCTGACGCTGCCGCTTGCCGGGCTGTTCGCGGCCGCTGTCGCGGTCGTGATCGGACTGCCGATCCTGCGGCTCAAGGGGGTCTATTTCGCCATGATCAGCCTGGTGCTGACCCAGGTGGTGACGCTGACCGCGCTGGCGCTGCCGATCACCAATGGCGCCAAGGGGATCACCTCGATCCCGCTGCCGGGCGAGGTGTCGATCCTCGGCCTGACCCTGATCCCCGACTTCGCCACCATGCAGAATTCGCGCCTTGCCTTCTACTACACGGCTTGCGTGTTGATGGTGCTGACCTTCGCTGCCATGTACCGGCTGGTGAACTCGCGGCTCGGACACATCTGCCGGTCGATGCAGCAGAACGAGGAACTGGCCTCGTCGATCGGAATCAATATCGCCAATATCCGCGTGATCGTCTTCGCGATCTCCGGATTCTTCGGCGGTATCGGCGGCGCCATGTTCGGCTCCATCGCCCAGTCGGTCTACCCGTCGACCTTCGTCGTCACCGACAGCGTGAACTTCATGCTGAACTGCTTCCTGGGAGGTCTCGGCTATGTCTTCGGACCCATGCTGGGCACGCTGGTGCTCTACTTCGGCTGGGACCTGATGTTCGAACTCGGCCGCTTCCAGCTCCTGGTCTATTCCAGCCTCCTCATCTTCCTGATGCTCGTGCTGCCGAATGGACTTCTGAGCCTGAAACTTCCGCGGCGCCGGGGGTTGGTCGAATGAGTGCGCTTCTGGAGGTGCGCAACGTCACCAGGAAATTCGGCGGACTGACGGCGAACCACGACATTTCGTTCAGCGTGCAGGAAAACGAGATCCTTTCGGTGATCGGGCCGAACGGGGCCGGCAAGTCGACCCTGTTCCGGATGCTGACCGGGCAGCTGGCGCCGGATGCCGGCGAGATCGGCTATGGCGACACGGTGAAGCTCAGCTTCGTC